>OBZC01000614.1_pt1 | contig 37411 bp, 34 predicted proteins | sample 1538231 | NCBI WGS metagenome assembly OBZC01 (sample SAMEA2580225, study PRJEB22360) | human gut metagenome | biome: human gut; feature: human-associated habitat; material: faeces | place: Denmark | collected 2008/2010 | reverse complement strand
GCGCACTAACCTTTTACGGATTTTCACAGGGAGATATAGGAAAGGTTATGGTAACCTTCTCAGAGACACGAAGCGCTACACGAGCTCTTATCGGTTATACAGCTTCTGACACATTAAGTAAGATGTCTGATACACATGATTCTAAAAAGGAATCATTTCAAAAATCCTGGGGAGAGCTGCAAAGCTCTATAATGACAGGTGAGGAGCAGGCTATATATGATGATATAAACAGTAAGCTCGACTCATACTGGAGTCTCGATGATGAGATTGGACAGTTAGGTAAGAATTCTACAGATCCTGAGACACAGAAGGAGGCCGAGGAGAGAGCAATAGCAGAGCTTGCACCTGCATATGATGAGATATATCAGCAGCTTGTTGCCCTTATGAAAATAAAGGTAACAGATGGAGATAATTTAAGCAAGACATTATCATTAGTATCATATGCCGCATTTGGTATTGTTATTGTTATCATTGTCAGTTCATATTTTATCTCGATGAAAATCGGGGACGAAGTTGCAGTTGGTATTTCTAAACCACTTGATGAGTTAAAACAGAGATTACGTACATTTGCACAGGGTGATCTTGAGGCTCCATTCCCGGCAGTTGATTCACAAGATGAAATTGCTGATATGGTAGGGGTTGCGAAAAACATGGCAGCAGACCTTAAGACTATCATATCTGACTCTGACAAGTTTCTTGGAAAGATGGCAGAAGGAGATTATACAGTTTCATCAGACATGGAAGATAAATATACCGGAGATTTTATTGGTCTTCTCATGGCAATGCGTCAGATGAAGACACAGATGAATGATGTTATGTCACATATCACTGAGATATCATCACTTGTTACAGCAGGTTCTAACAATCTTGCTCAGGCATCACAGGAAATTGCAGAAGGTGCTACGAACCAGTCAGCAGCCATTGAGGAGCTTCAGGCTACATTTGCAGATATCACAAACGGTGTTGAGAAAACATCTGAGAAGCTCAATGATACATACAGGATTGCACAGGAGTATGCTGAGGAAGCAGATCACAGCCATATAGAGATGCAGGGCATGATTGATGTTATCGGACGCATCAATGATACATCTAAGCAGATTGAGAATATCATTTCTGAGATTGAGGATATTGCCAGTCAGACAAACCTTCTTTCACTCAATGCAGCTATCGAGGCAGCGCGTGCAGGTGAGGCAGGTAAAGGATTCGCAGTTGTTGCGGAACAAATCAGAAGTCTTTCAGAGCAGAGTGCCAAGGCTGCAGTTGACACACGTCAGCTTATAGAGAGTGCCATTGCGGTATCTAACGAGGGTAATGAAGCTGCAGAGCGCGTAAATACTTCTATTGAAAAGGTTATCAATGGTATGAAGGAAGTTGCAGATTCTTCTCAAAAACTCAGCGAGATTGCAGAGGAGCAGGCAAAGGCTATGGAGCAGGCAGAGGCTGGCATTAATCAGATATCAGATGTTGTACAGTCAAACTCAGCAAGTGCAGAGGAAACATCAGCAACAAGCGAGGAGCTTTCAGCACAGGCGGAGACAATGAACTCGCTGATTAGCAAATTTATATTGGAAAAGAAATAGAAAAATTATACATACGAGTTTAGAAAAACTTTTTAAAAAAAGCCCCACAAGCATTATTGATATGCTGTGAGGCTTTTTGTTGTGGTGCGTTAGAGGGTTACTTTTTAAATCTAGTAAACATGTACTATGTGAACATAGTGCTTTTGTGCAATACGTGGAAAATCTGAAAAGTAATGAAAATCCCTCGATTTATGGCGATTTTGGTGATGTTCGTATGTATAATAGTACTATATTAAGCGAGTAATAAAGTGCAGACATACATGTAACTTGTTTTATCTAAAAAAACTAAATCAGCAATTATACTGTGATGACCGAAACATTGCTCCTGATCAGAAGATGTTTTCTGTGGGTGAGCGCCAGGTACAGAAATATCTCAAGAAAGTCGTGGATTATCTCGGATATGAGGAGCCTATACCTCATACTTCCAGTCAGAAGAAAAAATGGGCAAATCTGCATACTTCCATTTGGCATATCGTTCATCGTAGCGTTCCGGCTGTGCCAGTTCCACCAGATGACCAACACACCAGCTGACAATATAGCCATTTCCTATGAGAAAACCATCTTCACGTTTATTTGCACCAAGCACCTTTGCAATGCTTTGGGCAACCGATGGTTTCTCCGCCAACACCAATTTCATTTGCATCTGCTCCTTTCTCAAAAAATTAGCAGCCACACACAAGAACGTGCATGACTGCTATGTATCCATTTAGAAAAGATTTTTGCAACCTGACACAGTTTTCTATTCTGAAATCTCCATCATCATAAAAATATCTCCATCATTCTATGGAAAAATGATGGAGATATTTGCTTAAATACGGACATAGCCGGTAGATGTGCCTGCACCAGCTTTTGCAATATACCCATTCTTGACCAGATCTGTCAGAGTTCTTTCCACAGTAACTTTGCTTATATCTGGGCAAAGTTCCATGATTTCTTTTTTGGTAATCTTACCGACCTTGTTATCAATAGCTGCCTTAATCCTATCAGGCTTAGAAAGACTGCGATGCTTCAGATGCTCTACACGGCTTTCAAATTCATTATATGCTTTCAGCATGATACCAAGATAATATTTCACGAATTTGCCTTTATGTTCGTGGATGCTGCCCACCATCTGAACAATTTCAGGTGTAAGTAACTTCGCAGGACTTGTAATATAATCAAAATCTCTCATAGGAATCTCCTTCATTTCAGATTTATCTCCATCATTTTATCGCCAAATGACGGAGATTCCAATAGGTATGATGGAGATAGACTCCCCACATCCACAGGGAATATACTCATTCTGGAAAGGATTTTTGCAACTTTTTTACATTTTTCCGTTCCAAAACTGTTTGCAGCCAGTAGTTGCCCTTTTGTTCTCATCATTCGGTAGACTGTAACCCTGATAGCAGTCCCAATAGACATTGAATTTTGTCCTCTCTACGTCAATATGCTCACTATTCTCCACATCAAATCTGCGGTCATTATGCTTAGCATCGTAAGTCCAAGCTTACCTGATCTTCCATTGTGTCTAGTAGCTTTCATAACCATCTTTCCTTTCTTATTCTGACAAAAAAAGACCAAGTAAATTTCTCTACTCAGTCTGTTAATATCAACAATATTTAATTATTTTCCCGAAGGGAACAGCAACGAAGTTGCTCCGAAAGATGTACAGGAACTGTTAGGACACTCTGATGTCAGTACCACAATGAATATTTACGCTCACTCAACAAGAAAAGCAAAACGGGATTCCGCAAAGGCAACAATTCTTCATCACGAAGCCAACAGACCGGAACATCCGGATATGCCACAACAATATTCCAGACATTATTATGATCTCTATAGAATGGCTCAGACCCCAGTAAAAGATGTTGCTTTTTCTCACATAGACCTTCTGAAAACAGTTGTTGATTTCAAAATGAAATTTTATCCAAGAGCATGGGCTAAATATCCGGAAGCAATTCCCTTTACATAATTACTTTTTATTCCTGACAGAATTGTCGCAATTCCATCATCAATGGTAATTACACCTTTTCCCTCCAACAGATACATATCATTTATCCAATAAACCATCAATTGCGTTTTGGGCTGCTCTTATTATACAAAGCTTTTATAATTGAATTCTCCTGCCTCATGTTGCACTTCAATCACTATAAACAAAAAAGCAACAAATGAAAATCATACCTAATCTCCATCTGCTGCTCTATTATAGCGTTTCCTGGGGGAATCGAACCCTCAACTGCCCCTTAGGAGGGGGCTGTTATATCCATTTAACTAAGGAAACAATGTCAACTAACTTTAATATTATATCATATTTAACAACATTTTACAATATGTTTTATATAAAAATTACCATTAACTTTAATTTATCAAAGTACGGAGTATTATGTCTATATAAGACACAAATACTCCAATACACCTGTAAATACTAAAATTCTACCTGTCCCTGAAGCCATATTCTGCCTTTGAAACGTCTGCCCTCAGCTGGCTCTCCGACTACATCATTAGCGTTTATACATAAATCAAATATTATATCATTGCACTCAAGTGTCATCACGTATATAGTCTCTCCGGTGTAGTCATTGTTAAATTGTCTTGATTCAACAATGTTACCTACAACCGAATAGCAGTCGCATTCAAACCCACTCGGCATAAATGACGAATCCACTATAGTGAATATGTCCTCATTGCGCATTCTCTTATAAATGCTTGTATAAGTATCTAAATCCTCTATCGTGAGATTGTCGATAGCGGATGTGTCACCCTTCTTAGCAAGATTTATCAGGTTATTGCGTGCGGCTGTCGCTGCCCTGCTCTTGTCAAGCTGGTGCTCGCTCTTATTTACAGGCAGCAAAACTGTTCCCTCGTTGCACATAGCCGATATTCTCACTGTCTTATCTGTGTAATCGGCCAGAATAGGCTTACTTAGCAGATAATCCACCGGATTACTCAGGTGAAAAATGAGCGCAATTCCCCTGCCCGGTTCGTCACACAAGGCATTAAATGCCACTCGCTCCGTTTTTCTTCCTATGGATACCTCGCTCTCATAGCTCTCAACTGAGCCATCAAGAAAAGGAAAGACATAATCCGGCTTGAAGCTCCTTCTTGCCGGATTATAGAATCCATTAACGGATATACCGCTTACTTTATTAAAATAATGCTTTATCTGAGCCGGATATACACTATCTCCGGGGAGATAATGCACATCCGAATACTGTACAGTGCCTTTTTCGATACTCTCTTTTATAACATGCTTTATGAGTTTATCGTATTCCTTACGTGTATTTATACTTCCTAAGCCCACCGCTTTTAAATATAAATGCATGAGCACTCCTCTCTTCTATCATGCGGATAATCGCAATTCACTTTGCTGCCCGCCTACAGTACTGCTATATAGTTTTGTCACTCGTATCATAAGCGGTCTGCAGCTCTTCTGCTATAAGGCAGGCTCCCGCCACATCGCTCTACGCAGTGAAGGCAGTCAGCAAACTAAGCGTATTATAAATTAATGCTTCTTTTCAATCTTCTCCATGCCGCCCATGTATGGTCTTAATACCTCAGGAATACTTACAGAACCATCAGCATTTAAGTTGTTCTCTAAGAAAGCGATAAGCATTCTCGGTGGAGCGACAACAGTGTTGTTGAGAGTGTGTGCAAAGTAATTGCCATTCTCACCCTTAACACGAATCTTAAGTCTTCTTGCCTGAGCATCTCCTAAGTTAGAGCAGCTTCCTACCTCGAAGTACTTCTTCTGTCTAGGTGACCAAGCCTCAACATCGATTGACTTAACCTTAAGGTCTGCAAGATCTCCTGAGCAGCACTCAAGTGTTCTTACAGGGATGTCCATGCTGCGGAATAAATCAACGGTGTTCTGCCAGAGCTTGTCGAACCACATCTTGCTGTCCTCAGGCTTACATACAACTATCATCTCCTGCTTCTCGAACTGGTGGATTCTATATACACCTCTCTCCTCTATACCGTGTGCACCCTTCTCCTTACGGAAGCATGGTGAATAGCTTGTGAGTGTTCTTGGAAGTGTGTCCTCAGGAAGAACTGTATCAATGAACTTACCAATCATGGAGTGCTCACTTGTTCCGATAAGGTAGAGATCCTCTCCCTCAATCTTGTACATCATCGCATCCATCTCTGCGAAGCTCATAACTCCGGTAACAACCTCACTTCTAATCATAAAAGGTGGTACGCAGTATGTGAAGCCTCTATTAATCATGAAATCTCTTGCATAAGCTATAACTGCGGAATGAAGTCTCGCTATATCGCCCATAAGATAGTAGAAACCATTTCCTGCAACCTTCCTTGCACTGTCAAGATCTATACCATCAAATGCTTCCATTATATCTGTGTGATATGGAACCTCAAAATCAGGAACTACCGGCTCACCATAACGTGTGATTTCTACATTCTCGCTGTCATCCCTACCGATAGGAACGCTTGGGTCAATGATGTTAGGAATAACCATCATTATCTTCTTAACCTTCTCCTCAAGCTCTGCTTCCTTCTGCTCAAGCTCAGCAAGTCTTGCGGCATTATCTGCCACCTGCTTCTTGACAGCTTCTGCCTCTTCCTTCCTGCCCTGTCCCATAAGAGCGCCAATCTGCTTTGAAAGCTTATTTCTATCTGCACGAAGTCCATCAGCCTCTGCCTTTGCAGCTCTGTTCTGTTCATCAAGTGCTATAACCTCATCTACTAAAGGAAGCTTGGAATCCTGAAATTTCTTTCTGATATTCTCCTTAACAAGCTCCGGATTTTCTCTGACAAATTTCATATCTAACATGTTCTTTTCCTCTTTTCTGCACGCTTGTGCTCATTTTTTCAATATTTTAAATGACACTGCTGTTGTTTATGATACACCACATTTTCCTATATTTCAATAGGTTTTGAGCCTAATTCTTGGTGGATATACTTTATAAAATATAGTATTTTACACCGGTATATCCGTTCCCATCGCCTGACTTAATGCCTTACTCTCCTCGTCGCCAAGCGGTATAAATGATTCTCCCTTTATTATCTCCTTAACGTATGTATAACAGCCTTCCCTGTTATGCATTGAGTTAATCACATAACCATTGTTGCTGTTATCAAGCATTGCAAGCGCAAAGCTTAACTTTCCACCCATCTCATTGAATGCATCGTACTTGACAATTCCAAGCTTCGTATACACAGTCTTCATCTCTTCCTTTATGGAAACAAGCTGGTTGGTGTGTTCATCAGTCAGCTCGACCAGCTCCTTAATCTTGGCAAAATGGTCAAGCATTGCATCCTCCAGATTCTCTGCCGTTTTGCCGTTCATAAACAGTCTATAGTTCTGTCTCATCTTTTTTAATTTTACCATTGTCACTATCAGCAGCACAAGGCTTACTATACTTATTAACGCAAACACACCAACTGCTATACATAGGCATAGCATGAACATGTCTGAGTTGAATATTTTTTCCATGTTTTTCTCCTTATTTATTCTTTGATATAAAATGTAAATTTACACATATTAACTTTAGTTGTGTTACTTCCGTTTTTTAATTATACCTTATACTTTCTATCTGTTTTCACAGTAAAGAACATATCATATATCATTTTTATATCACTGCATACTGCAATCAGTGCTTGCAGTACTGCCACCAATAAGTAGTTTGAAAGTTTTTCTTTCAAACTTATCTCTCATATATTTATGCTTTTACTGTTGCTGCATACGCCGGTGTTCTTTTCTGCTTTTCAGATTATATAAAATATACAGTCTATTTAACATGTCCATTCTCAATCAACTCCATAATTCTCTCGAATTCCTCTCTGGAACCATAGTTGATTTCAATTTTTCCCTTATTATTATCCTTATTATGAATAATAACCTTGCTTCCAAACACAGAGTTCAGCTTTTCCTCATATTGTCTGTACACAAAATCATTGGCAGGTATCGTCTTTTCCTTCTTTTTGTCCTTGCCGCTTGCAATATCCTTGATAAGCTTCTCTATCTCTCTCACGCTGAGCTTCTCATCAAATATTCTCATGGCGACATTGTACTGCTTATCTCCATCCTCGATTGCAAGAAGCGCTCTGGCATGCCCTGCTGAAATCATATCGTCAATGAGCATCTGCTGTACTCTGTTGTCAAGCTTTAAAAGTCTCATGGAATTGGTTACGGCTGCCCTGCTCTTGAACACCCTGTCCGCTACCTCGTCCTGCTTCAGGTTATATTCCTTTACGAGTCTCTGGTATGCCTGCGCCTCCTCGATAGGATTGAGATCCTCTCTCTGGATATTTTCTATTAGGGAGAGCTCTACAATCTTCTGGTCTGAATAATCCCTTATAACAACCGGAATTTCTTTAAGTCCTGCTTTTTTAGCTGCTCTCCATCTTCTTTCTCCGGCTATTATCTCATAATATCCATCTCTCTTCTGAACAAGCAATGGCTGTAATATACCGTATTCCCTTATTGATTCGGCAAGCTCTTCTAATGAGTCCTCCTCAAATGCTTTTCGCGGCTGTTCACGGTTCGGCTCAACCGAATTAATATTTACCTTTATCTCAGTAGGCTCTTTTACTATTACTTCCTTTTCAACTATCTTCTCAACTACCTTTGGCTTTACTTCGGAGGCAACTTTACTATCCTCAGGTATAAGTGAATTAAGTCCTTTTCCAAGTCCTCTCTTTGCTGCCATCATGTACCTCTTTTCTTCTTATGCTTTCCCGGATTTTAAATATTTACTTTATCACATTTACTGATTTTTGAGTCAAAACATCTTCTATATAATAAAACATTCTCTATGCAATAAAACATTCTCTATGTAATAAAACATTCTCTATGTAATAAAACATTCTCTATGCAATAAAACATTCTCTATGCAATAAAACATTCTCTGTGCAATAAAACATTCTCTACGCAATATAGCATTCTATACGCAATAAAACATTCTATACACAATAAAACATTCTATACGTAATAAAACATACTCTATGTAATCGTACATTAATTAATTCTGCATCTTTTGATTCCCAACTTCATTTAAATTTTATTATACAGCTACTCTTTAAATATTTTTCAGCTTTATTTCTCCGGCAAGCTGTACTAACCCTACAATATTAAAAATTATTGAATGAGTATGCATATTTTCATAAAATTGATTTAATATTCCCAGTTATCATCCCCGCGATGAATTACTTCCTGCGCAAGCAATCTGTAGCTCTCCGCACCTGCCGATTTTGAATCGTAGTAATTAATCGGAAGTCCGTGGCTTGGTGCCTCAGCAAGTCTTACATTTCTTGGAATTATAGTCTTATATACTGTCTGTTTAAGATTCTCCTTAACATTTTCGACAACCTGAAGAGACAGATTTGTTCTTGCATCATACATTGTGAATACGACACCTTCCATCTCCAAATCGGGATTGAGTCTGTTCTGCACAAGGCTTATCGTGTGCATAAGCTGTGATAATCCTTCAAGTGCATAATATTCACACTGGATTGGTACAAGCACAGTATCTGCTGCCGTCATAGCATTTACAGTAAGCATGCTCAGAGACGGTGGACAATCAAGTATTACAAAATCATATTCCTCTCTCACCTCTGCAAGTGCTTTCTTTAGTATATATTCCCTATCCTCTATTCCGATAAGGTCTATCTCTGCTCCGGCAAGATTCACATTCGATGGAATCACATCAAGCCTTTCAAATTGAGTATGCTCAATGCACTCTCTGATCTGACATTCACCAATCATCAACTGATAAACTGTCAACTCCGCTGCATCCTTGTCTACTCCCAGACCGCTTGTTGTATTTCCCTGCGGATCAGTGTCAACAACAAGAACCCTCTGTCCAAGCTCTGCCAGGCAGGATGACAGGTTAATTGCTGTGGTGGTCTTACCCACTCCACCCTTCTGGTTTGCTACTGCAATAATTCTTCCCATTTGCATATCCTACCTTTTAATTCATTTTAAGTCATATTATAGATTTTGTTATCATGCTGTGTACTCCCTAAGCTCTTTGAGAGCTTTTATCACATTATTGTTTCACTTTATAGATTCTTTGGTAAAGCCAAGAAGCTTGGTAACGAAATGAATATACGCAATCTGCTCCACGCTGTTTTATCAATAATATATAATGATGTTGGGTGCAAAACATGCAAGTTTAATGTATGAATGTATATAACATGTTTTGACCTCAACATCCTATACTTGTACAAAAATGAAGAATTGCATTCTATATTCAAAAACCTGATTGATGAAATAAACTTCAAGAATCTGATACAAAACTTTATAAATGACTCACTGTTTTTTATTATAACAGCTTTAAATTATAAATACTACAATTTAATTGCAAAGAATACAAATTTTTTTAATGTTTTATGTTTCACGTGAAACATTGTAGTTCTATAAAAGGATGTTGACGGTAAAATATGCTAATTTGATATGCAAGTGTATAACGTATTATATTTATGCATATCAGCTCCGTTGTCAGAAGCAAGATGTCCTAAGAACTCTGAGAAAGATATTCTATACTTTTGCCACCGAAGCCGGCATACATCCCTGTATGCAATCTCCTAAATCAGCATCCATGCTATTGGGGGCTAGGGACTTAGCATAGTTCTAAAAAAATCTAAGCTTCTCCCAAAAGTCGTAATATGCATAAATACAACACATTATATACGCTAAGTTTATAGCACATGTTTGACCGCAACATCATAAAAGAAAAATCACCGGCAATGTTTCACGTGAAACATCGCCGGTGCAACATCATCATATCAATATGAAATCTTAATCAGGTTATTCTTAATCGCAAATACTGCTGCCTGTGTTCTATCAGATACCGAAATCTTCTTAAATATATTAGACACATGATTCTTGACTGTTCTTTCGCTTATGTTCAATCTGCTTGCAATTTCTTTGTTAAATAGTCCTTCTGCTAACAGCTTTAACACATCAATCTCTCTTCTTGTCAAATCATTCAATCTATCCATCGCCGTATCGCGAACCGAAACCGTCTCATTCAGTATTGGCATCAACTCCGGTTCTATATAAAGCTCACCATTATAAACCGAATGAATAGCCTTTCTCAAAGTCGTAGAATCTGATTTCTTAAGTATATATCCATCACATCCCATATCTACAGCTTTCATAAGTAAATCGGGATTATCCGTTGCTGTAAGGAAAAGAACCTTTGAACTAACCTTCTGGTCTTTCATTATCTCTAACACCTTCAAGCCATCCAGATTAGGCATATTAATGTCTAATAATACTATGTTAGGATTCATTTTACTGACAGCATTGAGACATTCATATCCATCCGAAGCTTCAGCAACAACATTGATGTCTCCCGTATTGTCAAGAATACACTTAACACCCTCTCTAACAATAGTATGATCATCCGCAATTATAACATTAATCGGCATCTACGCTTTCCTCCTTCAACATACCCGGCACATAATCACCAAAGTATATTTTCATATGTGGATGTAAAACTTATCCACATCAATATCATTTGTTATGTTTAGTTTAATAAACCTTTGTGTATTTTTTTAATCACCTGATGGCGTCAGGGTCAAAGCATACTAATTTGAATATATGGTCGTATAATATGATATCATGGTCAAAATGTCAGAAATCTGAAGCAAGCTTGCTTGCAAAAGGATTTTTGACCTTGGAACCCGCCAAAAGTATGAATAAGCAGCCATTTTTCGTAGAAAAATGAGCGAATTATGAATGTTTTTGAAGATTGCGAGAGTGCAAAGCACGAAGCAATCCGGTATCATTGGGGACAAAATACCTTTTGACCCCAACATCATAATATAATATAAATATATCCGACCGCTGCAAAATGTAAATCTATTTTTTAATACATGGTTTTACCAATACTCTTTAAAACAAGGCAAATACCTTGATAAGTATATGTATACCACTAACCACTCATACATTGTGTATACAATTCCACAATATATGACATTATAACATAGAATCTCTCAGTTATATATCTTATTGGCAAGTCAAATATTTTTCCTATAAGCTGCTGAAATATCAACTAGTAAATTGGAACTATTATAAATAATTATATACTATAATTTGCTTTTTGAAAAGCTTATAATAAAAAAAACATGCTTGTCAGTTAATTTGTATTATACTATACTGTATATAAAGTATATTTCAAACATAAGCAATCTGCCTCTGAGCGAAAGCAGATTGCTTTGACGGCACAGCTTCAATTAAAATCGCTCAGAAATGAGGTTCGTATGAGTCACAACAAAAATAAACATCCCTTTCTGAAAATGACAGCCCTGGCACTTGGGTGCATGGCTGTCTACAACACCTATGAATATAATAAGGCAACCTCCGGCAACCACAATCATCGTGAAGAATGCCGCGTGTACACAGGACGTTTCGGTGATATATACTATAGGCATTATGGAAGCGGCAGCCCTGTTCTCCTGCTGCACACCCTTGAACCGTCAGCCAACATGTCCGAGTGGATAGCTGCAGCAACAGAGCTTGGCAAATCCCATTCCGTATATGTCATAGACCTACCGGGCTGCGGTTTTTCGGACAAGAGCACCATTGATTATTCCATCTATATGTACGCCCTTGCAGTCAACGATTTTGTGAAAAACAGAATCCTAAGACACCATGACACCGCTACGGGTATGCATGCCGCTGCGATATCGACATCCTCTGCAATACTTATCTGTGCGGCATTGACGGCACCTAAGCTCTATTCCGGTTTATCCTTTATCAATCCGCAGGCTATGGAGACTACCTACTGCAATCCTTCTACCAAGCCTGTATTTGCAAAATGTATCCGTGCTGTATATAACACTCCTGTTATCGGTTCATTTATGTACAATCTTAAATACAACCGCGCTGCCATAATGGACAGGCTGTCCAAGGTATCCGGACTTGAAGTGGCACAGAAGAATGAGCTTGCCGATTCCATGTACGAGGCAGCTCACACCGGCGGCTATTACGGACGTTTTCTGCTGGCAAGCATACATGGCAACCTTTTAAACTCAGATATTGCCCGTATGCTGTCTAAGCTGTCAACACCTATACTCATTGTAACCGGCTCCGCCGACAGGCAGGCAAAAAAAGCACTGCCGGCCTTTGATATCGACAAGGAAAATATATCCTCCGTCATTCTCGAAGATATCAGCGCCCCACAGCTTGAATGTCCTGACAAGCTTGCCAGGATACTCAACAGCTTCTTCAATTAAATATTTAAAAACAGAATATTATGAGCCTGATACACCACAATTTATAAATTGCTGTGTTTCAGGCTCATTGCTATTCAATGCAGGAATTACTAATCATAAGTCTTATTGCTATACTCTATCATCCTACTGCAGCGGCTCCTTCGCCGGCAGTCCCGCCTTTCTAGGATATTTCTTAGAGGTGGCTGCCGTCTTTTTTATTACTACAAAGGTTCTGTCTATATCAGTATCCGGCAATGTGAGCTTATGCACATCCGCTATCTCCCCGCCTAACAGCTTCACAGCTCTTTCAGCCGCCTTAAGCTCCTCGTCAAGCTGTCCCGCCTTATATGCTATAAAACAGCCTCCGACCTTGACATAAGGAAGGCAGTACTCACTCAAGGTTGACAGATTCGCCACTGCGCGCGATACGCACACATCGAATTTCTCACGGTAATCCCTGTTTTTCGCGTAGTCCTCCGCTCTTCCATGGAGAGTCTCAATGCTTTTTAGGGAGGTCTGCCTGATGACCTCGTCTAAGAACTTGATTCTCTTGTTGAGCGAATCTAAAAGAGTAAAATCAGTATCCGGATACATTATCTTTAACGGTATGCCCGGAAAGCCCGCTCCCGTACCGATATCCACAACCCTGTCTGTTTTTTTGAAGGAATATACACAATTTACCGCAAGACTGTCCACAAAATGTTTAATAACAACCTCATCATATTCAGTAATACCTGTAAGGTTCATAAATTCATTCCACTCACACAGAAGCTTATGGAAGCTGTTAAGCTGCTCACACTGCAAATCATTTGCGTTATAACCAATTTTTTCCAGACTATCTCTTAAAAAATCTGCCATCAACACTCTCCTAACTCTTTTTATATGTTATCTCTAAATGATATTTTCCGCCATACTATCTTCTGCTCTCAAGGTACACTAACAGCACTGTAACATCCGCCGGTGACACGCCGGAGATTCGTGAGGCCTGTCCGATAGAACGTGGTCTAAAGCTCTTAAGCTTCTGTCTTGCCTCAAGTCTCAGGCTTCCAACCTCATCATAATCTATATTATCAGGTATCAGCTTCTTCTCAAGCTTCTTAAAGTGCTCAACCTGTCTTAGCTCCCTCTCAATATATCCCTGATACTTTATATTTATATTAACCTGCTCGATGACATCCCAGGGAAGAGGCTTTCTGTCCTTATCAAGCTCCGCAATTGTCTCATAATCAAGCTCAGGGCGCTTTATGAGGTCTGCAAGCGATACACCGTTGTTGAGCGCAGTGCTGTTGTGTCTTGCGAGGAAATCGCACACTTCGTTTGTTCCACCTATCATAACGCTGCTAAGGCGCTTTATCTCCTCAGCTATCGCTCTTCTCTTTTCCTCAACCTTTTCCATTCGTTCATCGGAAATAAGTCCAATCTCATGTCCCTTTGCCGACAGTCTTAAGTCCGCATTGTCCTGTCTTAAAAGCAGCCTGTACTCTGCCCTTGAGGTCATCATTCTGTAAGGCTCATGGCTTTCCTTGGTGACAAGGTCATCTATCAGCACTCCTATATAGGCCTCCGAACGGTCAAGAATCAAAGGCTCCCTTCCAAGAAGCTTCATTGCCGCGTTGATTCCGGCTATAAGTCCCTGCACCGCAGCCTCCTCATAGCCTGAACTTCCGTTTATCTGTCCACCTGAAAAAAGTCCGTGGACATTCTTGAACTCAAGTGAGGACTTAAGCTCCACAGCATTGATACAGTCATACTCTATTGCATACGCGTTTCTTACAATCTTTACATTCTCAAGTCCAGGAACAGTGCGGTACATGGCATACTGTACATCCTCCGGGAGCGAGCTTGACATTCCGCCAAGATACATTTCGTTGGTATAATTGCCCTCCGGCTCAACAAAGACCTGATGTCTGTCCTTATCCGCAAATCTTACAACCTTGTCCTCTATGGATGGACAATAGCGAGGACCTGTGCCCTCTATCTTTCCCGAATACAATGGGGAGCGGTCGAGATTATCCCTTATAATCTTGTGGGTTTTCTCATTTGTATATGTAAGGTAGCACGATACCTGCTCCTTCTGTATATCGTCCGGGTTGGTTGTGAATGAAAACGGAACAATGTGCTTATCACCGAACTGCTCCTCCATCTTTGAAAAATCGATTGAGCGCTTGTCCACACGCGCCGGTGTACCCGTCTTAAAGCGTCTCACTTCGATTCCAAGCCTCTTTAGGGCATCGGTAAGGTGATTGGCAGCCTGAAGTCCATTAGGACCTGTATAGCTGCTCACATCGCCGTATATGCACCTAGCCTTGAGATACGTTCCTGTACAAAGCACAACTGCGCGGCAGTGGTATACAGCTCCGGAATATGTCTTTACACCTGTAACATTCCTGTCATCGTCCGTAAGAATATCCGCTACCTCCGCCTGACGGACGGTAAGGTGCTCCGTATTCTCAATAGTCCTTCTCATCTGCCTGCTGTACTCCGACTTATCCGCCTGCGCGCGAAGTGAGTGAACTGCCGGTCCCTTGGAGCTGTTAAGCATCTTAGACTGAATGAATGTTTTGTCAATATTTTTGCCCATCTCTCCGCCCAATGCATCAAGCTCCCTCACAAGGTGCCCCTTGGAGCTTCCGCCAATATTGGGATTACAAGGCATCATTGCAATGCTCTCAACGCTCACCGTGAACATGATCGTCTCAAGCCCCAGCCTGGCACAGGCAAGTGCTGCCTCGCATCCGGCATGTCCGGCACCTACAACTACAACATCATAATTTTCCTCAAGATAATTTTCCATTTTTTATCCCCCTGCATACTGCAAGCACCGCTTGCAGTACTGCCACCAATAAGTAGTTTGAAAATGTTTTTTTCAAACTTATACCTCTGCATACTGCAGGCATTGCCTGCAGTACTGCCACCAATAAGTAGTTTGAAAATGTTTTTTCAAACTTTCATCCATGCGGCAACGCACAGCCTCTCTTTTCTATTAATATTTCTTATTTTCCCATACAGAACTTGCCAAAAATCTCATTCACAAGGTCTTCCTCAACCGACTCACCGATAACCTTTCCAAGCTCCTCATAGGCATTCATAAGGTCAATCGTTAACAAATCCTCCGGAACCGACATAGCTGCTCCGTCCCTGACAATCAGAAAGCTCTCCTTAGCCTGCTGCAGTGCGTCCTTCTGCCTTGCGCGCGTAATCATGACCTCATCGTTATAGGAAATCTCTCCTCCTAGGAACATCTCTTCAAGCTTTTTCTCAAGCTCCTCAATTCCGGACTGCTCCTTAGCAGAAATACTTATAACCGGACAATCAATAAATCCCTTGATGTCCTCCTGTGTTGTCTTAGTCTGAAGGTCGGATTTATTCAGAAGAACTATTACCTTTCCCTGAATACCTTCGTTAATCATGGATATGATATCCATGTCATTGTCATCAAGCCCGGTGGAGCCATCCACAACATATATAATCAAATCTGCCTCTCTGGCAAATCTTCTCGACTTATCCACACCAAGCTTTTCCACAATATCCTCAGTCTTTCTTATGCCCGCCGTATCGATGAGCTTCAGTATGATTCCATGCAGGTTAATCTGCTCCTCAAGGGTATCCCTCGTAGTGCCAGCAATGTCCGTAACTATCGCTCTTTCCTCGCCTAAAAGAGTGTTTAGAAGACTGGATTTTCCGGCATTGGGCTTACCCAGTATGACTGTCCTCACACCCTCAGTAAATATCTTACCGTTGTCAACACTTTTCAACAACTTATCCACAGCGTTTATCCACTTATCCACATAGTTATCCAACTTATCCACATAGTTATCCAGACTAATGTGCTCAGGATCGTCCAAAGCCGCCTCAACAAAGGCTATATTGTATATAAGCTCTTCCCTGATTTTTTTAATCTCTGTGGATAACTTTCCGTTTAACATGTTCACAGAGCTTTTTAACGCGTAATTATTTTTTGCGTTTATAACGTCAATAACCGCCTCCGCCTGTGCAAGGTCAATCCTTCCGTTCAGGAACGCTCTCTTCGTAAACTCTCCCGGTTCTGCCGGTCTTGCACCATTTCTTAAGACAAGCTCAAGAATCCTTCTGGTCACATACGCACCTCCATGGCAGTCAATCTCCACCACATTCTCGCGCGTGTATGTGTTAGGCTCCTTCATAACCAGCACAAGAACCTCATCAATAAGCTCCTCACCGTCATATATATGTCCATAATGAGCCATGTGGCTCCTTGATTCCGATAATTTTTTATTACTTTTTCCCTTAAAAACCCTGTCTGCAACCGTAATTGCAGCATCACCGCTTATTCTCACAATGCCAATTCCGGCATTACCCATACCTGTCGCAATCGCAGCGATTGTTTCACGACTCTCCATACTTATCCTCATTTCTATATAACTTAAAAAGATGTGCACATATTCGCATACGCACACATCTTGATAATATGTTACTTTTAAGTTGAATGCAAGGATAATTTACGCATTTCTCTTCAAATATACAACTACATGGCGGAAAGGCTCCTCGCCCTCGCTTCTTGTTGATACATACTTGTCATTCTGAAGTGCTGAATGTATGATTCTTCTCTCATACGGATTCATCGGCTCAAGAGAAACAGGCTTTCTGGTTCTCTTAACCTTGTATGCAATATTCTTTGCAAGAGACTCGAGTGTCTCCTTTCTTCTTGCACGATAATTTTCGGCATCTAACTTCACGCGAAAATATCCGTCTGCTTCCTTGTTAGCCACAAGGCTTACAAGATACTGTAATGAGTCAAGTGTCTGACCTCTCTTACCGATAAGAACTCCCATGTTCTCGCCTACAAGCTCTATATCAACGGAGCCTTCGTTCTCATCAATAACGACCTTAACCTCAGCTTCCATATCCATTGCCTTTAAAACATCGCCAAGGAACTTCTTAATTGCCGGTTCCATATTATCACCTGCAACCGGTCTCTTTGAAGTCTTGTCCATATTCTCTTCCGGCTTCTGGGCAGGAGTGCTCTTAACCTGTAACGGCTTCTCAGTATTGACAGGCTTAACATTCTCTGAAGCTCTTTTAAATTCATTCTTAGGTGCCTGAGTATCCACTTTTTTAACTTCAGGCTTCTTAAAAGGCTTGCTCTCCTGCTTAGGAGCCGCTACTGCCTCTTTGACCACCTGCTCAAATTCATCCTGTGCATCAGCTATGCGAACTTTAATCACTGCAGGACGTCTGTTGATTCCCAAAAATCCGTTGCTTCCCTTGTCAACTACCTCATACTCAAGCTTATCGCTTGTCACAGAAAGCTTAATAGTCGCATTAGTAATGGCTTCGTCTACCGTTTTGCCGGTAATCTCTATATACTCCATGATATTTTTCCTCCAATACTAATTCTTTGAATTTTTCTCATTGTACATCTTAACCATATTCGCCTTTGCCGCAAGTGAACCCGGCTTCGCGTTCTGGTTGTAATATTCTGTAGATTCTTTGATTTCCTTGGCGCGCTCGCCTCTTCTGGCAACCTCGTCCTCTTTTCTCTGTACAGCCTCCTCATAATTGGTTACCGCTGAGGTATCAACCTTTTTAGGAGGAAGTCCCTTCTTAGCCCTCTTCTTATTAACCTTATCCATGTTCTTGGCAATGAGCTTTTCCACATCAACCTTGTCCATGTACTTGTTAATAAAAATCTGCTGTATACACTGCACAACACTACCCATAATCCAGTAAAGTCCAAGACCGCTAGGCATGGAAACACAGAACACAGCCGAAATAACAGGCATCATTGTGTTCATCATCTTCATTGACTGTGCTGCCGTGTTGTTCTCGTCATCATTATTCACAGGGTTCTTCGACTGCATGAGCTTTACGGAAAGCCACTGTGTAAGACCAGCTAAAAGAGGAATTAAAAGTGCAAGGCTGAGCTTAAAGCCCGGTGCTGTCGCTAAGTTAATTCCGAAGAAATTGTTTACATGTAAAATCTTCTCAGACTGCTGTGCTATCGTATCGGAAATTCCGTTTCCATAGCTTGTAAAAGCATTCTTAAGTGTCTCCCACTGTTCTGAAGAAAATGCATTTAAGAATCTAAGAAGTGCATCCTCTGTATCATAAGCTGCTGTGGTAAGTCCACTGTCAATAAGTACCTGATTGTAATTCGTTACACCTGTTATCGCACTGATTACAGGCTCAAATAACGCCTTTACTCTAGGAACATAATATGGAATATCACGAACTACCGCGAAAATTCCGTAGAAAATAGGAAGCTGTATAAACATCTGAAGGCATCCGCCTGTAGGAGATGTTCCATACTTCTCGTAGACAGCCTTCGTCTCAAGCTGCATTTTCTGTATGGACGCAGTATCGTTTTTACCCTTATATTTATTCTGAATCGCCGCAATCTCAGGCTGCATCATAGCTGACAGCTTGGAGAATCTCTGCTGCTTTATTGTCATAGGCATCATTATAAGCCTTACAATAATTGTAAACAGAATAATACATAATCCGATGTTAAAACCACCGGTGATAAAGAACAACGCCTGCATAATATAGCCCATTAACAAGGCGATAAAATCGATAATATCACCAAGAATAGGCACTCTTAATAAAATCATTGTTATTCCTATTCCTTCCCGGTCATTATCATACTCGATGAAAATAACCCATTATATTTAGAAAGACCAGAGACCTTCTAAAATCATAACCATATTCTTACCATAACCTGAACCATCAGTTCCATCATAATCCGAACCATCAGTTCCACCATAATTTCAACCACCGATTCCACTATAATCTGAACCATAGGTTCCATCATAATTTCAACCATAGGTTCCATCATAATTTGAACCATCGGTTCCACCATAATTTGAACCATCGGTTCAAATTATTAATAGTTGGACCATAGGTCCAACTAATGTTATGGTACAGGGTCATACCCTCCCTTTGCAAAAGGGTTACACCGAAGTATTCTCTTTGTTGTCAGATAGCTCCCCTTAAGGGCGCCATATTTCTCAATAGCCTCGATGGCATACTGAGAACAGGTTGGAGTGTATATACAGGTTGGATATTTTTTCATTGGCGATAAAAACCTTCTGTAAAATCTTACCATCGCTATCAACAGCTTTTTCATTTACAATCATTCACCTCGATAAATTCCATGCAGCTTACATATATGAATAAGTGCACTCTGCGTATCTGCAAAGCCCTTGCCCTTATGTGCTGCTCTTGAAATAATCACAATGTCATAACCTGTCCGTATACTATTGTAATTGAGTCTGCACGCTTCTCTTATAAGCCTCGTGAGACGATGCCGGACAATACTATTCCCGACCTTCTTACTCACAGATATACCTATTCTGGTAATATCCGTTCCATTCTCCAAAACATACATGACCATATATTTATTGGCATAAGACTTACCACTCTTATATACCTTTTGAAAATCGATGTTTTTTTTCAAAGTCTCATAACTGCTCATGCTTCTAACTTCCTCCTATGATTTTTCATAGAAAAAAAGGCCACACACCTGCGGCCTATACTGTTAAGCTCTTTCTTCCCTTAGCTCTTCTTGCAGATAAAACCTTTCTGCCGTTTGCTGTGCTCATTCTTGCTCTGAAACCGTGAACCTTGTTTCTCTGTCTCTTCTTTGGATGGAATGTCTGCTTCATATTCTCGTACACCTCCTTTTTGATAATGATATGGCATAATCAGGTAAGCATATCATACTATAATTAAAACATCGTTTTCATTTTATTCATTTTCACAAATAAAGTCAAGCTTTTTTTCATTACAGCACCCATTATTTTGTGTTTAATCAGGTTATTATTGACAACCGGTTTATCCACAAAAAGTTATCCCTAAAGTTATCCCCAAATTGTGGATAAGTTGTGGATAAGTCTGTTGATTAATGTTATTAACCTGTTAATTTTATCCACGAAGTCCCTATTTCAGGGTATGGATAATGTTAATTAAGATATTCACAATATTCACAAAAAGAATTTTTACTATTTCATAATTTTTCTGAAAGATATATTATATGCAACCTTTATAAAATTATTATGTAAACCAATTGTTTATATATACCTTTAAAACAGCTCTCCGCTTATTTTCTCTCCCAAACTGAGATAATCCATTGAAAATCCGCTCATTTTAAGGTATAATAGATTAGAATGACACAAAATGGGGGAATTATCGATGATTATTGAAATTAAAGAAAAATGGCCTGAGATTTTAGAGACAATAAAGAGTGAACATGAAATCAGTGATGTATCTTTTAAGACCTGGCTTCAGCCTCTTATTCCTTATGATACACATGACAACGTGTTATTTCTGCTTCTTCCTGATGAGAGAATGGGTCAGAACTATATTAACTATATAGATAAGAAATACACCGTTCCTCTGAAGGTTGCCGTTGCTGAATGTACCGGATTAGAGCTTGATATACAATTTATTTTTCCAAGCCAGACCTCCGATATCGACAGGCTTGTTAATTCATCCTCCAACGTGACTAATGCCAAACCTATTGTTTCTGTCTCTGCCCCTTCCGATGAGACCTTTGAAAAGGCCGGACTCAACAGAAAATATACTTTTGATACTTATGTCGTTGGTGATAATAACAGCTTCGCCCATGCTGCGGCTGTTGCTGTTGCCGAATCACCTGCCGAGATTTACAATCCTCTTTTTATTTACGGAGGTGTTGGTCTTGGAAAAACGCATATCATGCAGTCTATAGGTAACTACATCCTGACCAAGGATCCTAACAAGAAGGTCATGTATGTTACCTCAGAGGCATTTACCAATGAACTGGTCGAATCCATCAAGAATGACCGTACCAATACCAATCAGAAATTCCGCGATAAATATCGTAAGGTTGACGTGCTGCTTATCGATGATATTCAGTTTATCGCAGGTAAGGAAAGTACTCAGGAGGAGTTCTTCCATACCTTCAATGCCCTGCGTGAATCCAAGAAGCAGATTGTTATATCATCCGATCGTCCGCCTAAGGACATTGCCACATTAGAGGACAGGCTTCGTTCTAGATTTGAATGGGGTCTCACGGTTGACATTGCTCCGCCTTCCTATGAGACGAGAATGGCTATTCTCCGAAAGAAGGCCGAATTTGAAAACCTGAATGTTCCCAATGAGATATTAGAGTACATTGCCAACAATATTAAATCCAACATCCGTGAGCTTGAAGGCTCTCTCACCAAGCTCACCGCCTACGCTAAGTTTACACATAACGATCTGAGCATTGCCCTTGCTGAGGAAGCACTCCGCGACATTATCTTCCCTAACGAGACAAGGGATGTAACACCGGATCTCATCATCAAGACTGTGTCGGACCATTTCAATATTACGCCTGCCGATATCACATCCCATAAGCGCAATAAAGAGATTGTTTACCCTCGCCAGATTGCTATGTATCTTTGTCGCGCAATGACTGATGTACCGCTTGCAACTATCGGCAAGCTTATAGGCAACCGTGACCACACCACCGTTATTCATGGTGCGGACAAGATATCCGATGCTATTAAAAATAACGAACAGACTAAGGAGCTTATTGATATTCTTATAAAGAAGATTAACCCATCATAGAATTTGATAAGTTATCACCATTATTTTATACACATTATAATAAGGAAGAAACTCGTTATTCTTTGTGGATAAACAGCTGAATAATCCTGTGGATAACTGTTGATAAATGTTATTTTTCTGTGTATAAACTATTTTTCTGTCCACATGGATTTTGAGGTTTTATTTTTGTCCACAATGCCTTAACAGCTTGTCCTTTGATTATTAACACACTTATTCTTTTTCTGAAACCCTTATTTTTCGCGGCTTCAGAGGGGTTATCAACATATTCACACCCCCTACTACGACTACTGCTGAATATTTTTATTAATTTATTAACAGCACTCCACTGTGCATTTCTTTTGAAGGGAGAATTAACAATGAAAATCATATGCAATAAATCTGACCTATTATCCGGTATTACCATAGTCCAGAAGGCTGTTCCCGCTAAGACTACAATGACCATTCTTCAATGCATACTAATCGATGCAACCGCCGGTGAAATTAAACTTACAGGTAACGATATGGAGCTTGGCATTGAAACAGTTATTAAAGGTGAAATCGAACATCGCGGTATCATTGCCATAGATGCTAAGATTTTTTCTGATATTATAAGAAAACTTCCCGACAATGAAGTTACCATTGAAACAGATGAGAATTATGTTGCCCGGATTACCTGTGAAAAGGCTAACTTTACAATTGCCGGTAAATCCGGAGAAGATTTTTCCTGTCTGCCTTATGTAGATAAAGATAGATATATTGAACTTTCCAAGTTCTCTCTTAAGGAATTGATAAGACAGACGATTTTTTCAATAGCCGATTCTGAGAGTACCAACAGAATTATGACCGGTGAGCTTTTTGAGGTTAAAGATAACAATCTTAGGGTTGTTACACTTGATGGCCACAGAATTTCAATACGAACTATTGAGCTTAAGGAATCCTATGAACCTATTAAAGTAATTGTTCCGGGAAAGACACTCAATGAAATCAGTAAGATTCTCTCCGCTGAGACTGATGAGAATGTTAGTATTTTCTTCACCGACAATCATATTTTATTTGAATTTGATGAGACTAAGGTTGTTTCAAGACTTATCGATGGAGAATTTTTCAAGATTGACCAGATGCTCTCAAAGGATTATGAGACGAAGGTTGTCATTAACAAAAAGGAATTTTTGGATTGTATTGACCGTTCAATGCTTCTTGTTAAGGAGGGAGATAAGAAGCCTATTATTGTAAATATCACGGACGGCAATCTTGAGATAAAGATTAACTCACCTATCGGTTCCATGAACGAGGATATTGATATTACCAAGGAAGGCAAAGACATAATGATTGGCTTTAACGGAAGATTCCTTATGGATGCGCTTAAGGTTATAGATGATGAACAGATTTCTATATATCTCATGAATTCAAAGGCGCCTTGCTTTATCCGTGATGACAGGAATGAATATGTATATCTGATTCTTCCTGTAAATTTTAACAACTATTAGAATAGATAATAATATAGTTGAGCCGTAATCTTGTGCATACAAGAATCTTATGCATAATTATACTGTATAATTATGCATAAAGAATAAATATAAGCTAATAATGTATATTTATTCATGATTATTATGCAGACATAGCTTCAGCAAAATATTATATTTAAATATATTAAGATAATTTTTAAATGTATCCGATAGAAAAGAATTATGTATGAAGGTGTAAGAAAGGGAAAATATGGAAATAATTAAATTACGCGATGAATTTATAAAGCTTGGACAGGCATTAAAGGCAGCCGGTCTTGTTGAATCGGGAGTTGACGCTAAGCTTGTTATACTTGACGGACAGGTAAAGGTAAATGGTGCTGTGGAGCTTCAGAGGGGCAAGAAGCTTCATGCAGGTGATGTTGTTGAGTATGATGGAGAAACTATCAGAATTGAGGAGTAAATTTGAAGGTGAAGCTTTCAAACTATTTATTGGCGGCAGTACTGCAGGCAATGCCTGCAGTATGCAGGGGGTATAGACATGGTTATCGAAGCTCTTGATCTGCAAAATTACAGAAATTATGAGCTCCTTGGCATGACATTTTCGCCGCAAACCAATATTCTTTATGGTGACAATGCGCAGGGAAAGACGAATATACTTGAAGCAATATATGTTGCCGGTACTACCAAGTCACACAGAGCCGGCAAGGACAGGGAGATAATCGCCTTCGACAGCGATGAGGCACATATTAAGATGCTTGTGAGAAGGCACAATATTCCTCACAGAATAGATATGCATCTTAAGAAGGCAAAAGCTAAGGGCGTGGCGATAGACGGAATACCGATAAAAAGGGCAGTGGATCTGCTTGGAATAATCAATATAGTGTTCTTTTCACCCGAGGATCTCAACATAATTAAGAGCGGACCTGCTGAGCGTAGAAGATTTATGGATATGGAGCTGTGCCAGTTGGACAAGATATATGTTCATAATCTGGTCAATTATAACAAGGTTCTTCTTCAGCGCAATAAGCTTTTGAAGGATATAGCCTTTAATCCGTCACTTGCGGATACACTGGATGTGTGGGATGAACAGCTTGTAAGCTATGGGCTTGAGCTTATAAAGATAAGACAGAGGTTTGTAGAAAACCTGAATGGTATTATATATGATATACATAACAGGCTTTCCGGCAACAAGGAGCAGTTAAAGCTTGTATATGAGCCGGATGTGACTGAGGCTGATTTTAAGACTAAGCTGGCTTCCTCGCGCGATAGAGATATCAGGCAGAAGACCACAGGCTATGGACCACATCGTGATGATATGAATTTTCTTTTGGGAGACATGGATGTAAGGAAGTATGGCTCGCAGGGGCAGCAGAGAACCTGTGCGCTGTCTCTTAAGCTGTCGGAGATAGAGCTTGTAAAGAGTATCACAGGAGATACCCCGGTATTACTGCTTGATGATGTATTTTCGGAGCTTGATGCAAACAGACAGAATTATCTTTTAGACAGTATAAGTGACGTACAGACCATCGTCACATGTACGGGACTTGATGAATTTATAAATAACCGTTTTCACCTGGACAAGGTATTCTATGTGACTAACGGACATGTTATAGAGAAAAACTGAGTCTGCTGTGCCATAGGTGTGCAGTGACGAATTGATGTATATGGAGGCGCTGTTGCCGTATATATCAGAATTTCATAATATTTTAGTTAGCGCAGAAATGAGGAAAGCATGGAAAATAACTACGGAGCTGACCAGATACAGATTTTGGAGGGGCTTGAGGCTGTAAGAAAAAGACCCGGAATGTATATCGGCAGTACATCATCGAAGGGACTTCATCATCTGGTATATGAGATAGTTGACAATTCAGTGGATGAGGCATTGGCAGGCTACTGTACAGAAATTGATGTACAGATTAACGCAGACAATTCAATTACCGTGACGGACAACGGAAGAGGTATTCCGGTAGGAATCAACGCAAAATCCGGACTTCCTGCGGTACAGGTTGTGTTTACGATACTTCATGCCGGCGGAAAGTTCGGTGGTGGAGGCTACAAGGTATCAGGAGGTCTGCACGGTGTAGGTGCGTCCGTTGTCAATGCTCTTTCTGAGTGGCTTGAGGTAAGAGTGTGCCGTGACGGCAGCATATATGAGCAGAGATATGAGAGAGGCAAGGTAATGTACCCTCTTAAGATTGTCGGAAGCTGCGACCCTGAAAAGACCGGAACGAAGGTTACATTCCTTCCGGACAAGGAAATCTTTGAGGATACTGTATATGATTTTGACGTATTGAAGAACCGTCTCAGAGAAATGGCATTTCTCACAAAGGGAATCAAGATTATTCTCAGGGATGACAGAGAGGATAAAAAAGAGAAGGTATTCCACTATGAAGGCGGTATAAAGGAATTTGTCCAGTACTTAAACCGCAGCAAGACTCCGCTCTATGAGAATGTTATTTACTGTGAGGGCACTGTAAACAATATTTCTGTTGAGGTTGCTTTCCAGCACAATGATGACTACAACGAGAGTATTTATTCATTTGTAAATAATATCAATACGCCTGAGGGTGGTATGCACCTTACAGGCTTTAGAAATGCCATAACAAAGACCTTCAATGACTATGCGCGTTCTAACAAGCTGTTAAAGGACAGCGAACAGAATCTTACAGGAGAGGATATAAGAGAGGGTCTTACCGCCATTGTGAGTGTGAAGATTGAGAATCCTCAGTTCGAAGGACAGACGAAGCAGAAGCTTGGAAACAGTGAGGCGCGAGGAGCGGTTGACAATGTTGTAACAGAACAGCTTACATATTTTCTTGAGCAGAATCCGGCTGTTGCCAAGATGATATGCGAGAAATCACTTCTTGCACAGAGGGCGAGGGAGGCTGCAAGAAAGGCGCGTGACCTCACAAGAAGGAAGACTGCTCTTGAATCAATGAGCCTTCCGGGTAAGCTTGCCGACTGTTCAGACAAGGACCCTAAGAATTGTGAAATATTTATCGTAGAGGGTGATTCCGCCGGAGGTTCGGCTAAGTCTGCGCGAAGCCGTGCCACACAGGCTATTCTTCCTCTCAGAGGAAAGATACTCAATGTGGAGAAGGCAAGACTTGACCGTATACTTGGAAATGCAGAGATAAAGGCCATGATTACTGCCTTCGGAACAGGTATACATGAGGATTTTGATATAAGCAGGCTTCGTTATCACAAGATTATCATTATGACCGATGCCGATGTCGATGGTGCGCATATCGCTACACTTATGCTCACCTTCCTATATCGATTTATGCCTGAGCTTATCAAGCAGGGCTACGTATATCTTGCACAGCCGCCTCTTTACAAGCTTGAGAAAAACAAGAAGGTATGGTATGCGTACTCCGACGAGCAGCTCAATGACATTCTTACCGAGGTAGGACGTGACCAGAACAACAAGATTCAGCGTTACAAGGGACTTGGTGAGATGGATGCAGACCAGCTCTGGGAGACTACAATGGACCCTGAGAAGAGAATCTTAAAGAAGGTATTCTACGATGAGGACTACGCTTCTGAGATTGATGTGACCTTCTCAACTCTCATGGGTGACAATGTGGAGCCGAGAAGAGAGTTCATTGAGGCGAATGCGAAGTTCGTGAAGAATCTTGATATATAAATTATAAATATTTGGAGGAGAATTTAATGGATGAACATATCTTTGATAAGGTTCATGATGTAGACCTCAAAAAGACTATGGAGGACTCATATATAGACTACGCGATGAGTGTTATCGCCGCGAGGGCACTTCCTGATGTAAGGGATGGTCTTAAGCCGGTACAGCGTAGAATACTTTACTCTATGATAGAGCTCAACAATGGTCCGGACAAGCCACACAGAAAGTGCGCGCGTATTGTCGGTGATACCATGGGTAAATATCACCCACATGGCGATTCATCTATCTATGATGCTTTGGTAAAGCTTGCGCAGGATTTTTCGACCAGATATCCGCTTGTTGATGGACATGGTAACTTCGGTTCTGTCGACGGTGACGGTGCCGCTGCCATGCGATATACAGAGGCGAGACTCAGCAGGATTTCCATGGAGATGTTGGCTGATATCGATATGGATACGGTTGATTTTACACCGAACTTCGATGAGACGGAGAAGGAGCCGTCGGTGCTCCCATCAAGATACCCGAATCTAATGGTGAATGGAACCTCCGGTATTGCCGTAGGTATGGCTACCAATATTCCTCCGCACAATCTCCGCGAGGTTATCGCTGCTGTTGTCAGGATTATCGACAACGAGGTTGAGAATGACAGGGAGACAGATATAGAAGAGCTCATGGACATTGTCAAGGGACCTGATTTCCCTACAGGAGCCATGGTTATCGGAAAGAGAGGAATCGAGGAGGCATACCGCACAGGACGAGGCAAGATTAAGGTTCGTGCAGTGACTGACATAGAGGCTATGCCTAACGGCAAGAGCCGTATTATCGTGTCTGAGATTCCGTATATGGTCAACAAGGCAAATCTTATCCAGAAGATAGCGGAGCTTGTCAAGGATAAGAAGATAGATGGAATAACAGACTTAAGAGATGAGTCCGACAGACAGGGTATGAGAATATGCATTGAGCTGCGCAAGGATGCCAATGCAAACATAGTTTTAAACCAGCTCTACAAGCATACGCAGATGCAGGATACATTCGGTGTGATTATGCTTGCGCTTGTGGACCAGCAGCCTAAGGTATTGAACCTCAAGGAGATGCTAGGTTATTACCTTCTCCACCAGAAGGATGTTGTCACAAGAAGAACACGCTATGAGCTTAACAAGGCTGAGGCGCGTGCACACATCTTAGAGGGCTTGATGATAGCTCTTGACAATATCGATGAGGTCATAAGCATAATCAGAAGCTCTGAGAATGTTGCCGCTGCTAAAGCAAGGCTCATTGAACGGTTCGGTCTTTCGGATGCACAGGCTCAGGCTATCGTTGATATGCGTCTTAGAGCACTTACAGGCTTAGAGAGAGAAAAGATTGAGCAGGAGTTAGCTGCACTCAGGGCGAGAATAGAGGAGTTGAAGGAGATTTTAGCAGACGAGAAGAAGCTTCTTATGGTCATCCGTAAGGAGATTATTGCAATCTCCGATAAATACGGTGATGACAGAAGAACATCCATCGGCTATGATGAGTCCGAAATCAACATGGAGGACCTGATTCCTGATGAGAGCACAGTTATAGCTATGACTAATCTCGGATATATCAAGAGAATGACACTTGATAACTTCAAGAACCAGAACAGAGGCGGACGCGGAATAAAGGGCATGCAGACCATAGATGAGGACTACATAGAAGACCTGTTTATGACAACAACGCACAAGAATCTCCTGTTCTGTACAAGCCTTGGACGTATCTACCGCATGAAGGCTTATGAGATACCGGAGGCGGGTCGTACCGCAAGAGGAACAGCGATTGTGAATCTCCTACAGCTTATGCCGGGTGAGAAGATAAGTGCAATCATACCTGTAAACGGTATAAAAGATGACACATATCTTTTCATGTGCACTAAGAACGGTATTGTAAAGAGAACTCCGGCAAAAGAATACGCCAACATTCGTAAGACCGGTATACAGACAATTACACTCAGGGATGATGATGAGCTTATCGAGGTTAAGGAGACAGACGGAAACAAGGATATAATACTTGTGACAAGGCTTGGTATGTGTATACGCTTCAATGAGCAGGATGTAAGACCTACCGGAAGAAGTGCCATGGGTGTAATCGGTATGAACCTTATCGCCGATGATGAGGTTGTCGGAATGCAGCTTGACACTCAGGGTGAGGAGCTTTTAATAGTTTCCGAAAATGGTCTCGGAAAGAGAACGAAGACTGAAGAATTTACCGTACAGCACAGAGGCGGTAAGGGAATCAAGTGCTATAAGATTAACGATAAGTCCGGAAATGTAATAGGTGTAAAGGCCGTTAACCATGGCAGAGAGATTATGATAATCACAACAGAGGGCGTCATAATACGTATGCAGGTGGCAGGAATATCGGTGCTTGGCAGAAATACATCGGGCGTCAAGCTTATAAATCTTGACGAAGGTGTAAAGGTAGCTAAGGTAGCTAAGGTTCGCGAGGGAGATGAGACGAAGGAAGAGGACGATGATGCTGCACAGGCTGATGGAACAGTTGAAGAATAATAAGAAAAGCGTATTTAACCATGCAGCACAGATTATCATTCTGCTTGTGGTAATAAAGTATTTCTATGACATGATTAACCCGATAATTAAGGTTGCACAATATAGTCATTCTACTATGGATGACTATTGGATGACGACATACGTGCATGAACAATGGCTGGAGAATCATTCGGTCTTAGGCTTTATTGCCGCAGCATTCAGGTATGCGATAGGGATTTACAAGACATGGGATGGCAATTTCTTAAGTATGTTTATCACAAGCATGTCACCTGCGGTATTCGGAGATTATGCGTATTCCTTCACGTTCTATTTTATGCTCGTGACATTCTGTATAGGCTCACTTGCCGCAATGTATGCCATACTTTACAGAAGATTCCGTATGCCTTTAATCAACTGTGTGAGCATGGCACTGCTGTTTATCGCATTTTTTATGAACTTTCTTGTCAATGCGGGCGAAGGTCTGTACTGGTGGCCGGGTGTCGCCAACTATACCTTCTTTTTTGGTATGTTTATGTTCGCACACAGTATGTCTGCACTATATTGGGAGAGCCATAGGAAGGTATTTCTTGTTATTGCAAGCATATTTATGTTTTTGGTAGGACTTGGAAATCCTTTTACGTCACTTGTCAGTGCATGTCTGTGTGCGTATGAGGCTGCATTTACAATCTATGAGAAGAGGACTGCAAAGACGCTCAACTGGATTCCGCTTGCATGTGCAGTTGTGGGACTTATAGTTGTGGTGGCTGCTCCGGGAAACAAGAGCAGAATGCCGATTGGACATCTCAGCGTCTTTGAGACAATCAAGGGATGCTTCGTTGATGGAACTAAATTTATAAATGCGATGAACAAGCCTCCAATGTATTTTTATTATGGGATGACGGCGATTATCTCCTTCTGGAGCTTTTATGGGTGTTCGGATGGAATGGAGAGAAAATTTAAGCTTCCGATTCCGGTAAGTGTTCTGCTTCTTTGTCTCTACTATGCCTCATTTTCTCCTACAAAGTACACCCAGTCCGGCTATTACGGAAGGGTGCTTGACACCAATTTCTTTGTAATGATGACGATGTTCACAATTATTATCATGTATCTGTGTGCGTGGGTGGCGCTGTGGCTGAAGGGAAGGTTTAATAAGGCGGCGGTTAACTATGTGGTTGGATTTATCGCAGTTTGCACAGTTATATTGAGTGTAAAGACCTTGAAAAAGCCGGATTACCTCAATACGTCGGTGGCGTCCATGGCAGCAGGAGCACTGCAGTTCGGAACGGTTCAGGAGTATGACAGGATACTTGATGAGAGATATGAGGAGCTGGTAAACAGCCCTTATTGGGATGTATATATCACAAGAGCACCTTATGTGCCTATGTTTTACCATGATGATGATTCTTCGCGTCAGGCAATAGCAGATTATTACAGAAAGAATGTAATCATAGCTGAATAAAAGTCAGGAGAATAGCGATGAGAAATATTAGTGCTGAAATTATAACAAATAACATCAAAGAAATGTGCATAGAGGCGAACCATTTTCTCTCGCCGGATATGAAGAGGGTATTTGAGAAGGCTGCCGATGAGGAGACTTCCGCACTTGGAAAACAGATTCTGGGTCAGCTTAGGGAGAATCTTGAGATTGCAGGCACAGATATGATTCCGATATGCCAGGATACCGGAATGGCTGTTGTATTTATGAAGGTAGGACAGGATGTGCATATTGAGGGCGGCTCTCTCTCCGACGCAATCAATGAGGGCGTAAGACAGGGCTATGTGGAGGGCTATCTGCGCAAATCGGTTGTGAAGGATCCTATTGAGAGGGAGAATACCAGGGACAACACTCCTGCTGTTATCCATTATGATATCGTGCCGGGTGATAAGCTTGACATAACGATTGCACCTAAGGGCTTCGGAAGCGAGAATATGAGCCGCGTGTTCATGTTAAAGCCTGCTGATGGAATAGAGGGTGTTAAGGATGCGGTACTCACAGCGGTCAAGGATGCGGGACCTAACGCATGTCCGCCTATGGTTGTCGGTGTCGGCATAGGGGGTACCTTTGAGAAGTGTGCGCTTCTTGCAAAGAAGGCTCTTACAAGGGATTTGGATGGGGAAAGACCATCGGGCTATGTGCGTGAGCTTGAGGATGAACTGCTTGAGAAAATCAACGCTCTCGGAATCGGTCCGGGAGGACTTGGAGGATCTAAGACGGCACTTGCTGTGAATGTTGAGACGTACCCGACACATATTGCCGGGCTTCCGGTGGCGGTCAATATATGTTGTCATGTTAACAGACATATGCATAGGGTGATATAGAAAGAGTTTTATAGAGAGGTTAATATGAGGCTGGGGTTTCAGAACAAAAAACAGAAGGTTATACTATTTGTACTTGGCTTGGAAATGTTGATTCTGCTGGTACTGATTGGAACACTTTTTATACCTGAAAAAAGCTATGTCCTGAGTGACAGGGAAAATAGCATAACACTTCCGTATGGGCATTACTTTTTAAATTGTGAATATAGTATTTCAAGTGACACTGATTATGCTAACTATCTTTATATCTTAAATGATAGTGGAAATTCGGACGGAATTCAGAATACAGTAAATTTTCTGCATCACGAAAAGAATGAATGGAGAACGGAGTTCTGGATTACCGAACCGCAGTTAAATATCAATTTGGTTGTCATAGAACAATATAAAGATGGACCTTCCAGTTTTTTAAATTATGCATCCTATGAGATAGAGTGTACCAATTATATAAAATTTATCAAAATATTGATTATGTTACCTGTAATTGCAGGTACCTTCATAGTTTATCTGATTTTGTCGGGCAGAATTATTATGACATGCCGGAAGGCTGCGTATGCAATGATAATATCGGTGGTATTTCTGATAACATGTGTGCCTTTAGTCGGTGATAATCTCATTAAAGGAGATGATACCGTTATCCATCTGATACGTCTGGAGGGGTTGAAGGCAGGGTACCTTTCGGGTCAGCTGCCGGTAAAGGTAGAGCCGGTTATCAATGGCGGATACGGATATGCTTTTTCAACGTATTATGGAAGCCTGTTTTATAATATTCCTGCAATATTCAGGCTGATGGGCTTTACAATGCAGAATGCATATAAGCTGTTTGTTGTTCTTGTAAATCTAGCTACGGTTATTGTGTCATATTATAGCTTCAGGGTTATCTTTAAAAGAGCGGAGCTTGCGCTTGTGGCAGCGATAATGTACAGTATGTCTCTTTTAAGATTGGTGGATTTATATCAAAGAGGTGCAGTCGGAGAATTTACTGCATTGATTTTTCTTCCGCTTATCGTAGCCGGGCTTTGGAAAATATACGCAGTTCCGGTAGATGATAAAAACTATAGCAGGCTGTGGATTATGCCTGTTATAGGATATTTCGGTGTAATAGAGTCACATGTTTTAAGTACGGAGATATTTGGATTGTTTACCGTATTGGCATGCCTTATGCTGTTTAAGAAAACATTCAGAAAGCAGACATTTTTTGTCTTATTGAAGGTAGTTTTAATTTCGATTGTGCTCAATATCGGATATCTGCTTCCATTTATTGAGTCATATATGTTAGAAGATACATATATAAGATCAGGACAGTCTAACAGTGCAAGATTAACATTCTGTCTTGCATTTACAGATTTATTTAAATTTTTCACTAAATTTGTTGAATTTGAAGGCTGGAGAAATTACATGGTTCCGGGACTGGGGCCGACTGTGATTCCTGCAATTATTTTATTTATATGTACGCTCAGAAAAGGAATTAAAAAGCATAAAAAACTTATAATTGTCTCAGCAGTAATAACAGTTATCACTGCAATATTATCGTTGGATATAATACCATATGAAAGGGTGCTCACATATCTTGGAAGTGAACCATCAGGTGTTGCGGTAATTGACTCAATAGCACGAAGTGTCAGCAATATGGTGAAAAACATCCAGTTTGCAATGAGATTCCTCACAGTGGGGACATGTACATATATTGTTTTTGTGACAGCACTCCTTGACCAGTATGATGATGCCGGCAGTGATACAGTGATACTCAGGGTTTCAGAAATAATCATTGTTATGCTCACAGTGCTCCAGTTTATCTGGGCAGCTAAGCTGACAATGAATGAAATGCCGTATATGAACCTGTATACCATGACAGAAAATGATAAAGAGCTGTCCTGTCAGGTAGGTAACTACGAATATCTTCCGAGAAAAGCGGATGGCTATTTTCCTGAGGATTTTCTAAGAGAGGAAGGTCATTATGATGCTACTGATGCGGTGGTTACCGGTTACGAAAAGGAATATACCAATATTTCATTTCATGCAGTAACAGGTGATGAAAAGGGCGAAGTTGAACTGCCATTACTGTATTATAGAGGATATAAAGCCATAAATGCAGATACGGGAGAAAAAATCAGGCTGACCAAGTCAGTGCATGCTCTATTGCTGATTGAATTGGACAGTAATTTCGATGGAGATATCAGAGTATATTATGCAGGCAAGGTGTACTGGCATATCGCGGAAGTGGTATCCGTGATTTCTTTTATACTGATAGTGATATATGGTATGAGAAGGAGAGACAACGGAGCGGAAGAATAAAAGCTCCACATAATTATATCTTATTTGATTAGGAGACGGAGATGGACAAGCATATTGATGTACCTTTTGACAGCAGTGTATCGACAACACTTAAGGCAGGGGATTATGTATATCTTACGGGAACTATATACACTGCAAGAGATGCAGCGCATAAAAGAATGTACGAAGCTCTTGAAAGAGGTGAAAAGCTGCCTTTTGATGTGAAAAATAATACAATTTACTATATGGGACCGTCACCTGCGCGGGAGGGAAGACCGATTGGCTCAGCAGGACCTACTACCGCGAGCAGAATGGACAAGTATGCACCGTCACTTCTTGACCTTGGACTTATAGGCATGATTGGAAAGGGAAAAAGAAATCCAGCTGTCCATGAGGCTATAGTAAGGGATAAGGCAGTATATTTTGCAGCAGTAGGAGGTGCAGGGGCACTTCTGTCTAAGTGTATAACTTCATCGGAGGTAATAGCCTATGATGACCTTGGCACTGAGGCTGTAAGGAAGCTTACCGTAAAGGATTTTCCGGTCATCGTTGTTATTGACTCAGATGGCAGGGATTTGTATGAGGAAATATAGTTCAAAATGTGAGCGGGAGATAGAACATGAACTTTAATTCTTTGTCATTTGCAATATTTTGTCCTATTGTATTTGTCCTGTACTGGGCTGTAAAGGACAGATACAAGTGGATAATACTGCTGGTATCAAGCTATTATTTCTATATGTGCTGGAATGTAAAATACATCGTCCTGATATTCGGAACGACATTGATATCCTACATCTGCGCACTTCTTCTTGAAAAAGCGGACAGCAGGAAGCTAAAAAAGCTGATACTTGCGTCGGCGCTTGTGATATGTCTGGGTGTTCTGTTTGTATACAAATATTATAATTTTACAATGGAGACTATAGTCAAGGTTACAGACAGGTTTTCAATACACCTTAACCCGGTGACATCTAAGCTGCTGCTTCCGGTTGGAATATCATTCTATACATTCCAGACACTCAGCTATGTTATCGACGTATACAGAGGGGACTTGAAGGCGGAGCACCATTTTGGAAAGTATGCGGCGTTCATTTCCTTTTTCCCACAGCTTGTTGCGGGACCTATAGAGAGGGCGGATAACCTGCTGCCGCAGATAAAGGAGCCTGAGAAATTCGATTACGATAATGCTGCGTACGGAATGAGACTTGCAATAGTCGGATTTTTTAAGAAGCTGGTTATTGCGGATAACCTTGGAATGTTTGTCGACTACGTGTATCAGGCGGAGTATTTTGCGGGAGTGCATGTCATTCTTGCCATATTTGCTTTCAGTATCCAGATATACTGCGATTTCTCAGGATATTCGGATATTGCGATAGGCACGGCGAAGCTGTTCAACATTAATCTCATAAAGAATTTCGATTCGCCTTATTTTTCGGCATCGGTAAAGGAGTTCTGGAGAAGATGGCATATATCACTGTCTAACTGGTTCAGGGACTATCTGTATATTCCTCTTGGTGGGAACAGAAGGGGCTTTATGGTGAGTAAGCTCAACGTGATTTTCGTGTTTCTGGTAAGCGGCTTGTGGCACGGAGCGGGCTGGAACTATGTTGTGTGGGGCGGCATGCATGGAGTGGCACAGCTATTCAACAACAGGAAGGTCAATAAAAATGTGAAACACAATGCAGTGTGGTGGTTAAAGGTGCTGCTTACATTTCTGTTTGTCACGTTGACATGGATGGTGTTCCGGCTTGGAATCACTGAAACTGTAAATATGCTGTCGGGACTTAGCTGGAGGTGGTGTTCGTTTTCCGAGAGCATGGACAGGATTGTAGATAACACGCTGCTTACACATGCCAAGCTGGCACTTGTGGCAGTATGCGCGGTTCTTTTAATGGTCTATGACTATTTTTCGCTGAAAAGAGATCTGTTGAAGGAGTTTGGCAGGCTAAATGTGGTGGTAAGGTGTGCGGTATACGTATTTATGATTATGTTCATACTGTTTGAAATGCCTCTTGTTGTCACATCACGTTTTATATATTTTCAGTTTTAGGATATTATGGAGTGGTTTTTACATGAAGAAATTCATAATAAGAGTTGTGTGCGTTCTGTTGGTATCGGCGATTCTTTTACAGGGGGTGCAGGTATGGTACAGAAAAAATATTGATGAGATGAAGCGCTTCTCAAATGTGCCGAACAAGATAATGGTTGCGAATATCGGCAGCAGCCACGGCGAATGTGATTTTGTTTACGATGACCTTGAGACGCAGGGTATAACAGGTTTTAATTTCGGTATTCAGGCGCAGACGATAGAGTATGACGAAAAGGTATTTGATAACTTTGTCGGAAAGATGGCGAAAAATTCATATCTGATTATCCCTATATCATATATGACATTTATGCTGTCAGATGACAGCCTTGACGAGGAGACGTTCAAGCTAAAAAACTACAGGTATTACAGCTTTATGAAGTATCGTAACATGATAGGAGTGACCTTCAAGGAGTATTTCAAGGTGAAGTACCTTGCGTTTTTCAAGACAGATATGCGCATACAGCTTGCAAATTATTTTGAGGCGTTTTTCATGGGCGAAAAGACTGAGAGTGAGGTGCGGGAAAGCTCAGATATGCTGGGGATGAACCTGAGTGACATCGAACACAATGCCGCGGACGCCTATGAAAGACATGTGCTCAACTATAAGAATGGTGACAGCTATGCCTTCAGAACGGATTTGATTGAGAAGGTATACTCAATAATCGAAAAGTGCCATGAACATGATATAACGCCGGTTATGGTCACAACGCCGTATACCAAGGCATACAATGACTGCGTTGAGCCGGAGTTTTTAGAGCAGTTTAATGCAATTATAGATAAGATAGCCGATGACACAGGCACGGAGTACCATGACTATGCCCGCGATGACA
>OBZC01000584.1_pt1 | contig 38940 bp, 28 predicted proteins | sample 1538231 | NCBI WGS metagenome assembly OBZC01 (sample SAMEA2580225, study PRJEB22360) | human gut metagenome | biome: human gut; feature: human-associated habitat; material: faeces | place: Denmark | collected 2008/2010 | reverse complement strand
AATTCATAAATGTGTCGCAAAGGGCGCTCCACATTTATTTCATTGACGGCTGTCGCCGTATAAAAATAGAACGAAACAACCTCTTGTGTGAGCAAGCTCCCACCGAGGTATTCCGTTCTATTTTTGCATGGCTCGTAACTTTCAATTTATCGAATCAAATCATAGCATATAATCTTCTTCTGTATCTGCGCATAAGCCTCCGGTTCCAGATCATACCCAAGATAGGCAATTCCCTGATAGACATCCTCTGGGATATCTTGCAACAAACCCATTTTTTTACAAATGGTCTCGATCATATCCCGCTTTGCGGCGATGATCTTCGCATCTGCTGCATAAAATTGCGTCATATCATAATCTGAAGTATTGCCGCAGGGATTGAGGCAGGTGGCACAGTCCGGCGCAATGATGAATTTCTCTGCATGTATCTTCCGTACCATTTCTTCCTCGCTGCCTGTGTCCGTCAAACACAGAAACGCTTCCCGGATCACGCTGTCGGTCTGCTCTGTTTTTCCGTTATTTGATACGGCTCCCACCAACCCGATCAGGGCACTGATGATGCTGTCTCCATGTATTTTCATACAATCTCCTTTTTCAGACACTTACATTCAGCAAAAACATCTTATTCCAGAATCTCTCCATCAATGGAGATGGTCACTACCTGCCAGGGCAGAAACTTTCCGCTGTCCTGTATAGCCTTTTTTGCCGCCATTTCCAGACCGCCGCAACAGGGTACTTCCATGCGCACAATGGTCACGGACTGAATATCATTGTTCCGCAGAATCTCCGTCAGCTTCTCACTGTAGTTCACCGCATCCAGCTTTGGGCAGCCGATCAGCGTCACTTTACCGCGAATGAATTCTTTGTGGAAATTCGCGTAGGCATAGGCGGTACAGTCTGCCGCAATAAGCAGCTTTGCTCCGTCAAAGTAGGGTGCCTGCAACGGTGCCAGTTTGATCTGTACCGGCCAGTTGCGCAGCTGAGATTTGATTGCATCATTGGCGTTACTGTATTCCGCCACTGCCGCTGCATCTTCCTTCCGGTTCATCTGTCGTATACGGCTTCCCGGGCATCCCCCATGCGGAATCTGCATACCCTCCCGCTGCATTTTTTCCTTCTGCTTCAACTGCTGTGCCTGTTTCACTGCCGCCTCATCATAGGCAGGTGCCTCCCGCTCTTCGAAAGTAATGGCTCCCGTCGGGCAACCGGGCAGACAATCGCCAAACCCGTCGCAGAAATGCTCTCTGACCAGCTTTGCCTTGCCATCAATAATATCTATCGCACCCTCATGACATGCAGTCGCACAAATACCGCAGCCATTGCATTTTTCTTCGTCAATATGAATGATTTTTCGGATCATGTTTACCTCCTCGATTTCTCTATGCTCTTAGCTTGTCTCTAAATCATCCGTTACTTTTCTAAACATCTGACCTTAATTATTCGTCCTATGTTTCATCACAAGATCAGTATTGCAAAATCCAGAATTTCATTATGTTGTTTTTCCAACAAAGAAATCCAAACAAACGGTATTTTGCACAAACCTCAAAAGAGAACCGCATTTTTCTACAACTCAGAAAGATACTGTCAGCTGCATCTTGAATCTCTCCTCACCGTATACTGCGTGAGGGATATCCTTGGGCATGATCAGAGTCTCGCCCTCTTCCACGTAGAATACTTCGCCGCCTACGGTGAATCTGCCCTTGCCTTCCAAAACGGTTACCATAGCATCACCGCCTGCTGCATGGGTGGAGATTTCCTCGCCCTTGTCAAAGGAAAAAATCGTCATACTCACATAGTCGTTCTGTACAAGAGTCTTGCTGACTACCTGCCCCTCCTGGTATTTCACCAGCTCCTTCAGATTTAATTTCGTCTGTTTTTCAATATTTTTATACATCGTTATCCTTCCTTTCCTGAACTCTTCTTGACTTTCTGAGGGGATTATACTAGAATCATCCCATCAAGTATGTTGGTTTTCCAACAAAAGGAGAATTTATTATGCACAATCCTCTTTTTCAGAATATTTTACCTGAAGATATCCCCGTTATGCTGAAGCGCCTGCACGCCTATACAAAATTCTATCGAAAGGAGGAGTATATCAGGCATGCCGGCGATCCGGCGGATTTCATCGGTATTGTCGAGTCCGGTTCGATCCATGTATTACAGGACGATTACTACGGCAACCGTAATATCACTGCCTCCATCTTCGCGGGCTCACTGTTCGGGGAGGCTTTTGTCTGTGCCGGGATTCCTCATCTTCCTGTGGATATCGTGGCTGCGGAGGATTGCACTATTATGTTTTTAAAAGGGAAAAAACTGTTGAATACCTGTGACAACGGCTGTAAGTTTCATCATACTCTGATCCGCAATCTCTTGGGGATTGTGGCACAGAACAACATGTATCTGAACCAGAAAATCAAATATACCTCCCGCAAGACCACCAGAGAAAAACTAATGGCGTACCTGACCGATCAGGCAAAAATGAAAGGTTCCAATGATTTCACCATCCCCTTCAACCGTCAGGAACTGGCGGATTATCTGGGAGTTGAAAGAAGCGCCATGTCCGCGGAACTCGGCAAGCTTACAAAGCTTGGAATCCTGCAGACACAGCGCAGTCATTTCACATTATTAAGACCCTTAGACTAATCCGGATAAAATTCTGCGATTACTTTTTTCAGTACCTCTGAAGATTTTTGTAATTCAGCCAGTTCCTTCTCGTTTAACTCAATAGGCACCACCGTCTCTATACCGTTTTCATCCACCACAGCGGGAATGCTTAACACCACATTCTCCAGTCCGTACTCTCCCGTCATCAGACTGGATACCGGCAGAATGGACTGCTCATTACGGACAATTGCTGCACAGATCCTGCATACAGCCATAGCGATTCCGTAATAGGTTGCGTGCTTTCTCGCAATGATCTCATAGGCACTGTTTTTCACACTATGAAATATTTTCTCCATGGATGCCTCATGATCATAATGTCCCCGCAATTCACAAAAATCATGAATGGGCATGCCACCGACTCTCGCTTCGCTCCAGGCTGCCAGTTCGCTGTCTCCATGCTCGCCGATAATAAAGGCATGAATACTTCTGCTGTCCACTCCCAGATGTTCTCCCAGTTCATACCGGAATCTGCCGGTATCCAATACCGTTCCGGAGCCGATGACCCGGTTGGCCGGATAGCCGGATTCCTTCAGGGCTATATAAGTCAGAATGTCTACCGGATTGGAGACAATGAGCAGGATTCCTTCAAAGGGTCTCTTTTTGATCTCCCCGATAATGGACTTCATAATGGCACTGTTTTTCCGGATCAGATCCAGTCTCGTCTCGTCGGGCTTCTGGTTGGCACCAGCGGTGATCACAATGACTGCGGCGTCCGTAATATCATCATAAGTACCCGCATAGATCTTCATGGGGCTGGCAAATGCCATGCCATGACTGATATCCATAGCTTCTCCTTCCGCACGATCATGATCGGCATCGATCAATACCATTTCCGAAAAAAGCTTACTCTGCATCAGGGCAAACGCGGAAGAAGATCCCACAAATCCGCAGCCCACTACAACTACCTTTCTACTGTCAATACTCATAATTCTGACCTCCTGTCGTCTACTTTATGATTTTTTCAAAATCAGATGCCGGATGCTTGCACAGCGGACAGATAAAATCCTCGGGCAGTTCCTCTCCCACATACTCATAGCCACAGATGGTGCAGCGCCATACTGTCTGACCGTCCACGGTCTTCCCTGTATCTACCGGCTTGGGTTTTACATTTTCCTGATAATACTCATAGTTTGCGGATGGCTCTTCACTTAATACTTCCATCTCCGTCACTTCTCCGATGAACATAGTATGAGATCCCAGATCCACGGTCTGAGTAACTTTCACTGCAATGTATGCGTTAGTGCCTTCTGTGATATAGGGCACGCCGTTCTCTGCATTTTTATATGCTGTATAATCCGCAAATTTATCCACTTCTCTGCCTGACTGAAAACCAAACCGCTCATACAACGGAAACTCTGCCGTTCTGCTGAGTACGGATACATTAAATACACCGGTGTTTAACAGCATATCGTGGGTATAGTTTGCCTTGTTAATGCAGATGCAGATCTGATTCGGAGTGGAAGCTGCCTGGATCGCGGTATTGACGATACAACCGTTTATCTTCTCTGCATCCCGTGTGGTTACAATGTATAATCCGTAGCTTAACTTGTACATTGCCTTATGATTCATATAACTTCTCCTTTTCTCCTGTGAGTTGTTTTCTTTTAGTATCTCTTACATAACACAATTTATTTACTTTGTATTTCTCTTTTCGTATCTCTTATGTATTTCATACCCTGATTATAGCGTAACTGTAATTATCTGTCAATAATAATAGTAATGATTCTTATTTTATATTTAAAAATAACACCGATAGCCTAAGATATCGGTGTTTCTCACTTTTATAAATATTGTACGTTCCTCTTAGTAGATCACCACGTTGTGATATACTCTGTAATACCCATCCCCGAGGTCTACCAACTGCAGCGAAATCGCAAAGTTCTCCATGCCAAGCTTTTTCAGCACCTCCGCCACATATCCCTGCTCGTAGGCTCCGGTATTATATGCCTGCTCAATGGTACTCCACAGACTCTTTGGCACCACATTGTCAAAATGCTGATCTCCGCTCCCCAGAACGCTTAACTGTGTAATACAGTTCGCATAATAAGAGTTTAAATCCGTCACAGCATCACTTCTGGGAGCCGGTGTGGCTGCGGTGCCGCTGTCAGAGCTTCCGGTATTACCGCCGGGATATTGCAGGGGTTCCTGTGGATTCTGATTGATGTAATCGCTCAGACTGTTTTCAAGCTGATCCGGCAGCGTTACCGAAACACTTCCATCTGTACCTATATTGCTGGGATTTCGGATTTCCTCTGTTGCCTCTGTTACAGCCTCTGCATTGTTTTCGGTTCCGTACAGCATCTGTGCCAATGAACCGGTCATGCCCGGATTTAGGGCAAACGCCAGAACTCCGCCACATAACAGCAGGCAGATCACCGCAATCCCTATCATGATCTTATTGATTATTTTCATTATCTTCTACCTCATCTGCGCCAAGCAGTCCCTCCGCGGAGTAGCGGTTCGTTGCATTCCATAGGATCCATTCTTCATAACCGGCATCATAAACTGCCTGAATCTGTTCCCTGATCTGTGTTCCGTTATAAGAAATATGCCCCGGAACCCAGGTAGCGGTAAATGCCTGCAGCCAGGGTCTCACCACAGCCCGCTCTGCCTCCGGAATCTCCTGCAGTGCTTCGACAGACCCCTGCATTGCCGCCAATACTGTCTCATAAGGATTCGCATCCGGCACTTTCAATCCGAATACCCCGTTCGCATAATGAGAGGGATACACCATGGGACTGATGGCATCCACGGTCTGTCCCAGCGCCATGTAATCCTGCCCTACCGTCTGCACGTCGGTCTCACTTCCGATGATAGTGCCGAAGACATCCGCCGTAACCACGCATCCCTTTTCATGCAGTCTGTCTCCTGCATAGGCAAGAAAATCCTGTATTGCCTGCCTCTTCGGATAGGCATCCATATCCACACCGTAGTCCGCCACATTGGCATCTGATCCCACCGGAAAACGCACATAATCGTACTGGATCTCATCGAATCCAAGGTCTGCTGCCATCTCGGCAAGTTCTGTCAGATATTCCCAGACCTCCTGCCTGTATGGATTCACCCATGCCAGGCCGTTGGCATCCGTCACCGGCTTGCCGTCCGGTTTCGTCAGTGCCAGTTCCGGTCTCGCCGCCGCCAGAATGGGATCTTTGAAACATACGATCCTCGCAATGGTATAAATATTATGATCCTTCAATTCCTGCATCAGAGCCTGAATATCCCGGATGTAGAGCACTCCTGCCTGCATTTCGGATATCTGATCCAGTACGGGAATGTTCTCTGTAATCTCCTCATTCGTCAGCCTAAACGTCACATTTCCTTCATCATTTTTCACATCAATGACCATAGCGTTCAGTTCCGTCTCATCCACCAGCCCGATCAGCTCCTCCATTCCGGCGCTGCCGGCCTTAGGACCGGTGACATAAATGCCTTTCACTTTCGTCCGGTCCGCCATGCGGTCCGCAGTAGTCAGATCCCGGGGCACCGGGGAAGGCTCTGGGATCACTTTATTCGTCTCCTCCGCAGTTTTTTGGGCTGTGGCATCTCCACCCGTGACATCCGAAACTGGTTCCCCGGTCTCGGTCATCTCAACAGGATCCACCGTTGCCGCAGCTTCTATTCCATCACTTCCTATTCCATTCCCTGTTAACTCTATCTCATTGTCTGTTCCGCAGCCGCTCATACTAAATATCAGCATAATCCCCGCCGCCAGAAGTCTCTTCCCCAGGCTCGTGTTTCGTATCATCAGTATTCTCCCTGCATGCCGACGGTTGGTCATATTTTCTTCGGCTCTTTTTACCGCCGGAAAACTGTTATCAGATTTTTCCCATGGTCTGCTCTTCCTCCGGATAGGTCAGTCCCCACTGTTTTCGGATCTCTGTCATCATATGCATGACATCTTGCGTATAATTCAACTTCATGACCTCCGGTTGTCCGGCAATTGCCCGCTCCATATCCTCTACCTCATAGGCCAGGGCATCCGCTGTGGCTCCTGCCCGAAGCTCCTCAGTATGACCGTCCTCCGTGTAGGTGATCACTGCCTTCTGTCCTCTGGGATATTCATACATCTCCACATAAGCCTTGTCAAAAGATAGCATGCCCCGCTTGGGCTGCTTGGCATGCAGAGATAATGTCACTGTCGCCATTTCCTGCTTCGGATTCATTAAAAGGATCCCCGCCTGCTCGTCCACTCCCGTAGGTGCAAGCTTCACCTGGGAGGCGATCTGATCCGGACAGGAGCTTAAGAACATTCTTATAAAAGAAAGAGCATATACTCCGATATCCAATAATGCACCGCCCGCCAGATTCCGGTTGAAGAACCGGTTCTTCATGTCATATTCCTTATAACTTCCGAAGTTCATCTGTATCACGCGAAGTTCTCCGAGGTCACCCGCATTCACTCGTTTTAACAATTCCTTATAGATTGGCATATGGTAGATTGTCATAGCTTCCGCCAGAACCACGCCGTGCTCCTTCGCCAGCTGCATGGCTTCTTCCAGTTCTCCGGAGTTTAACGTAATGGATTTCTCGCACAACACATGCTTACCTGCTGCCAGAGCTTTTCGTAAAAATTGAATATGCGTATTATGAGGCGTAGAGATATAGATGATATCCACTGCCGGATCCTCACAGGCTTCCTCAAAGCTTGTATAGACCTTCTGCACACCGTATTTTTCTGCAAAAGCCACTGCTTTCTCCTGCGTACGGTTCACGACACCATACAGCTTCTGCCCTCTTTTTTCCATAGCCTGTGCCAGTTCATTGGCTATGACGCCGCAGCCGGCACTCACCCAGTTTGCCATCTATTCTCTCCCTTCCTTTCCGCGTTTTTTATTTTCATACATCTTCGTATCTGCTTCATGGACGATCTTGCAGATATCCACGCCGCAGCCTTCCGCCCAGCCTACGGCACTGGAGATTGGGATGTCTCCCTGCCCATCTTTTTCCATGAGATTGGCTTTTACAGTCTCTATCATGGACTCTATCTCGGTTTCTACCGGATTCTCGATAATCATAACAAACTCATCCCCGCCCACACGATAAACCTTACGTCGGTCCGTAGACAATTCATACAGTACGGAGGATAATGTCTGAATCAGAACATCCCCGGCAGCGTGACCGTATTTATCATTGACATATTTTAAATTATTCACATCCCAGAAAATAGCCGCCAGTCTGCGTACTTCCGGATAATAAGTCTCGATCATTTCCTCATATTTGTTCTTATTGTACACATGCGTTCCCAGGTCGGTCTCTTTGCGATAAGTCAGATCAGCGATTCTTTGCGCATCTTCATGGCTGCTGATACTGATATAGCGCAGGATGGCAGTGAACATCAGAAGGATCACCGCACGGGGCAGTGCGCCATAGAACAGGATCACGAACACCGGATCCGGTTCAATGCCAAACTGCATTGTCCCTGCTGCCCACTGTTCCAGATACCAGTCTCTGGTGTGATTACTTCCCAGAAGCACGTTCAGATCACAGATTCCATGGTAGAATCCTGCCACCATACTGATGGTCATGGTCACATCGTTCACTGCATAAGTGATCCAAAGCGTCTGTTTCTCCCGATACTGCACTGCCAGAAGTAAAGGCAATACATAAATAAGCACCGCATGGAAAGACAAAAAGGCGGCAAAGATCGCGGAGATCACACAGATCAGTGTCAAAAGCACATATTTTACCCAGTGCTTCGACAGATCTACTTTTTTGTAAATGTACAAAACAGGAATTCCCATGACCATGGACAATCCCACCGCCATGGTAAAGATTCCGGCATCCACAATAAAAATACGCGTAAGCGTCAGCAGCCAAAGTACCAGTATGGTCACAACGATCCAGAAATATCCCTTCAATGTACTTAAATTCGAGTTAATCTCCTGCTGATGTAATTCCTGATTATACTGTTCCTGGTAATTTTCCATTGCAATATCCTATGTATCTATCATTTGTTTTCTCATTGCTTAGTGTACAGCAAATGTAGTATAACATATTCTGATTGTTTTTGCATTTATTTACGCTAAATTAACAGTTGAATTAACAGTTAAAATAGTGAAGCATACAAAAATATGCCCCTACCACTTCTGGTAGGGACATACATTTTGGGCGATCACAGCCCTGAGTTCCACAAAGCACCCACAGGCTCCACACAGTCCTTCATTCAGGTAATTACAGCTTTTACATACAGAAAGCCGCTTTTCATAAATTGTCTCATCTGCCTTGATCCCGGGCTCCAGCCTGGCAATATACGCATACAGACTTTCCATATAGGCATTCTGATCCATTTCCCGCAACAGGCATTTCCGACAGGGATATTTTCTTGTAACTTCTATCGTTTCTATTGTTTGCTTTTCTTCCATGACTGTTCTTATTGCTTATTTTATCCGTAACATCACCACGCTGCATGCCGGCATGGTAAATGTGATCTTTCCGTTCTCGATCTTATAATCTGTAAACACTTCCTCGTGCACCTTGTCGGGATCCTCGAAAGTATTGTAAGCATGCATATCATCGGTAAGAATCGCTGCGCTTACCTGCTTCGGGTCGCACTCTGCGAAAGCAATCTCCACCTCTTCTGCCTTATCGATGGACAGGTTGTTCAGAGTGATGGTCACAACACCGTCCTTGTCCACGGAAGCGGATTCCTGTAAATGGGGAACCTTGAACTTTTCGTCTTCTCCGATCTGTTCCACGCCATCGATATAGCTTTCCACCAGATCCGCATCCTGATGGTATTTGTACATATGGAATACATGATAAGTCGGTGTCCGCAGCATCTTCGGTCCCTCGGTCAGGATCACTGCCTGCAATACGTTTACTAGCTGTGCGATGTTTGCCATCTTCACACGATCACAATGCTTGTTGAAAATATTTAAGGAAAGTCCCGCTACCAATGCATCACGCATGGTGCTCTGCTGGTATAAAAATCCAGGATTGGTGCCGGGTTCCACATCGTACCAGGTCCCCCACTCGTCACAGATCAGACCGATCTTTTTCTCGGGATCGTATTTGTCCATGATCGTAGAATGCTTATGAATCAGTTCATCCAGCTTAAAAGCCTTTGCCAGAGTCTTGTACCATGCCGCATCATCAAAATCCAGTGCACTGCCCTTATGGGACCAGTTATCCTCCGGCAGTGTATAGTAATGCAGGGAAAGTCCGTCCATGAAACCGTGCAGCCATTCCGGTGCATTTTCAAAACAGGTCTTTAATACCTCTTCCGTCCAATAGGTGTCTCCGGCATTGGGACCGCAGCATACCTTGAAAATGGGGTGCTTCTGATCATAATTTCTCACATAGGTCTGGTATCTGCGGTACAGATTGCCATAGTAGGATGGAGTCATATTGCCACCGCATCCCCAGTTTTCGTTACCAACACCGAAATAATCCACCTTCCAGGCTTTCTCTCTGCCGTTTTTTCTACGCAGGTCTGCCATAGGAGATACCCCATCGAAGGTCATGTACTCTACCCACTCGGACATCTCCTGTACAGTACCGCTTCCCACATTACCGTTGATATAGGTCTTACAGCCGATCTGCTCACACAGTTCGAAGAACTCATGGGTACCGAAGCTGTTGTCCTCGGTCACACCACCCCAATGAGTGTTGATCATTTTCTTGCGGTTCTCCTTCGGTCCGATACCGTCCTTCCAGTGGTATTCGTCTGCGAAACAGCCACCGGGCCAGCGCAGCACTGGAAGCTTCATCTCCTTGAGTGCTGCCACTACATCGTTACGCATACCATTGGTATTGGGAATCTCAGAATTCTCTCCCACATACAGTCCTTCATAGATACATCTGCCCAGATGCTCGGAAAAGTTACCGTAGAGTTCCGGGTTGATATGTCCCTTCTTGTTTTTTTCGTTAATATACACCTTTGCCATATTAATCTCCCTTCCTCAGAGCGTTTATTATTGGAAGCCCTTCACTTCATGCCAGTTCTCCGCAGGCTCCGTACTTTCTTCCACCTGTACATTCTCATATACTACACTTCTTAGCTTGTCTTCTGAAAAATTATCCACTCTTGCCCGGATCCGCAGATCCTTCAGTGTAAAATCTGTAAGAAGATACTGCTCTTCATCCGCGATCACATCAAAAAATATATCACAGACACAATCACAGTCCCGCATGGTGATATGATCAGCATAGGACAGCGGTCTGTCCTTACGGTCCTTCAGATCAAAAAACTGTGTCCAGGGATAAATCTTAAGGAATTCCTTTACCCTGCCTTCGATCTGTTCCACGGTAATGTATTCATAGCGCTGTGGAGTGTCCGGCCGCATTTTCAGCCACAGCAGTCTCGCTGCTCCCTTGATCTTAATTCTGCGCATAAGAATATTCCGGTTATGTACGGATTCCGAACCGCAGGTGAGACACCCATGACAGAAACCGTAGACGCAATCCTCCACCAGAATCCGCTCATTGATGCCGTTCTCCGGCTGGGTATCCGCCCAGGGCCCTTTACCGCCTTTTAATACCACAGAATCGTCATTGACTTCCATATAACAGCCCTTGACCAGCACATCCGTACAGACATCTATGTCGATGGCATCCGTACTGGGTGCAGGTAGCGGTCCTGCCGGGGAATAGATCTGACAATTTAAGTATTTCACATGATCGCATTTATAAATATGTGTGGTCCAAAAATGAGAATTCTGTAAATGCAGATCTGCGATCAGGACATTTTTACAATTCGACAGATACACAAGGCGGGGACGCTGTTCCTCCTTGTTGCCGCCACCTCCCCATTTCCAGCGGAGCCAGCAGGCTCTCCATGCCTTAAGACCGTTACCGTCAATCGTACCCGGTCCGCACATGGTGAAGCCATCCACCCTGTCTGCATTGATCAGTGCTGTATAGTAGAGGCAGGTCTCTCCCTCAATCCGGGTCTCACGCAAATCATAATCCGAAATATCATTGCTGCCCTTTAATGTAGCTCCGGCGGAAACATAGAGATGCACTCCCTGTTTGAAATAAATCGATCCTGTCAGATAGGTTCCGGGCGGTACCACCAGGACACCGCCGCCTTCCTCTGCCGCCAGATCAATGACCTTCTGGATCTCTTTGGTATAAATCCTCCCATCATCCCAGATCCCATATTCCGTCAGAACATACTGTTTTCCGAGCTCTGTCAGCTGCGGAATCTTCGTCTCATAGAACCAGTCGTCTATAGGGGTTCCGTCAGGAAAATACTCTGTCTGTCTTACTTCCTCGTTATCCATTCTCCGTCTCCTTTGCGTTCCGCTCCCACAGGAAGCGGACACAGAATCTTCGGATCCGGTCACCTTGACCGGTTATCCGATTTCCAAGAAAGTAGTATCGTATGGTGCAATGGTTACCGTATATGCCCCAGCTTCCGTAGGGATTGTGGTGGTCTGCTCGGTATCACTGTTATTGATAACTACCAATTTCCTGCTCTCCGGATAATAAGCACACTCCGTATACAGGTTATCAGTCATATAACTGCCGGAAATACCTTCTCCGCCCGCATAACGGATCAGTTGGTACAGCATTCTGGTATTCCACAGGTTCACCTGGAAGGAAGACAGATAGATCCCCAGTCCCCTGCCGAAACGGTTCACGGTTACTTGCGGCTTCTCACCGTCTGCTAAAAGTACCTGTGCCTTACCATCCGTCAGATACCGGTTCTCCTTCGCTTCCACACCGGCGCCTTCCGGGATCAGTCTCTCCGGATCCGCTGCCTCGAAAGCCCACTTGCCGTGGCATACTCTTGCACCGGTATCTTCATCGATTCCCAGCACATGTGCCATACGGAAATATGTATCGTATCCTTCCACTGCGGAGGGCTCGTTCACACCGATAAAGCAGCCACCCTCATGTACCCACTTTGTAAGTACGGTGACAAGCTCCTCATCCTTCCAGGCATCTCCGCCGCTCCAGGCACTTCCGGCTCTGCCTGCATTGATCACTACATCTACATCCTTCAGTATACCATTTTTTACATCTTCAAAAGATATAAATTTCACATCCACGGGAAGTCCGGACAGTGCCTCGTTGATATGGATCAGGTCATGCATATAGGTCTCGTGGAAATGTCCGGATAAAGTCCAGGAACGAAGGGCACCCCAGGAGTGCAGCACTGCCACACGTGTCTTGATACGGTAAGGCTCTCCCGCATCATGGAAACCGCGGATCAGCCGGAACTCATCTGCCACTTTTTCCATATAATCACAGAAATCCGGAAAATCCTCCACCAGATGGAGATATCCGCCGAGGCCTATCCGATCGATCTTCGCACGCAGCAGGGCTCGTCTTACGCTGTTCCAGTATTTTTTTGCATCCAGTGTAGGATTACCTCCCTCCATGAAGGTCGGTGCCCCACCCAGTCCCACGGGGAACAGGTAAGGATGCAGGCGCAGTTCATGTGTAGGCACATCCACGCCCGCACACAATCTTGCTTCATACCCGGAGAAGACACATTTGATCAGTCCGTCGAAGCCAAACTCCCCAAATCTTCCGTTGTAAGGCTCCACACCTACCCAGCTGTCATCATAGAAGACATACGCCTTTTTACCGTAGGAATGCACCATATCGATCAGTTTCCTGCCGAAAGAAATAACAAAATCATTGATAAATGCCATCCAATCCGCCTTCTTCGCATTTCCCGGCATATGGGTCACATGAAACTGTCCCTTATTGATGAAATCTTCCGCTGTCATACGGTAACCGTATTGTTTCTCGAATTCCTGCAGCGCCGGAACACTGACGGTGAAATCATAAGACCCCCAGTCAGAGAACAGATTCCGATTTTTCTCGCTGCTGCCCCAGATCCACACGAAATTATAGAACATGGAGGTAAAACGTACCACGGTAGTATCCGGATGGGTTTCGCACCAGTTCTTCATCCAGCCAAGCAGATACTCCTGATTCTCAGGGTATCTGGGATCGATCTGCATCAGATGCTCCTTGTCCCAATGGTTCGTGGTATGGTTGTACATGGAGATTTCTTCCCAGATGCGATAGGCTAAGAAGCTCACCGTATACTTATGGAAAGGGGTGATTCCGAATAATGTCACGCTTCCCTTCTCTTTATCATAGCTCCAGTCTGCATTGCTTATCTTAACGTTGTCGGTTCTGTCATAGACTTCCCAATATTCCAAGCTTTCTGCACTGTCGTTGATCCGGAACTGCTCCGCAAAAAAACTGTCCATCAATCCGATCGTTACAGTATCATTCTCTGCCACCCAAGGAGGCGTACACAGAAAAGTCTGCTGCAATTTGTCCTGGTTCTCCTTTGCCCAGGCATTATGATCTCTGATAATACAGATGGTGGAGTAGATGCCGTAGCCAGCATGGGTGATCTCATCGGAAAGCACGGTGCCGTCACTGTCACGGATCACATCTGCGCCCCATTTTTCCGCCATTTTCAGAGTCAGTTCTTCATATCCTGCTTCTCCCGGTAAGGTAAAACCACCTTTTCCCATTCTGAGTTCCTCCTCATATTCCTGCTTTTTTCTGGTTATTCTTGCTTATTTTCTTACTTGTTCCCGTTACAGAAGTTCTTCCTTCAGGCACAGTCTTACGACACGCTCCAACTGCTCTGCCTCAGACAACAATACCTGATCTCCCGCCGGGTCCGGAATGTCTTTGTAGATTTCCGGCTTCTTCGGCACTTTTATCTGCCCAACAGGTTCCCATGCGCCGAAGCCTTTCGTCACGCACCCTGCCAGATAAGCATAAGCTTTCTCAGAATATCCGGAGCATTTTTCACAAATCTCCTCCGCCACATAACCGGCCATTTTGTAAGCGCCGAAGTCATTGGTATGCGTATAATCTCCCGAGAAAAAGATCGGTTTTGCATCCTGTAATCCCTTTTCCAGAACGTATTCCTTACTGTGGGCATGGAGATCCAGCACGGGAATATTGTACTGTGCTCCCAGCTCCAGACACACATCTGCGAATTCCTCCAACAGATCCAGATAGGTCTGATCCCTCAGTCTCCAGGTATTTCTTGCAATGGGGGTTACCAGTACCGGATAGACACCCCTTGCCTGATTCTCTTTGATATAGCGGCGCAGATTCGCCTGATAGCCGTCCTTTGCCTGCAGCTTTGGAAGCTTCTGATCATTGTGACCGAACTGGTAAAATACATAATCGCCGGGTCTGCTGTACTGTTCGATCACCGCATAATGTCCCTCCTTGCGGAACGTATCTGTGGTCAGTCCCGAATGAGAATGGTTCGACACGGAAAGTCTGGTATCCAGATATGCCGGAAGCATCTGTCCCCAGCCGCAGTAACAGGTACCGGGATAATAGGGATAATCTCCGGGCTGATCCGTCACCGTGGAATCTCCTGCCAGATATACGGTGGGACAATTCATCTCTTCCACCGTAAGAGCACTGATTCTTGGTCTGTCTGCCAGCACCGCAATGTCCACGGTCTTATCCGCAAAAATATGCGAATATCCCACCGGTACAATATCGCAGACATTCACCGCCATGGTATAAGTGAACTCTCCTGCTTGTACTCTGCCGCGAAAAGCAAGACGTCTTCTACCGGTAAAGATCAATACCTCTCCCATCTCTTCCTCGGAGCGGATGGTCAGCGTGACCTTATAATTGCCCTGTCTGGGCACATCCACTTTGAAAAGTAACGGGATCCGTCTGGGAGAACCGGACATTTTTTCTCCTGACTGTGCCTCCAGGGCTGCCACTTCTTCTGTGGAATCCAGATAGCAGCCATTCTCATCTTCTTTAAGGAAGGTCAGATTCTCGTTCTGATACCAGTACATCGGTTCAAAAGACGAATTCAGTTCCCGGATCTGCAGTCCTTCCTGTTCTCTTCTGTTTTTCTCTGTTACAAAGCCATAGCCTTTTCCGGGCTGATAGAGGTCGTCACTGCCCACATCGATCAGATTGGCAGTTCCTCCGTCCTTCCCGAACAGAAAATTTCTGCGAAACATTTATAACGCACCATCCTTCTCAATCTCGTCGGATACTAACAAAGTTGCAAAAAATGATAATGCCAGTCCCTGTCCCCAGCCCTGGATATACGCCTTGGGGATTCCCCGGTAGCCTTCCTTGTCTCTCATAACAGCGGTACCGCCGGAGACATTCATTACCTTACCGTCCTCACTTACGTTGGCAAGCAGCCCCTTGATCGCCTTATTGATGTATTTGCTATGTAAAGGATTGCCTCTGGTCAGCATTGCTGCGGCAATTCCCGCAGATGCAGAGATCTCTTCATAAGATTCCGGATCATCCACCACAGTTCTCCACAGTCCGTTCTCTGTCTGGTATACCTTCAGGGCAGCCAGCTGCTCATTCAGAGAACCTGCCACATCGATATACTTGGGATACAGATAGCACTGGGGCAGGATACCTCCTACCTGTGACATGGTAAATGCTGCCCAGGCATTCGCTCTTCCCCAATAAATACCTGACATATGGTCTTTGGCAATATTGTCATAGCCGTGATACCAGAGCCCACTGCTGGGGTTCTGTAAATATTTGATATGCCAGTAATACTGGTTCAGCGCATCATCAATTAACTCTTCATCGTGTTCCAATACTCCCACACGCAGCATCAGAAATGCCGCCATGAACAAGGTGTCGCACCAGCACTGCTCCGGGAAATCATTGTTGGCAGATACCGTATGCTGTAATACATGATCTCCAAAGCGAAGAGCATCTTTTCTCAGATAAGCGATCTTGCTCATGAGAATATCGTGATACTGCTGCTCTCCCGTTGCTTGGTATAAGGTGATCAGACAATGTCCCATAGCACAGGCATTTACGGTCCATACCTTAGGCAGCCCCAGATCGATCAGTTCGTCGATGCGATCCTTTAACAGCTCCAGATATTCCTTTTTCCCGGTCTTCTCATAAGCATCACTGATTCCGTAATATGCCACACCACAGGGCCAATCCCAGGTGAGATCCATATTCATGGTCTTTTTCACAATTTTATCAATGACTTCCTCTATCTCTTTTTTGTCATATTCCAGCTTTAACATAATTCCTCCGTTTCTGCCTTTTGGCGGTTTATATTCTTTTCCCACATCTGTTTTTATTGTAAAACAGGTCGTCGGAAAAAAACATAAAACATCTTCAACGATTCAAAGTAATTGTATTTCTAATATAGCCCCCAAGCCATTCATGCCTGGGGGCTGTATGTACTTACTGTAATAAATCTTTTTACTTACTGAAGTCTGGTGGTATTACCTGCATCCAGTGCAGCCTGTCTCTCATCGATAACTTCCTGGTAACCTGCCTCCAGGTACTTCTGGCTCAGTTCGTCATACAGAGCGTCGAACTGATCCTTAGAGCACATGGTCAGCTTATCACGATACTCAGTGTACAGATCATACAGAGTCTGATTGTACTCGGTTACTGCATCGATAGAAGTTGCGAACAGACAGTCGGAGTTAGCCTTGCCTGCTTCATAGATAGCAACCTGTCCGTTGTAGTTAGCCAGAATCTGATCATAGAAGTCCTGAGGAATACCCTGAGGGGTGATTGCCTTGATGTCCTTCTCGATAGAACCAAGAGTCTTGACTGCGGTTACTGCACACCAGTAGTCTACGTTGTTGTTGTGACCCTGCTGCTCATCCAGACCGGTCTGATCTGCTACTGCTACGGGATCACCGTTGTCATCGTAGTTGAAGTTCACGCCTTCAATACCCCACTGCATGGTGAACAGGTTCTCGGGCTGGTTCAGCCACTCAAGATACATCATAGCTGCTTTTACTTCATCCTCGGTAGCATCGTTAGCGAAGCCGATCATCATACCAAAGTTGGTTCCGGGTCTGTAAGAAGCGGAAGATCCCCAGGTCTCATCCTGTGTCCAGGTAGAAGGAGTAACTGCTACTGCCAGCTTGCCATCGGGGTTGGTCTCATAGAAGGAATTCAGTACGTTCATGGTAGAAGATACATATCCGGTCCAGGTAAATGCTTCACCGTTGATGAAGTCTGCCTCTGCCTCGGAAGCATCTCTTAAGTAGTACTCAGGATTGTAGTAACCATCGTTGTACAGCTCGTTCTCCCATTTTAAGAATCTCTTCTGAGCTTCCGTGGACAGTGAGGGAATCTGATAGTCGCCGGTGGTTGCCCATGTAGTCTCATCCTGAGGATAATCTCTGTAACCGTAGTTCTGGTCGATACCTGCGCCGCTTACTTTCTTACCGCTTAAGGGATACTTGTGACCATTTTCTACCAGTTTTGCATACAGCTCTAACAGCTTGGTGTTATCGCCAACGGGATACTCAGAAAATCCTGCTTCCTCCAGCCAGTCCTGACGATAGAAAGTACACCAGGTATAAGTGGTATTGCCGTAAGGTCTGTAACCAAGTACCAGATAATCTTCATCAGACAGCTTGGTGTAAGCGTCGTTGCCATGCTCTACCATGGTCTCCCAGTAGGTAGGAGCGATCTGCTTGAACTCTTCTACATCGTAGGTCTGCAGATAGCCGTCTGCCTGCCAGCTTGCCAGCTTATCATAGTCATATTCCATACAGATCGTAGGAAGGCTCTGGCTTGCTGCCAGCATAGCGTAATCGGTCATAACGTCGCTACGGGTAATTCCTACATATTCTACTGTGATGTTGTACTTGTCACCGAAATTCTCCTGTACCCATTTGGTCCAGTAGTTGTTCTCTACGTCGGAGCATCCGTTTCCGGAAGAACCACGATCATATACGGGAATCTGTAAAGTAACATTACTTGCGAAAGGCTCCCAGCCATCAATACCTGCTACTGCTGCTGTTCCTGCATCTGTGCTTGCTGCTGTGCTTACCGCTGCGGTATCCTTTGTGGAAGCATCCGCACCTGCGTCAGTGCTACCGCCGCATCCGGTCAGAGTTCCCATTGCCATAGCACCAACCAGTGCCGTTGCCATTACCTTGTGAAGAGTATTCTTCTTCATAAATCAATCCTCCTTAAATAAAATACATAGTTTTATGTGTACCCCCGGCTTCGGGGAAAACTAACATGGTTGTTTTTGTTTTTCTTAACCCTTTACTGCTCCGATCATGGTACCCTGTACGAAATACTTCTGCAGGAACGGGTAGATGATAATGATAGGAATTGTTACGAACATGATGCTGGCTGCCTGTAACACTTCGGGAGTGGACTGAATCGCACTACCGGTATCTGCCAGGGAGGAAGTCTGCGCTTCTGCTGCGGATGCCACCAGCTGATATAGCTTGTACTGGATCAGCTTCAGGTTCGCGCTCTTGGTGTAGTACATGTTGTCTGCATAAGAGTTCCAACGACCTACTGCGTAGAACAGAGACAATGTTGCCAGGATCGGTTTAGACAGCGGTAATACGATCCTGCTCAAGATCTGGAAGTTACTTGCACCATCCAGGAAAGCGGATTCCTCTAAGCTGTCTGGAATCGTACTCTGGAAGTAGTTCTTCATGATCAGCATGTTATACGGGGAATAGATCAGAGGTAAGATCAATACCCACATAGTGTCCAGCACATGCAGCTTCTGATATAACAGGTAGCTTGGGATGATGCCGGCGCTGAAGTACATCGGTACCATCAGCAGGAAGGTCAGTAACTTTTTACCTTTCAACCTCTTTTTGGAGAGAGGGTAAGCGGCACAGGTACATACCAGCATTCCCAGAGCCGTGAAGATCACGGTAACGATCACCGAGAAGATCATTGAGTATGTCATGGAGTTGTCTGCAAACACCTTCTTATAAGCATCGAAGGTGATATCCTTGGGCCAAAAGTAAACGCTCTTGGACATTACTGCGGTATTACCGGAAATGGATTTCACTGCCACATGCAGGAAAGGTAATACGCAGCTGGCACAGAGGATAACGATCACTGCCATCATGACAAAATCGCTGATGCGGAATTTGTTAACCGCATGAGCTCCGCCTGCGGAGGTAGATTCTTCGTTGATATTCACTTCTTTTTTCTTCATCACTCTCACCTCCTACAATAATCCATCTTCGCCGAGCTTCTTGGCAAATTTATCAGATAACAGAACCAGGATCAGTCCGATCAGTGACTGGAACAGACCAACCGCAGTCGCCGCACTGAACTTTCCGGCTCCGATACCTTTATTATATATGTAGACAGCCAGCTGATACTGGAAGTCCTTGACCTGCGAATTTTCTAACGCCGTCAGTCGCTCTAAGTTACTTCCCATGACACGTCCGAGATTTAGGATCAGCAGTGTTACTACTGTACTCTTGATACCGGGAAGTGTGATATGCCACATTCTCTTCCAACGGTTTGCACCGTCGATCATGGCTGCTTCGTACAGTTCTCCGTTGATACCGGTGATCGCTGCCAGGTAGAGGATGGTGCCCCATCCCATTGTCTGCCATACACCGATCAGAAGATAAGTCACTGCCCAATGCCATTTCTCATTCAGGAACGGAATTCCTTCGGTGATCACTCCCATGTTGGTTAACAGGATATTCACCAGCCCGGAGTTGGGGCGGAACATTGTCATCGCTACGCTTCCGATGATGGCCCAGGAGAGGAAGTGCGGCAGATACAGGATCGTCTGGGATACCTTTTTGAATCTGGGATATCTTAATTCATTCAGGATCAGTGCCAGAATGATCGGCATCGGGAAGCCAACTAACAGGTCTGCCAGATTGAACACTACGGAATTGCGGAGCGCTCTCATGAAGTCGGCATCCTTGAATATTTTAATGAATGTCTTCATTCCCACCCATTCACTGCCTGCATATCCCTTCGCCGGTTTATAATCCATGAAGGCCATCCGCAGTCCCGGGTAAGCACCGTAGCTGAATACAATTACCATGATCAGTGGAAACAATAGAAGCAGATACAACTGCCAGTCTCTTTTAAAAGCTTGTTTCCAAGTGGTTTTCGTTTTTACGCCCGCCACGTTGGCTGCATTCCTCTTTGCCATATCGAACCTCCTCAAGTGTCAGTTATATTTCCTCGTCATTTTGTACACTTTTTGTAACCTTGTAAGCATATTATCATACATGTTGTCGCATTTTTCTAATCAAACGTCATAAAAAACTGTGCAAAAACAACCATTATAAATCATGTTCGTTTTTCGTTAGTTTTATTGTTTCGTTCATTTTTGTATTTTATGACGTATATTCTTTGAAAAAGAGCCATATTTTTCAATGTTTTTAACCATTTTTAGCCACCTTTCCGGGAACGGTTCCAAAAGTGCACTTATTATTTATACAATATAATGGTTGATTTTGTCCAGTTTAATTGTTATATATAATGTATAGACATTATTTACATGGCAGTAAGTCGTTTTTTCACAGTGTCATACAGGATGCACAATGGATTTATACAAGATTCACAGGAGGTTGAAAATGGCGAAATCCAGGCGAGTGGTTACAGAATACAGAAGCTACTATCTGCCCATGCAGTTCCCCGTACTGCTTCTGTCCGGTGATTATTGGAAGATCTCGGATATCCCCAGCGGAAGTCTTCACTTCCATAATTGTCTGGAGATCGGGCTCTGTCATTCCGACAGCGGCACGTTAGAGATCAATGGCGAGAAGCAGTCCTTCCATGCCGGTGATGTCACTGTCCTGCCCCGTAACGTTCCCCACACCACTTACAGCACTCCCGGTACCAGGAGCCACTGGTCTTATCTGTTTCTGGATCCGAGGGAGCTGTTCCGCAATCTTCTCCCCGCTTCCTGGAAAAATTATGATCTGTCCACAGACGGCTTCCCGGGATTTCGCTATATTTTCAGCAAAGAGGATTTCCCTCACATCAACTATCTGGTGTCCTATATCATTCATGAGCTGGAGGAGCAGAATCCCTGCTACCAGATCAGTTCCAGAAGTCTGTTGTGTTCCCTCTATATCGAGCTGTACCGGATTGAAAGCCTTGGCGGTGTCAACCCCGACACTGCGAAACCGGGCTCTCCCGAGATCCTAGCCCTTAAGGACCGCAAAAAAGAGGGCGAGATCGCCGAAAACTCTCTGGTGATCTCACCCGCTCTGGAATACATTGAAAAAAATTATATGCAGCAGTTTACCATCGAATACCTGGCAGAGCTGTGTCATTGGAGTCCTACCCATTTCCGCCGGGTCTTCCACGATATCATGGGCACCTCCCCGTTGGACTATGTGAACAATACCCGGATCCTGAAATCCTGTATCCTGCTGCGCAGTACAGAACATTCCATTTTGGATATTTCCGAAATGGTGGGCTTCCATTCCGTTTCCAGCTTCAACCGCTACTTCATCAAGCTGATGCAGATGTCTCCCAGAGAATACCGCAAGCAGATGCAGCAGAGCGAGAAAAAAGCGGAAAATCAGTCCATTCTGGAATTCGCCGGATGGATGCGACCGGAATAACCGCACTCTGCATTCCGGTAGTTCCGGGCATCAAGCCAGCCGTTTGTGTTTCCATTTGCCGGAGTAATACCGGATCACGGGAATGATGCATCCGCAGCTCCAGGACAGGGGTGTGGCGATCCAGATTCCCGTCACACCTAAGATTTTGGACAGCAGATACGCGAACACGATTCTGCCGGACAGCTCCGTCAGTCCTGCCACCATGCAGGTATTCACATCTCCGGCGCCACGGATCACATTCTGATAGCTCTGCATTACGCCGGCGATCACATAGGCTACGCCGATGATCGTCAGATACGTGCAGCCGATGCCGATGGCTTCTCCCGATTCGTTTGCATCCAAAAACAGCATCATTAACTGCACCCGGAAAATAAGTACCATGGCAGCAATAAAAATACTTGCTCCCACCATGACCGTTAGTGTCTTATAGAGAGCTTCCCGGATCCTGTCATATTGATTCTTTGCAATATTCTGCCCGGTAAATACCGAAAGTGCCGTTCCGATAGAGACGATGACCTGAATTGCCACGCTGTCCACACGATTTGCCGCCACGTAAGCCGCCATGGTGGACGAGCCGAAGGAATTCACCAGTCTCTGTACACTCATGCCGCCTAAAGCGATCATGCAGGACTGAAACGCCGCCGGGAATCCGGTCTTTACCACCAGATGGATATAACCTGCTTCCGGCTTACATTTCATCAGGGATAATCCGATCTCTTCTCTCACTTTCCACACTTTCACAAAACAGATCACCGCTGAAGTGCACTGCGCCAGAATCGTCGCATAAGCTGCTCCCGCCACTCCCATCTTGCACACAATAATGAAAAATAAGTCAAAGACAATATTCACCACAGAGGAAGCGATCACTGCCCGCAGCGGAGTCTTGGAATCTCCCACACTGTTTAAGATCGCCGCACAGCCATTGTAGATCACGCTGCCGAACACAAACGTATAGATGATATGCAGATACTCGGCAGAATAACCAATGACATTCTCCGGCACGCTTAAGAGCTGCAGGAAAAATTCTGCGCCGAAGATTCCGATGAGTGACATGATGCAGGTCAGCATGCCCGCCACCCAGACAAGTGCCGTCACGGTCTTCGCCAGCCGTTCCTTATTACCACAGCCAAAACACTGTGCCACCACCAGTCCGGCGCCGTTGCACATGCCGCTGACCAGCGCCAGCAGAAAATAGGTCAGCGTTCCTGTGCTTCCCACGCCCGCCAGAGCACTCTCGCCCAAAAATCTTCCCACGATCACTGTGTCTGCCACATTATATACCTGTTGGAATATGTTGCCGATCAACATCGGTATGGCAAAACCAATGATCAGTTTTAATGGTTTGCCCTGTGTCATATCTTTCATTTACGTATCCTCTTTTTTATCCTTCTGTTTCCAAAATGAGTTCCGCCAGACCGGGGGCCGGTCAACTCAGCCGCAGCAGTCTCGCCCCTGCCAGACGCATCTCCCGCTTCGGCGGTAGATCGTAATAGACATCCATTTTGAACGGATCCAGTTCCAGGGTCAGTTGGGTCGGGCAGTCATAACGTTTCAGAGCCACACGCCATAGTTCACCATTAGAGAACCAGTCGTCAATAAGTTTTCCGTCCTGATACAAGCGTGCGCAGTCCCCGCCAAAATCCAGTTCCAGCCAGACATCACCTGACAGTGCATCCGCCGGGTGATACTCATATTCCAAGGTTAATTCATAGACGGTTGGTTCTGTTTGACCATATACATTCCAGATGCTTTCCACTGCCTGTCCGGCATCCGTGATCTGCACCTTACCGGCTTCCGCAAAGTGCAGATCCGGCAGCAGACTCACCTTGCCCTTATCATCTGCCCCTTCTTCCACATAATAAAAATGCTCCGCATCGTGTGTGGTAAGGATCCTTACCGCTTCCGCATGATCTTTGCCATCGCTCCACTCGAAATAAACATCCTCAGGTGCCTCGTCCGTATAGAAATAATAAGTTCCGCCAAAGCATCCCAGATAAGAGGCGCTGGTTTTTCGAAGCCTGAACTGCTCTCCCCGCATCACCACCGGCAGATTGTAAGGCAACACCAGAATCGCATCCGTCCTTACATGGATCCGGTCGAAAATAATCTGCCTCTGTGTTCCTTCAACATCTGTCACCGTAAACTGTAATGGCTTTTCCGATGTGATCTGTTTCTCCGTCATTTTCCGTTTTCTCTGGTGATTATTGATAAATAAGAACCCACAATCCGCCGTTTTATTATAACGGAAGGCTGCCCGCAGAGTCTTCATATCTTCTGCACCCACGGGCTCGGGGATATTATCCGGCAGATACACTTTTGCCGGTGCCAACAGTTCTTCTGTATTTTTGATAAAAATATGGTGCTTGCGCAGCCTGTAATAGCTTTCTGACGGCAGACCGTTTTCCCGCAGGCACGTCTGAAAATCATAGCTTTTCACAGGAAGATCATTGGCATAGCCGGTTGCCTTCGACTCCTGCAGAGTGGTATATTTCCCGTCAGGATTCACGCCGCCGTGGTACATATAATACCCGATCAGATTTGCCCCTGCTCCCAACATGCAGATCGTCTGTGCCTCGATATCCTCCGGGTAAGGGTAGGTGCGTCTGTGCGCCGTCACCTGCAGTCCCCCACCCAGTTCCGCCGTCAGGTAAGGGAATTCCTCTGTATCAAAGGTAAAGCCGCTCTGTCCTTCGGCGAAATCCGATGCGATATTGGCATCGTCGTGAAAAGGCTGAAACAAAAAATTCTCACTTGCCGCAAGTTCGTGGGTATGATTCGCCCACGGAGCATCCACATACCCGCCAAGCACCGGCAGGAATCTTTCCGGTACATAGGCACCTCCCCAGCCGGTCGCTGAAAAATAGGGAGCAGTCAATCCTTTTTTCTCCGCCATAGCTCTGAGTGTGCGCATATGCGCCATGCCCTCTTCCCTGTTGGGAGGGCCACCGGCATGCCCGTACTCATTCTCAATCTGAATGCCGATGACGGGGCCGCCCTCCTTATGCATATAGCCATCCGCCTGCTCGGCAATCTTGGTAAAAAAGATGTCCACATACTTCAGATACTGCGGATCATCCGTTCTAAGAGACAGTTTGCCCCGCTTTTCTTTCTCCACCAGCCAGTCTGGGAAACCGCCGTTCCTGCACTCTCCATGTGCCCACGGACCGATACGCAGCCATACTTTCATTCCGGCTTCCTGACAGCACTTCAAAAACGCCTTCAGATTTCTTCTGCCGGAGAAATCCCACTCACCTTCCACTTCCTCATGGTGGATCCAAAACACGTACGTAGCAACGATGTCTACACCGCCCTGTTGCATATTCTTAAGTGCCATTTTCCATTCCCCTTCCGGATAGCGGGAGAAATGGAATTCTCCCATGATGGGCAGGATCGGTCTGTTGTTGCAGGTTAAGTATTCGCTATTATAGCTATATACTTCCTTTTCCATGTTTTTCATTTTGTAATCCTTTCCTCAAAAGTCTTTCTATTCAAGTCTTTCTTTTCAAGCTTTTCTTTTACAGATCATGTACCCGGATTCCCTGATGAGCATTGTCCCTGGCAAGTAGTTCTTCCGCACACTTTTCCGCTTCGTCTGTCTGTCCCAGTCCTTTAAGTCCCAGGCTCATCATGAACAGACAATGCTTTCGGTTCCGCTCGTTCAGATTTTCTTCAAAGATCAGCAGATCCGGCAGGGATACCGCAAAATAATCTATTTTTACATTCTCCTCTATATGCTCTCTGCCATACTCCACCAGCTTTCTAAATCTGTGAACCGCCTGTTCTTCGTTTCCAAGCTTTCTGTACGCCAGTCCCTGATAATAGATCATCTCGGGCGGCTGGTCATTGTAATACATCATGCCCACCGGTTCCGACTCTCCGTGACAAGCTCTTGTCAGACTCGCTGAAGCTTCCTCTGTCTCACCCAGCTTTTCCTGTACCTGTCCCAGCAGATAATACAGATTATTCTCCTGTGCAGACTCCAATTTCCCTTCTCCCAGATTATGAGGATATTCATCCACTGCCTGCAGGAGAATTGTTTTGGCTTCTGTATATTTTTCTTCTTCCACAGCCGCTTTTGCCAGTTGATATAGGGCAGTCAGGTACTGGGCTGCCACTTTGCCTTCGCCGCCTTCCCACTGATGGAACTTCCTTGCTTTGATCAGACCGAGAGCCTTCGCAGGTTCTCCCAGAGTGTTTAAAAGTGTCACATACTCCAGATACAGATCATCCCTGCTTTCCACCAGAGTAAAATGTTTCCCCATATCCGCAAGCCTCTCGCTCACGGGAACATTCATGCGCTTTTTCAGCTGATCCAGTTCCAGATACACTCTGGCATCCGTCTCATCCAGTGCAAAAGCTTTCTCCATTTCCTCATACGCTCTCTGTGGTTGTTTTTTCACATTGTAATATGCCAGTGCCAGATTCCTGTGTACCGTCGGGAAATCCGGGTACCTGCGAGCAGCTTCTTCATAATCCGCTATGGCTTCGCCGTACGCTCTCCTGTCATAGAGCAGGCAGCCCAGATAATAGTAAACCATGTCCAGATAATAATCTTCTGCCAGACTCTTTAATACGATATAATCTTCCGTTCTGTGTGGAAAGCAGCCGTCCGCTACCGCATTTTCTCCCAGTGTCACATACACTGTCATGCAATGATTTGTCTGTTCTGTATTTTCTTTCCTATGCAGGTTCTGGTATCCGTAAGCAATATAATAATATACCAGCGGATAAATATCCTCTTGCCGTGATACGTTCTGTTGTTCCACCCATTTTTCGGCAAGGGTGATTCCCTGTGCGTAATCTCCTGCCTCATAGAGATCGATCATCAGCTCCAGCAGGGTGTTATGGTTGATCTTCTCCGGCTGTCTGTCATAGAGCGGATCGATCTTAAGGCTCTCCTTATGTAATTCTTCCGCTTCCTGCACTCTTCCCAGTTTTTTTAAAATATTTTCCTTCAATGCCCGGGCTTTCATGCACTGGTACTGTCTGAAAATAGATTCGTTTACATGCTCCAGAGCCTCTGTAAACCTCCCCGCTTTCGCATCCAGGCAGGCAAGTTCATAGAATCCGGGGGCCTGGAAGCTGCCGCCCCAGATGGCTTTGTAAAAAGCATCGTAAGCTTCTTTTTCTTTCCCCTGATATTTCAGAGAAAGTCCCAGATTATAATACGGTTCATAATCGTAAGGGTTCGGATTGGAACGAATGGATTTCTCCACTGCCTTCCGGAAATACTTTTCCGCCCCGGCAAAATCACACTTTTTAAGCAGACATCTTCCATAGGCATTGTTCAGGCGGATATCGGTAGGATCCCTGCGCAGCCCCTCCAGATAATAATCCTCGGGATGATAAGTGGCATGCCGGTATTGTTCCACATGCAGACCGTAGAGGAACAGATCCTCCGTGGTTTCACACTCTTCGGGAAGCGGTGCTGCCTTCGCCGGTTCCGGCACTTCCGTTTCGATCTTTTCCGGAAAACGGTAGGACACCAGCTCTCTTCCGTCTGCGGCACGGACAATCACCTGCATACCGCAGAGTACCTCTGTGCCATTCTGCTCTCCCTCTGCAAATGCCGGTATCTGTTGCAATTTTTCACGGTCGATCTTCACTTCATAAGTTTTCTCCGGCGACAGATCTGAGGCTTCCTCATACAGTACCTTTTCCTGTCTGCCGTTTTCTCCCGGCAATGTAATCAGTATCCGTGCTCCTTTTTGCACAGACGTGGTATAGGCCGATACCGTAAGCTGCCCCTTAGTCTCATCATATTCCGCATTCACCGCCGCATCGATCGTTGCATTTTTCACATAGCCGATATTTTTATAGGGCATAAAATACTGTTTAAAATCCTTGGTCTCCTGGGGCTGGATCCATGTGAAATCCGGCTGATTATCCGTAAAACAGCCTGTCATCAGTTCGATATACGGACCGTCCTCATCGGTCAGTGCAAGGTCCCATGCTTTGCCGAATTCTCCGCATCCCCAAGTCCACTGCTTTTTCCCGGGAGCAATATGATGATCTGCCACGTGTAGAAGTCCTGCCTGTTTTCCGTAATCGTATTCCCCGATAAAATTATAATCCGAACGGTATGCCATATAGGAGGTGGGCACCGGAATATTTTTATACTGTGCGATATTCACATGATCGTATTTGTGCTTATAGTAGGTTCCCTCCGCATAGGGGAAGCTGATAACATCCCGCTTGCCGTGGTCATATACCGCCGTCACATCCTCCGGAAATACGGAGATGGTGTCATCATTTACCGCCACCGCCGGATTCGCCCACCACAGGAAGGTCTGCGGCATTTTCGTGCGATTATACAGCTTTGCCGACAACTCGATATATGCCTTGCCAGGATAAAGGGTCACGCCTAACACCCCTTCCGTCCGGAACATATTCTCGATCTCTCCCATCCAGACCGTGGCACTTCCATCCTCGTTTTCCGCATAGGTATATTCCACTGGATCAAAGGTACTGGGTCTGTGATGCTGCGGCCAGTTGAATTCAATACCTCCGGAGATCCAAGGGCCCGCAAGTCCCACTAACGCCGGTTTGATGACATGATTGTAATAGATAAAATCGTAGCCGTTTGTCTTGTCATAAGCTCTCTGGATCCTGCCTCCCAGCTCCGGCAGCATCATTACTTTCAGATAATCGTTCTCCAAAAAAAGCGCTGTATACTCCTTATCCACTTTCTCATCGCTGATCTTCTCGATCACCGTGTGGGGATAGATCCTTCCCGAGCTTCCCTGATAGACACGTTTCTCCAAAAACATCGGATTCTTATCCGGCTTTCCTGCTTCGTATGTGGGAATGATCACTTTTTCTTCCCAGACCTGAACCTTATTCATGGTTTCCTCCTTTTATCTCCGGACAGCTTTCACTGCGCCGCCCGATATAATTTTAACCTCGCACCAGTGTGCTTAACTCTTCTTCCGTTATTTCCTCCGCGGGTTCAAAACTCTCTCCCGACAGATACGTATAAATTGACGCCTGCAGTGCCCTCGCCTCCGGATACTGCTGACTCTTATGCAATTCCATGGTGGATAGCAATACTTTTCCCTTCAGGCATCGAAACTCTATCATCTGTGCCATGGGGCGTAAGAATGCATAGCTGTCCATCTCCGTAATGATCGTCTTCATGGGATGCAGCAGAATCACCGCCCGCTTCGTTGCCATAATCCACCATTGCCAGTCCGTGTGAAAATCAGTCGGAAATTCTTTAAAAATTGGATGCTCCGTATCGATCAGCTGCCCCATACTGCCTTCCTGATCCGCAAAAGTTCCCACCGACCAGAAATCCGTCGTAAACTGCGTTTTAATAGAATGCGGCAAACTCTCTTCGTCCGCGTCCGGAGACAGATAGACTCTTCCTCCGTCTCGAAGTACCTCTTTTGTCCGCTCGTCAAAAACTCTGGATTCATATATATTTTCCGGGCATATCGGATTTGTCTTCTGATATACCCACACCGGATAGGCACTGGTGCAGTTACCGATACTCACGGTAAGAGTGAGTGCTACATTCTCTGACGTCACATCCAGTGGAATATTCAGAATCCCTATCGTAGTATAGTTTCCCGGCGGACAGCTTTTTGTCTCTGTATCTGTTCCGGCTGACACCACCGTCTTTTTGCTTTTTACCGCTGCTTCCTGTTTACTGTTTCCGCCCTCAGATGCACATTTTCTTTCTGTAAGTGTCCAGTGCAATACTCCTTCAATACTCTTTTTCCCGAAGTTTGCTACTTCCACTTCCGCAATCAGCCGTTCTCCTGCCTCATAGGTATAACGGGGGAGTTTCACCAGAATCCTGCACTCTCGGAAAAATTCCTGAAATCGTTCCGGTCTGGCAAAATCATAGGGCTTCGGTTCTAAATGGGAATTCATCATACCTACCAGTGCCGTCCCCTGCCCCGGAAAATCCTGCAGTCCGAGGAGTGAAATTCCGGAAAGCTCTCTCGTCCGCATGGCTGCTTCAATCTCTTCCCGGTATGCCAGCCTCGACAGTTCTCCGGTGGCTTCCACATATTTTTTCCATGAGGGCAAAAGTCCCCGTTCCTCTACACGTTTTTTGATCAGTTTCAGATTCACCGGATCCGAAATTCCATGAAAGCTTTTCAGCTCCTCAAAATCCGGCAGCACTTCGAACTGCCCCACTTCAAAACTGAATACCGGCTTAGGATATTCCTTTCGGATCTCTACCATCGCTGCATCATAAGCGTGATCTGCCGATGGATAATTTTCGTTAATGTATCCCCGCATACCGGAGAAAGTTCCCCGGATGACCACATTCCTGCAACTCTGCGATGTATAGAAATCGCTCTCTGAGTCACATCCTTCTTCCCCATAAAAGGCATTGGATCCGTTCGCATACAGCCTGGTGGAATCCAGATTTTTCGCCATTCTGACCAGTTCCCGCATCCGCTCTCTGCCTTTCCCCTGTGCCTGCAATTCGTTCCCCAGAGTAAGCATTACAAAAGAAGGATGATTGGCATAAGTTTTCAATATGCCCGCAAGTTCTGCCCGGTAATACCGGTAGCTTTCCTCCGTTCCAAAGGCATCCTTCGGATCCCAGTGAGACAGCTCCGGCTGCAACAACATTCCCAGTTCATCCGCTGCCGCAAATGCCGCCTCCGGCTCACAGTGAGAATGGAAGCGGACGCAGTTAATGCCGTAACTGCGATATTTCAACAGAATCTCTTTCCATTCCGGAATTGTCATGGGTGGATGCCCGGTCTCCGGGTATTCCGCGCAGTTTGCCTCACCCCTCAGGAAAATTGTCCGGCCATTCAGCGCCAGTCTTCCGCTGCCGTTATCACTTAATGAGCGGATACCGAAACAGGTCCGGTATTCATCGGTGCTGTCCCCTCCGTCCTCTGCCGGCATACCGCAATCCAGGGTTGCAACCATCTCATAGAGATTGCCCTCATCTTCGTCCCAAAGTTTCACGTTCTTCCGCAATGGCAGATCGCGGAACCAGATTTCCACTGTTTTCGGAGTCTCCTGTTTATCTGTTCCGGCTTCCGCTAATCTCTCCCCGGAACAGCTGATAATTTCCGTCAATGTCTGTGTGTGTTCTAACTCTCCTGCCGCCAGAGCCTCTGACCGCAATACGATTTTCGCATCTTTATATATTTTCTTCGCACCCGGTGCCAGTTCCACACATACATCCAGCACATATCCGCCTGCTTTATTTTTCTCCTCCTTTTTCACCGCTCTCGGATATACCCGGAGACTGTCTATAAAATTCTGCGGTCTGGTATACATGCTGCATTCGCCAAGTATCCCGTTCCAGTTCGTCTGTGTCTCATCCGTCGCCGCGGAAGAATAACAGATGGAAGCCTTAGGCATTCCCCGATAACTGTTATCCGAAAGAAACGTAAATTCATGTTCTCCCGGTGTCACTCCGGTCAGTTCAAAGATATAGGACGTACTTAATGTTCCATGCCGGAACACCTTACACATTTCTCCATCCACTAGCAGCCGGAGTGCCCTCGCCCGCTCTGCCAGGACGAACAGCCTGTCGGTTCTGTAATCCGGCACAGTTATCTTACGACTTATCCTGGCCTCGCCCTCATAGGTATGCCGCCTGGTAAATCGCGTAGCGATCGGTGCATCTTTATCTGTCTCTTCCTCTGCATTCCCCAGCGCCGCATCCGGATGCCACTGATTCGCTCCCACATCTCTATATCCGATTCCATTCTCATCCAATGTCCCCGGCAGATCCATCTGTCCCGTGGTTCCGTCCTCCAGTTCCACGTGCCAGCTTCCATCCAACAATATTTTCATATATGACTCCATCCCACAAGCACTTTTCGGTACAGAAAAAATTCCATAGCAAATCAACAGTAATTTTTCTGATATTTTTTTCTTCATTACGGAATCATTATATAGCTTACTTTTAGTGTTTTAAATTCACTATCATGAACTATTTTTTATATCCATTGCATTATCCTGAACTTTTTTGATATAATATGTGTGAAGGAGTGGATCAGAAATGACAGATAGAAGAACTTTTTTATATGAAGATTTTGAAATATCCTATGAAGATACAAAAAAAGGGTGGTCCATGCCCTATTCGCATCACCACACCAACTATGAAATCTATATTCTACTCTCCGGAGAGCGTCTGGTTACCATCGGCGATATCACCTACCGTGTAGAAGCCGGCATGGCAAGCCTGTTTGAGAGCAATATCTCTCACCGAAGTGTCGGTGACACGGATTATACTGGAATCTGCATTCATTTTTCAAAAGCCTACCTGGAAAAATACTTTTTACCCGTCGTAGTATCTTCCTATCTGACCTGTTTCAAGGCACCGATCATTTTCATACCTGAGGATTACAGACAACAGCTCCTCGACTGGAACGCAGCTTCCTGCTGCAAATCTCCCACTGCCTACCTGTTATTGGCACAGATTCTTACAGATCTCAACGATTTTCGTCATCAGTATCCGTTAGATAATGAGATTCCCGTCAGTGAGAATAAAGCCTCCGGTTTTCAGCGGATCACTAATTATATCACTACCAACTACACGACGATTCAGACCGTCCAAGATATCGCTGAATCCTGTGGAGTCTCTGAAAGCTATGTCCACCGGGCTGTCCGGCAGACGGAATCTCTCACCGTAAAAGAATATATTAATAAGCTTCGCCTCCGTCATGCCATACACCAGATGGAACAGGGCGGCAATTCCCTCTCTGTCATCAGCAAGGCCTGCGGTTTCCAGAGCGTGTCCTATTTTTACCGGGTTTTCAAAAAATACTACGGAATGACACCCACACAATATTTTTTCAAAAAAGAACCTCATTACTGATATTTCTATCAGCAATGAGGTTCTCATCATATTCTCATATACCCCAATTTTTTGCTTGCGCAATACCCTCTCAGATCGTCTTGCCGACCTTCCTTACTTATCAGCGATAGCAGCCTGTGCAGCAGCCAGTCTTGCGATAGGTACACGGAAAGGTGAGCAAGATACATAATCAAGACCGATCTTGTGGCAGAACTCTACGGAAGAAGGATCTCCGCCGTGCTCACCACAGATACCAACGTGCAGCTTAGGATTTACAGGCTTACCAAGCTTGATAGCCATCTCCATCAGCTTGCCGACACCGGTCTGATCCAGCTTAGCGAACGGATCATTCTCGAAGATCTTGGTGTCATAGTAAGCGTTCAGGAACTTACCTGCATCATCACGGGAGAAGCCGAAGGTCATCTGGGTCAGATCGTTGGTACCGAAGCAGAAGAAATCAGCTTCCTTAGCGATCTCATCAGCAGTCAGAGCTGCTCTGGGGATCTCGATCATGGTACCTACTTCGTACTTCATATCTACACCGGCAGCTGCGATCTCAGCATCAGCGGTCTCTACAACTACCTTCTTAACGAACTTAAGCTCTTTCACTTCACATACCAGAGGAATCATGATCTCGGGCTCTACATTCCAGTCGGGATGTGCCTTCTTAACATCGATTGCCGCACGGATAACAGCCTTGGTCTGCATCTTGGCAATTTCAGGATAAGTAACAGCCAGACGGCATCCTCTGTGACCCATCATAGGGTTGAACTCATGCAGGGAAGCGATGATGGTCTTGATCGTCTCTACGCTCTTGCCCTGTGCCTTAGCCAGCTTCTCAATGTCAGCTTCCTCGGTAGGAACGAACTCATGCAGAGGCGGATCCAGGAAACGGATGGTAACAGGGTTGCCCTCCAGAGCCTCGTACAACTGCTTGAAGTCGTTCTGCTGATAAGGCAGGATCTTATCCAGTGCTGCTTCTCTCTCCTCTACAGTATCGGAACAGATCATCTCACGGAATGCTGCGATTCTGTCCTCTTCGAAGAACATATGCTCAGTACGGCACAGACCGATTCCTTCAGCGCCCAGCTCGCGAGCCTTCTTAGCATCTGCGGGAGTATCTGCATTGGTACGAACTTTTAACTTACGATATTTGTCAGCCCAAGCCATAACACGGCCGAACTCACCTGCGATGGTAGCGTCAACAGTCTTGATCTCGCCATCATAGATGTTACCGGTAGTACCATCGATGGACAGCCAGTCACCTTCATGGAAGGTCTTACCAGCCAGAGTGAACTGCTTGTTCTCCTCATCCATAGCGATGTCGCCACAACCGGATACACAGCAGGTACCCATACCACGAGCAACTACTGCTGCGTGAGAGGTCATACCACCACGAACGGTCAGGATACCCTGGGAAGCCTTCATACCGGTGATATCTTCGGGAGAGGTCTCCAGACGAACCAGAACAACCCTCTCTCCTCTTGCATGCCATTCTTCTGCATCTTCTGCGGTGAATACGATCTTACCACATGCAGCTCCGGGAGAAGCACCAAGACCCTTGCCGATAGGAGTTGCAGCTTTCAGAGCAGCGGTATCGAACTGAGGATGTAACAGAGTATCCAGGTTACGAGGATCGATCATTGCAACTGCTTCTTCCTCGGTTCTCATGCCCTCATCTACCAGATCACAAGCGATCTTCAGAGCTGCCTGAGCGGTTCTCTTACCGTTTCTAGTCTGTAACATGTACAGCTTACCATGCTCAACGGTGAACTCCATATCCTGCATATCTCTGTAATGATCTTCCAGAGTCTTACATACTTCCTGGAACTGAGCAAATGCCTCAGGGAATTTGTCAGCCATCTCAGCGATCTTCATAGGTGTACGAACACCTGCTACTACATCCTCGCCCTGTGCGTTGGTCAGGAACTCACCGAACAGTCCCTTAGCGCCGGTAGCCGGATCTCTGGTAAATGCAACACCGGTACCACAGTCATCACCCATGTTACCGAATGCCATAGACTGAACGTTAACAGCAGTACCCCAGGAATAAGGGATATCGTTGTCACGACGATAAACGTTTGCACGAGGGTTGTCCCAGGAACGGAATACAGCCTTGATAGCGCCCATCAGCTGTTCCTTGGGATCATCAGGGAAGTCTACACCGATCTTAGCCTTGTACTCAGCCTTGAACTGACCAGCCAGTTCCTTCAGATCGTCAGCGGTAAGCTCAACGTCCTGCTTAACACCCTTCTTCTCTTTCATTGCATCGATCAGCTGCTCGAAGTACTTCTTACCTACTTCCATAACAACGTCGGAATACATCTGGATAAATCTTCTATAGCAGTCCCAAGCCCAACGGGGGTTGCCGGACTTCTCAGCGATTACGTTAACAACGGTCTCATTCAGACCAAGGTTCAGGATGGTATCCATCATACCGGGCATGGATGCTCTTGCGCCGGAACGAACGGATACTAACAGAGGATTCTCGTGGTCACCGAACTTTTTGCCGGTGATCTCTTCCATCTTAGTAATGTACTCGTTGATCTGACCCTGGATTTCTTCATTGATCTCGCGTCCATCTTCATAATACTGTGTACATGCCTCTGTTGTAATGGTGAAGCCCTGAGGAACCGGCAGACCAATGTTGGTCATCTCAGCCAGGTTCGCACCTTTACCACCAAGCAGTTCGCGCATGTTTGCATTACCTTCGGTAAACAAATATACCCATTTCTTCATACTTCTTTGTCTCCCTTTTTATAATATTTTTGACAAAACTTTGTAACCCAAACCACTACCGGAGCATTTCAGCTTCGGTTTTTAGTACTTTGATATTGTAACAATCTGCCAAAGGAATATCAAGACGAAATTGATAATTTTTTGACAGAGTACTTATTTTCGTGCATAATGTTAAATTTTTGTATTATACTTTTGTTTGTTTTGTCTAGTACTTTAGTATTATGTAACCGCTTACATTTGTTCAACTTTCTTTACATGGTTTTTACGCAGGTAAAAACATATTTTTGAGTCTTTATTTTGTTTTCATCATCGCCTCTTACACTGCCGGGGATCAGATATGGATCTATTAAGAAAATAATTTTCACAAACAAAAAGAGCAGACTCCTTTGTATAGAATCTGCTCCTTTCGTTATTTTAATAAATGAATTTATTCCAACATACCGTCTTTGATCACGTTGTGGTCACGCAGCAGTTTCTCCACTACAGTGCCCTTCACAACGCGAAGCAATGGCTTCTTCAGTGCATTTAACGGTCCGGGCAGTTCGATCTCCAGAGGAGACATACCATCCATCAGCTTCACGCTGCTGTCCAGAAGCTCTCTGATATCATAGACGCTGCCCCATACCTCAGGCACACCTCTGTCTACACCTAACAGGCCGTAGACTGCTTCCATAGCGGTTCTCACGGAGTACTCTGTGGTGAATACGGTGTCCCTCGGGGTCTCTGCGAACTGTCCTAAGAAAGCGAAGTTCACACAGCCGTCGGGAATGACATTGGGACGATCGCCCTTGGTTCTGGGCATGAAGAATGCGGTGATATAAGGCATCATGGTAGGTACGCAGACTGCGCTGTGCTCTGCCAGATCCTCAATATCTTCTACGGGCACACCTAAGTGATACAGCCACTCTTCGGTGATCTCCTTACCGGTACAATCCTTCATGGGTTTCTTAATGTAATCGCCGGGTACGTCGGTAAACAGACCGTATACCCATACACATACCTGATTCTTGTCCTGCTCCTTGAACTGTCCCTGACGGTTGATAGTCCAGCTCATAAGCCACTTGGAATCCTGACAGCTTACGATACCGCCGGTTACGACCTTACCGCTTCTGGGATCGCGCTTACAGATATTAGTGATATAAGGAATGATCTTGTCATCCAGTGTGGTCACAGTAGCGGATTCCCAGTTCGTCTTAGAGATATCGGAACAGAACTTCTCGGGATGTCCGAAGGAAGGATCCTGTTTTGCGATATTTTTCCACAGGCTCCATACGCCGCTGGTACGAACCTCTGCATCCCCGTTAGGTGCATGATTCTGGTCACCGTAGATGGTACCTTCGGTACAGCTTCCGTTGGTAACAAATACCAGGTCGTTCTCGGTGAGGACAATGCCCTTCTCTACACCTTTTACCTTGCACTCGATAGCTTTTGCCACCTTTTTGCCGTCATTGATATCAAAAATAACATTTGTCACTTCGGTGTTGAACTGGAAGTCCACACCTGCTGCCTCCAGATACTTCTTCATGGGAAGGATCAGAGACTCGTACTGGTTGTACTTGGTGAATTTCAGGGCACTGAAGTCAGGCAGTCCGGAAATATGATGGATGAATCTCTGGAAGTAAAGCTTCATTTCCAGTGCGCTGTGCCAGTTCTCGAAAGCGAACATGGTTCTCCAGTATAACCAGAAGGTGGAATTAAATACTTCATCATCGAAAACATCTTCGATGGTCTTGTCATACAGATCCTCGTCCTTTGTCATGAACAGCTTCATGATCTCCATGCAGCCCTTCTGGCTTAGGTTGAATTTGCCATCGGTATGGGCATCCTGTCCACAATCCTTCGTTGCACGGCACAAAGAGTAGTTGGGATCTTCCTTGTTCAACCAGTAGTACTCATCCAGTACGCTGGCTCCGGGTACTTCCAGAGAGGGGATGCTGCGGAACAGATCCCACAGACATTCAAAATGATTCTCCATCTCACGTCCGCCACGCATGATGTAGCCTCTGGTAGGATCAAAAATACCGTCACAGGCACCGCCTGCGATATCCATTGCCTCTAAGATGTGGATGTGGGAACCTGGCATCTGTCCGTCACGTACCAGGAAGCACGCTGCTGCCAAAGATGCCAGTCCGCTACCTACGATGTAAGCATTCTTCTCATCCACTCCTGCTGGCTTCTTAGGTCTTGCGAAGGCCTCGTAGTTACCGTTGGAATAATAGATGCCTTTGCTGTTCTTGTCGTATCTTCCAAGCTCGGTGTTGCGGTAGTCTTTCTTGGCTGCCTTGACGGCTGCCTTTCTCTCCTCTTTTTTCACCTCTGCCTTATGTCCTTTGGTTACTGCTGCCACTGCGCCTGCACCTACGGCCAGTGCTGCCAGTCCCAGTCCGATATTATTCTTTTTTGCCATAATGATTACCACCTTTCTTTGATGACTCTCAAATGTTTTTCTGTTTACAAATAGTATCCTACTTCTTTTTTATAAGAAAACCAATTTACAAAAGAGGACAAATGATAAAGTTTTTATCATCCTGCCCTTTTTGTAAAGTAGTTATACTATTTCAGACTTTCTTTTCCGTCTGCTCAAAATTTTCGATGGAGCGGCTGATGTTTCCATAAAGAGTGATTGCCAGTTCTTCAACGATCTTATGATAATCATCCTTCATTCCCCGGTCGATCCAGTCTAACATCACACCCACAAAACCGTATTTGTAAAATCCGGCAATGAATTCCTTGTGTTCCTCCGCCAACTGCATACCGGCGCATTTTTCTTCCACCACGTCCGCAATGAGCTGGTAGGTCAGCTTGTTTAAGTAGCTTTCGATCTTCTGGCGATCCACGCAGCGGTAGACATTCATAATAAAAGGTTTGTTCTCCTGCACTGCCTCGAAGATCTGACAGAAGCCTTCCTGCCAGTTCTCACAGGTCTTCTTCCCCTGCAGTGCCTTCGTGCCGTCCTCCACACATACCCACTCTACCAGATCGTAAATATCTTTGAAATGATAATAAAAAGCCATACGGCTGATACCGCAGTCCTCGGCGAGATCATTGATGGTGATCTTGTCCAGAGGCTTCGTGAGGAGCTCTTTTTTCAAAGCTGCTTCCAATGCCAGTTTTGTTATATTGGCCATAGCCCATCCTCCACTGTTTTATGTATTATTTTCTGTTCTTCCTCGATATAGCTTATGCAATTCTATTATAAGCTCACGCATTCGTACCATCGCACTCTACATCTTACTTCACAGGATATACATTGGCTAAGGTTGTCGTTCGTCAATCATGTAAACATGTTGACTTCCTTACACTCATTATATTGTACGACAATAGACTCAAAATAGGCAAATTAACTTTTTATTAAAAAACTCTTGCTTTTTGTAAAATTCCATGGTATCATCTTATTTGCGTTTCGGGGTGTGGCTCAGCTTGGTTAGAGCGCCGTCTTAGGGAGGCGGAGGTCGCGAG
>OBZC01000576.1_pt1 | contig 39188 bp, 35 predicted proteins | sample 1538231 | NCBI WGS metagenome assembly OBZC01 (sample SAMEA2580225, study PRJEB22360) | human gut metagenome | biome: human gut; feature: human-associated habitat; material: faeces | place: Denmark | collected 2008/2010 | reverse complement strand
CCGGGCAGCCCGGGAACTCGCATTTCTTCACAGCCCATCGGCTCGCCTCCTCTCGGCCCAGCCTATGCAGCCGGACGCAGAAGGGTGAAACTTATTCTGCCTTGCTCTCGGTTTCCTTGCTGGCAGAGGCCTCGGACTTGGACTCCGAGCTGGACTCGGCTTTGGACTCCGGCTTCGATTCCGACTCTGCCTTGGAACTGCCCGACGTGCTGGACGATGCAGACGAGGAGCTGCTGGTGCTATGGGAGGAACTGCTGCCGGAACTGCCAGAAGAACTGCCGGAAGACGAGCTGCTGGAACTGCCCGAGCTTGCAGAGGAAGACGAAGCGGATGTACTGCCGGAAGAACCGGCATTGGACGAGGACGAGCTGCTGGCAGGAGCAGACTCGCTGGACACACCGCTGCCGATGGTGATGGTCAGGGTGTTGCTGCTCACCTTGCAGTCGTTATAGGTAACGACTGCGTGGATCTTGTAGGAGGCGTTGACCATCGAGCTGTCCACCACAACGGTGATGGTGGATTTGCCCGCCGCCTGCGTGACCTCCTGCCCATTGGCGTACCAGCGCAGATGTTCGGCCTTGGCATACTTGCCGCTGAGGTTGGCCTTGAAGGTGTAGGAGCTGCCCACAGCCCCCTTGCCCTCGCTGGTGATGTGGACGGACGCAGCGCCAAACACCGCCGTGACATCCAGATTCTGCTTGAAATCGGTATCGGTGCGGGTCTTGCTGGTGAGACCGTCGCTCCACTTGACAAAGACATAGCCGTCTGCCGGGACAGCCGTCACCGTGATGGACTTGCTGGGGTCGGTGACGGTATAGGTCACAGAGTTGTTGCCGGTATCGCCGCCCACGCTCAGGGTGCCGCCGCCGTTCTTGTCCACATGGTAGTGGGCCTCGAACTTCTTGCCCTCGCTGGAGCTGGTGCTCTCACTGCTGCTCGAGCTTTCGGAGCTGCTGGCGCTTTCGCTCAGGCTCCCGCTGGAGCTTGCAGCCTCCGAACTGGGCGCGGCCACTGCGGAGCTGGGGTTGGAGACATACTCCATCGTGCGGGTGGGGATGTTGTTGGTGTCCGGGCGGCGGTCATCGGTCTGACAGGCGTGGGTGCGGATATAATTCAGCACAGCTTTGAGGCCGACGCTCTTGAGGTGGATGTCGCCGCTGGTATAATAGTCCGCGATGCCGTAGCCGTCGCTGCCTTTGAGCGCCTCGGCAGAGTTGAGGAAACGAACTCCCAGCTGCTCGCACATATTCAGAAGAGCCATATTGAAGTCGTCGATCTTGGACTGGTCCATGTGGGGATAGTTGGAGTGATCGACCGGGACAGGCGGCACGGTGTTCACGATGATGTCGGTATAGGGGTAGCTCTGCTGGACGGCTTGAACCAGCGCCGTATAGTGGGCGATGAAGTCCGAGACTTCCATGCCGGTGTCGTTGGTGCCGAAGGTCATAACCACCCGGCGGGGCTTCATCATGGCTACAGCCTGCGGGATGGTGTAGTGGTTCGAATCTTTCTTAAAGGTAACGATGCCCTCGTTGAGCGCCGCCTGCGTACCGATGCCCTCCTTCGCGCAGAACTGCTGCAGCGAGATGAGGCCGTTGTTGTAGAGGCGGACGGTATTGGAGTCGCCCAAGAAGAGGGTGTCGTTCAGGTAATCCGCACCGGCGTCGGCGGTCTCCGTCAGCAGGGCGGCAGAGGCGTTGTCGATCTGGTAATGGCCCGACAGGTCTTCACCCGGAGCGGGGTCTGCCGCCGGCTCAGAGACCGAGGGCGCGGGGGCGTCGCCGCCCTTTTTCAAGAGCGCGGTCGTGATGCCGAAGGTCAGCAGCACGGCCAGAACACAGAGAACGCAGACCAGAACGGCCCGCTTCTGCATGAGAGTCATATTTTCTTTTTCCGATTGCATTTTTCGACTCATAAACACGATTCCTCTCGTTCAGGAATGGGAAAGCTCGTCCACAGGGCGGAGGATCCATTCCGTCAGTTCCTTGCAGTCTGCGGCCATAAAGACCGGTGCAAAGGGGGCGACCTCCTCCCTGCTGCCGTAACCGTACAGCACCGCGGCGGCGTCCAGCCCGCAGTTCCTTGCGCCCTGCATATCGTCGCGGCGGTCGCCGACCATCAGAACCCGCTTGCCCTGCATGACCGGCTGGTCGAGGACATGACGGATGACGTCCGTCTTGTTGTCACGGCTCTCGTCCATTGATGCGCCGCCCACGAACGAAAAGTAGGAGAAAAGCCCCTGCTCTTCCAGAATGGGCGTCACGACATGGGTGGGCTTGCAGGTGGCCGTGCAGAGGGTCAGCCCTGCGGCCTTGAGGCGGCCCAGCATCTCCACCACGCCGGGGTAAGCATCTCCCTCATGGCTGCCCTTGACGGCATAACTCGTGCGGTAGCGCTCGGTAGCCTCCTCGATCTTGGCGGGGTCCGAGAAATGCTCGCCAAAGCTCTTGCGGAGGGGCGGGCCGATGTAGCGGTTCAGGTCGCTCCGGGCGACATCCACGCCCATCGCCTTAAAAACTTCTTCCAGTGTATTGAGAATGCCGGGGGCGGAATCAATGAGCGTACCGTCCACGTCAAACAGGATCGCATCGTAGTGCAGCAAGGTCAGGTTCCCCTTTCTCTTAGATAAACACTATATAGTATAGCACAGATTTCGATATTCAGCAATTCCAACAAAACACTTTTCAGACTTTTATACATATTTTTATGCAGGTCCCCGCTGCACGAGCGCTCCCGACGCCGGGCATTCGCTCTGTATTTCCCGGGAACAGCAAGGCCCCTCTGCGCAGTCCGTCCTGCACAGAAGGGCCTTTTGTCCGTTTTTACTTTCTCCTCTCACCTGACATCAGCTCTCGGTGGTGGTGCAGGTGTTGTTCTCCGTCGAGGGATAGTAGAGGTTGTTGGCGATAAATTCCAGCTTCTCCTTCAGCACCAGCTCAAGATTCGCCACGGCGTGGACCATGTTGGTGGCAGAGTCGTTGACCTCCAGCAGCTTGCACAGGTCAAGCTCCTCCATGCTGAGGGCCGCCTTCATCTTCTGGGTCTCGGCACAGAGGATGTGGCTCAGTGCTGACTCCTGCAGAGCGATGCTCTCCATCAGGTCGATGACCGCCTGATCGAAGGTAACGCGCGGCAGGGCGGGACAATCGCAGGCAACACAGTGGGTGCAGTTGGTGGTATCAGCCATAAGAAGGACCTTCCTTTCTCTCATAGGGATAGGGCACAGTCCATCCTATGTGCAGCCCCGCCCGGATGTCACTCCGGCTTTGCGGCCTTCTGCACTTTCTCAATGGTATCACGGTAGCCGCCGGAGCCATACTGGATGCAGCGGTTGATGCGGCTGATGGTGGCAGTGCTGATCTCCACGGCCTTCACGATCTGGTCGTAGGTACTGCCGTTGAGCAGAAGCTTCGCCGCTTCCAGCCGCTGGGCCATATCGGAGATCTCCTTGACCGTGCAGAGGTCCTCAAAGAAGTTATAGCACTCCTCCCGCGTCTCCAAGCTGAGGATCGCATCGAACAATGCATCGGTGGTGGGTTTTTTTCTGGGGTTTTTATCCGCCATAGCTGCCTCCTTTGCGGCACTTCATGGATAGTAATTCAACTTTTTCATGCGATGGCAGCAGCATGGAATCACCTATTTATGCTGTTTTCCTGCTGCACGATTTTTTGCCTTGCTCTTGTGATAGAATAGAGGATCTTTCATACTCTTGTTACGTTAGTACTTTAGCACTTGAAAGCGTAAAAGTCAAGCATTTTGATTTTCTTTAGCAAAGATTATCAGATTTCATCTGTCGCTGTGTTCAGTTTTATTCATCTCACGTTTGAACAAAAATCGTCTAAAATTTCTTATCTTCGCCGCCGCAAAAATGGAAGAGTCTCCTAACTTGCCCAAAATATATTGACAAATTATGAAATCGGGACTAAAGTATACACAATCATTCGGCAAATGCAATGAACAGGACATGACTTTTCGCATTCCCTGCGCTCAGAGAGCCGCCATTCCGGTGCAAGGCGGCAGCACAGTGCGATCAGCCCTCACCTGCGAGCAGCCTGCGTGAACCCCATTTTGGGCAGTAGTGCGTGGCCGTTCAGCCCACGTTACAGGGCAGCGTATCGGCGGCCAAACGCCTGTACGCGCAAGCGGCTGCTCCTGAAAGCAGCAAACGAAGTGGTACCGCGGAGAACGACCGGTGTGCATACGCCGTTTGGCCTTCGTCTTCGAGGAAGATAGGATGCATCCTTGTGTTCTATCCTTCCAGTGAGGACGGAGGCTTTTTTCACCCTCCGGGCCGTTTCGCCTGCTCTGCTTTTGGGCACAGCCGCCCTGCCTGACACATTGCCGGCTGCCGGTATGAAAGAAAGGAAAGAGGTATAGAGAAATGAATACGCTGGTCATCGTTTTGATCGCAGCCGTGTGTCTGTTCGGCGCTTATACGCTGTACGGCCGCTGGCTGGCCAACAAATGGGGCATCGACCCCAAAGCCAAGACTCCCGCAGTCGTCCACGAGGACGGTCGTGACTATGTCCCCACCAACGGCTGGACCGTCTTTGCACATCAGTTCAGCTCCATCGCCGGTGCTGGCCCTGTCACCGGTGCCATTCAGGCCGCAGCCTTTGGCTGGCTGCCCGTCCTGCTGTGGGTGCTCATCGGCGGCATCTTCTTCGGTGCTGTCACCGACTTCGGCGCTCTGTACGCTTCCGTCAAGAACGACGGTAAGAGCATGGGTATGCTGATCGAAAAGTACATCGGTAAGACCGGCCGTAAGCTGTTCCTGCTGTTCTGCTGGCTGTTCTGCGGCATCGTCATCGCTGCCTTCGCAGACATGGTCGCCGGCACTTTCAACGCCTTCGGCGCAGACGGTGCTCTGGTCGAGGCTGCTCAGACCAACGGTGCTGCCGGTATGGTCTCTATCATGTTCATGGTCTTTGCAGTCGTCTTTGGTCTCATCCAGAAGAAGTTCAACTTCTCCGGCTGGAAGGAGAGCGTCATCAGCATTGTCTTCATCGTGCTTTCCTTCGTCATCGGTGCAAACCTGCCGATCATTCTGGGCAAGGCTGCATGGAGCTATATCACCTTCGTCTACATCTTCTTTGCCGCTGTTCTGCCTATGTGGCTGCTGAAGCAGCCCCGTGACCACATGACCACCTTTATGTTCGTGGCCATGATCGCCGGTGCCGTTGTGGGCCTGCTGGTGGCTCATCCCACCATGAACCTGCCCGTCTTCACTGGTTTCACCAACGAGAAGCTGGGTACCATGTTCCCCATCCTGTTCGTCACCGTGGCCTGCGGTGCTGTCTCCGGCTTCCACAGCCTCGTCTCTTCCGGCACTTCCTCCAAGACCGTCGAAAACGAAAAGGATATGCTGAAGGTCGGCTACGGCGCAATGATCCTGGAGAGCCTGCTGGCTGTTCTGGCTCTGTGCGTCGCCGGTGCTGCAGCTGCTGCTGACGGCACTCCCGCTGCCGGTACTCCGTTCCAGATCTTCAGCCGTGGCGTTGCCGGTTTCTTTGAGATGTTCGGCGTCCCCGCTTATGCTGCTACCGTCTTTATGACCATGTGCGTTTCCGCACTGGCCCTGACCAGCCTTGACGCCGTGGCCCGCATCGGCCGCATGAGCTTTCAGGAGCTGTTCAGCGTCGATGATATGGAGCACGCTGAGGGCTGGCGCAAGCTGCTGTGCAACGTCTACTTCTCTACCTTCATCACTCTGGTGTTCGGCTTCATCCTGACCAAGATCGGCTACGCCAACATCTGGCCCCTGTTTGGTTCTGCAAACCAGCTGTTGAGCGCTCTGGTTCTCGCCACTCTGTGCGTCTTCCTGAAGGTCACTGGCCGCAACAACAAGATGCTCTTCCCCCCGCTGGTCATTATGCTCTGCGTCACCTTCACTGCTCTGGTGCAGCGCCTCATCGCTATGGTAAAGGCCATCAGCAATGCTGCTTCTGTCACCATCCCTGCCGGTGAGACCACTTGGGGCGCTGTGTTCATCGCCAATGGCCTGCAGCTCATCCTTGCTGTTCTGCTGATCGTTCTGGGCCTGAACATCGTGTTCCACTCCGCCTCCGCCTACAAGAAGGCGGAGCACAACAGCGAGGTCAACGTCTGATTTTACTGACCGCTGTTTGACTGAATAAGCGCAAAACGCCGCTGACGGTTCTGAAGCCGTCAGCGGCGTTTCATTATGTTCTTTTCCGGTTACAGCATCTTCACCATGATGATCTCATCCCGGTAGGTGCCGTCCTTCAGCTTAAAGGCCCGGGGCTGGATGCCATAGCGCTCAAATTCTTTCAGATATGTGCTCGCTCCCATTCCTGCAGAACAGCCAATTGCAGCTCGGTATGGAACCAGTGCTCTCCCTCTTCCATCACGGTCAGTGTTGCGCTGCTCTTATCGCAAAACGCTTCGATGACTGGGCGGCCGGTCAAATTGTCCTTACCGCCATAGAGCACCTGTGTCGGCACCTTCCAGCAGATGGGATGCTCCTTCACCCAGCAAAGATAGGGCCATGAAAGCGTCTCGCCGAAGGTGGTCGGAATCTCTCCTTTCGCTTCCAGCTGTGCCCCTGTGACATCCGCCCACTGCATCATATGAGTGATGAGGTCTTCCATGTCCACCACAGGTGAGACAAGCAAAGCCTTTTCCAGCGGCATTCTCTGCAATGCCTGCATAGACAGCCATGCACCGATGCTGGTAGCGCGAAGCAAGACCTCCAGCCAGCGTGCGGCGGCATATCGGTAAACGGCCTGAAGCTCTGGCACGGCGACCCATGGCAGGAGCTTTTCCGTTCTCCCCTTCTGCTGGCCGTGCTCGGGCAGGTCGATAGCCAGCACCTGATACCCTGCCGGGCAGGCACGCTCTGCAAAATCCAGCGCTTCCTCTTTACAGCCCATCTTTCCATGAACATACAGATAAAGCCTTTCGGACGGCTCACCGACGAGAAGTGCCGGGATGCCCGCAATTTCAAATTCGAGTTTCTGCATAGGAGTGCTCCTTTGTCAGGCCGCGCTCTCCTTCTGGAAAGACGCGGATTCATTCAAATTCATTTCGGTCGTCCTCCTTTCTTTCATAGTTTCTTTATCATAGCATATCCTGCATCTGAATGCAAACAAAAAGAGCCGCAGCGCCCTGTTACAGGTACTGCGGCTCTCTTCAACTTTAGCAGTAGAAGCTGGCTTACTTCACCATGCTTGCGACTTCAGCAGCGAAGTCGTCAGAACGCTTCTCCAGGCCCTCGCCCTTGACGAAGTGGGTGAATTTGATGACCTTGATGTCGCCGCCCAGGTCCTTCGCGACCTTGGCAGTGTACTGACCAACGGTCATGTCGCCGTCCTTGACGAACTCCTGATCGACCAGGCAGTTCTCCTTGAAGTATTTCTTGATCTTGCCCTCGATCATCTTCTGCTTGACAGCGTCGGGCTTGTTGGCATTCTTGGGATCGTTAGCCATCTGAGCGAGGAGGATCTCCTTCTCCTTGGCGACGACCTCAGCGGGGACAGCAGCCTCATCGACGTAGCTGGGGTTGGCAGCTGCGACCTGCATGGCAACATCCTTGCCGTATGCAGCGAACTCGTCCTTAGCCTCGATGCCGTTGGTGGTCTCGAAGTTGACCAGGATGCCGTGGGTGCCGCCGCCGTGGACGTATGCAGAGCAGACGCCCTCGTAACGGACGAAACGGCGGACCTTGATGTTCTCCTTGATGACCAGGATGAGGTTCTTCAGAGCCTCATCGACGGTCTCGCCACTCTCGGTCTTGCATGCCATCAGAGCCTCGACATCAGCGGGGTTCTGCTTCATGATGACCTTGGTAGCCTCCTTGACGAAAGCAACGAACTTGTCGTTCTTGGCGACGAAGTCGGTCTCGGCGTTGACCTCGATGACGACGCCCACCTTGCACTCGGGGCAGTAATCAGCGTAGACCATGCCCTCGGCAGCCACGCGGCTTGCCTTCTTGGCGGCGGTAGCCAGACCACGCTCGCGCAGGATCTCGACAGCCTTCTCGAAGTTGCCGTCAGCCTCGGTCAGAGCCTTCTTGCACTCCATCATGCCGCAGTCGGTCTGCTTGCGCAGTTCCATAACGTCCTTTGCAGTAATAGCCATTTTAGTATTCTCCCTTACACATTATTGATCGGTTTGTGAGAATCGGGAAAATCAGGCGTTTGCTGCGTCCTCAGCGGGAGCGGCCTCCTGATTGCCCTGCTTGCCTTCCAGCACAGCGTCAGCCATAGCGCCAGCGATCAGCTTGACAGCGCGGATAGCGTCGTCGTTGCCGGGGATGACGTAATCGATCTCGTCGGGGTTGCAGTTGGTATCAACGATAGCAACGATGGGGATGTTCAGCTTGCGGGCCTCAGCAACAGCGATGCGCTCCTTGTGAGGATCGACGATGAACATAGCCTTGGGCAGGGTCTTCATGTTCTTGACGCCGCCGAGGTACTTGTCCAGCTTCTCCATCTCCAACTCCAGCTTAGCCACTTCCTTCTTGGGCAGCAGCTCGAAGGTGCCGTTGTCCTTCATGTTCTGCAGCTGAGCCATGCGGTCGATGCGCTTACGGATGGTGCGGAAGTTGGTCAGCATACCGCCCAGCCAGCGAGCGTTGACATAGTGCATACCGCAGCGCAGAGCCTCGTCACGGATGGACTCCTGAGCCTGCTTCTTGGTGCCGACGAACAGGATGTCGCCGCCCTCAGCTGCAACTTCCTTCACGTAGTTGTAAGCCTCGTCCAGCTTCTTGACGGTCTTCTGCAGGTCGATGATATAGATGCCGTTGCGCTCGGTGAAGATATACTTCGCCATCTTGGGGTTCCAGCGGCGGGTCTGGTGACCAAAGTGAACGCCTGCCTCGAGAAGCTGCTTCATAGAAACGACTGCCATAGTAAAATTACCTCCAAAATTTGTTTTGCCTCCGCACACCGTGATCTGCCGCCGTATCGGACGGCGGCGGACTGCCCTCCACTCCTGAGAGCACAAAAGGGCATAGTGATGCGTGTGTAATGCTAAGTAATAATAGCACAAACGAAGCGCTGTTGCAAGGGGTTTTCGTGCTTTTTTCTAAAATGGAACGCACTTTTTCGTCACTCTGCGTCCTCGGCCAGCTCCTCAAGGCCCATCCGGCCGAGTGCATACCCCTTGCCGAACATGAGGTCATACTGAAGGAGCCAGTGCTCGTCGCTCCATTTCTGCTGCAAAGGCGTCAGCTCGTTCGAGGTCGTGCCGTCCTTTTCCATGATGGTGCCCCGGGTGTTGGCCCGGTAGGCGGCACGGAGCTGGCGGCCAAGGAACTGGAAGTAGAGAGGCTGACGCAGGCCGAACAGCTCCATCATCACCGGCGAGATGTCGTAGGCTGCGATGGTGCCGAGATCGACCGCGCGGTCGGAGTAGTTCGACCACATCAGCAGCGTCGTCTGGTGGAGACGGGGATCGGCGCTGGAATCGCTGGCATAGCCGCTGCGGGTGTAGATATCGTAGTTAGAGTCGATGGGGTTGTAGTGGTCGCCCCAGAACACCAGAATGACTGGCTCGTCCACCTGCGAGAAGTACTCCGTCAGCTTTCCCAGCATGGCGTCGGCGTCCCGGATACCGGTGGCGAAGTCTTCCAGCGCACCCACGGTGCTGGCCTTGAGGCCCGCCGGGGCTTCTGTGACCTTCACCCGCTGGTCGTCGGGATAGTTGTCCTTATTATAATTGGTATGGTTCTGCATGGTGACGGCGTGGAGGAAGACCGGCGCGTCAGACTTCTCCTTCATCGTCTCGTACTGGCCGATGATCTGGTCGGCCATCGAGTCGTCGGTGACAAGGCCCGTCGTCCAGTAGTGGCGGCGCACCTTCTCGACGCCGTGCATCTTCTCAAGGCTGATGAAATCGTCCAGCCCGAGGTTGGGGTAGGCCGTATCACGGCTCCAATATCTGGCCCAGAAGCAGTGCACTGCCGCCGTCTGGTAGCCCTGCGTCTTGAGGTAGCTGGGCAGGGCGAACATGGGCTTTGTCACATGCTGCTGGTAGGGCTTGCTGCCGTTCGGCAGATAGGACACCGAGTAGCCGGTCAGAGCCTCGAACTCCACGTCACAGGTGCCGCCGCCGAAACTGGGGCTGTAGACCCGGCCATAGGCGCTGTTCTGCTGGAGCGCGTGGAGGTTGGCCGAGACGTCGGTGTCGAACTGGAAACCGTACTGTTCCAGCTCCGAGACATCCCAGTAGGATTCATCCATCACATAGAGGATGGTGGGCTGCTCCGCCCGCTCCTCTGCCGGGGTCTGGGCAGCGTAGGAGTCGGGGTAGGCCGGGCTGGTGGTATACTTCTCCCCTGCCTCCACGTCGTCGAGAATGGCATCGATGGCTTCTTCTGAGTAGCTTTCGGGCTTGTCGATCTCCAGATTCGTCAGGTTGGTGAGGAAGCTGGTGACAACGCCATAGTAGCGGTAGTAGCGGTCCTGCATCCATGCGTCGGGCAGGATGCCCAGAGCCTGCGTAACGGCAGGCTGCAAAAACACGCCGAAGACGAGGGCGCAGGCCGCCGCCGTGCTGGCCGCAAAGCCCGCCAGCCGCCGCACCCACGGCAGCTTCTGCCGTCCCCGGTAGAGGAAGAAGGAGCCGACCGTCAGCGCCAGCACCAGAACAGCGGAGAAGATCATGCTGGTCTGGACATGGATGCCTGCAGCGGAGGCCACGCCTGCCGCCTCGGACACCTGTGCCAAGTCCCACGGAAGGAACGGCTCACCCCGCAGCTGAAGGGTGTAGAAATCCACCGTAGCGGGCAGACAGCCCAGCAGGGCTGACAGCAGCGTTGCCAGCGGAGCAAAGCGGGTAAGCCAGTCCAGCGCCAGCCAGACAAGGAAGAGCAGCCCCCACGCCAGAAGATAGGCCTCCGCATGGGGGAAGATGTACTGCAAAAAGGTGTCTGCATTCAGAGTGCCCCGGGCGATCCACTCGGTCAGCACCAGAAACAGGAGGGTGGCTGCGGGCGGAAAGAGAAGCCGCGCCCCGTGCAGCCAGACGGGCGCAGCCTTGGAATGGTGTTTCATAAAGAAGTTCCTTTCACTTCTGCGGTTTTTCTTGTCATTTATGGGCAGCAAGTTCTGTCCGGTTTTCTATTATAACCCTCCTTCCTCCAAAATCCAGTCCCGATAGACAAAAAAACAGTTGAAAAGCTTTCATCCGTTCAGCCATTGACGTAATTTGTCCAGCAGTCCTCTGCGGGAGGGTGGTGCCGCCGGGATGTCGGTCCGCACAAGGATGGCGTCCAGCCCGATGCGCTCGATGTCCGCCCATGGGATGGTCAGCGTCTCATCCCGTCCCAGAAGCCCGAACAGCCGGGGGCGTCCAAGCAAAAGCAGGCTCTCGATGCGGGCCGAAGCCTCGTCCAGTTCCAGATCGTCCACCCGGCCAAGGCAGGCCCCATCCTTCAGCTGGACGACCTCCTTGGTGCAAAGTTCCCGAAAGGTCATAGTTCCCCCGCCCCCTTTTCCCTTCATCCTATGCCGGAGCGGAGATCAGAATGCAAAAGGGCTGGAAAAAACTGCCCCGGATGTGCTATACTGGGCACAGTGAATTTCAACTTTTTAAGAGGGATAACGGATGTATAAAAATATCGTATTCGATTTCGGCGGCGTCATGGTGGATTTCGACCCTTACGAGTATCTGGTCGATCTGTTCGGGAACCACGAGGTGGAGGACGAAGTCTTTGCCCTGACCTTCGGCAGTGAGGAATGGCAGCTGCTGGATGCCGGCAGGATCACCCGCGGCGAAGCGAACCTCCGGATGCTCGACCGGGCCAAAAAGGCAGGCCGCGCCTTTGAGGTACAGGGCGTTCTGGACGACTGGATGCATATCCTCCGCCCCCGCCGCCGGATGCAGACCCTTGTCGAGCAGCTCAAGCAGCATGGCTACTGCGTCTACTACCTGAGCAATATCCCCGAGGATGTGCTTGCCCTGCTGATGGAGCGGGACTTCAAGGGTCTTTTCGACGGCGGCGTAGCCTCCTGTGAGGTGAAGATCAACAAACCCGACCCCCGCATCTATCAGGCGCTGCTGGACAAATACCAGCTGAAAGCCGACGAGTGTATCTTCATCGATGACCGTGCCGATAACATCAAGGCTGCCAGCCTTCTGGGCCTCGGCACCTACCAGATGCACAGTGTAGGCAGCCTGCTGCGCAGCCTTCCCACCTTCGGCGTCACCATCCACTGACAGCAAAAGACCTCTGCCCGGCAAAGCCGTCGGGCAGAGGTCTTTTTATGCGCAGAGGTTACTTTTTCTCGTAGCTCTGGCAATAGTGCGGGATGTCCACCTGCTGCGAAGAGCAGGTGCAGCGCTCCGTCACCGTGATCTGCGGCAGATCACATTTGCAGCTTTCCACGTTGTGACGGCACTCGCAGACATCACAGCGAACACCTGTGTTTTCCATTTGTTCATCACCTCTTTGTCCCTAGGTTGCCCCAAGGACAAAGCGTTATGCAGGATGTATCGGTGTTATTTTTTACCAGTTGGCCAGATCAGCGCCCAGCTTGCGGCATGCAGCCTGCGTGTCGTCGTCAGGAGTCTCATTGCAGATGAGGCCCTCTTCGCTGAACAGCTGTGCGCCGTCCTCCTTGACGCGCTCACACCAATCGCGCATCCACTGGCCGTCGCCCCAGCCGTAGGAGCCAAACAGAGCGACCTTCTTGCCGTTCAGAGAGCCCTCGAGGCCTGCGAACATCGGCTCGAACTCGCTCTCCTCCAGCTGCTCCGCGCCCATTGCCGGGCAGCCGAATGCCACCACGTCATACTCGTTCAGCTTTGCTGCGTCCATCTCGGCACAGGGCACGATGGCAGCGGCAGCGCCTGCACCCTCAGCGATGCAGTTTGCCATAGTCTCGGTATTGCCCGTTGCGCTCCAGAATACGATTGCTACTTTGCTCATAATGTTCAGCCTCACTTTTGCTTTATTAGGTTAGCTATTTCTAACTTTCTGTCCTGTAAAAATGCGTCAGATGCAGGGTCAGACGCATTTCGCAGGTTAGGTTTATCTAACCATCCATAGAGTACCACAGCAGCCCCGCTTTGTCAAGCGGTCGAGCGTGCTAACTTTTTTGGCTCTTTACGCTGCCCTCATCAGCCGGAAGGTCATCGTCAGCACGCCGAGGATGACCGGCTGGTGGAGCAGGTAGATCACCAGCGAGTGACGCCCCATCCAGCCCAGCGGCGGGCAGACTGACCGGCGCAGAGGCTCCATCCCCGCACGGCCCGCCAGCTGATGGAGAAAGTACCCCACCCAGAACAAAAACAGCCACGGCAGCAGCGGAAAATAGTCGGTGGAGAAAAAGTCCTTCGGCATGAAGCCGAGATAGGCTGTCAGACCATTGGCATAGAGGGCCTGCGGCAGAGCCAGCCGCCCGCCGGGCAGGTTCCAGAAGCCTCTCATCGTGGGATATGTCACCCAGAAGAGCGCTGCGCTGACCACTACACCCGCAGCGGGCGGGATGCGGCGCAGCAGGCTGTCCAGCGCTGCCGTGATGAGCATAGACGAGCCGAGCAGCGTCAGCACACCGAACCACACCACATCCTCCGGCAGGAAGAGCAGCGTGACCGCCGTGACCATCGCACCAGCCCCGAACACGACAGCTCCCCGCTTAAAGGGATGACGCCCCATCGGCAGGCAGAAGCCCGACAGCAGGAGGAACACCCAGCAGATGCTCTGCTGCCACAGAAAGCCCGGACGCCCGATGTACCACTTCTGCGTGATGCCAAAGAGAAAGACCACATCCCACATCCCGTGATAGAGCATCATGCTGATGAGGTCAAGCCCCCGCAGCTCGTCCAGCAGACGATAGCGGAGCGATTGTTGCTGTTCCATGTTTTTTATCCTTCCCTCTTCCCCAAGTCGAGATAGAGAGAGTATAACACAGCCGGAAAATAAATGCAAAAAGCCGCCCCGGCGGCAGCTGCAAACTGCACGCCGGGGCGGCGCATCACAATGACTGGAGTACCCTTGCTCAGACTTCGGTGTTGAAGTAGCGCTTCAGCAGGCCCTCGAAGCCGCGGCCGTGACGGGCCTCATCCTTTGCCATCTCGTGGACGGTGTCGTGGATGGCGTCGAGGTTCAGAGCCTTAGCCTTCTTGGCGAGGTCCATCTTGCCGGAGCAGGCACCGCACTCGGCCTCTGCACGCATCATCAGGTTCTTCTTGGTGCTGTCGGTGACGACCTCACCCAGCAGCTCGGCGAAACGGGAAGCGTGATCGGCCTCCTCGTAGGCGTAGCGCTTGTATGCCTCAGCGATCTCGGGATAGCCCTCACGCTCAGCCACACGGGCCATTGCCAGATACATACCGACCTCGCTGCACTCGCCCTCGAAGTTGGCGCGCAGACCATCGACGATCTCCTGAGGAACGCCCTCAGCCTTGCCGATGCCCACGACGTGCTCGGTGACGTAGGTGTTGCCGGTCTTCTCGACGAAAGCGGAAGCGGGAGCCTTGCAGACAGGGCACTGCTCGGGGATGCTGCCCTCAGCGATGTAACCACAGACGGTGCAAACGTACTTCTTCATAAGATTTATCCTCCATTTTTGTTTGTTGTTATTGGGTGGCCTGCTCTGGTACAGCAGGCCTTGTTTCTGAGTCTATTATAGCGAATAATTCCTAGTTAGTCAAGGCTGATTCTAAGAATTGTTCTTAGTTAATAAAAGTCTCACACTTTGTCCAAAAAACGAACATAAAAGATGTCACTTCTGCCGAAGAAGGGCTTTTTCTGCCTGCCTCAGACCTGCAGGTTGCCGCTGGAAGGAGCGTCGGCACCGTCGGCAGAGTCGAACTCGTAGTCATTGCCGGGGAGGATGGCGTTGAGCAGGATGCCCACGATGGCGGCGATGGCCAGACCGGACAGGTTGACCGACACACCGGCGACCGCGAAGGTCAGGCCGCCCACCGAGTTGAAGCCCAGCGCAGACACCAGAATGACAGCGGCGATGATGAGGTTTCGGCTGTTGGTGAAGTCCACCCGGTTCTCGACCACGTTGCGGACACCGATGGCGGAGATCATGCCGTAGAGCACGAAGCTGATGCCGCCGATGATGCCGGTGGGGATGGTGTTGATGACGGCCTCAAACTTGGGGCTGAAGCTCAGGATGATGGCCAGCACAGCGGCGATGCGGATGACGAGGGGGTCGTAGATCTTGCTCAGAGCCAGAACGCCGGTGTTCTCACCATAGGTGGTGTTTGCCGGGCCGCCCAGCAGGCCAGCCAGCGCGGTGGCGAGGCCGTCGCCCATCAGGGTACGGTTCAGGCCGGGGTCATTGATGTAGTTGTGGCCGACGGTAGCACTGATGGCTGCAATGTCGCCGACATGCTCCATCATGGTCGCAAGGGCGATGGGGATGATGGTGAAGAGGGCGCTGATGAACTCGGGGCTGCCGTCGATGGCGAAGAGGCCCATTGCCTCCTTGTGGAGGGGGATGCCGAACCATGCAGCGGAGGCGATGCGCTCAAAATCCACTGCACCGGTCACGAGGGCCACCGCGTAGGAGACCAGCACGCCGATGAGGATGGGCAGGATCTTGACCATGCCCTTGCCCCAGATGTTGCAGACGATGACCGTGCCCAGTGCCACGAAGGCCAGCAGCCAGTTTGCCTGACAGTTGTTGATGGCCGAGGGGGCCAGGATCAGGCCGATGGCGATGATGATGGGGCCAGTGACCACCGGCGGGAAGAAGCGCATGATGCGCCGGATGCCAAAGGTGGAGATGAGCAGGCTGACGACCAGATAGACCAGACCCGAGAACGCCACGCCTGCGCAGGCATAGGGCAGCATCTGGGTGTTGGCAACGGTCAGGTTGCCGTCGGCGTCGGCCAGCATGGGGGCCACGATGGAGAAGCCGCCCAGATACGCGAAGGACGAGCCGAGGAAGGCCGGGACCTTGCGCTTGGTGATGAAGTGGAACAGCAGGGTGCCCAGACCTGCGCAGAGCAGGGTGGTGGAGACGCTCAGACCGGTGAGCAGGGGCACCAGAACGGTGGCGCCGAACATGGCGAACATATGCTGGATGCCAAGGATGAGCATCCGGCCCCCGCCCAGCTGGCGGGCATCATAAATGCCCTTGGAATAATCGATATTCTGACTCATGATTTCCTCCTTCTACTTGCAGGCCCAAAAAAAGAGGCACTACCGCAGGAAAGCGGCAATGCCTCAGATCTCGGGACGAAATCGGAAACGGAAGATACAACCGATACATGCAAAAGACAGACTCTTTTTCCGCATCCTGCTCTCCCCCTTCCTCTCATTCTTCGGCATAGTATAGCATAAATGCCGGACACTGACAACCTTTTTCCTGTATTTTGCGGTGATTTTCTGTCAGCTGCGGGCTGACGGCCTTGAAATATGCCGCATTCCACACTATAATATAACCTATTGCCGCAGTTGGTCGCAGGGCCGGCGGCGGCAGCCGAAACAACAGCCATACTATTATAAAAGGACGCTTATGATATATCTCGACTACTCCGCCAACACCCCCGCCTCCCCCGGGGTGCTGGAGCGCTTTTGTGAAGTGGAGCGCAGCTGCCCCGGCAACGCGAATTCCCGCCATCAGGCCGGGCGGGAGGCCAAGCTGGTCATCGACCACGCCACCCAGAACATCGCGGGGCTTTTGGGCGCACAGCCCGCAGAAGTCATCTACACCTCCGGGGCCAGCGAGGCCAACAACTTTGCCCTCAAGGGTCTGGCGAAGCTCTCCCGCCATGCGGGCAGGCACATCATCTCTACCCCGCTGGAGCACTCGTCCGTCAGCGGCACCCTGACCGCATTGCAGGAGCAGGGCTATGAGATCGATCTGGTGGACATCCGGCGGGACGGGACCATCGACCTCGGGCATCTGAAAGAGCTTCTCCGTCCCGACACCATCGCGGTGGCGGTAACGCTGGTGGACAGTGAGCTGGGCGTCGTGCAGCCCGTAAAAGAAATTTCAGAACTCTTGCAGGCATGGCCCAACTGTCACTTACACGTAGATGCCACACAGGCTGTGGGCAAGATTCCCGTCTCCTTTGAGGGAGTGGACACCATGAGCCTGACGGCCCATAAGTTCTACGGTCTGAACGGCATCGGCCTACTGCTCAAGCGGCGAAAGCTTGCCCTCGAGCCGCTCATCCACGGCGGCGAGAGCACCACTATCTACCGCAGCGGCACGCCTACCGTGGCCTTGGCGGCCTCGCTGGAAACGGCGCTGGAAGCCGCCGTTGGGGAGCTGCCCGCGCGTACCGCCCGGGTAAAGGAAGCGAACGCCTTCCTCCGCGACGCCCTCAGCAAGTACCCGAAGGTACACATCAACAGCCCGGAGAACGCGATCCCCCACATCCTGAATCTGAGCGTCGAGAACGTCAAGGGCACCGTGTTCCAGCGGGAGCTGGACGCCGAAGGCGTCTGCGTATCGGTCAAATCGGCCTGCTCGTCGGACGGTCTGCCCTCCCGGGCTGTGTTCGCCGTCAGCCGCGACCGGCGGAACGCCCTCTCCTCGTGGCGCATCAGCCTGAGCCACTTGACCACACAGGAGGAACTGGACGGCTTCCTCCGCGCATTCGACGCCTGCTATACCCGGCTGACCCGGCCGCAATAAAGGAAAGGACAGAGAACCATGAAACGCGAAATGGAACCCTACCAGCTCATCGAGCGAAGCATCATCAAAAAATACCGCAAGGAGCTGTGGACCCCCTTCATCGTGGCGGTCAAGCGCTACGAGCTCATCAAAGCCGGGGACAAGATCGCCGTCTGCATCTCAGGCGGCAAGGACTCGATGCTGATGGCAAAGCTCATGCAGGAGCTGCAGCGCCACAGCGATGTGCCCTTTGAGCTGGTCTTTCTCGTGATGGACCCCGGCTACAACGAGATCAACCGCCAGAAGATCGAATCCAACGCCGAGCTTCTCCACATCCCCGTGACCATCTTCGAGAGCAACATCTTCTCGGTGGCCAACAACACCGACAAGAACCCCTGCTATCTCTGCGCCCGGATGCGCCGCGGCCACCTCTACAGCAAGGCCAAGGAGCTGGGCTGCAACAAGATCGCACTAGGCCACCACTTCAACGATGTCATCGAAACCACCGTCATGAGTATGTTCTACGGCTCTCAGCTGCAGGCCATGCCCCCCATGCTCCACAGCACCAGCTTTCCCGGCATGACCCTCATCCGCCCGATGTATTGCATCCGGGAGGAGGACATTCTGGCATGGAAGCGATACAACGAGCTGGAATTCATCCAGTGCGCCTGCCGCTTCACTGAGAACTGCACCATGTGCGACAATGGCGGCGGCGGTTCCAAGCGGCAGGAGACGAAGATCTTGCTCCGCCGACTGAAACGCGACAACCCTAACATCGAGAACAGCATCTTCCGCAGCATCCACGCCGTGGCGCTGGACACCATGCCCGGCTATAAATCCGAGGGCGTGGAGCACAGCTTCCTTGAGCGGTTCCACGCGCAGGAGGAAGAGCTTAACAGGGAGTAATATAATACCCCCTCCAATAGGGCAAATACCCAAGTCCGGTATCTTTTCTCGAGACGCAAAAAGCCCCCGGAAGCGCAGCGTTACGCTTCCGGGGGCTTTTCCATGCCGCCGACGGGGGTCGAACCCGTACTCTGTCTCCAGAAAGGGATTTTAAGTCCCTCGTGTCTGCCAATTTCACCACAGCGGCTTCTGAATGAGCTGCCGCCCACATTCCTGCAAGCGGCAGCTCATATGATACAATAGAAATGCTGTTTTGTCAAGTTAAACCTTGCCGCCGTGCAGCTCTGCGTACATACGGGAGCGGCAGTCCGCTACAGCCGGGGTCATGTTGACGTAGTGCTTATGGGGCATCTCGATGCGCAGCTCGCTCTCCCAAGTCTCCTCGGTGAGCTGCTTTGCGATATAGGCTTTCTTCTCCGCGATGGAGGGCAGCTCGATGGCCAGCTCACCGTGCAGGATGTGGGGCACCAGCAGCTGCTTGACCCGGGTGGGGACGAAGGTGACAGTGCGCTCGATGGCGTCGGAGTCGAGGTTGACCATCGTGACCGGCTTACCCGCCTCGATGACCTCGCCGTCCATTGCGATGAGGTCGCACTGGGCCTGACCATTTTCGTCATAGAGACGCCACGGCATCTTCTTGCCGGGGATGATGGCCTTGCTGGCAGAGTCAGAGCACTTCATCTTGGGCTGATAGGTGCCGTCCGGCCGCTTCACCGCCACCAGCTTGTACACGCCGCCAAAGACGGGGTCCGAGGCGGAGGTGATGAGGTTTTCGCCCACGCCGTAGGAGTCGAAGTGTGCGTGCTCGTACAGCTCCATGTTGGCGATCTTCTTCTCGTCCAGACCGTTGGATGCCACCAGCTTGATGTAGGACTTCCCTGCTGCATCCAGCGCCTTGCGCAGACGCTTGGAACCGCGGGCGAGGTCGCCGGAGTCGATGCGGGCGCTCTTGACACGGCGGTTGGGGTCATTGGGATACTTCTCGATGAGGTAGTCGTCCAGCTTGATGAGGTTGGGCAGACCGCTCTCCATGATGTTGTAGGTGTCCAGCAGCAGGCTCACCGAATCCGGGTAGGTATCGGCAAAGGCCTTGAAGGCGTCGAACTCGGTCGGGAAGAACTCGATGAAGCTGTGGGCCACCGTGCCCACGGCCTTGACCTCAGAGCCGAACTTCATCTCCGCCAGACAGTTGGCCGTGCCGATGCAGCCGCCCAGAACGGCCGCATATGCGCCGTCGTTGCCTGCGCTCTCGCCCTGTGCGCGGCGGGTGCCGAACTCCATGACGCTGCGTGGGGTGTGGGTGTTCAGGCCGGTGATGCGGGTGGCCTTGGTGGCGATGAGGCTGTGGAAGTTCATGGTCTGGAGCAGGTAGGTCTCGATGAGGATCGCGCCCACGAGGTCGCACTCGATGCGCACCATCTGGACATGAGGATAGCAGACCGTGCCCTCCGGCAGGGCGTACATATCGCCCTTCCAGCGGTAGGTGCGCAGATACTCGCAGAACTCCTCGCTCATGCCCTTGGTACGCAGCCAGTGGACGTCCTGCTCGTTGAAGTGGTAGTTCAGCAGGAAACGGGTCAGCTTGCGCTGGCCTGCACTGATGGAATAGCCCTGATTGTCCGGGTTCTTGCGGAAGAACATATCAAAGACAAGGGTGGTGTTCTTAAAGCCGTTTAAAAACAGGCAGTTGGCCATCGTGAACTCATAAAAATCAACGACCATTGCCGGATTGTCGTAGTCCTCATCCGGGATGTACGGCACAACTTTGATCTCACTCATGAAAAGTTTCCTCTCTTTTTCTGCACACCCTCACAGCGGGTGCTGCCAAACCAGCTCTGCGCCACCGCGCATTTTCGGGCACAGCGCACGTTTCGTCCTGTCATGACAGGGCGTTTGTACCACTATAGCATCTTTGACGGGCCGACGCAAGAGGTTTTGGCAGAAAATGACGGCAGAAAAGAAAAATGTTTTTTGCAGGTTCTTTACCGGCATTTTATTCCGCCGTTTCGGGGAGGCCCTCCCCTGCTTCTGTGGATGCAAAAAGCACCCGCAGCGCCTCATCAGCGCCGCAGGTGCTCATTTTTTCAAACTCAGCCGTTCATGATGCTGGGGGTAGCGTTCTTCAGCACGACGTCATGGCTGCCGCCCTCGACGATGGAGGTGGAGGACACGACGGTCAGCTTGGCCTTCTGCTGCAGCTCGGGGATGGAGAGTGCACCGCAGTTGCACATGGTGCTCTTGACCTTGTACAGAGTGGTCTGGACGCCGTCCGCCAGCGGGCCGGCATACGGGACGTAGCTGTCCACGCCCTCCTCGAAGCTCAGCTTGGTGGAGCCGCCGAGGTCGTAGCGCTGCCAGTTGCGGGCACGGTTGGAGCCTTCGCCCCAGTACTCCTTCATATACTGGCCGTTGATGCGCACCTTGTTCGTGGGGCTCTCGTCGAAGCGGGCAAAGTAGCGGCCCAGCATGACGAAGTCTGCGCCCATGGCCAGAGCGAGAGTGATGTGGTAATCGTGGACGATGCCGCCGTCAGAGCAGATGGGCACATAGATGCCGGTCTCCTTGTAGTACTCATCGCGGGCCTTGGCCACCTCGATGACAGCAGTAGCCTGACCGCGGCCGATGCCCTTGGTCTCACGGGTGATGCAGATGGAGCCGCCGCCGATGCCGATCTTCACGAAGTCTGCGCCAGCCTTGGCGAGGAAGCGGAAGCCCTCGGCGTCCACGACGTTGCCTGCGCCCACCTTGACGGTATCACCGTAGTGCTCACGGATCCAGCCGATGGTGCGGCTCTGCCACTCAGAGTAGCCCTCGGAGGAGTCGATGCAGAGGACATCCACACCAGCCTCCACCAGTGCGGGCACGCGCTGGGCGTAGTCGCGGGTGTTGATGCCGGCGCCGACCACATAGCTCTTGTTCTTATCCAGCAGCTCGTTGGCATTCTGCTTGTGGGAGTCGTAATCCTTGCGGAAGACGATATACTTCAGGTTGCCCTCGGCGTCCACCAGAGGCAGGGTGTTGATCTTGTTGTCCCAGATGATGTTGTTGCAGTCGTGCAGAGAGGTGTTCTCCGGAGCAGTGACCAGCTTCTCGATGGGGGTCATGAAGGTGGTGACAGAGGCGTCGTCAGGGGTGTGGTTGACGCGGTAATCACGGGAAGCCACGATGCCCAGCAGCTTGCCGCCCGGGGTACCGTCGGCGGTGATGGCGATGGTGGAGTGGCCGGTGCGGGCCTTCAGCTCCAGCACATCATGCAGGGTGGCAGTGGGGGCCAGATTGGAGTCGGAGACGACGTAGCCTGCCTTGAAGCTCTTGACGCGGCGGACCATAGCGGCCTCGTTCTCAATGCTCTGGGAACCGTAGATGAAGGAGACGCCGCCCTGACGGGCCAGCGCGATGGCCAGCTTATCGCCGGAGACAGACTGCATGATGGCGCTGATCATGGGGATGTTCATTTCCAGCGGGCAGGCCTCCTCGCCCTTGCGGTACTTGACCAGCGGGGTCTTGAGGCTGACCGCCGTGGGGACGTTCTCGGCAGAAGAGTAGCCCGGCACCAGCAGGTACTCGCCAAAGGTACGGGAGGGTTCTTCGTAAAAATAAGCCATGTTCAAACTCCTTTTTCTTAACGCATCAACAACGGATCACATCAAAACAATTTCATGTTTTCGACTTAGGAATTGATTGTATATACTTTATCACAAATCCTTGCAGAATACAAACCCCTGCCCCGCCAAACTTTATAAATGTCCTTTGCAGAAAAACAGGCAAATTGACCACCAAATTGGTGCAAGGTCATACTTTCCCCCAGCATGAGCCGGACTTCTCCGGTTTTGGGGATGCAAAAAAGCCCGTCCAGTCTCGGACGGGCCTTTTTGCACACGAAGCGGAATATCGCCTGTGCGGTGTCCGCCGACAGCTGTGAAGGAGAACAGCCGGAGGAGGAGGGCGGACACCCGATATTCCAAAAACAAGAAGAAAAAGATTTCATGATCCAGAAGGGCGTCGCCCTTCCTGTAACCATATTGTAACTCTTTTGAAGGATTTTTGCAATAGTTTTTTGTAATTTCTTTGTAATTATTTTTGTAAAGATTCTGTGACAGGCTCCCCGAACTCCAGATAGCACTCAAAGGCCGCGTGTTCCTCCCTCCGGCCCAGCACATACCAGCCCTCCTTCGAGGGGGCGTAGAACACCTGCACGCTCTGGCCCATCGGCACCTCGCGGTGGTACTTGATGGAGGCGAAGGAGAGCGGCGCAGCCTCCACCACCTCCTGCGGCAGGGCGTCGCAGGCGATGTCCAGATAGAGGGAGTTGTTGATGTGGCCGTTGAGGTCGCACATGGAGTAGCTGGCCCGGCGCTCCCCTGCCGCCGTCAGGGGCTGGCTCTTGTGGACGATCTGGGGCAGCTCTTCGGACAGGTCGTCGTTCTGGAAGTCCGGCGTGTTCCAGCCGGGGGTGCGCAGGATGCGCCCTGCCTCTGTATCCACGGCCATCCAGCGGCAGTCCACGAGGGCCAGCTTCTCCCCCGTCTCGCTGGTGATGGTGGTCAGGCGCTTCATGGTGCCCTTCTTGAAGGTCTCACAGGCCGTCGTGAGCGCTATCTTTTCGGCCCGGCCCGGCATCCGCCAGACCCGGAGGGCCTGTTTGCCCACGAGGAACGCACTGTGGCGCTCCTTAAAAAAGGCGTAGTCCATGCCGTAGGCCCGAGCGTGGTCTGCCGACACCTGTTCCACATAGCGGAAGAGGGCGCTGGGCTTCAGGCAGCGGCGGAAATCGCTGTCACCGTCCAGCACGGTCATATGCTCAGTATAACTTCTGTATTCACTCATCGTTTTCTCCCTTTCCTCGACAAAAAGGGGCTGTACGCCTCCGCACAGCCCCCTTAGGATCAATACATATTGCGCGTTTTCCTGCGCACCTTGCGCCAGATATTGAAGCAGGCCAGAGCCAGCATCGCCAGCAGCAGCATCAGGAACAGATACCCGCTGCCGCCCTCGTCGTAGCTCTTCATCTCGCTCCACTTCACGTCCAGCTCGCTGTTGACCTCATCGCTCAGCGCGGTAAAGACCTTCTCCTTGGCCGCGATCTCCTCGGAGGGATAGGCGATCTCGCTGTACTTGAGATCTTCGTCCAGAATATCCCATACCGCCTGCATGGGGGTGGTGTAGCCGATATACTCCGCATTGGCCTTGCCGATGTCCGGCTCACACATGAAGTTGATGAACATCTCAGCGGCTTCCTGATGCTCGCTGGCGGCGGGGATGGCCATGCTGTCCACCGACAGCACCGTCCCCTCCTCCGGGAACACCCAGGCCAGATCGGGGTTGTCGTCGATCATGGTGATGGCGTCGCCGGAGTAGTAGACGCCGACCGCCGCCTCGCCGCCGATCATCTTATCGAAGATCTCATCCATGACGTAGGCCTGTACCAGCGGCTTCTGAGCCTTCAGCTCCTCCACCACAGCGTCCACCTCTTCGGTGGTCTGGGGGTTGATGCTGTTTCCGCTCTTGAACGCACCGATGGCGTAGGCATCGCGGCTGTTGTTGAACATCAGGATATTGCCCGCGTACTGCTCATCCCACAGGTCGGCCCAGCTGGCCGGGGCCTCGTCCACCATCGTCGTGTTGTAGATGATGCCGGTGGTGCAGAGCATATAGGGCACCGTATAGGCGTTTTCGGGGTCGTAATCCGCGTTGCGGTAGGCCTCGTCGATGTTCGCAAAGTTCGGGATGTTGCTGTAGTCCAGCGGTTTCAGCATTCCTTCTGCGATCATCTTGGCGACCATGTAGTCCGACGGGATGATGACATCGTAGTTGGCCGCACCGGACTTCAGCTTCGCGTAGAGGGACTCGTTGGAGTCAAAGGTGGTGTAGTTGACCTTGATGCCGGTAAGCTTTTCGAAGGCGGCCACCACGTCCACGCTGTCGTCTGAACCGTTGGAGATATACTCGCCCCAGTTGTAGACGTTCAGGGTGACGTTCTGGCCCTTGAAGCGGGTCCAGTCGTAGTCATCCGAGACCGACACATCCTCCGTGACCTCGATCTGGCCCGCAGCCAGAGCCGACAGCGGCATGGTCAGCGCCAGCACTGCCGTCAGCAGAAGAATGACAAAGCGCTTCATTTCGCATCTCCTCCTCTCAGTGCACGCTGGTCGCGGCGGTAGCCGCGGCTCTCCATGGCGTTGGAGACGAGGATGATGGTCAGGATGACCACGAACATGATGGTGGACAGCGCGTAGATCTCCGGGCTGACCTTCTTGCGGGTCATGGAGTAGATGGCGATGGGCAGCGTCTCCACCGTGCCGCAGTTGAAATAGGAGATCATGAAATCGTCGATGGAGTAGGTCAGGCAGATGAGGAAGGCCGACAAGATGGCCGGGCTGATCTCGGGCAGGATGACCTTGAAGAACGCCTGCTTGGGGTCGCAGCCGAGGTCCAGTGCCGCCTCATACAGCTTGATGTCCAGCTGCTTGAGCTTGGGCGTGACGTTGAAGATGACATACGGCACATTGAACGCGATGTGGGCGATGAGCAGCGTGGGCAGACCCATGATGTTATCAGGCAGGAAGTCCAGCCCGCCCGCGAAGCGCTGGTACGCCACAAAGAGCAGCATCAGCGAGATACCAGTGATGATCTCGGGGTTGACCACCGGGATATAGGTGATGTTCGTCACCAGCAGACGGCTCTTGCGGCCCATGGACGCGATGCCCAGAGAGGCCGCCGTGCCCAGCACCGTGGCGATGATGGCCGAGATGAGGGCCACTTCCAGCGACACCCACAGCGCGTGAAGGATCGACGCATTGTGGAAAAGGCTGGTGTACCACTTGAGGGTGAAGCCGGTGAAGAGCGAGTAGCCCTTGCTCTGGTTGAAGCTGAACACGATCATATACGCGATGGGCAGGTACATGAAGCAGAAGAACAGGATGACATAGGCGCGCTGCATCAGACGCAGATGTTTCGTTTTCATCAGGACACACCCTCCATCTCATCCTCGTCGAAGCTGGACGTGAAGCTCATGCAGAGCAGCACGATGATCATCAGCACGAGGCTCATGGCAGAGCCGACGTTGAGGTTGTAGCTGTTGCCGAGGAACTGCATCTCGATCAGGTCGCCGATGAGCAGGTTGGAGCCGCCGCCCAGCATACGGCTGATGACGAAGGTGGACACCGCCGGGACGAACACCATCGTGATGCCGGTGCTGATGCCGGGCACGCTCATGGGGATGAGCACCCGCAGCAGGGTCTTGGTGGTGGAAGCCCCCAGATCCTGCGCCGCCTCCACGATGCTCTGGTCGATCTTGGTCATGCTGGTGTAGAGGGGCAGGATCATATAGGGCACATAGTTGTACACCATGCCCAGCACCACAGCGCCGGAGGTGTTCAGCATGGTGTAGGGTCCGAGGCCGAACACGCCCAGCACCGCATTCACGGGGCCGTTGACGCTCAGCAGGCCCATCCATGCGTAGGTGCGCAGCAGGAAGTTCATCCACATGGGCAGCATCACCAGCATCAGCATGATGTGCTGCTTGTTGACGCGCAGCCGGGAGAGGAAGTACCCCACCGGGAACGCGAGGATGAGGCAGACGACCGTGGCGATAAGGGCCAGCAGCAGGCTCCGGGCAAACACCGAACCATAGCCGCTGATGGCCACCAGATTGTCCAGCGTAAAGCTGCCGCTGGCATCGGTCAGGGCGTAGTACACCACGATGAACAAGGGCACCACTGTGAACAGCACCATCCATACAAAGTACGGATAGGCCAGCTTCTTATCGTAAATCTTCATGCAGCCTCACCCCTCTGAACGCGCCATGATGTGGATCTCGTTGGGGCCGATGCGCATACCGATGGTCTCGCCGGGCGTGCAGGCGCGGGTGGAGTGGATGAGCCACTCACGGCCCTCGCACTCGACGTGCATCTCGAAGTGGACGCCCTTGAAGATGACGTCATTGACGACGCCCACCAGCTGGCCCTCCACCGGGGAGACCACCTCGATGTCCTCGGGGCGGACGACCACCTGCACGCTCTGCTCTCGGGAAAAGCCGCGGTCCACGCAGGGGAAATCCACGCCCGAGAAGGAGACGAGGAAATCGCGGTGCATCACGCCGTCCACGATGTTGGAGTCGCCGATAAAGTCTGCCACGAAAGCGTTCTTCGGCTCATTGTAGATGTCCTCGGGGGTGCCGATCTGCTGCACCTTGCCGCCGTTCATGACGACGACGGTGTCGGACATGGTCAGGGCCTCTTCCTGATCGTGGGTGACGTAGATGAAGGTGATGTTCATCTCGCGCTGCAGACGCTTCAGCTCCAGCTGCATCTCCTTGCGCAGCTTGAGGTCCAGTGCACCCAGAGGCTCGTCCAGAAGCAGGATCTCCGGCTCGTTGACCAGACTGCGTGCGATGGCCACGCGCTGCTGCTGGCCGCCGGACATCTGGCCGATGCTGCGGCGCTCGAAGCCTTTCAGGCCCACGACCTCCAGCATATCCCGCACCTTGCGGCGGATGGTCTCTTCGTCCATCTTCTTGAGGCGGAGGCCGAAGGCTACATTCTCGAAGACGTTCAGATGGGGGAACAGCGCGTACTTCTGAAACACGGTGTTCACCGGACGCTTGTAGGGCGGCACGCCCGTGATGTCCTCGCCCTTCAGCAGCACCTTGCCGGAGGTCGGCTCCAGAAAGCCTGCGATGAGGCGGAGGGTGGTGGTTTTGCCGCAGCCGGAGGGTCCCAGCAGCGTCACAAACTCTTTGTCATGGATGTCGAGGTTCAGCCCATCCAGAATGCGCTGACCATCAAAGTCCACTACGATGTCTCGCAGTGAAACGATCACCGAGTTGTTCATTTTTTCCTATATCCTCCTTGTAACTCAGATACGAAAAAAGAAGGGGTCTTTCGCCCCATCCCTCTTTCGCACTAGGGTGACTTTTCCCCGCACAACATCCATGACGACCGTAACATTGCGCAGTTATTCTGCCCTTTCTTGTCTATCTTAAACAATCTTTGTCAAAATGTCAATCGCTCTGCTGATGTTTGCCGAAACTTTGACCTGCATCCATCCATCTCTCGCTGCAACAAAAAAGCTCTCCCAAAAGGAGAGCCGGCGCGCGGGCGCCTGAGTGGGCAGGGATGCTGTCCGGGAAAAGCCTATTTTAACTGCTCTGCGGTCTGACAGAGTGCCGCCACGGTCTGGCCGTCCACGGTGTAGACCGAGTCGTCCCCCGACACCATCATGTAATAGCCGTCGGTGCCGATGGCGTAGGTCAGGACAGCCGTGCCGTCCGCTGTCGTCACCTCCGCCGTCACCAGCGGGTCATCGAAGCCGCAGGCGGAGGGGTCTGCGGCGGTGTCCTGCCCGGTGACATAGCTGGCCAGCGCGGCCAGCAGGGCATCCGTCTTGTCGGCATCCAGTGCAGCATCCGGCGCATCTGTAAGCCGCCAGACGGTCTGATAGGCTGTGCTGTCGGCCCCGGTGGGCTGAGAGACCGCCTGCAGACTGACCACCTCGCCGCTCTGGAGGGTATAGCGCAGAGCCTCGATGTCCGAGACGGTGATGCCCGCCGGGCTGAACGCCCCGAACAGCCCGGCTTTGGTCTGTTCCATGCAGCGGAACTTGGCCGCATCCACGGCGTAGACCGTGTCCTCCCCGTTCCGGCGGACGTAGACGTCGCCGGTGACAGGGTTCTCAGCCCCTACCGTGAGGGTGGTGCGCTCCCCCGCCGCCGTCACATTCACGACAAGCCGGGGCACATCGAAGCCGTAGTCCTCACCGGGCTGTGCCTCGAGCTGGCGCTTTGCCCTCATGTCTGCCAGCGCGGTGCGGATGGTGTCGCAGGCAGAGTCGTCCAGATGGTAGTCCGGGTCCTCGGCCAGCGTCCACCCATCGCCGGGCAGAAGGGTCAGGGTCTCTCCTTCATACTGGACTGCCACCTGTTCCAGCGTGTCTCCGGTCACGTCCAGCAGGGGGATGCTCCCGTCCTTAGCCTCGTTGGCGGCCTGTTCGGCTTTCCGGTTCGCGTGGGTCAGTAGGGCCAGCGCCGCCCCGGCGGCGAGGACGAGCACCAGCAGGAACGCAAGGGTGCGCTGTTTTGCTTTCATCGCCCTGCCCCCTTATCTGCGGCGGCGCAGCAGTACGACCACTGCACCCACAGCCAGCACAGCCGCCGGAAGGATGAGGACGAACACCAGCCCCAGCGCGGCGGCGGTGTGGTTCGGGATGGTGATGGGCGCGGCCTCCAGCGCCTTGGACTCCACGAGGGTCGTCCCCTCCTGCCCGGCCAGAGCGGCCACACAGCCCTGTAAGAAGGTCACGTTGCCGGGGACGGTCTGGTAGACGGCCTCGTTGTCCATATTGCCGCAGTTGACCCAGATGACCTCAGCGCCGGTGGCGTTGTTGGAGGCGTAAGCCGCCAGCGTGAAGGGGCCGTCGGGGTCGCCCTCCTCCTGCCCGGCTGTGGTCATCTCGTAGCCTGCCGTCTTGCTGTAGGAGCTTTCCGAGCTGACCAGCAGAGGCTCGGAGGTGACGCCCTCCGTCTCGGTGAGGGTGATGCCCTGTGCCATCTGAAGCAGTACCCGGCGGCTGGTGTCGATGCCGTCCAGTGTGCCGCTCCCGGTGGCTTCGGCGTAGTCGGGCAGCAGATAGTAGGGGTAGCCGCTCAGGGAGTGGCCGCTGTCCCCCTCCACCACAAGGCCCGGCGTCCGGCTCAGGCCGAACTCGGCCATCAGGGCGTCGAGGTTTGGGGTGGAGTAGTAGCTGTCGGTGGTGAGCATCAGGCGTCCGCCGCTTTTCAGATAGGCGCGGAGGGCCGACATCTCATCCACGAGACTGCCCGCCGCTGCAAAGTCCTGCTGCGGGGTGTTGACGATGAGCAGGTCGCAGTCGTCGGGGATGGCATCCGTCAGCAGGTCGAGGGGGCTGACCGCGAGGTTCTGGCCCTCCAAGGCGTCGATGAGGGTGTCCGTCAGGGCCTGCTCGCCGTGGTTGGTGGTGTAGTAGGTGTGGAGCGTCTCGCCGCTGGTGACGCGGTAGATGGCAGCGGTGAGCTTGTTTTCGCCTCCGAAGGTCACGCTGTAGCTGCCGGTGGCGTAGTAGTCGGAGTAGTCGTAATCGTAGAGGTCCGATGCTTCCAGTACGACGCTCTTCTCCCCCGAGACGAGGATGAGGCTGCCGTTCTCCGCCGACTGAACGCCATACTGGGCTGCAAAGGTCGGGTAAACAGCAGGGTCTTTCCGCTCCCACCGGATGTGGCTGCTCTCGGAGGCGTAGCGGTCCAGCAGCTTTGTGAGGATGGCGTCCTCGCTGCCCGTCTCGGCCAGATAATAGATGCTCACATCCTGCGTAAGGCCCCGGGCGATCTCCTTGGAGCTGTCGCTGAGGGAGTAAAGCCCCGCCTCCGAAAGGTCGAACTCGGTGTACTTCGCCGGGACAGCCCGGACGATGAGGTTGAGCAGGACAGCCAGCAGGATGGCCAGCACGGTGAAAGAGGCGGCGTATATGCCGCTTTTCAGGCGGAGGCGTTCCATCGTGCCTGCGCTCTTTTTCTCGAAATTCTTCATGGTCAGTCCCCCTTTCAGTTCCAGCGGCGCTTCTCGATGCCCTGCGCCGTAAAGAAGAGGAAGAGCACCGCCGTCGTCAGATAATAGACCAGCGTGGGGATGGAGAAGCTGTTGTTGACGAACTCTTCAAAGGGCGCAAAGAGGCAGAGGGCGCTCAGCGCGGCGCTGAAGGCCTCGGTGAGCCATGTGCTGCGCAGGAGGAACAGCGCGCTCAGAGCGGCACAGAGGGCCGCGAACACAAAGCAGCCCAGCGTAAAGCTCCGGGTGCGCAGACCCAGTGCAAGGGATGCCCCCGCCGACAGGGCCGTAAAGACCACCAGTGCCACCGCGCTGCCCGCGTTGAACATGCTGCGGAGGCTGGGCATCATATAGGCCAGCAGCAGGGCCGAAAAGCCCATGACCGCCGCGATGATCTGGTTCTCTGTGAGGCCGGAGCAGAACTCACAGACCGCGATGGCCGCACAGCCCAGCAGAAAATAGCACAGCAGCGCAGCAAAATTCGCGCCGCAGGCCGAGGCCGTGCTGCCCAGCAGCCAGAGCACCACGATCATGACGCCGTCGGCCAGACAGGGCAGCGCGAATACGGTGCAGAGAGCCAGATACTTGCCCGCCACGATGCCCCACACCGATACCGGGCTGGTGAGGAGCAACTGGTCGGTACGGGCACGGCGCTCCTCGGCCAGCGAGCGCATGGCCAGCACCGGGAAATAGAGCAGAAGCATAAAAATGGTGCGGTAAAGCGTATAATAGCCGAAATCCGTCAGACCGTAGCCGAGGTTCAGCGCCAGAAAATAGATGCCGGAGGCCGCCAGCAGAAAGGCTGTGAGCACATAGCCCATCATGCCGTGGAAAAAGCTGCGCAGCTCCCGCTTGTAGATGGCAAACATCGTCAGTCCTCCTTTTTGTCCGAAGCCGCTTCCGGAGCCGTCAGCGCAAGGAAAAGCTCTTCCAGATCCCGCTGCTCTTCCGTAAGGTCCACCACAGCGGCCAGATGCCCCTGCGACAGGATGAGCGCCTTATCGCAGACGGCCTTTACTTCGCTGAGGATGTGGCTGGACAGGATGACCGTGTGGGTGCGGCCCAGCTCCCGGATGAGGCGGCGCAGCTCGATGACCTGCGCCGGGTCGAGGCCCACCGTCGGCTCGTCCAGAATGATGAGCTTCGGACTGCCCAGCAGCGCCTGTGCCACGCCTACCCGCTGGCGGTAGCCCTTCGACAGGCTGCGGATGAGTCGGGGCAGAACGTCTTCCAGCCCGGTGCGGCGGGCGGCAGACTGCACCTGTGCGGAGCGGTCAGCTTTCTTCACGCCCTTCAGCTCCGCGGCAAAGTCGAGATACTCGGCCACCGTCATCTCCGGGTAGAGGGGCGGCTGTTCCGGCAGGTAGCCCACGCAGGCCTTGGCGGCGTCGGCTTCCTCGGGCAGCGGGTGGCCCGCTACCGTCACCTGCCCTTCGGTGGCGGCGAGATACCCGGTGAGGATATTCATGATGGTAGATTTGCCTGCGCCGTTCGGGCCGAGCAGGCCGTAGATGACGCCATCTTCCACCGTAAAGGATACATCGTCCACGGCGAGGCGGCTGCCGTAACGCTTCGTAAGGTGAGATACTTCTATCACAAAAAACGCTCCTTTTTTCAAGAAGTTATTGGGAATGTCTGCATCATTCTAGCCCGAAAATGTGTCAGAAATAAGATAAACCTGTGTGTGTTTCCAAATATTGCTTTTCTGGCGCTGTTTCGGCATTTTCTGCGCCCGGACGCAAAAAAGAGCGCCGCTCCCCGCAAGGGGAACGACGCTCTTGGATGACCAGTAATCGATGCAATTACTTACGGCCGAAGCGCTTGTTGAAGCGCTCAACACGTCCGCCGCTGTCAACCAGCTTCTGCTTACCAGTGTAGAAAGGATGGCACTTGGAGCAAACTTCGACGTGGATCTCGGGCTTGGTGGAACGAGTCTTGATGACGTTGCCGCAAGCGCAGGTAATGGTGCAGTCAACGTAGTTCGGATGGATACCCTGTTTCATTCTTTTCACCTCATTTCTGGTTCTGACTTATTGGGGCCATATTTAATGTATGTGCCCATCACAACCTTCAATATCGGCTACCCCCTCGAGCGGCCTTGGAAACGATTGCTTTAATATTATAGCACTCTCCGAAAAAAATGCAAGAGGTGATTTGAGATTTTCTTTCCTTTTTTCAGAAAAGTCCTTCTCTCCCCCGCTTTTTCGATAAGAAAACAGACCCGGCAGCATTTGCCGGGCCTGTCTCTGATTCCTCCAGCCTTGTCCGGGGTGGGCATCCCGGCTCCCGCAGGGCAAGCTGCCTTTCCGCTGAAAGCAGCCAACGGAGCCGGAAACCCGGACAAGGCTTATCTACATCGCATCCGAAAGACACGATGAAACAAATTTACTGGACAAAGTAAATGCCGTCGGCACCCTCCACATCCGAGATGGCGACCATGAGCAGCTCGTCCTCGTCCGTCCAGGTAAAGATGCAGGCGTAGCGCAGCTCCTCGCCGTTGTAGTCGAAGATGACGCCCACGCTGCCGTCGTCGAGATACTGGTAAGTGCCGTTCAGCGTGCCGCCGCCCTGGATCATCTTTGCGCCGCCTGCGGCATCAAAGGTGAACTGCAGCGTACCGCCGTATGCCGCCAGAGACTCGTCCATCTCGGCCTGAGTCATCTCGCCGCCGTCGATGTAGCCGCCGGCAAACGACCAGACCGTGTTGCTCATGTCCGGCGTGTCTGCCTGCGGAAGCTCCCACAAAGAGTTTTCCTCTTCCAGCACAGCTGCCGTAGGGGCCGCATCCACAGAGATGGCCGGCGCGGCCAGCACCGGTGTCGAAAGCGAAGCCAAAAGTGCCGCGCTGAGTGCAAGAGAAGTGATACGTTTCATAAAACTTTTCCTCCTTGTGCGATATTCGGAGAGCACATTTTGTCTGGTTCCAGTATACTCTTTTCTGCCCCTGCGGCGGGCAGTTTGACACGATTCGCCCCAAAACTGCTCTCAATCGACCCGGTTCACAGGGAAACGCGGAGAATGAAGCGCCCCTCCTGCACCGAAAAGTCCGAAAGCCCCTTGTACTTTTCTACGATGGCGCAGATGCTACGCACACCGATGCCGTGTCCTTCGGCGTGGGTCACCGGCAGGCCGTTTTCAAACTGTATCCCCTCCGGACAGGGATTGACGAACTGCAAAAAGAGATGCCCGTTCTTTTCCCGGGCAGTAACTTCAATGTATACAGGGCCATTCTCCGCTTTCATCCTGCGGCAGGCCCGGAGCGCATTTTCCAGCGCATTGGAGAGCAGCACGCAGAGATCTGTCTCAGCCACCGAGATGAGCTGCGGGATATTGGCCTCCACGCGAAACGGCACACCGCAGTTCTCCGCACGGGATGCGTAGGACGAGAAGATCAGGTTTGCCGTCTCGTTCTCACAGTAGTTCGTCACCTTGCTGGCCTCTATCTCGGAGCAGATGCTCTGGATGTACTCCTGCGCCTGCTCTCCCCTGCCGTTCTCGATGCAGGCGGAGATGTATTGCAGATGGTGGCGCAGGTCGTGGCGGTAGGCGCGGGTCTGCTGCTGGGAGGTGCGCAGGGCCTCGATCTCCCGCACCGCCTGACCGACCTGCAGCTTGAGGTTGTTCCGGGTCTGTTCCAGCTGGCCGCGGGTGCGCTCCTCTGCCGAGACCCGGAGGACAAAGACGATATACGCCACGCTGCACACGAAGGGCATGAATTCCACCGCTGCCTGATTGCCGTCGGCGAGGAGGCTCGTATAAATGCGGGTCACATAATCGAAAAGGTAGCCTGCCAGCGGCACTACCCCGAACAGAAGCTGCATCGAGCGCGGATACCGGGCAAAGCTGCGGGCCGCCGGGGCAACATAGCGCAGCAATACCGCCAGCAGCGGCAGCGTGACCACAATCTCGACGGCGGGCTGCAGCCAGTCGATGCCCGGTACCATCGCAATGACCAGCAGTGCCACCCAGCGCCGGAGCTGACAGCACAGATATGCCGCCAGCACCGAGATGGTGGGCCAGAGCCATTTTCCGCTGAGGACGCTGAGGATGATGGCAAGCGGCAGATGGGTCGTAAAGGGATACAGCTCCTGCATCGCATCCCAGCTTGCCCCGAAGGTGATGGCCCCCTGCAGCAGGAGGATGGCGGCTGTACCGACTGCCAGCACGATGCGGTTCCGTTTCGTCCAGCAGATGTCGCAGAAGGATGCCGAGAGCACGATGCCGAACAGGGCCACGACGATGCCGTTCGGCACGGTAAGCACGTTCATTACAGGACCGCCTTCTTTCTGTCAAAAATATAGCTCAGGTAGCGGTTTTTCAGCTCCGAATATTTTCCGTGGGGCAGCGGCACCTCGGCCCCGTTCTGCATCGTGATGGAGCGGGCTGCGATGTTGGCGATGTACTCCATATTGATGAGGAAGGAGCGGTGGGGGCGGAGGAAGTTCGGGTAGGGCATGAGCTGATCGCAGAGGTCGTCCAGCCGACCCATGCTCTCCAGCACGACCCCGCTGTTCAGGTGGAACGTGAGCGTCCTGCCCATCACCTCGCAGTAGACCAGCTTTTCCAGCTCCACCCGGACGATGCCGCTCTTACTGCGGAGGATGAGGCTGTGGGTCTGCTCTTTGCTGCAGGCGGCACAGGCCGAGTCCATCAGGCGGAAAAAGTCCTCCTGCCGGATGGGCTTGAGCTGGTAATACCACGCATCCACCGCATAGGACTCCACCGCAAACTCCGGGCTTGCGGTGAGGAAGATGATCTTTACGTTGGTGTCGTGCTCCCGAACCTCCCGGGCCGCCGTCATCCCGTTCTCGCCCGGCATCAGAATATCCAGCAGCATGATGTCGAAGCATTTGCCCTTCTCGATATCTGCCATCAGCTCCACCGAGCTTTGGTAGGATGTATGGACAAATTCCTGCCCGCGGGCAGCGGCATATTCTTCCAGCAGCTCTTCCAGCTGCGCGATCTCTGCGGTTTCGTCGTCACAGAATGCGATTTTCAGCATAAGGGGATTTACACAGTCCCTTCTCTTGTTTATTTCTTGCTTCTTCTACTCCTTATAGTATAGGGATTCTGTGGGTGTTCGTCAAGCCGCGTTGGCAGACTCTCCTCGAGATTGCCGGGCTGATTGCTTGCCGCCTGCGGGCGGCCGTGCTGTTCGGCCCCTCTTCTCCGCAAGATAAAAAATGACCCCAAGCATGGGCTTGGGGCTGCGCAACGGCATCGGCCTCCGTAGACATTCCTACAGGGTGGAACCCGCGCACTAAGCAACAGCCCGCCGGGCTGATTGCTTGCCGCCTGCGGGCGGCCGTGCTGTTCGGCCCCTCTTCTCCGCAAGATAAAAAATGACCCCAAGCATGGGCTTGGGGCTGCGCAACGGCATCGGCCTCCGTAGACATTCCTACAGGGTGGAACCCGCGCACTAAGCAACAGCCCGCCGGGCTGATTGCTTGCCGCCTGCGGGCGGCCGTGCTGTTCGGCCCCTCTTCTCCGCAAGATAAAAAATGACCCCAAGCATGGGGCTTGGGGCCATTTTTTATGCGGGAGAAGGGGGTCGAACCCTCACTCCGTTGGAACTGGTGCCTAAAACCAGCGCGTCTGCCATTCCGCCACTCCCGCACGGAAACTTTATTTATAGTAACAAGATTCGCGGCAAAAGTCAACTGCCGGGTGATAATTCTCTCTTTCTTGGCGCATAATAACCCCAAAAACAGCAAGGGAGGCCCTCGGCGTGAAGAAAAAGCACCGGTCATGGCAGCAGCGGGCAAGGCTTGCGGCGGCGTATCTGCTGTTGGCCCTCGCTGCGGCTCTGGGCTGGCTGTACAGCAGCCTGCCGGACCGGGTCTACCTGGAACCGGGACAGGCCCTATCGCTCCCCCGCTTCCAGTGGGTCGAGCCGCAGAGCGGCCATGGGAGCCAGAACGTCGCCAGCACCCGGGCCGTGGGCAGCTACCAGACCACCCTGACGCTGGGCGGCTGGTTCCCCATCAAGACCATCCGGGCCGTGGTGGCAGAGCGGCCCAAGGTGACGGTCTGCGGCACCCCCTTCGGCGTCAAAATGTTCTCCGAAGGGGCACTCATCGTGGGGTTCTCCGAGATCGGGCAGGCCAGCGGCGGCACATCGAATCCTGCCAAGGCAGCGGGGCTGCGTCTCGGCGACCGGGTCATCTGCATCGGGCAGACCCGCACCGAGAGCAACGATGCTGTAAAGGAAGCACTGGACGCCGCCGAGGGACAGGCCGTGGAGGTCGTATATATCCGCAGCGGCGAGCAGAAGTTGACCACTCTGACCCCGGTGTGGGACAGTGCCTCCGGACAGTGGCGGGCCGGGATGTGGGTGCGGGACTCCTCTGCCGGGGTGGGCACCCTGACCTTCGCGGACGAAGAGCTTGGCGTTTTTGCGGGGCTGGGCCACCCCATCAGCGACAGCGACACCGGCGAAAGCGTCGCCCTGCGCAGCGGCGAGATCGTCCCCTGTGAGATCACCGGATGCAGCGTGGGCACTGCCGGAAGCCCCGGCGAGCTGAAGGGGCATTTTCTGAGCGCCCACGCCATCGGCACCATCCGCATCAACGGTGAGAATGGCGTCTACGGCACCACCCGCACCCACTTTCCGGGCCAGCTGCGGGAGGTCGCCTTCGCGCAGGAGGTCGCCACCGGCCCTGCCGAGATATGGGCCACCACCGAGGGCGGCACGCCCCGCACCTATCGCATCCAGATCGAGCGGGTCAGTGATGCTGACCCCCGGCGGAATCTGGTCATCCGGGTGACAGACCCCACCCTTCTGTCCTCCACCGGCGGCATCGTACAGGGCATGAGCGGCAGCCCCATCCTCCAGAACGGACGTCTTGTGGGCGCTGTGACCCATGTTCTGGTCAACGACCCCACCCGGGGCTATGGCATTTTCGCCCAGACCATGCTGGAACAGGCAAAAAACGCCGCTGAAATGCAGAGAACGGAATGAGCCGGAAGATTTTTATGAAAATCCCAGAAATTGTAAAAATTTCCTGTTGCATTCCATGGTAAATTATGGTAAAATATAGAGCGTAAAGGGAACTGCACACATTGGAGGAAAGTACGATGGATAAAGTAAGATTTTTGATGTCGGATACCAGTGCGGATGTTACGGCGGCCTGCCGGGATGCGCTGGAGCAAAAGGGCGTGGAAGTGACCGTCGTGGAAAAGGACGGGCTTCAGATCTTGCAGAAGATGCTTGCGGTACGGCCGCAGGTCGTTCTGCTGGACGCCTTCATGCCCGGGCTGGACGCGCTGGCCGTCAAGCAGAAATATGTCGCCGCCGGCGGGACACACACCACCTTCTTTGTCACCGGCGCGTTCCAGAGCGAAGAGATGGTGCAGGAGTTGCTGGACGAGGGCTTCGCCTACTACTTTGTCAAGCCCTTCGACGAAAATGTCCTCGCCAGCCGGGTGCTCAAAGTCGCCCACGGCCACCAGAAGCGCCTCATCACGGCCAGCGTGGACAGCGACGAGCTGAAAGTCACCGACATTCTGCACCAGATCGGCGTCCCCGCCCACATTAAAGGCTACCAGTTCCTGCGGGATGCCATCCTGCTCACCATGAATGAGCCGGAGTACATCAACGCCGTCACCAAGCGCCTCTACCCGGAGATCGCCAAGAAAAACGACACCACCGCCAGCCGGGTAGAGCGCGCCATCCGCCACGCCATCGAGGTGGCATGGGACCGGGGCGATGTGGATACCCTGAACTCTTATTTCGGCTACACCATCCACAACCTGCGCGGCAAGCCCACCAACAGCGAGTTCATCGCCATGATCGCCGATAAGATGCGGCTGGATAAGCACCAGCAGGCAGGCTGAATCATCACGTCTCTGTTCCATTTTTCGATAGCGTTCTTCATTTATCGCAAGGCAAGAAATTAGTGCAACATGAAAACAGCATATTTGCGATATGCAATTCAACGCTGTTGCTGTTGCATTAAAAAGTTGAATTGCTATATTATCGGGTGTGAAATCAGAAATTACGGTTCCCTCATCATACAACAAAATGAAGCCTCCTGCTCCGGTTTTCCGGCGCAGGAGGCTTTTTTGTGCTGACGAGCAGAAATCGTACAGCGGGGTCAAGGCACCTCTCCCGCACCTTGACGTCTGCATCTTCTTTGCGGCGATGGATGTTTCCAACGCATTTCAACTCTATGGAGTTTTGCCGCAGAACAAGGAAACGCTCCTTCACACCTTCGACCGGACCTGAAGTTTTTCACACAACGAAAAACCCGCATGAACACTGGATTTTCCAGTGCCCATGCAGGTTTCGACTTTGGTGCGAGGGAGGGGATTTGAACCCCCAAGGATAAACCACACGCACCTCAAACGTGCGCGTCTGCCAGTTCCGCCACCCTCGCATATGAAGTTTTGATGCAATCCGCGTTTTGTAACCGCTCTGAGGTTCAAGCCGTATCGCTGACTGCTCAAGTATAATACCATACTCCCCCTGCAATGTCAAGCGTTTTCATAGATTTTTTTACCATTCATATCTTGTAAATGGAGTTTCCGTGCAGAAATGACTTAACAAGGAGGTTTTTCGGAATGACTTTTTTTAAATTCGGCAAAGCACCGCGTTGGCTGGTGAGCCTCCTGCTGCTCTCGGCCGGGGCGGCGGCAGGGTTCGGGCTGGGGATATTCTGCGGCGCAGAGCCAGTCGTAGGCTGTCGGGAGAGCGACCTAACCCCGCTGCCGGACGAAAGCTTCGTCTCTCCTGTCCCCGCATCGTCGGTACAGACGCCGCCCGAGCCGGAGCCGCTGCCGGACAAATGGGTCTGTCTGACCTTTGACGACGGCCCCAGCAAGACGACGCCGGACGTTCTGGCCGCACTGAACCGCGCCGGCGTCAAAGCCACCTTCTTCGTGGTCGCCACCGGACACAACGACAAGTACCTGCCTCTCGTGTCGGAGGCCGCTGCCGCCGGGCATCAGATCGCGCTCCACTCCGCCTCCCACGAGTACAGCGACATCTACCAAAGCCCGGACGCCTACTGGAAGGACATCAGCCTATTAAAAGAGCGGCTCTCCCCTTACCTGTCGGCAGATGGCCTGCGGTACCTGCGCTTTCCCGGCGGCAGCACCAACACCGTGAGCCGCCGCTACGGCGGGGGCGGGGCGGTGGAGGGGGCGCAAGAAAGGCGTGGGCAGG
>OBZC01000572.1_pt1 | contig 39547 bp, 32 predicted proteins | sample 1538231 | NCBI WGS metagenome assembly OBZC01 (sample SAMEA2580225, study PRJEB22360) | human gut metagenome | biome: human gut; feature: human-associated habitat; material: faeces | place: Denmark | collected 2008/2010 | reverse complement strand
CATCGTGCAGCGGCCTATTGCATTTATTCCCCCAGATCCTCCAGCAGCAAGTCCAGCTCCCGGGGGCTGTTGACCACAAGCCCGCGCTTGATGCGCAGGGCATCATTTTCCGGCAGAAGATTGGTGTAGATGCCGGTCACGCGGATCAAAGTGCCCGGGGTGCCGTCGGCGCGGCAGGGGTACACCGCCACCCGCCCGCCGCTGTCCCGCAGGCAGTAGCGGGCGGCGTCCGTCTGGGGCACTGCCTGTGCGGCAAGGCTCAGGGGAGAGGCGGGATCGGTCTCGGACCCGGCAGGGGTTTGGGACAGCGGCAGCTTTGGCAGCGCCATCCAGAACAGACTGAATACAATGGTGAATACGCAAAGCCCGTAGAACAGGCAGACAGACAGCTTGCGCATAAAAAACACTCCCTTCCCAGGTAAGTATGCCCCATTTGGGCGGATGGCAGACAATTTTCACACACGGGCACTGTACTTTCCGTGGCGGAGTGTGCTATACTATTTATATCTGCTCAGCGCGCAAAGATTGGTTCTTGCCCGGCTGGGGCGTGCGTGCTATAATATGGTATTGCAGTTTGAAGTTTCGTGTCACAAACGATGTGGATAAAGCCCGGCGCAGCAATGCCCGGCAACAGTCTTGAAATGTCAGGAGGCGATCCCTATCTCCAACAATGAGATGAGAAAGATCCATCGGGGCGGCGAGGAGCAGCCTGCCCGCCCGGTGGGACGTAAGGTCAATGTTTCCCAGAGCCGCCGCGAGGTACACTCCGCAGCGGAAAACCGTACCCGCGCACCCAAAGCACCCAAAACTCCCAAGCCGCCGAAGGAAAAGAGCAAACACCCCATCCTGCGGTTCATTGGCCGCACCCTTGCTACGGTGCTCTGCCTTGGCATCATGCTGGGCAGCGTGGTGGCCGTGGGCATGGTGTTCTATGTGGTGCAGGCTACTGCCAATGACGGCGACCTGCTGGACTTGGACAACATCCAGTTGAGCCAGTCCAGTATGGTGGTGGCTACCGACCCGGATACCGGCGCACAGGTGGAGTATGCCACCCTGCGCTCTTCCAACAGCCACCGCGTGTGGGCAGACCTTGAGCAGATCCCTTCCAACTTGCAGTATGCGTTCATCTGCACCGAGGATAAGGACTTCTACTCAGAGCCCGGCGTCAACTTCAAGCGCACCATCGGCGCAATGATCAACGAGTATCTGCTGCCTATTTACAGTTCCAAGCAGGGCGCATCCACGCTGGAGCAGCAGCTCATCAAGAACCTGACCGATGACAACAGTGCCAGCGGCATCGATGGTGCACTGCGCAAGGTGCGCGAGATCTACCGCGCCCTCTGCCTGAGCCGCAGCTACTCGAAAGAAACCATTCTGGAAGCTTATCTGAACACCATCAGCTTTACCGGCACCATTCAGGGTGTGCAGACGGCTGCCAACGAGTACTTCAACAAGGATGTCAGCCAGCTGAGCCTGTGGGAGTGCGCCACCATTGCATCCATTACCAAAAACCCCACCAACTATAACCCCTATACGAACCCCGAAAACCTGATCAACCGCCGCAACTTCATCATGTACAATATGTGGCAGCAGGGCGTGATCAGCGAGGAGGATTACCGCAACGGCGCTGCGCAGCCCCTTGTGCTGGCCGAAGAGGACAGCGGCAAAAAGCCCAGCACCGTCACTTCCTACTTCACCGATGCACTGTTCAACGAGGTCGTGCAGGACATTATGGCCAAGGAGGGCATCAGCGAGTCCGAGGCGCAGAAGCTGCTCTACACCGGCGGCTTTACCATCGAAGCCACTGTCAACACCAAGCTGCAGTCCCAGATGGAAAACCTGATGCTGAACACCGACGATGCCTACTTCCCGGCGGGCTGGCATGAGGAAGAGGTTACCTCCATTTCGGACGATGATGTGCAGGTGTTCAACGAGGACGGCACCCCCAAGACCCGCACCGGCGAGGACGGCACCGTCTACTACTACCGCAACGTGCGCACGCAGGCAGCCATGGTTACGCTGGACTATGACGGCAACGTGCTGGCCATTGCGGGCGGCTTAGGCGAAAAGACCAAGAGCCTTTCCCTGAACCGTGCCTACAACGTGGAGCGGCAGACAGGCTCTACCATCAAGCCCATCGGCGCCTATGCACTGGGCATCGAGTACGGTCTGGTCAACTGGTCCACCATGCTCAACAACTCCCCCCTGTACCAGAAGCAGGATATGATCATCCGGGACGAGGACTACTGCCGCAAGAACGGCTTGATGGGCCTTTCCGATAAGCAGCTCCGTGCTTACCCAAACGCATGGCGCAGCTGGCCGCGCAACTACGGCGGCAACTATGGCGACGGCAGCGATCTCCCGCTGTGGAACGGCCTTGCCCGCTCGCTGAACACCATCGCGATCCGCGTGGGCGACCTTGTGGGCGCAAGCAATATCTTCAACTTCGTCTACAACACCTTGCAGCTGAATACGCTGGATCCCACCAACGATGTGGGTCTGGCGCAGATGGTCATGGGCAGCCAGACCAAGGGCGTTACCCCCATGGCGCTGGCCGCAGCCTTCCAGATCTTCTATGATGGCGAGTACACCACCCCGCACCTGTACACCCGTGTGCTGGACCGGGACGGCAACATCTATCTGGAAAACAACGCCACCAGCTATCAGGCACTGACCCCCGATACTGCCTATGTCATGAACCGTCTGCTGAAGAACGTTCTGTTCTCCAGTGTGGGTACTGCCAGCGGCCGCTACCCCAACTCCAACGGCATGGAAGCCTTTGGTAAGACCGGTACTGCCAGCGACGAAAAGGATCTGTGGTTCGTGGGTGGCACGCCCTACTATGTCACCGCTGTGTGGTGGGGCTACGATGCACCCTACGATATGACCAAGACCCTGTCTAAGCAGCAGGCCAAGACCCGCACCTGTGTGACCGCGTGGAAGGCGCTGATGGAGCAGGCACAGGCAGACCTGCCCTATAAGGCATTCCCCACCTCCGCAGGCGTGGTGGAGCGCCGCTACTGCACCCAGAGCGGCCTTCTGGCCGGTGCGGGCTGCCCGAGCACTGCCGTGGGCTACTACCGTGCCGATGACCTGCCCGATACCTGCACCTATTCCCACGCAGCCCCGCAGGCTGCTGCCCCTACCGAGAACACAGACGATGCTGTGCCCACCCAACCGGTCGTCCCCACCGACACCAGTGCGCTGGATACGGAATAAGGGCAAAAATCGTACTTTTTCGCCCCTTTGCTGAAAAATCCGGCAAGGACAGGACGCACTTTACAAGACAAAACTGGACAAAGTGACAAAATAGCATCCGGGCTCTTGCATTGCAGGGGTTCGGATGCTATTATATTTTCTGCAAGAACACTTGTGTTTGAGAGGTGAACAAGTTGGAACGCCGTTTTTATCTGGTAGATGCGCAGGTGCTGCCGGAGGTCTTTCTCAAGGTGGTGCGCGCCAAGGAGCTGCTGGCCAGCGGAGAAGCCCGCAGTATTTCAGCTGCGACCCGTGCGGTAGAGCTTTCGCGCAGCGCATTTTATAAGTATAAGGATTGTATCTTTGATTCCGAGAACGGCCGTGAGGTCATCACGGTCATGGCCACCCTGCGGGACGAGACCGGTGCGCTGCAAAGCCTTCTGGCAGGCATCAGCGCCGCAGGTGCCAGCATCGTGACCATCAACCAGTCCACCCCGGAAAACGGAGCTGCGCTGGTGGCGGTCACCATCCGCACCGATACCATGCAGATGTCCCCGGAGGAATTGACCGAAAAGCTTTCGCGCCAGCGCATGGTCGTGGGTGTGCGCTGTGGGTATAACCTGTAACAAAACAGGAAACGAGGGAAAGAGAGTATGGCTAAAATTGCAATTCTGGGCTTTGGCACGGTGGGCAGCGGCGTATACGAGGTGCTGTGCCGCAATGCTGCAAGTGTCTCCCGCCGGGCTGGCGAACCGGTGGAGGTAAAGTATATTCTGGACCCGAAGGACTTTACCGGCAACCCGGTGGAGCCTTTGGTGGTGAAGAGCATTGACGTGATCCTGCAGGACCCGGAAATCCGGGTGGTGGTGGAGACCATCGGCGGCACCCGCTTTGCCTACCCCTACGTCAAGGCGTGTCTGGAGAGCGGCCGCAGCGTGTGCACCTCCAACAAGGAGATGGTGGCAACCTACGGCGCAGAGCTGCTGGCACTGGCCAAGGAGCACGACTGTGCCTTCCTGTTCGAAGCCTCTGTGGGCGGCGGTACGCCCATCATCACCCCCATGCACCAGTGCCTGGCGGCTAACGTCATCACCGAGGTGGAGGGCATCGTGAACGGCACCACCAACTTCATGCTCACCAAGATGGTGCGGGAGGGCCTTGACTTTGAGGATGCGCTGCACATTGCGCAGGAGCTGGGCTACGCCGAGACCAAGGACCCCAGCGATGACGTGGACGGCCGCGATGCCTGCCGCAAGATCGCCATTCTGTCCTCCATGGTGTGCGGCCACCAGATCTACCCCCAGAACATTCCCACCCGGGGCATCCGCGCCATTACCGCCGCCGATGTGGCCAGCGCCGAAAAGCTGGGCTGCGTCATCAAGCTGATCGCATGGATGAAGCTTGGCAAGGACGGCAGCGTGGCCGCCGGTGTAGAGCCGTGTCTGGTGCCCAAGGCAAACCAGCTGGCCAGCGTGGACGATGTATTCAACGCGGTGCTGGTCAAGGGCGATATGCTGGGCGATGTGGTGTTTTACGGCAAGGGCGCTGGCAAGCTGCCCACCGCCAGCGCTGTGGTGGCAGACGTGGTGGATGCCCTGAAAAACGGCGCACAGGTGCACGACAGCCTGTTCTGGCAGCCCGCAGACCCGGTGGACGGAATGCTCACCGACCCGGCTCCCGCTGCATATTATGTGCGTGTAGCGGGCATTGCACCCGCTGTGGTAGAAGCCATCTACGGCTACGGCAAGGTGGTGGATGAGCGGTACGAGGGCTGCGCCTACTTTGTGGAGCGCGCCGACGAGCGTGCGCTGGCAGAAGCCGCGCGCAAGGTGGAGGCCGTGGGCGGCAGCGTGAAGCTGGTGCTCAAGCGTCTGCCCGAAGAAGTGTAACGGAAAGGAACTGCGGCAATGAAGATCAAGGTTTCGGTTCCTGCCACCAGCGCCAACGTAGGCTCCGGCTTCGATGCGCTGGGTCTGGCAGTTACCCTGTACAACACAGTCACCTTTGAGGACAGCGAGGTGCTGGAGATCTCAGCATCGGACGGCACCCGCATCCCCCGGGGCGAGTCGAATCTCGTGTACCGCTCTGCCAAGGGGCTGTTCGAAAAAGTCGGCAAGCAGATCCCGCCCCTCAAGATCACCCAGACGAACCCCATCCCCATGGCACGCGGTCTGGGCTCTTCTTCGGCCTGCATCATCGCAGGTCTGCTGGGCGCAAACCGGATGCTGGGCGATGTGCTCAACACGCAGGAGCTGCTCACGCTGGCAACTGCCATTGAGGGACATCCCGATAACGTGGCCCCGGCACTGCTGGGCGGTCTGACCAGCAGCGTGTTCGAGGACGGCAAGGTGTATTCGGTCAAGCGGAATGTGGACGAAAGTCTCTGCTTTGCCGCCATCGTGCCGGACTACAAGCTGCTGACCGAAGCAGCCCGCGCTGCCCTGCCCAAGGAGGTATCCCATAAGGATGCGGTGTATAACCTGTCCCGTGCGGCGCTGGTGCCCGCAGCTTTCTGCGAGGGACGGCACGACCTGCTGGCCATTGCCACTGAGGATAAGCTGCACCAGCAGTACCGGATGCCCCTGATGCCCGGCTCCCGCGAGGTGTTCGATATGGCGCGGCTGTGCGGCGCAAAGGCCGTGTACGTCTCCGGTGCAGGCAGTACGGTCATGGCTGTGGCGGAAAAGGCCGAAGCCGAAAAGTTCTATTCCAAGCTGGAAAAGGGTCTGGAGCTGCTGGAAGGTCTGGACGGATGTGAAGCATTTACACTGTTGCAGCTGGATGCCGATAACACCGGCGCGACTGTGGAATGATAAACGGGTAAGGGAAGTGCAAGAACGCTTCCGCCCGGCAAGCCCCCGCAAGCGCGGGGCGTAAAGAGGAGAGTGACAAGATATGGCGTTGATCGTACAGAAATTCGGCGGTTCCTCCGTAAAGGACCGTGACCGTATCTTCAACGTTGCGCGGATCGTGGCCAACACCCACAACGCGGGCAATGACGTAGTGGTGGTAGTTTCCGCACAGGGCGACACCACCGATGACCTGATCGCCAAGGCAGGGGAGATCACCCATAACCCCTCGGCGCGTGAGATGGATATGCTGCTGGCCTCCGGCGAGCAGATCAGCATCGCACTGCTGGCCATGGCGCTGAACGAGCTGGGCTGCCATGCCATCAGCCTGACCGGCTGGCAGGCAGGCTTCCGCACCGACCGTGCCTACACCAAGGCGCGCATCACCCGGCTGGAGACCGAGCGGATCTCCTCGGAGCTGGAGCGCAACCGTGTGGTGGTGGTGGCAGGTTTCCAGGGTCTGAACAAGCTGGACGATATCACCACGCTGGGACGCGGCGGCTCCGACACCAGTGCTGTGGCGATTGCTGCTGCCCTGCACGCTGACCGTTGCCAGATCTATACGGATGTGGAGGGCGTTTACACCGCCGACCCGCGCAAGGTGCGCAACACCCGCAAGCTGGAGGAGATCACCTTTGACGAGATGCTGGAGCTGGCATCTCTGGGCGCACAGGTGCTGAACAACCGCAGCGTGGAGCTGGCCAAAAAGTACAATGTGGAGCTGGAGGTGCTCTCCAGCCTGAACCCCATCCCGGGTACGGTGGTTAAGGAGGTTACAAAGGACATGGAAGGTATGCTGATCAAGGGTGTTGCCAAGGACACCGATGTTGCTGTTATCACGATTCTCAACGTTCCCGACGAGCCGGGCATGAGCTTTAAGATCTTTGGTCTGCTGGCACAGAAGAACATCAACGTGGACATCATCCTGCAGTCCACCGGCCGCGACGGCAAGAAGGACATCAGCTTTACCTGCGCCGAAGGCGAAGCCGAGGTGGCCATGCGTGTGCTGAAGGAAAGTGCACACTTCAGCGATGTCAGTGTGGACACCACCTGCGCCAAGGTCTCCATCGTGGGTGCCGGTATGCAGAGCCACAGCGGCGTTGCTTCCAAGATGTTTGAGGCACTGTCCAACAACAATATCAACATCAAGATGATCTCCACCAGCGAGATCAAGATCTCCTGCATCATCGACCGTGCAGACGCCGACAAGGCTGTCAGCGCCATCCATGATATGCTGTTTGACTGATCTGCGTGAAATTTTAGCTTATGGCCTGTCTGCTCCCTGCCGGGGGCGGGCAGGTCATAATTTTTTTACACACGGCGGCGTTTACACAAATTGCAAAGGGGTGTATAATATAGTTTGAATCTGTGCGGCGCACCGGCGCTGCAACTATGCCGAAAAGGAGCCCCGCCGCATGAGTGAACCCACCCGTACCTCCAGAGCGCCTGCTGATAAGCGCCTGACCTATCAACAATGGAAACGCCGCAAAATGCTGCGGCTGGCCCGCAACTGGGTGCTGTTTCTGGCCGGCTGCGCTGCGGTGGTGGCGCTGCTGACCGGCGGCATCCTGTGGCTGCTGCCCAAGGTGCACAGCCTGCTGGCCGGGCCAAAGGTATTTGCAGCCAGCGTGTACAACGGCGCAGACTATGTGTTCAACGCCGCAGACACGCGGCTTACGCTGGTAAATGCCAATCTGCCCTATACCGTCGAGCCGACCCCGCTGCTGGATATTGCCGACGAGACCACCGGCCAGCAGCTGGAAGCCGAAGCCGCCATGCAGTACCGCAGCATGGCCGCCGCCGCGCAGGCGGACGGCGTCAGCCTGACCCTTGTGGCCGGTTATCAGGACGCCGACACCCGGCAGGCCGCCTATGAAGCCCGGGTGCAGACCTACCGCGATAAGCGCAAGAGCGAAGAGGAAGCCGCCCGTCTGGCGGCTACCATCCAGCCCGCTGCCAACGCCAACGAGCACGGCACCGGCTACGCGGCAGATATCCTCAGCGCGGACGACCCGCAGCAGGACACCAGCTTTGCCGAGACCCGTGCCTACGAGTGGCTTACGGCCTATGCGGCGGAATACGGCTTTATCCTGCGCTACCCGCAGGACAGGCAGGCCGCCACCGGCATCGTGTTCGAGCCGTGGCACTGGCGCTATGTAGGGGTGGAAAACGCCCTTGCCATCCGCGCCAGCGGCCTGAGCTTAGAAGAGTTCATCGCCCTGCAGCGGGCAGACTGAATCAAATGCTCTGTGCTGCGGCGCAGAGAGAAGGGAACTATCATTGGAACGTACTCTCATTGCACCGGGCGTGCATCTTTCCTGCGACCCGGCTTCTAAATTCAACCGCTGCCGCATCAGCATCCACTTTGCCTTCCCGGCAGAGCGTAAAACGGCCACTGCCCATGCGCTTTTGCCGTTGGTGATGGAGCGCGGCTATGCGGACTGCCCGGATATGACCCGGCTGACCAAAAAGCTGGCAAAGCTCTACGGCGCAGACCTGACCGTGGACGCCCGCCCCATGGGCTGCAACCACAACCTCTGCGTCAGCGTGACCGGCATCAAAGACGCCTTTGCGCTGGAGGGCGAGGCGCTGACCGCCGAGTATACCAAAATCGCGCTGGGTGCGGCTTTCCATCCTTATCTTGTGGACGGCTGCTTTGACCCGCAGGCCGTCAGCATTGAAAAGCAGATGCTGAAAAAAGGCCTTGAGGACGAGATCAACGATAAACGCATCTACTGCCTGCATCAGGCCAACCGGGAATTCTTTGGCGACAGCCCGGCGGGCGTGCGGCAGGAGGGTTATCTGGAAGAGGTGGACGGCCTTACCCCGGCCATGCTGACCGCCGCCTACCGGCAGATGCTGCGCACTGCCAACATTGAACTGCTGGTTCTGGGCTGCGATGCCGCCCAGACCGCCGCCATCCGGGACGCTTTGCTGGCAGAGCTTGCCTGCATCGACCGCGCCCCGCTGCCGCTGGTGGAAAACATGGCCATGCCTGCCATTGCGCCGGTGCATAAGACCGAAAACTACGATATGGTGCAGGCAAAGCTGTGTATGCTCTTCACGCTGGGGCAGCCCATGCAGCCGCAGCAGCTGGCAGCGGTGCGCCTTGCCATGGCGCTGTACGGCGGCAGCGTGACCAGCCGCCTGTTCCTCAATGTGCGGGAACGGGACCATCTGTGCTACTACTGCTCCTCCTCGTTCCAGAGCTTTACCGGCAGCATGGCGGTGAACAGCGGCGTGGAGCACGCCGATGCCGCCCGCGCAGAGCAGGCGATTCTGAAAGAGCTTGCAGATCTGTGCACCGGTCCCATTACCGACGAAGAATTTGAGGACTGCCGCCGGGGTTTGCTCAGCGGCATGAACGGGGTAGAGGATAGTCTTGGCGGCATTGAAAGCTGGTACTACATCGAGGTGCTGCGCGCCGGTGCCAACAGCGCTGCGCCTATCCAGAGCCCGGAGCAGGCACGGAATGCCCTGCGTGCCGTGACCAAGGACGAGGTGCGGGATATCCTGCGCCGCCTGACCCTCTCGGTCAGCTATCTGCTTACAAAGGAGGATGCTGCCCATGCCGCAGAATAACCAGACCCTGCTGGAAAAGACCGTGGCGGACCAGTGGCAGACCCTGCCCTCCGGCCTGACGGTGCTGGTGCGCTCCATGCCGGGTTATTCCAGCACCCATGTGATCTATGCCACCAAGTTCGGCTCTATCGACCGGGATTTCTGCCTGAACGGGCAAACGGTGCATCTGCCGGCGGGTGTGGCGCATTTTCTGGAACACAAGATGTTCGAGGACGAGGACGGCGACGCCTTTGCCAAGTACGCAAAGACCGGTGCCAACGCCAACGCATTTACCAGCTTTGACCGCACCTGCTACCTGTTCACCGCCACCCAGCAGCTGGACGAAAGCTTGGACGTGCTGCTGGGCATGGTGGGTCACCCCTACTTTACCGAGCAGACCATTGCAAAAGAACAGGGCATCATCGGGCAGGAGATCAAAATGTACGATGACAGCCCGGATTGGCGGCTCATCACCGGCCTGTTCGAGTGCCTGTACCACAGCCACCCCATCCGCAGCGATATCGCGGGCACAGTGGAGAGCATTGCCGAGATCACGCCCGCCATGCTGTACGACAGCTGCAAGGCCTTTTATGCCCCGGGCAATATGGTGCTGGCTGCTGCCGGCAACACCACCATGGAGCAGATCTTGGCTGCCTGCAAGCGGCACGGCCTGATGGAGCCCCGCCCGGCACAGAAGGTGCAGCGGCTGTGGGCACCGGAACCCATGACCCTTGCCGCTACGGAAAAAACGCTGACCATGCCGGTTTCCAAACCCTGCTTCGGCGTGGGCTTTAAGGAAGAGCCGCTGCCTGCGGATGATCTGCGCACCGAGGCGCTGTACGACCTTGTGCTCAGCTGCATCGTGGGCGGAATGTCGCCGCTGTACCGCCGCCTATATGACGAAGGTCTTGTGAACCCCGGCTTTGGCGGCGAGGTGCTGCGGGTGGACGGCTGCTGCTGCATCCTGTTCACCGGCGAGAGCGATGTGCCGGACACCGTGCGCCAGCTGCTGCTGGACGAGATCGCCCGGGTGCGCGCCGCCGGTGTGGACAGGGAAGTGTTTACCCTGTGCAAGAACGAAAAATACGGTCAGCTGATCGAAAATCTGGAAAACGTGGAGGACTCGGCCAGCCAGATGGCAGACTTTGCCCTCAGCGGCCAGACGGTGGCGCAGCAGATCTCCATGCTGGCTGGGCTGACCGCAGAGGATGCGGACGCTGCCTTGCAGCACATCCTGTGCACCGACCGCATGGCTACCATGTACATCCAGCCGGACGGCACGGCGCAGGCGGCAGAAGAGGACGAGGAGGAAGAAGGATGAACCATCTTACAAATCTGGTACAGTTCCCGGGTCTGGGGCTGAGCTTTCAGCTGAACCGTGTGGCCTTTACCATCGGCGGGGTCAGCATCTACTGGTACGGCGTGTGCATTGCGGTGGGTCTGTGTCTGGCACTGGTCTTTGCCTTCCGGCACAGCATCGAGTTCGGCGTAGACCCCGACAGTATGGTGGATGTCATCCTTATTGGCGTAGTGCTGGGCATCATCAGCGCCCGCGCCTACTATGTGGCTATGGCACCTTTTAAATATGAAAGCATCTGGGAGATGATCGCCATCCGCGATGGCGGCCTTGCCATCTACGGCGGCATCATTGGCGGCTTTTTGTTTGGTGGTCTGGCCTGCAAGTGGCGGGGCGTGCCGGTGCTGCCCATGTTTGACCTGACTGCTATGGGCTTTCTCCTCGGGCAGGGCTGCGGCCGCTGGGGCAACTTTTTCAATCAGGAAGCCTTTGGCTGCAACACCACCCTGCCTTGGGGAATGTACAGCGAGACGACCCGTGCTTACCTGATGAGCAGCACAGTCACGGTACCCAAGGGCGTGGTCATCGACCCCAACCTGCCGGTGCACCCCACTTTTTTGTATGAGAGCATCTGGTGCTTTGTGGGCTTCTTCCTGCTGTTCCGCTACATCAAAAAGCGCAAGTTCAACGGCGACATTACCCTGCGGTATCTGGTCTGGTACGGCGCAGGCCGTTTCTGGATCGAGGGTCTGCGCACCGACAGCCTGATGCTGGTGCCCTCCATCGGGCTGCGGGCTTCCCAGCTGGTGGCAGGCATCGCCGTGGTGGCGGGCATTGCGGCAGAGGTGTATTTTACCCGCAAGTGCAAGGGCAAGCCCCTGCTGGTGCCGCTGGCGATGAACGCCGAGAACAAGGCGGCTCAAAAGAAGCTGGACGGCCCCATCTCCTTTGCAGGTAAGGACACCCAGCTGCTGGCTTCCAGCCCGCGCAAGCTGTTTTTGGAAAAGACGGAGGGCTATAATGCGCAGGTGAAAGCCGCCATAGAGCAGGCCAGGCAGAAAAAAGCGTAAAAATCTGCGCAAAAGGGGAAATTTCCTCTTGCAATCCGGTTTGGTTTTTGCTATAATATTCTAGCCGCATGGTGTGGGCGCCTGAAATGGCCCGCTGTAAGGGTCTGCCTTTACGACCAGCGAGTACAACGAAAAGGAATGAACAAAATGTACGCAATCATTGTTACCGGCGGTAAGCAGTACCGCGTGGAGCAGGGCGACATCGTCTACATCGAAAAGCTGGACGTTGAGGCCGACTCCGAAGTGAAGTTTGATCAGGTTCTCGCTATCGGCGAGGAGGGTTCGGTCAAGGTTGGCGCTCCTGTTGTTGAGGGCGCTTCCGTTTCTGCTAAGGTCATCAAGAATGGCAAGGGCAAGAAGCTGAACATCATCACCTATCGCGCAAAGAAGCACAGTGCTCGCCGTATGGGCCATCGTCAGCCCTACACCAAGGTTGAGATCACTGCGATCAACGGCTAAGGAGGTAAATTACAATGGCACATAAAAAGGGCGTAGGCAGCACCAAGAACGGCCGCGATTCCGCAGCACAGCGTCTGGGCACCAAGCGTGCAGACGGTCAGTTTGTTCTGGCCGGCAACATCCTGGTTCGTCAGCGTGGCACCCACATCATGCCGGGTGAGAACGTTGGCAAGGGCAGCGATGATACCCTGTTTGCTCTGGTGGACGGCACCGTCCGTTTCGAGCGCGTGGGCAAGAGCGGCAAGAAGTGCAGCGTTAAGCAGTAACTTCTTTCTGAATAACTGCAATCGTAGAGCCGGACCCTTGTGGCCCGGCTCTTTTTGATGAAATAAGGCTATGTGTTCGGGTGGCGCTGTCTCGGATGAGGGCGCTGAAACGCAATAGCCTATAAAGCTAAGGAGGGGCTGTATGGCAGCACAGACTAACTTTATCGACATCGCCACGATATGGCTCCATGCGGGCAAGGGCGGCGATGGCGCGGTGAGCTTCCACCGCGAAAAATTCGTGGCCGCAGGCGGCCCGGACGGCGGTGACGGCGGCCGGGGCGGCGATATCATCTTTGTGGCGGATGACCATCTGTCCACCCTGATGGATTTCCGTTATAAGCGCAAGTATGTGGCCCCGGAGGGCGGCAAGGGCGGCGCAAGCCTGTGCCACGGCAAAAATGCCGAAAATCTGGTCATCAAGGTGCCGCTGGGAACCGTGATCAAGGACGCAGAGAGCGGTCTTGTTATCGCAGACCTGTCCGACCACACCCCGGTCACCATTGCTAAGGGTGGCCGCGGCGGCTACGGCAATGCACACTTTGCCACCCCCACCCGCCAGATCCCCAAGTTTGCAAAGCCCGGTATGCCCGGCGAGGATCTGCAGGTGACCTTGGAACTGAAGCTGATTGCGGACGTGGGTCTGATCGGTTTCCCCAATGTGGGCAAGTCCACCCTCATCTCCACCATCAGCGCGGCAAAGCCCAAAATCGCAAACTACCACTTTACCACCCTTGTGCCCACGCTGGGCGTTGTGTCGGTGGGTGAGGGCGCAAGCTTTGTCTGCGCCGACATTCCCGGCCTGATCGAGGGTGCCAGCGAGGGCGTCGGTCTGGGACATGATTTCCTGCGCCATGTGGAGCGCTGCCGCCTGCTGCTGCACGTCGTTGACGTTTCCGGCAGCGAGTGCCGCGACCCCATCGAGGACTTTGAGAAGATCAACGAGGAGCTGGCAAAGTTCAGCCCCGTGCTGGCCGAGCGTCCGCAGATCGTTGTGGGCAACAAGTGCGACCTTGCCACTGAGGAGCAGATCGAGACCTTCCGTCAGTATGTGGAGGGCAAGGGGCTGACCTTCGTGGCCATCTCTGCCGCCACCATGCAGGGCGTCAAGCAGCTGCCGGGTCTGGTGTACAACCGTCTCAAGGATATCCCGCAGGTGCCGGTGTTCACCCCTGAGTACAAAAAGCCGGAGCCCAAGAAGAACGGCCGCGACTTCACCATCCAGCGCATGGAAGCCCATGTGTGGAGTGTGGATGCCCCGTGGCTGGAGTATATTCTGGCCGGCAGCAACGTGGACGACTACGAGAGCCTGCAGTTCTTCCAGCGTCAGCTGGGCGAGAGCGGCATTCTGGACGCGCTGGTGCAGAAGGGCGTGGAAGAGAACGATACCATTCTCATCGGCGAGTATCAGTTCGACTATATCTTCTAAGGATAAAGCATCATGAACGAATCAGAAAAGATCGACCCGCGGGAACTCAGCCCGCTGGCGCTGGCCTTTGTAGGGGACAGCGTGCTGGAACTGCTGGTGCGCCAGCGTCTGGTGGAGCACCACCGCCTTTCGGCCGGAAAGCTGAACGCCGAAAAGGTCAAGTATGTCTCTGCCAAGGCGCAGTTCCGGGAGGAGCAGCTGCTGGAGCCGCTGTTCACCGAGGACGAGCTGGCTGTGTTCAAGCGCGGCCGCAACGCCAGCAAGGCCAGCGTAGCCAAGCACGCCTCCCCGGAGGAGTACCGTGCCTCTACCGGCTTCGAATGCCTGCTGGGCTGGCTGTACCTGAACGGTCAGCTGGAGCGTGTGCACCAGCTGTTTGAGGTGCTGTGGCAGCAGTTTGATCCTGACCAGAAATAAGAATGCGAAAGCCCGCTGCTTTCCGCACTGGAAACCAGTGGTGGAAGGCAGCGGGCTTTGCTTGTTGGCATCTGCGGTCCGTCAGATGCTGCTTACGCCATCAGCGGCTGTTCTTCGCGTTGGTGGAACGGCTGTTGGTGGAGTTCTTGGCGCTTTCGTCATCGGCACCCTTGGTGTACTGGTTGGGGTGCTTGTGCTCGTTGGTGGCGCTGTTGGTGGTCTTGCTGCTGGTACGGTTAGAGGTCTGGTTCTTGCAATTGGTACTGCGGTTCTCACTGCGGTTTTCCATGGTGTGAATGCTCCTTTCGGTCGTTGCTGTGGGGGCGGGGCCGCCCTCACAGTCCATAGTGTGGCCGCAGCCGGCGGCTTTATACATCCCATGGGAGGAAAAGAATATGCCTACGGAATATTTTGAGCAGCGGGAGCGTGCCCTGCTGGGGCAGCGGTACGAGCAGCTGTATGCCGCCCCGCAGCAGACGGCAGAGCGCGGGGTCACCGTGTCGGCGCTGCGCACCACGCCGGAGCAGTTTGCGCAGCGGGCAGATTTCCCGCTGGAGCCTTCGCCCTTCTGCAAGGCGGCTTTTGTGGTGCATCAGCCGGATTTTAAGCCCGGGCGGCATCCGTACCACCATGCGGGGGTGTTCTACTCGCAGGAGCCTTCGGCTTCTTCGGCAGCGCCGCTGCTGGGAGTGCAGCCGGGGATGCGGGTGCTGGACCTGTGCGCCGCGCCCGGCGGCAAAAGCAGCCAGCTGGCGGCGGCACTGCAGGGGCGCGGTGTGCTGGTGAGCAACGAGTATGTGGCTGCGCGTGCCGAAATTTTAAAAAGCAACCTTGAGCGCATGGGCGTTTCCAACGCCGTGGTGCTCAACGAGACCCCCGCCCGCATTGCCGAGGCGCTGCCGGAGTTTTTCGACCGGGTGCTGGTGGATGCGCCCTGCTCCGGTGAGGGAATGTTCCGCAAGGAGCCGGTAGCGCAGCAGCAGCACTGCGAAGCACTGGTAAAGCAGTGCGCAGAGCTGGGCGCGCAGATTCTGGACTGCGCCGCAGCGGCACTGGCTCTCGGCGGGCAGCTGGTGTACTCCACCTGCACCTTTGCGCCGGAGGAGGACGAAGCGCAGGTGGCGGCCTTTTTGCAGCGCCACCCGGAGTTTGAGCTGGTCGATGTGCTGGGCAACGTGGACTACACCTTTGGCAGCGCAGGCGAAGAGACCCGTCCCTGCGGCCTGCCGCTGGACGTGAGTAAGGTGCGCCGCATCTGGCCCTGTCAGGGCGGCGAGGGGCATTTTATGGCACGGCTGGTCAAGGCGGGCACGCCCCGCACCCTGCCGCCGGAGGGGGAATACACCCCGGAGGAGCAGCTCTGGCTTGCCGCTGCTGCACAGGCGGGCAAAAAGGGCAAGGGTAAGGCAAAGCCTGCCAAGGCGGCAGATGCCCGCAGCACCCGCCGTGCGGACAGCCGTGCCTGCCGGGACGCTGTGCAGGGCACGAGCCGCCGCACCCGGGACACCGGGGCAGGGGAAGCCACCCCGGCGCAAAGCCTTGCCGCATGGCAGGAGTTTGCCCGGCAGTATTTCCCCGCGCTGGCGCAGCGCCCTGCCGTGGTGCACGGCGGCGGTGTGCTGCTGCCGGTGGCCTTTCCGCAGACGGGGCTTCATGTGCTGCGGGCGGGGGTGTTCGTAGGCAGTGTGCAGAAGGGACGCTTTGTGCCGGAGCATCATCTGTTCACGGCCTTTGGCAGCCTGTGCACGAACTGCGAGCAGCTGACCCTTGCCGACTGCCGCTGCACCGAGTACCTCTCCGGCCGCGAGGTGGAAGCCCGCACGGCAGCGGACGGCTGGTGCTGCGTGACCGTGGACGGCTGGCCGCTGGGCGGTGGCAAGGTGTCCGGCGGGCGGGTGAAAAACCACTATCCCAAGGCACTGCGGCTGCTGTAAACCGCAGATTTACACGCATCCGGGCGAAAATCAGGCTTTTCAGGCTTGAACGCGCCGGTGGATTGTGATAGAATAACAGAGTTAGATTTTGTGTGCTGCCACAAGCGGGCGACCACAGCCCGTCTGCCCGCAGGCGGAGATACCGATAAATTTAGGAGGCTCTTTCCCATGTCTGGACATAGCAAATGGAACAACATTAAGCGCAAGAAGGAAAAGACTGACGGCGCCCGCGCCAAGGTCTTTACCAAGATCGGCCGCGAGATCAGCGTTGCCGTCCGTGACGGCGGCCCCAACCCGGCTTCCAACAGCAAGCTGGCAGACCTGATCGCCAAGGCAAAGCGCATGAGCGTGCCCAACGATAACATCCAGCGTATCATCAAGAAGGCCGAGGGCGGCGACAAGACCGAGTTCGAGGCCATCACCTACGAGGGCTACGGTCCCGGCGGCGTGGCAGTCATGGTGGAAACCTTGACCGACAACCGCAACCGTACCGCTGCCGACCTGCGCCACTACTTCGATAAGAACGGCGGCAATCTGGGCGCTATGGGCTGCGTGGCCTTCCTGTTCAACCAGAAGGGCGTCATTGACATCTCTCTGGAGGATAAGGACGCCGACGAGGCCATGATGGACGCTCTGGATGCCGGTGCCGAGGACTTTGATGCCAGCGAGGACGCTGCCGAGGTCACCACCGATCCCGAGAACTACTCTGCCGTGGTCAAGGCTCTGGAAGAGAAGGGTTACGAGATCCTGTCTGACGATCTGGCCATGGTGCCCATGACCACCACCCGCCTGACCGACCCCGATCAGCTGAAGATGATGGGCAAGCTGCTGGATTCTCTGGAGGATAACGATGACGTCCAGAATGTCTGGCACAGCCTGGAGAACGAAGAGGACCTGCCGGAATAAGCTTCCGCAAGGCTCCTTGCTCTTGAAATAAGACGATAAAAAGCCGCTTTTTGTGCTACAAGGCACGAAAGGCGGCTTTTGTTTATTTCTGTGCCAGCGCCTTGCCTTTTGCGTAGTAGCGCTGCATTTCTTCCCGGGGGACCATATTCCCGCCGGTGGCCCAGACCAGATGGGTGGCGTTTGCCAGCGTACCGGCGGGCAGGGCAGCTTCGGTGTAAGCGCCAAGCAGCTGCCCGGGCTGGGTGAGCACCGGGCCATACATTCCCGCCAGAGCGCTGGGCTCAAGGTAAAGATCTTCGGCATCTGCCAGCTGTGCCAGAAGGGTATACATCCGCTCGTCCTGCAAGGTGTAGCAGCCGCTCATAAAGGAGCGCATCAACCCGCCCACAAAGCCGGAAGCACGCCCCACGGCAAGACCATCGGCGGCGGTGCGGTTGTCGATGCCAAAGTCCTGCACACAGACGCTGCTGTTTTCGCCGGTAGCCATGCCCAGCATCATGCAGGGGGAGTGGGTGGGCTCGGCAAAAAAGCAGTGTGCGGCATCGCCGAACAGCATCTTCAGGCCAAAGGCCACGCCGCCGGGGCCGCCGCCCACGCCGCAGGGCAGATAGGCGAAGAGGGGATGCTCTGCATCCACGGTGACGCCCTGCGCGTCCAGCTGCTTTTTCAGCCGCAGGGCGGCTACGGCATAGCCCAGAAAGAGAGTCTTGGAGTTTTCATCATCCACAAAGTGGCAGTAGGGGTCGCCCGCCGCCAGTTTGCGCCCCTCGGTCACGGCGATGCTGTAATCGGAGGCGTACTCCACCACCTTGACGCCCCGGCTGCGGAGCAGGTCTTTTTTCCACTGCCGCGCGTCAGCGGACATATGCACGGTGACCTGAAACCCCAGCTTTGCGCTCATGATGCCGATGGAAAGCCCCAGATTTCCGGTGGAACCCACCGCAATGGAGTATTGCGAGAACAGCTTGCGGAAGTGCTCCTCTGCCAGAACGGCGTAGTTGTCGGTCAGGTGCAGCATTCCGCTGTGCAGGGCAATGTCCTCGGCGGTTTTCAGCACCTCGTAAATGCCGCCACGGGCTTTGATGGAGCCGGAAATAGGCAGGTGGCTGTCCAGCTTGACCCATATCTGTCCGGTGATGGGGGTGCCGCTGCGCTCTTCCAGCACCTTTTGCATCCGGGGGATGGGTTGGACAGGGGATTCAATGATGCCGCCGGTCGCAGCAGTTTCTGGAAAGACGGCGGCAAGGTAGGGGGCAAAACGCTCCAGCCGCGCGGCGGCGTCCTCGATGTCGGCAAGGGTCAGCGGGCAGGCAGCCGCAGCCTGTGCAAAGGGCAGCTTGTCCGGGTTTACCCATGCAGTCTCCTTCAGGGCGCAGAGGTCGGAGACCACGGGATATGCCGCGATCCAATCGGCAGCGGAACGCCCGGCGATGCACTTGTCAGGTGAAACCATAGCGGATCCTCCTTTATATATAGAAGTTTGGATAGAAGCGGATGAGTGCGCCCGGCAGGTTTCGCGGGCGCTGAATGTTTTGAATATAAAGGTTTTTATAGGAATTGTCAACCGGAGTAGGTTGTTTTGAGTGGCGGGGTCAGAGTTATACACGCTTGTGGTTACAAGCTATTGCTTGGGCAGCCCAGCGGCAGAGTAGGGAATCTATGGAAGGAAAGCAGCACACTGCCCAAAAACCTTGTTAAAAAACTGGCATTTTGCCGTTTTTGTGTAAAGTATACAAGAATAAACACAAAAAATTGGCATTGCGCGTATTGCTATTTTACAACTGATATATTAGAATATAAGCAAGAAGAGCGTGCAGGCGTTCTGCGCGTGCCACATGATAAATAACGACAGGAGGAACTTCTCTATGCCTATGAAAATGGGTTGGCGCTGGTATGGCGAGGGCAACGACCCCGTCACCCTGAGCGACATCAAGCAGATCCCCGGCGTGACCAGCATCGTCTGGGCACTGCACAACAAGATGCCCGGCGAGATCTGGGAAATCGACGAGATCCAGAAGGTCGCAGACCAGATCCACGCCTATGGCTTCGACATGGACGTCGTCGAGTCGGTCAACGTCCACGACGACATCAAGATCGGCCTGCCCACCCGCGACAAGTACATCGAGAACTATAAGCAGTGCATCCGCAACCTGTCCAAGTTCGGCGTCAAGGTCATCTGCTACAACTTCATGCCCATCTTTGACTGGACCCGCACCGACCTGTTCCACCCCGTCGGCGACGGCTCCACTGCACTGTTCTACGAGAAGGACAAGATCAAGGACGATTACAAGTCCATGGCCGAGTATATCATGTCCTTCACCGAGAAGTACAACATGACCTTCCCCGGCTGGGAGCCGGAGCGGATGGCAAAGCTGGACGAGCTGTTCAAGGCCTACGCCCCCGTCACCAAGGAGAAGCTCTGGGAGAACCTGAAGTACTTCCTTGAAGCCCTGATGCCCACCTGCCGCGAGTGCGACATCAAGATGGCCATCCACATGGACGATCCCCCTTGGGATATCTTCGGCCTGCCCCGCCTGCTGGTGGATGCCCAGAGCATCGACCGCTTCCTGAGCATGGTGGACGATGAGTACAACTGCCTGACCCTCTGCTCCGGCAGCCTGAACGCCAACCCCAACAACAACGTGGCTGAGATCGTCCGCAAGCACTGCGACCGCATCGCATTCGCACACATCCGCAACATCCATCACTTCCCCAACGGCGACTTCTCCGAGGCTGCCCACCGCGACTGCTGCGGCGAGACCGGCATCATCGAGATCCTGCGCGCCTACCATGACTGCGGCTTCGAGGGCTACATCCGCCCCGACCATGGCCGTCAGCTGTGGGAGGAAGGCCCCGGCGTCTGCCGCCCCGGCTACGGTAAGTATGACCGTGCGCTGGGCATCCAGTATATGCTGGGCGTCTGGGACCTGCTGGACCGTCTGGACGAAGAAAAGAAGAAGGGCTGATCGAATATGAAGCTGACTGACATTAAAAACGGCAATCTCTCTGCCGAGTGGGCAGAAAAGGGCTATGAGCTGCCCAAGTTCGACGTCGAGGCCGTCAAGGCCAAGACCCACGCAGAACCCACTTGGGTGCACTTCGGTGCCGGCAATATCTTCCGTGCTTTCCCGGCTGCCATCCTGAACGACGCACTGAACAGCGGCAAGTATGACCGCGGCGTCATCGTGGCCGAGAGCTTCGACTACGAGATCATCGATAAGGCTTACCAGCCCTACGACAACCTGAGCCTGCTGGTCTGCCTGAAGTCCACCGGCGACATCGAAAAGAAGGTCATCGCCTCCGTCACCGAGAGCCTGAAGGCCGACTACTCCTTCGGTGCTGACTGGGCACGTCTGGTCGAGATCTTTCAGGCTCCCAGCCTGCAGATGATCTCCTTCACCATCACCGAGAAGGGCTACGGCGTCGCTCCTGCTGACCTCGAGCGCGGCCTGACCCCCGTGCTGGCCATGGGCAAGGTCACTGCCCTGCTCTACGAGCGCTTCAAGGCCGGTGCTCTGCCCCTGACCATCCAGAGCATGGACAACTGCTCTCACAACGGCGATAAGGTCAAGGCTGCGGTCTTTGCCTACGCCTCCAAGTGGGTCGAGCAGGGTCTGGTGCCTGCTGAGTTCCTCGCCTACGTCAAGGACGAGACCAAGATCACCTTCCCGTGGAGCATGATCGACAAGATCACCCCCCGCCCGGATGCCAAGGTCCAGCAGATGCTGGCTGACGACGGCTTCGAGGACAACTACACCATCGTCACCGAGAAGCACACCTTCACCGCTCCCTTCGTCAACGCCGAGGAGACTCAGTACCTCTGCATCGAGGATCACTACACCAATGGCCGTCCTCCGCTGGAGCTGGGCGGTGTCCTCTACTGCGACCGCGAGACCGTCGATAAGATCGAGAAGATGAAGGTCTGCACCTGCCTGAACCCCCTGCACACCGCCATGTCCATCTACGGCTGTATGCTGGGCTACACCCTCATCTCTGCCGAGATGGCCGACGAGGATCTGCGCGCCTTCATCCAGAAGATCGGCTACATCGAGGCCATGCCCGTGGTCGTCGATCCCGGCGTGCTGAACCCCTACGAGTTCATCGGCGCTGTCATCAACCGCCGTCTGCCCAACCCCTTCATGCCTGATGCTCCCCAGCGTATCGCTACCGATACCTCCCAGAAGCTGGCGATCCGCTTCGGCGAGACCATCAAGGCTTACGAGGAGCGCGGTCTGGACAAGTCCAACCTCGTGCTGATCCCGCTGGTGCTGGCAGGTTATGCCCGCTACCTGAAGGGCATCGACGACAACGGCCAGCCCTTCGAGATCTCTCCCGATCCGCTGCTGGCTGAGCTGCAGGCCATCGTCAGCCCCTTGCAGGTCAAGGAAGGCGAGCAGGACTTCAGCTGTCTGAAGGCTCTGTACAGCCGTGCCGATGTGTTCGGTGTGGATCTGTACGCCGTTGGTCTGGGCGAAAAGATCGAGGGCATGGTCAAGGAGCTGTACGCCGGTAACGGCGCAGTGCGCAAGACCCTGCACAAGTACACCCTCGCCCGCTAAAATGTTATAACGCTATTTCCGTACCCACGCTGCGCTTTTGCTTTGCCGCAGCGTGGGTTTTTGTTTTGTCCCTGCGTGAAAAAAAGCAGAACAGCCAAGCCTGTCGGCTTGGCTGTTCTGCAAATTATAAAAATCTTCCTTACTTCCGGCAGTCGTGCAGGCTGGCGGCGGGCAGGGCACTGCCCAGCAGGCTCCATGCGGCATCCATGCTCTCGTTCAGCAGATAGGCCTGATTCTTCTGGACGTAGATGTACACCGCCTCTTTGGTGCGGTAGGCGCAGTACACGGTGTTCCAAGTGTAGCGGTTGGTGGGGTCAGTTTTGTCCTGCGCACCGGCCATCCAGACCGAAAGCCCGGCGGCGTCCAGCTCCAACCGGTAAAAGGGGCGGGGCAGACCCAGCTTTTTGATCTGCTTGGAGAGGTTCGAAAAAAAGGTGCCGAAGTATACGGCGGGCAGGCCAAGGGCTACAATGGCCAGCACGGCGGTCAGCAGCCCGGCACCCTCCCGTTTGCCGATCTGGCTCAGGCAAATCCCGGCGCACACCAGCAGAATGGCGGTGAACACCGCCGGGCGCTGCCAGCCCTTGTTGTGGCGCAGCAGGTCGAAAGATGCAAAATCGTGAAAGCTTTTTTCGTCCATCTGAACGGAAACGCAAACATTCTGGGTCATAAAGTTACCCTCCTTTTTGGGCATAGTACCACATTTATCGGCAAGAAGCAAGCAAAAGATGCACCGGCGGCTGTGCATCCGGCTTGCAAACCGCCCGCAAGGCGTGGTAAAATAAGATATTATCTAACGGATATTACCCAACGAAAAAAGGGGGAGTTCTGCATGGAAAAGCGCAATTGGAAGCGCAGCGTTACGCTCAAGCAGCGCATGGTGCTGTGTCTGGCGGCTTTTTTTGCGGCCTTTGCGTTGCAGCTTGCCCTGAACGGCTATCAGGCACGGGCGGTGCAGCAGGTGCAGGACGACCAGATGGGCAATTTTAACGCCATCAGCCGGTTTCAGGGCGGTGTGGAAAGTTCCATCAGCATTCTGGAAGCGTACCGCTGGGAGAACGGCGAGACCGAGGAAATGCTGGAAAAGCTTCAGGCAGCCTGCTCCACCAGCAACGCATGGCTGTGGCGCATCCGATTCAATATGGACGGCTTGCAGAACGTCAGCGATGAGCAGTGGGTGCTTTACGGCGCAGTGGAGACCACCTACGGCAGCTACAGCGCCCTGCTGGAAGAGCTGGAAGGTTACCTTACCAGCGGACAGGATGCAAAGGCATCCCAGCTGTACTATAACAAGGTCTCGGTCTGCGGCGGGTATCTGAGCCAGTACACCATGCAGCTGCTGAAAGCCTCGATTCTGGACGCCCAGACTACTTATACCGAGATCTCGGAGCTGGGCGAGCGGATCGCCCTGATGCAGATCGTGGTGGTGGCACTGTGCGTGGCGCTGGGCTGTGCCTCCGGTCTGATGGTCATGCGGCTGCTGACCCCAGTCTCCCAGATGATCGTAGCTTCCCGTGCCATCAGCCGCAGCCAGTTCGACACCCCGGACATCCCGCTGCCTAAGCAGCCGGAGATCGGGCAGCTGGCGGAGTCTTTCAACCGCATGAAGCACTCCATGGCGCAGCAGGTGAGTACCTTACAGGAGAAAAACGAGATCGAGCGGGAGCTGCACCGCCAAAAGACCGAAGCACTGGAATTGCAGAACCGCATGGAGCGCAGCCGGTTGCAGCAGCTGCGCAGCCAGATCGACCCGCATTTTCTGTTCAACACCCTGAACGTCATCCAGCAGATGGCGGGCACAGAGTCCGCCTACCGCACGCAGGCGCTCATCATGGCGCTTTCCCATCTGCTGCGTTACAGCCTGATGAGCAACGATGAACAGGTGCCCCTCTCCCGGGAGGTGCGCATTGTGGACGAATACTACTCCATCTACCATGTGCGCTTTGGCGACCGGGTGCAGATGCAGTGGGCGTTTTCGGACTCGCTGGACCTGACCGAGACTATGGTGCCGTCCTTTATCTTGCAGCCCATCGTGGAAAACGCCTTCAAGCACGGCATCTGCCCCAAGGAAGAGGGCGGCGTGGTGCGCATCCGCATGATCCCCCTGCGGGAAAAAGGTCTGCTGTGCATCCGGGTGCTGGACAACGGCGTAGGCATTGAGCCGGAGCAGCTGCAGCAGCTGCGCACGGCACTGGAACAGCCCGCACCCCGCTGGGAACATATCGGTATTTATAATGTGGCTGCCCGCTTGCGGCTGCTGGATGCCCGCTGCCGGGTGGTGGTGCGCTCTCGGCCGGGGCGGGGGACTGCGGTGATCCTGTATCTGCCGCTGGTGGAGAATGAGGAGGAATTTGAGGAATGATTCGTCTGTTGATTGCGGATGATGAGAAGATGGAACGGGAAGCGCTGGCGGATATCGTCATGCGCCGGTTCGAGCATGAGGTAACAGTGGAAATGGCGGAAAACGGACGCAAAGCCGCCGATACCGCCGTGCTCTGGGGTGCAGACCTGATTTTGATGGACATCGAGATGCCGGGAATGAACGGCCTGGATGCCGCCCGCGCGGTGCTGGAGCAGCGCCCGGAGTGCAAGGTGATCTTTATCACGGCATACAGCCTGTTCCAGTACGCCCACGAAGCGGTGCATCTGGGTGCCTGCGACTATCTGCTGAAGCCGGTGGACCCGGATGAGACCGAAGCTGCCATCCGCCGCGCTATCCGGCAGATCGAAGCCGGACGCCGTCTGGCAGAGCTGGCTGCGGAAGCCCCGGAGCAGGAAACCGCCCCGGAGCAGGAGACCGCCCCGGAGCAGGAGAACGACCCCGCCGGGGAAGGGGAGAGTGACCGCAACGCACTGGTGATGGATCATGTGCGCAAGTATATGGAAGATAACTATATGGCCGACCTCTCGCTGGACAGTGTGAGCGAGATTTTGCACATCAGCCCGGCGTATCTTTCGGCGCAGTTCAAAAAGTACCAGAAGATGAACTTTCTGGACTGCCTGACCGAGCTGCGCATCAACGCAGCCAAAGAGCTGCTGGCCGACCCCTTCCGCTCCGCAGCGGAGGTGGCCTCTATGGTGGGCTACGAGGACGCCAGCTACTTTGCCCGTGCCTTTAAAAAGCGCACCGGTATGACCCCCACCCAGTACCGGAAGGAAGCGGCAAAGGCAGCCCGGGAGGCGCGGCTGTGACCCGCCGTCAGCTGCTGCATCTGCTGACGGCAGCCCCGGCACTGGCAGTTACAGGCTGCACGGCGCAGTCTGCTTCTTCACAGCAGGAGAAGCCGCTCATTCTGCGCTATGCAGAGAATCAGCCGGAGGACTACCCTACCAGCAAGGCGGCAAGAGCCTTTGCCGAGCTTGTGGCACAGCGCACGGATGGCCGGGTGAAGGTGCTGGTTTACAGCGGGGCAGAGCTGGGCGCGGAGCAGAGCGTCATCCAGCAGATGCAGTTCGGCGGGGTGGATTTTTCCCGCGTGTCCCTGAGCCAGCTGGCAGAGTACGAGCCGGAGCTTAGCGTACTGCAGCTGCCTTACCTGTACAGTGATGCCGAGCAGATGTGGCGTGTGCTGGACGGCAGCATCGGCGACGAGTTTCTGGCCATGCTGGACGGGATGGACTTAGTGGGACTTTCGTGGTTCGACGCCGGTGTGCGCAGCTTCTACACCCGGGAAAAGGTGACAGGGCTGGATGACTTGCAGGGGTTGACCATCCGGGTGCAGGAGTCGGACATGATGAGCGACATGATCACCGCACTGGGGGCAAAGCCGGCGCAGGTGGTGTACAGCAAGGTATATGCCGCCCTGCATAATGCCGAGATCGACGGCGCAGAGAACAACTGGCCCAGCTACGAGGTGATGGGACACTACGAGGTAGCGCCCTTTTTCCTGAAGGACGAGCACACCCGGGTGCCGGAGGTGCAGCTGGCCAGCCCGGCGGTGATGGAAAAACTTGCCGCGCTGGACGAAAGCTTCCCGGAGGTGATCCGCGCCTGCGCCCGGGAGAGCGCACAGAAGGAACGCGAGCTCTGGGCACGGCGGGAAGCGGACGCGGAGCAGAATATGCGCAAGCTGGGCATCTGCGTTACCGAGCTGGACGAAGCCGAGAAAGCCCGCTTCCGCGCAGCGGTGCAGCCCATGTACGATGAATTCTCTGCCCAGCAGGAACTGATCGACCGGATACAAAAAAGCTGAAGAAAACGCCCCGAGAAGTGCCCGGACGGACATTTGTCGGGGTGTTATTTTTGCATTATGAATACAGGAATGTATCCAACTGGTCAGCAGTGTTGCACAAACGAAATGAAAAACGCTTGTGCAGTATGGCAAAAACAATCTTGACATTCTTTCGAAAAACAGGACATTTTTTGAAAGCCCTTGTTTCATTTCGGAAAATTTGCTAAAGTGTGTACAGTCAATGAACGAAAGCTCCGGCACCTGTGCGCCCGGAGAATTTCACAATTATTTAAGGAGGACGATTCCTATGAAAATGATCTCTCGTCGTAGCTTTATGGCTGTTGCCGGTGCAGCTACTGCTGCTGTTGCTCTGACCGCCTGCGGTGGTTCCAAGAGCGGCTCTACCTCTACCGCTGCTTCCACCTCTACCGCAGCTTCTGCTTCTGCTGCTGCCGGTGATGCAGCAGCTGCTGCCAGCGATCCCAAGGTGACTCTGGTCTACGCCGAGGTCAACCCGCTGGATACCATCGTTGGTCAGACCGGTTCTCACTTCAAGGAGAAGGTCGAGGAGCTGAGCGGCGGTTCTGTGGTCGTTGATGTGCAGGCTTCCGGTGTTCTGGGCTCTGAGAACGACGTTCTGGACGCTATTCTGGGCGGCTCTACCTCCATCGATATCAGCCGTATCTCTGCTTTTGCTCTGACCAGCTACGGCTGCAACAAGTCTAAGCTGCTGTCCATCCCCTTCACCTTCAACAACCGTGCTCACTTCTGGAACTTTGCCAACAGCGATCTGGCTCCTGAGTTCCTGAACGAGCCCCAGGAGCTGGGCCTGCCCGTTCGCGGCCTGTTCTACGGCGAGGAGGGCTTCCGTCACTTCTTCACCGTCAAGCCCGTTGCTGCAATCGGCGACCTGAAGGGCATGAAGCTGCGTGTGTCCAACGACCCCGTTATGAACGGCATGGTCGAGGGTCTGGGCGCTAACCCCACCGTTGTTGCCTTCGGCGAGCTGTACAGCGCACTGCAGACCGGCGTTGTGGATGGCGCTGAGCAGCCCATCGCAAACTACAAGTCCAACGCCTTCCCCGAAGTCGCTAACAACCTGATCCTGGACGGCCACACTCTGGGCGCTGTGCAGGCTGTTATCACCGACAACGCATGGGGCAAGCTGACCGCTAACCAGCAGGCTGCTGTTATGGCTGCTGCTGCCGACACCCAGAAGTTCAACGCTGATCTGTCTGAGACCGCTGAGAACAAGGTTCTGGACGAGCTGCGCTCCTCTGGCTGCAACGTTGTGGATGTGGACGACAAGACTCCCTGGCAGGAAGCTTGCGCTAAGGTCATCAAGGACAACACCTCTGATCAGGCTGAGCTGTACCAGAAGCTGCTGGACATGAAGGCATAATCTGGCTTTCCATCCAATCTAAGTAGTACATTGCCCGGCGGAGGCCCACGGGAATACGCCCGCAGGCTTCGCCGGGTTTTTATATGGAGGAATTTCTATGCCGAAAATCTTTACCACTCTGGATAAGATCAGACCGGCGTACGACATTACCTACAAGGTGGTTCTGTTCATCTGCAAGATCCTGCTGATCGCAGATATCCTCATTACCACGATGTCGGTCATTGGCCGTTACGTCCCCTTTATCCCGGACCCCTCCTGGTCTGAGGAGGTCGTTCTGACCTGCATGAGTTACATGGCTGTGCTCAGCGCTGCACTGGCCATCCGCCGCGGCGCACACATCCGCATGACTGCCTTTGATATGTACCTGCCCAAGAAAGTGGTCAAGGCGCTGGACATTCTGTCCGACGTGGCTGTGATGGTTCTTGGTGTGGTGATGATGGCGGTCGGCTGGAACTACGCCACCACGCTGGGCGGTCGTGGCTTCTATGTTTCCATGCCTTGGCTGAGCCGCTTCTGGATGTACTTCCCGGTGCCGCTGGCCGGTGTTGCCATGATCATCTTTGAAATCGAGTCTCTGTACAACCACGTCAAGAGCTTTTTTGTAAAGGAGGAAATGTAATATGACAGTTCAGACACTGGCAATCATTGTCCTTCTTGTCAGCTTCTTTGTTATGATCTTCCTGCGCTTCCCCATTGCATACGCCGTTGGTCTGTCCAGCGTGCTGTGTATGCTGGTGCAGGGACAGGCACTGACCGACGTCTGCCGCCTGATGGTCAAGGGTATCTCTTCCTTCAGTCTGATGGCTGTGCCGTTCTTCATCACCATGGGCGTGCTCATGGGCTCCGGCGGCATTTCTGAAAAGCTGATCGCACTGGCTGACGCCTGCGTTGGCTGGATGCGCGGCGGTATGGCCATGGTCAATATCGTGGCTTCCTACTTCTTCGGCGGCATTTCCGGTTCCGCTTCCGCCGATACCGCCTCCATCGGCTCTATCATGATCCCCATGATGGTGGATCAGGGCTACGGTGCAGACTTCTCCACCGCTGTTACCATTACCTCCTCCTGCGAGGGTCTGCTGGTTCCCCCCAGCCATAACATGGTCATCTACGCTACCACCGCCGGTGGTATCTCCGTGGGCAGCCTGTTCCTGGCCGGCTACCTGCCCGGCGCTCTGCTGGCTATCGTGCTGATGATCGGCTCCTACATCATCTCGGTCAAGCGCAACTACCCCAAGGGCGATCCGTTCAGCATCAAGGCTTTTGTCAAGCAGTTGGGCACTTCTATCTGGGCACTGGCCGCTGTTATCATCGTGGTGTTCGGCGTTGTCGGCGGTGTGTTTACCGCTACCGAGTCTGCTGCTATCGCCGTTATCTACTCTCTGCTCGTTTCCGTGTTCGTCTATAAGGGTCTGGACTGGAAGGGCGTGTGGCACGCTCTGGACGAGTGCGTCAACACCCTGTCCATCGTGCTGATCCTGATCGCTACCTCTGCAGTGTTCGGCAACTGCCTGACCATGCTGCACGTTCCCGATCTGGCAGCAACCGCCATCACCGACCTCACCGATAACCCCTACATCATTGCACTGCTCATCGACCTGATCCTGCTGGTGCTGGGCATGATCATGGATATGGCTCCCATCATCCTGATCGCTACCCCCATCCTGCTGCCCATCGCCACCTCCATCGGCATCGATCCCATCCAGTTCGGTATCATCGTGGTTCTGAACTGCGGCATCGGCCTGCTGACTCCTCCCGTTGGCTCCGTTCTGTTCATCGGCTCTGCCGTTGCAAAGCGCCCCATGGAGAAAGTGGTCAAGGCGACCCTGCCGTTCTACCTGTGTATGTTCGTTGCACTGCTGCTGCTGACCTACGTCCCCGACATCAGCCTTGCTATCCCCAAGCTGCTGGGCGGCTATGTAAGCCCCATCACAAACCCGCTGGGTCCTGTGTTCATCCACTAAGCGCAGCATAAGGGAATACCCCTTACATCTATAAGACCGGAGCCTGTCAGCCCTTTGGGCTGCGGGCCCCGGTCTTTTTTGCGTTTGCACCAAAATGCGGACAGCTTGCACGGCGGGGAACACTATGATAAAATAAAAAGCATAGAAGCTTGGAAGGGGAGAGAACACTATGGAGCAAAAACGCCTGTGTCCGTTCTGCATTGGGGAACTGCCGCCTGCGGCAACCGTCTGCCCCCATTGCGGGAAGATCTTAGAGGGCTGCAACCCGGCGGGCTGTCTGCCGGTGGGCACGGTGCTGGCCGGGCGCTACACTGTGGGCGAGATGCGCAGTCTGGACGGCGAGGGTGTGATGTACAGCGGCGTGGAGAATCTGGGCGCTTTCCGGGTGACCATCAAGGAGTACCTGCCGATCACCCTTTCTGCGGAGCGGGGGGCGGACTGCATCCTGCGCCCCAAGCAGGGGAGCGAAGTGCTGTTCAAGACCACCCGCATGGACTTTGCAGACCTGTACCGCGCCATCCAACGCATTACCCCCGCCAGCGGTCTGGAAGCCGTGCTGGACGTGGTGGAAGCCAACAACACCGTGTATGCGGTGCTGGAAAACCTAGGCGGCACCCCGCTGGAGCAGTGGCTGGAAAACCGCTCTGCCCCGGTGCGGGCAGAGGATGCCTGCGCCATGCTGCGCCCGGTGTTTGAGGGCGTGGCGGCCATGCACAAGGCAGGGCTGGTGCACCGCGGCATCTGCCCGGAGAATATCCGGGTAATGGCAGATGGCCGCTGCCGTCTGGCCGGGTATGCCACCGTGGGTCTGCGCACCGCAGGCAGCGGCCTGCACGAGCAGCTGTATGAAGGCTACTCCGCGCCGGAGCAGTACACCACCGCCGAGTTTGAGGGGTGCTACACCGACGAATACAGCCTTGCCGCCGTCTTTTACCGCATGGTGTGCGGGCAGGCACCCATGCCCGCTGCTCAGCGTGTGGTGTCGGACTCCAACCCCCGGGCACGCACCGTAGAGCCTGCCGTACCGGCCTACGTTTCCGATGTATTGCAGCTGGGGCTGCGGCTCAAGGTCATGGAGCGCATCCAGACCGTGCCGCAGCTGTATCAGGCGCTTTCTTCCAAGGAATATACCGCAGAGCTGACCCGCACCATGAAGCCGGAGACTCCGATGCATCCGGTGCGGGCAGAGCAGAGCGGGCAGGGCAGGGAACATCTGCTCAGTTTGAAGGGATTGCTGGCGGGCATCCTGATCCTGCTTTCCGTTCTGATCTTGCTCACCCTGTGGGGCATCGTGAGCAGCAAGGAGGAACAGACCCCCGTCTCGGAGCCGAGTTCGGAAGCTGCCAGCAGCGAGGAAATGAAGCCACAGAACCTTGTGCCCAATTTTGTGGGCATCGACTACGAGCAGATCAAGAATAACCGCGAGTACACCAGTATGTACCTGTTCCGGGCGGTGCTGGAGTACAGCGATACCGTGCCCTCCGGGCAGGTCATCCGGCAGGAGCCGGAGGCCGGCGAGGTGATGGAGAACGGCGAGGTGATCCAGATTGTGGTCAGTCAGGGCCCGGAGAAGGTGGAGATGCCAAAGATCATCGGTGCATCGCAGGATAAGGCCATTGAGATCCTGAGCAGCCGGGGGCTTGTGGCCAGCTGTTTCATGGTGGTGAACGATGGCTCTTACGCTACGGGCTGCGTAGTCTCTGCCAGTGAGGAAGAGGGCGCTATGGTCACGGTGGGTACGGTGATCACAATATATATCGCCGCAGACCCCAGTGTGCAGATCACCGCCACCCCAGAAGAACCTGCCGCTACCGAGCCTACTACCCCGGAAACGACCCCGGAGGGCAGCACCGAGCCGGAATACGATACAGATTAAACATAACAATAAAAGCAGAAGCGGGAGCCTTGAACGGGCTCCCGCTTCTGCTTGTTTAGGATAGGAAAGAGAATGGCAAATTAAAGGTTGGTGTAGCCCATCAGGCAGCGGTCTACCTCGGCGGCGCAATCGCGGCCCTCGCGCAGACCCCACACCACAAGGCTCTGGCCGCGGCGCATATCGCCGCAGACGAATACCTTGTCCACGTTGGTCTTAAAGCTGTGGTCGGCTACATTGCCCCGGGCGGTCAGCTCCACCCCAAAGGCATCGGCTGTGTAGTTTTCGCAGCCGGTAAAGCCTGCGGCGATAAACGCCAGCTGGCAGTTGTAGGTAAATTCCTTGCCGGTGGGCACCATGCTGGTGCGTCCGGTCTCGGGGTCGCGTTCCGGTTTCAGGCAGCTGATGACGGCACCGGTCAGGTTGCCGGCTTCATCCTTCAGAAACTCTTTGACGGTGGTCTGGTACACGCGCGGATCCTTGCCGAACTTTGCGATGCACTCGGTCTGGCCGTAGTCCACCTTCAGCACCCGGGGCCACTCCGGCCACGGGTTTGCAGCGGTGCGCTCGACAGGAGGCTGCGGCATCATTTCCAGCGCCATCAGGTCGGTGCAGCCCTGCCGCAGGGCAGTGCCCTGACAGTCGTTGCCGGTGTCGCCGCCGCCGATGACCAGCACGTTTTTACCGGCTGCGTTGATGGCCTTGCCGTCTGCAAAACCCGAGTCCAGCAGGCTCTTGGTCACGCTGGTCAGGTAGTCCACGGCAAAGTGCACGCCCTTGGCGTCCCGGCCGGGCACGTTCAAATCGCGGGGCTTTTTTGCGCCGCAGCACAGCACCACGGCATCAAAATCTGCCAGCAGCTGCTCGGCGGGCACGGCACCGCCCACATCCATGCCGGTGCGGAACACCACACCCTCGGCCTGCATCAGCTGGACACGGCGCTCGATGACCGCCTTGTCCAGCTTCATGTTGGGGATGCCGTACATCAGCAGGCCGCCCACACGGTCGGCGCGCTCAAACACCGTAACGGCGTGGCCGCGCTTGTTCAGGTACTCGGCCACCGAAAGCCCCGCAGGGCCGCTGCCCACCACGGCAACGCTCTTGCCGGTGCGGGTCGGCGGCGGGGTGGCGGTCAGCCAGTTCTTGGCGTAGGCCGTCTCAATGATGGCGTGCTCGTTTTCGCGCACGGTGACACTGCTGCCGGTCACATCCCCGCAGGTGCAGGCGGCCTCACACAAGGCGGGGCACACCCGGCTGGTAAACTCCGGGAAGCGGTTGGTGGCCATCAGGCGGTGGAGCGCCAGCTCCCACTTGCCGTGGTACACCAGATCGTTCCACTCCGGGATGAGGTTGTTCAGCGGACAGCCGGAGGCCATGCCGCCGATCATCATGCCCGCCTGACAGAAGGGCACGCCGCAGTCCATGCAGCGGGCGGCCTGCGTCTGCTGCTGCTCCCGCGAGAGCCAGATGTGGAACTCGTTAAAATTTTCAAGGCGCTCCAGCGGCGCAACGTCCGTGCTGGTCTTGCGCGCATAATCCATAAATCCTGTTGTCTTACCCATGCTGCTGCCCCTCCTTACTTATGCTTCTGCACTGCATAGAATGCTTCGATCTGTGCCTGCTCGCCGTCCAGACCACGCTCCTCTACCGAGGCGATGACCCGCAGCATCCGGTCGTAATCGTAAGGCAGCACCTTTTTGAATTTGGGCAGGAACGCACTGAAATTGTCCAGAATTTCTTTGCCGCGCGGAGAGCCGGTGGCCTCCACATGGGCGCGAATCAGCTCCTTCAGGGTGGCAACATCGTACTTATGCTCCACCGGCTCAAGGCTGACGGTCTCCTTGTTCACGCGCTGGTAGAAGTCCCAGTTCTCGTCCAGCACATAGGCAATGCCGCCGGTCATACCGGCTGCAAAGTTCTTGCCGGTCTGTCCCAGCACTACCACGGTGCCGCCGGTCATGTACTCACAGCCGTGGTCGCCCACGCCCTCTACAACGGCGGTAGCGCCGCTGTTGCGCACGCAGAAGCGCTCACCGGCCACGCCGGAGATGAACGCCTTGCCGCTGGTAGCGCCGTACAGCGCTACGTTGCCGGTAATGATGTTCTCCTCGGGCTTGAAGTCGATGCCCTGCGGCGGACGCACAACGATCTTGCCGCCGGAAAGACCCTTGCCCATGTAGTCGTTGCAGTCACCCACCAGCTCCAGCGTCAGGCCGCTCGGGATAAAGGCACCAAAGCTCTGGCCACCTGCGCCGGTGCAGTGCACGGTGTACACATCATCCGGCAGGTCGTTGCCGTATTTGCGGGTGATCTCGCTGCCAAAGATGGCACCAAAGGCGCGGTCCACGTTGGAAACATTCAGGCTGACGCTCTGGGGAGCCTTGCTGCCCAGCTTGAACTTCTTCATCAGCACCTTCATGTCCAGCGTGTTTTCCAGATGGAAGTCGTAGCTGTCCTCCTTGATAAAGTGGACGTTGCTGTTTGCAATGGCGGGGTTGTGCAGGATGCAGTCCAGATCCAGCTCCGCTGCACGGCTGCCCGGGGCGGCGGGCTTGACCCGCAGCAGGTCGGTGCGGCCTACCAGCTCGTCCACGGTGCGCACGCCCAGCTTTGCCATGTACTCCCGCAGCTCCTCGGCCACAAAGGTGAGGTAGTTGATGATGTACTCCGGCTTGCCCTTGAAGTTCTTGCGCAGCTCGGGGTTCTGGGTGCAGATGCCCATGGGGCAGGTGTCCAGATTGCACACACGCATCATCACGCAGCCCTCTGCCATCAGCAGGGTGGTGCCAAAGCCAAACTCCTCTGCGCCCAGCATACAGCTGATGGCCACATCCCGGCCGGACAGCAGCTTGGAGTCGCTCTCAATGCGCACGCGGGTGCGCAGGCCGTTCAGGATCAGTGTCTGGTGGGTCTCGGCGATGCCCAGCTCCCAAGGCAGACCGGCGTGCTTGATGGAGGTGCGGGGCGCAGCACCGGTGCCGCCGTCATAGCCGGACACCAGAATGACCTGTGCGCCGCCCTTGGCAACACCGGCGGCAATGGTGCCGACACCCGCCTCGCTGACCAGCTTGACGTTGATGTTGGCGCTGCGGTTGGCGTTTTTCAGATCGTAGATCAGCTCTGCCAGATCCTCGATGGAATAGATATCGTGGTGGGGCGGGGGAGAGATGAGTCCTACGCCGGTGGTGCTGTGGCGGGTCTTGGCGATCCACGGATACACCTTTGCACCGGGCAGGTTGCCGCCCTCGCCGGGCTTTGCGCCCTGTGCCAGCTTGATCTGGATCTCCTCGGCGCTGACCAGATACTTGCTGGTCACGCCAAAGCGGGCAGAAGCTACCTGTTTGATCTTGGAATTGCTCTCGCTGTGGTAGCGCTCCTCGGGCTCGCCGCCCTCGCCGGTATTGCTGCGGCCGCCCAGACGGTTCAGGGCGATGGCAATGGTCTCGTGTGCTTCGCTGCTCAGTGCGCCGTAGCTCATGGCAGCACCCTTGAACCGCTTGACGATGCTGGAGACCGGCTCTACCTCCTCCAGCGGGATGCCGCCGTCTGCGGCGTAGTTGAAGTCCAGCAGGCTGCGCAGATGCACGCCCTCGGCACCCATGTTGTCCACCGTCTGGGTGAACTGCTTGAAGGTGTCGTAATCGCCGGTGCGGCAGGCCTTCTGGAACAGGTGGATGGTCTGGGGATTGAACAGGTGCTCTTCCTTGCCGCTGCGGAACTTGTGGGCACCGCTGTCAGCCAGCTCCATGTTGATATCCAGTCCCAGCGGGTCAAAGGCAGCGTTGTGCTGCGCTTCCACGTCGGCCTGAATGTCAGCCATGCTCACACCGCCCACACGGCTCACCGTGCCGGTAAAGTATTTGTCGATGACCTCTTTCGAGATGCCCACAGCCTCAAAGATCTGGCTGCTCTGGTAGCTCTGGATGGTGGAAATGCCCATCTTGGAGGCGATCTTCACGATGCCGCCCAGCACAGCCTTGTTGTAGTCGTCCACAGCGGCGTAATAGTCCTTGTCCAGCAGGCCGTCGTCGATGAGCTGGCCAATGGTCTCGTGGGCCAGATAGGGGTTGACGGCGCAGGCACCGTAGCCCAGCAGGGCGGCGAAGTGGTGCACCTCGTGCGGCTCGGCGCTCTCGAGGATGAGGGCCAGTGCGGTGCTCTTCTTGGTGCGGATGAGGTACTGGGACACAGCCGACACCGCCAGCAGGCTGGGGATGGCGACATGGTACTCGTCGATGTCCCGGTCGGACAGGATGATGATGTTCGCGCCCTCTTTGTAGGCACGGTCCACCTCGAGGAAGACGCGGTCGATGGCTTTTTCGAGGCTGGTGTTCTTGTAGTAGTTGATGGAGACGGTGGACACCTTGAAGCCCGGCACATTCATGTACTTGATGCGGAGAAGGTCGGTGGAGGTGAGGATGGGGTTGTGGACCTTGAGCACCTTGCAGTTCTCGGGCTTATCCTCCAGCAGGTTGCCGTGTGCACCCACATAGACGCTGGTGGAGGTGACGACCTTTTCACGGATGGCGTCGATGGGCGGGTTCGTCACCTGTGCGAACCGCTGCTTGAAGTAGTTGAAGAGCGGGGGGTGCTGGCCGCTGAGGACGGCCAGCGGGGTATCGGTGCCCATTGCGCCGGAAGGCTCTGCGCCCTGACGCGCCATCGGCAGGATGAGGGTGCTGATGTCCTCGTACTTGTAGCCGAACACCTTCTGCAGACGCAGCAGGTCGTCGCCGGTATAGCTGGGGGTCTTGACATTGGGGATCTTGAGGTCTTTCAGTTGGACGAGGTTGCGGTCGATCCACTCGCCGTAAGGCTCGCGGCTGGCGTAGTACTCCTTCAGCTTTTCGTCGTCCACGACCTCGCCCTTGAGGGTGTCCACCAGCAGCATTTTGCCGGGACGGAGGCGGTCTTTTACCAGAATGTTCTCCGGCTCACAGGGCAGCACGCCCACCTCAGAGGAAAGGATCATCCGGCCATCCTTGGTGATGTAGTACCGGCTGGGACGCAGGCCGTTGCGGTCCAGCACCGCACCCACCACGTCGCCGTCGGAGAAGAGGATGGCCGCCGGGCCGTCCCACGGCTCCAGCATGGTGGCGTAATACTGGTAGAAATCCCGCTTTTTCTGGCTGATGTTCTTGTTGTTCTCCCACGGCTCGGGGATGGTGATCATCACAGCCAGCGGCAGATCCATGCCGTTCATCACCATGAACTCCAGCGCGTTATCTAGCATGGCGGAGTCCGAGCCGGAGGTGTTGATGATGGGCAGGATCTTGTTCATGTCGTCCTGCAGAATGGGGCTGGAGATGCTCTCCTCACGCGCCAGCATGGCGTCGGTGTTGCCCTTGATGGTATTGATCTCGCCGTTGTGCAGGATGAAGCGGTTGGGGTGTGCACGCATCCAGCTGGGGTTGGTGTTGGTAGAAAAGCGGCTGTGCACCATACCGATGGCGGATTCATAATCCGGGTCCTGCAGATCAGCGTAGAAGCGGCGCAGGTCGTGCACAAGGAACATACCCTTATACACGATGGTGCGGCTGGACAGGCTGGGCACATAAGTGCCGTTGCTGGCCTGCTCGAACACGCGGCGCACGATGTACAGGCGGCGGTCAAACTCAATGCCCTTGCTTACCTTGGCGGGCTTTTTGATGAAGCACTGCCAGATGGCGGGCATACAGTCCCGCGCCTTCTGCCCCACGGCATCGGGGTCAACGGGTACTTCGCGCCATGCCAGAAACTCCAGTCCCTCCTTGCGGGTGACCACCTCGAACAGCTTCATGGCCTGTGCCCGCAGGTGCTCGTTCTGGGGGAAGAAGAACATACCCACGCCGTACTCCCGCTCGTTGCCCAGCCGGATGTTCAGCTCCTCGGCGACCTTGGAGAAGAACTTGTGGCTGATCTGCAGCAGGATGCCCACGCCGTCGCCGGTCTTACCCTCGGCATCCTTACCGGCGCGGTGTTCCAGCCGCTCCACGATGGACAGTGCATCGTCCACCGTCTGGTGGCTTTTACGTCCCTTGATGTCCACCACAGCGCCGATACCGCAGGCATCGTGCTCGAACTGTGGGTCGTACAGACCAAGGGTGGTTTTCTGCTCTGTAAAGTTTTCCATAGTCTTTCCCATCCTTTTTACTTGCTTGCTTACCGGGGGGCTGCGGCACCCTCCGCAGCTTTTTATCCCCTGCAAAAAGAAAAAAGACGCCCCGCAAGGGCATAGAATGCCCCTGCGGAACGCCTTTGTTCCGATACCTGATATTATACAGATTCCTGAAAAATCTTCAAGTGACAGCTGCACCAAATATGCCACACACATTGCGCCGCTTCTTGTGCGAAACGCCGCGAGCCCCCGCAGCTGTGCGCGGCATACAAGCAAAACCGCCGCACCCGGCGTTGTGCACGCGGGTACGGCGGTTTGGAGGAATTTGCCCTGAGTGATGCGGAACACTCAGGACTCAGGAATGCTTTGATTTGCGGGTGAAGAACCATCCGCAGGCCAGCAGCAGGGAGCCCAGGCTTGCCAGCACACCGGCCATCCAGCCGGTGGTGCCGGTCTGGGGCAGGGTGGGCACTGCCGGGGCAGCGGGCTGTGCGGCGGCGGGAGCTTCCGTGTGGGGAGCCTGAGCCGGGGCGTCGGATGCGGCGGCAGCTTCGGTGCCGTTGGTGTCGTCAGAGTCAGCCGGGGCTTCCGGGGCGGAGGCGTCTGCGTCGGGGTCCGGTGCCAGAGAAATCTCTTCCACCGGCAGAACCGCCAATTCTGAGTTGCGGGTTTGTTGTAAAATAACCAAACGAAACCTCACCCGCCCAGAATGGCCTGCAGGTCGGCTTCCGGGGTGGCAATGGGCTTGAGACCGTACCGTTCCTGCAGGGTGCGCACCACCCCCGGCGAGAGGAACGGGGGCAGGGTAGGCCCCAGCCGGATGTTCCGGATGCCTAGCGCCAGCAGCGCGATGAGGATGCACACGGCCTTCTGCTCAAACCAGCACAGCACCAGCGAGAGGGGCAGGTCGTTGACGCCGCAGCCAAAGGCGTCGGCCAGCGCCAATGCGATGCGGATGGCGCTGTAGGCGTCGTTGCACTGGCCCACGTCTAGGATGCGGGGCAGGCCGGTGCCCGGCACGGTGCCAAGGGGCAGGTCGTTCAGGCGGAACTTGCCGCAGGCCAGGGTCAGCAGGATGGTGTCGGGCGGGGTAAGGCGGGCAAACTCGGTGTAGTAGCGGCGGCTGGGCCGGGTACCGTCGCAGCCGCCCACCAGAAAGAAGTGCCGCAGCTTACCGTCCCGCACCGCCTGCACGATCTCGTCCGCGTGCTGCAGCACGGCGGTGCGGGCAAAACCGGTGGTCACCGTGGAGCCGCCGTTCAGGCCGGGTAGCAGGGTGTCCTGCGCGTAGCCGCCCAGCTCCAGCGCCTTTTCGATCACCGGGGAAAAGTCGCGCCCTTCGTCGATGTGGGGCACGCCGGGGTAAGCCACCACCGAGGTGGTGAACACCCGGTCGGCGTAGCTGGCGCGCAGGGGCATGATGCAGTTGGTGGTGAATAGGATGGGCGCGGGGATGTCCTCGAACTCCCGCTGCTGGTTCTGCCATGCGGTGCCAAAGTTGCCCTTGAGGTGGGGGTAGCGGCGCTTCAGCTCCGGGTAGCCGTGGGCGGGCAGCATCTCCGAGTGGGTGTAGACGTTGACGCCCCGGCCTGCAGTCTGTTCCAGCAGCTGCTGTGCGTCGTAGAGGTCGTGGCCGGAAATCACGATGAACGGCCCCTTTTCAATGGTCAGGGGCACCTGCACCGGTTCCGGATCGCCAAACGCGCCGGTGTTGGCCGCGTCCAGCAGCTCCATGCAGCGGTAGCTGGCTTCTCCTGTGGCCTGCACCAGCTGCCACAGGGCGTCGGTGGTCTGGCCGGGGTCGCCCACGGCCTGCAGGGCGGTACAGAAGAACCGGTCCAGCTCCGGGTCGATGCGGCCCAGCACCCGGGCGTGGTAGTTGTAGGCGGCCATGCCCCGCAGGCTGAACAGCACAAAGCATTTCAGGCTGCGCCGGTCGGCATCCGGTTCCCGCCAAAGGGCCTGCATGTCGTAGTCCGGGCCGGTGCCGGGGCTGGCGTCGTGCACCCGGCGGGTCAGCGCGTCCACGGCGGCGGGATCAAAGTTCACGTTGGTAATGGTGGTGAACAGCCCCTGCATCAGCAGCCGGGCCTGTTCCGG
>OBZC01000564.1_pt1 | contig 40244 bp, 24 predicted proteins | sample 1538231 | NCBI WGS metagenome assembly OBZC01 (sample SAMEA2580225, study PRJEB22360) | human gut metagenome | biome: human gut; feature: human-associated habitat; material: faeces | place: Denmark | collected 2008/2010 | reverse complement strand
GGTGGCACTCATTTTTTGCAAACCGATTATTTGTTACTTAACAGGAATGCTCCATAATCAGCTTATGTAATCCGATTTCTCTTTTATCTATTTGTGTAAGAATTACTCCTTCCGCCTTTTCATTATATCCATCTTCTTTTAAAAGATTGATAATTTCGAGATTATAGTCCCTTCCTGTTTCTACAGAGAAATCTTTATGTTACGCTTTATCATACAATCCTTTTGCCATAAACTTTTCCCGAATTTCAGAACTTGAAATGCGAGAAATAATTTCATAATTGTAACTTCCTAAGGTTTCCAATCGATTGTATTCTCTATCATTCTCTATATACTCTTTAATCCATGAATTTGTAAGTCTGTATAACGCAATTAATTCAGAATCATCAGAAATCAAATCTATATTGCAATATAGAGAATCAAGAACTTTCATTCTCCAATAAACTAAATCTTTAGGAGTATTTTTTAGTTCAAATAATGCATTACAGTACTTGTACCCCAATTTAACGGCATCCTCTAGCAACTCTCGGTCAACTTCACTTGAAAACCTATTATCACCAATAGAATCCGCTAAATTTGAAACGGAAAACAGTCTCATGCCATAACAGCATAATTTTTCTTCATTCAGAGGAAGTTTTTTATAACAATCAAGTAAACCATTTAACGAATAGTCTTTTCTTCCCACATAGCCAAACATTCTATATTTCTGTTTTTCACGTACTTCCTCTATAAACTTGTTTTCTCCAAAGTATTCTAATGCAGGTATCATGTTTTTACATAAATCTTCCATCTCATCATATTCTGATCTCCAAGCCACTCCATCTTCGCCACACCAATATTCTGCAACTTTTAGAAAATCAGCATGCGCATTTGATATACAGAACAACTTGTTAAACTCCGGAATAAATCGAGTCTTATCCCATTCCAAACATTGAACGACCGCTTTACAAATAGTATCGATAATTCCTGCCTTGGGGTTATGCTTGGAAAAGCTCACCAATACTTTACGTAAAAATCTCATAACAGTATATCCATTACAATCATGAGCAGATCCAGCACCGTACTTATCCGCAAAATAAATCAATGAAAAGATATCATCTTTAGATAATACATCATTTCTGTCCACCGAATAAAATTGTTCACTAACATGCTTTGCAATATCATACTGTGCCAATGCTGGTTTATAACCTCTTTGTGATTCACCATTATGAGTTAGATTCAATATTTCTTTATAACATTTTTCAACTAACGATTCCTCAATCCTACCAAACAGGCACAAGTTAGCCTTAATCAAAGAAATTATTCTTAAATCTTCGTATTTATAATCTCTATCTATTTTTATAATATCACTTAAATGGTTGCCAATATATTCTATCCCAGCTTCGCATTTATATGAGTTTAACAGTCCATATGTGCAAATCTCTATAATTATTTCTATAGATGCAGACATTCCTAAAAGAATATTCAACAATTCGTCAAATGATTCTTTTTCAAGATTCTTTTCTTCTGTAATCTGATGAATATATGCATACAATGAATCTGGATTATACCATTTAAAAGTGAATGTTTGCCTGATATCTTCTTTTGATGTAAGACTTACACTGGCATCTAACCATCCATCTACAAAATAAACATAATCGTTAGAATTTCCAGTAAGAGCATCCATATAATCTGCACCATAGCATCGAAATATATATCCAGCCTTAACAAGCATTTCTTTGTTTAGCTCCCCGCTTAGCAATGCCTCTATATTATATCCACTGAGGTATTCATCGAAAAGTTTATGTCCTCGTTCAAATCCAGCCTTAGCAGCAAAATCAATATCTAAAATGATTTGCTCTATATCATTTTTAACATTCAAACAATATTTTTCCGCTTTAGTCTTTTTGTTGATACTTTGTGCTTCAAAATAATCCGATTCTTTTGCATAATACTGTATGCAATTTGCATACTGTGCCAAACAAAGAGACACTGCACTTGAATGTATGCATACTTCTTCAAGATTATCCATTGGCAATTGGTGCGCTAGTATAAACTGCTGAAGTATCCTATCAAACGATATCCCATATAATGCTGAATCCATTACATATTCAACATCAATCAGTTTCAACACCTCATCAGTGGCCTTACAAGATACTAGTAAATTAAAAGAGATATCATATCGATATTTCCATAATTCTCTATCCTGTTTAATTCGATTAATTATTGATACGGTAATTCCTTTTATATTTGAATTGTGAATAATTGCATTCTGTAAAAAAAGCCTTACATCATTATGAAAAGCGAAGTATCTATCGCCTTCACATACAATAATTGGATATAAGCCATTTAAAACAAACGCCGCCTCGTCGTGTTCAACTCCACACATTTGAGCCACATCATAAGCGTTAATACGTTTACTTGAAAACGCCATAATTGCCTCAATTTTGTATAGCAAAAGGCTTTTTTCCTGCGAACTAATAATCCATTCGTAATATTTATCAATTTGTTTATTTAAAAACCTACTATTTAGTTCCTTCTCTATTGCCTCGAAGGAAAGTGGCAATACCATTTTCTTCAATTCCAGAATTGCAAATATTATATTAAGAACATTGTTCCCAATAACTGAAATAACGGTTTTCGCCAAGTTTTCCATATCGACTGTATTCTCTGCCACACCGCTTTGCTCTAATAATATAACAACATCATCTGTATCCAAAGCCGGCATGCTGTAATATGTAATACCTTTATTATCTTTCATCCAAGACGGATAACCATCATTTATAGACTGTCCGACCAAGACAAAATAAAAATCATCCCCGATTTCCTCTGGTCTTGGCAATTGAGATAAAAATGAATTTCGTGCATCTTTTGATCTTGCAGCATGATCTAATCCATCTATAAAAAAGTAGCAAGGCCTTCCTATACATTTTGCATATTCCGGTAGGAAATGTATTACCGTTTCCCGCATTTCAGAAACAGACATAAATTGGTATATAAGTGGAAACTTTACAACAGATAATAAATTATTCTCTTCAAATTTTTTCTTAAGCTGTACGAGAATACTTCTCCACAAAATATTACCCAAATAAAAGCCTTCATCATCACTATATGAACCATCTACTTTATTTACTGGGAGATATGTGTAAAATCTAAAATCAACTATAGACTCATTCATCTGTGATAAATAACTTATAAAATTTGTTTTTCCACAGCCCGGTAATCCTTCTAAGAATATGATATGATTACTATTCTTTTTAATGTCATCTATAAAGGTCTCCCCAAACCGTTGTCGAGAAGGAAGTATCGGTTTTTCTGGACATAGTTCATATGAAGGAACATCCGGCTCGGTATAGCATAATGCTCCATATACATTTTCTCTTGTTATTTCCTGCTTCTCTCTTCTTGATGTTGCCCATATATTCAATTTAGAAAGAAGACTATTTAAGCAAAAATCTATCGCATCACTATTATCTGTTCCTAGTATTTCGCCAATCTTCACACGTATTTTTTCTTCCACATCAGCAAGACACGACTCTTTTCTAAAAGAGAAAATTTTAGTGAAACACGCCGCCTCATTAGAATCTAAATTTATCTCCAAATTTTCTCTGTACCATTCGATAGCCTTCTGCTCATTAGGCTTTGCCGAAGTATAATTATAATTATCTTGTAAGCATGGAAACACCTTGGAAATAAAGTCATCCATTGAACACTTTCCATCTGTTTCCTGCGGACCCCATTTTTTATTTGTTACAATTTGAATACCTTTAAAATTATAATTATCTTTATTATTCTTCCATTCTAAAGCCAACGCATTCAGTAAAGGCTTTTTCCCAGAAACTAAAAAAGAATATGTGAAATTAGCATCTTCATCTGTATGTTTTACTTGAATATTTAAAATGCTTTTATCACTATAATTTACTACGACATCATCTAATGCCTGAAAATCAGTTGATTGAAGTATTACTGATTCAATTGATGTATCTTGTAGCATATTCAAGCATTCTAGTATTCCAATTTCCCATTCAAACCAATAAGGTGTACCTATTCCCGAATTATACATGTTCTCCCTCTATTCTTTTCAAAACGTAATTACATAATTGATAACAATACGTCTCAACTTCTTCTGTAGACATATTTATATGGTATCCATTCACAAGCGAATCAAATAAATAGTTTATCTCTTCGTAATAATCCTTATTATAAAATTCAACTCCAAATAATTTATTCAAGCCTCGTACCATTTGAGATAATTCTTTATAATTTACTGGAAGGACATAATCGATTTTGTCATCAATAATCTTCTTCATCAGCCTCTCATTTCCTATTATTTTTGAGGCTATATTTATAAAATCTCCACAAGTTTCAAAAACATTCCAATCACACATGAACTGCCAACGAAAAAAGAAAGGACTCCATACCTCTGCTGGTTCGATCTTTATATTATATGGCACCAATTCCTTCTTTAATTCATCCTCTATGCAATTATAAGTTCCTTCCAATATGGCTATATCATTTTTTCTCACATCAATCGGATAATAAACGCCCTTATCATCGCATATTATGTAACCAATTATTCTGTAATATTTTTCAATGACATTTATAGCATCTCTTGTAAAAAAAACAGATCCTACAACTAAATCATCATTATAATTTGAGGTGTCTAATTCCCTAAAACAATGCTCAAAATCATCAAAAACTAATATTGAATCCATATAAATTACCTTCTTTGTTGTACTTACTTATGTCCAGCCTGTTATAGGCTGGTGGACATAAGTAAGTTTTTATGATAACAAAAAACAGCTTTCAACCGATACTTCTTTGATATCTAATTAAAAGAAATTGTGTTATATCAACTTGTCACAACCATTTTTCACAATCACTTTGATTCTATTTCATACTTCTTAAAAAGTTCGGGACATTCCTTTTTATATCTCTCAGTTGGTGATAAACCACCTTCATCCGGCAACAATCCTTCTCCACTGCTAACAGGATGAGGTAAATACTTGCATTTAAAATATACTGTAGGATATGTGTAAACAATGCTCATATTTCCAAACACTTCTTTCATCAAATAGAGTTCAATAATATACAATGATGATAATGCTATTATTGCATTTTCAAGTGTTGCATCCGTAATAGATCCTACTTCATCATGCTTTATCGAATTATAAGCAAACCACCAATCCAGCCCCTCAACTTTTATATTCTTACCACCGTCAATCCGCTTCGTCTTCCAATCTTGTAACGGTGTATTAATCCAAAAAGGTGTGCTAACTTCAAACTCAATAATTTTTGGGAATGTACCTAGTATTGTATTGTTTCGCTTATATCTCCAATCTTCTTAGTTTTTACCCCTTTTTTATGGCATAAAGCTTTACTCATTATTTCAAATTCAGACGCTGATAAAACAATAATCTGTTTAAAAACATCCGAGTATACCTTTCCATGTACAAGTTTTCTTTTCCCGTTATGTTCTTGCAAGCCGTGGTCTATATAATGCTTTGTATCATCCAATCTTTCAGCAAGTGAACAGAAGTAATTCCAATGCTGTATAAGTTCAATTTGCTCCATACATTATTTCCAGCTTTCTAACCTTGAAAGCTTCCCCCTTCATAATTTTCTTTGACGTCTATTTCTTGTTATATCCAAATTGCCGCGTCATCAGAAGTTCCTTCCACCAGGATTCTCTTTCTAAAATCGCATCATCATCCGTTGTGCTTTTATATATTTCCAATATGCTATATCTGAAATTCTTTTGGATATAGCTGAAATCCAGATTTTTCAACTCTATATTTCCACCATTACCATTTGCTATGTACTCTTTCCATCTTCCCCAAAGCATGTTTTCTCCGGTAGCTGATCAAACATACTTTTTTCCATTAGAAGAATCAGTAATCAAATACACACCTTTTTGGTTTGCGAGTGCCGTTTTCCAAGCATCTGTATCAATTAATCCAGATAATTCTTCCCACGAAACATTAACTTTGTCGTAACCTGGGAATTCCGTCTTGCATACATCTCTTGTTATTTCAAGCACTTCCAAGTCATCAATATAGTTTTCCAGGCAAAGATATGACGCTCTAAAATCTTTCTTAAACCCAATTATCATCTTACCAATCAGGTCTGTTCCAACATCTAAGAGTTTTGTTTCATATCTATATTTTGACGGACCATTTGGTGTTTCTTTTACAGAAATACTCTCGTACATACCCGCAAAAATCCATTCATCCTTATGCCAATAGATCAGCGATAAAATATATTTTCTTTGAAAATTCTTTTGTGTCTGTTCCTCTTGCCATATTTTAAACTTTGACTGATCCTGAAGAAACAAACGCAGAGGTAAAAATGTATCAGTAGATCCTCTTCCACAATGAACTTTAAAATCTGATTCATTCTCTTTTAAAAATGGTAATACAACTTTTACCTTCATACGTATGTACCTCTATCTCTTCAAATAATCTTTTTAACGCACTTAATCTCAGAACATATGCTCAATCTTTAAAGATTATAGCTATTCAGCATCATCTTCTGGCGTTCTTCTTCTAAATCTGCCCTATAGAATACTTCAAGAAGAGTTCTTGCCCTAGACATCGCTACATAGTTTAATAACCTTTCATCGTCGTCCTCAAAACCATCAATATCAATATACAATATCACTCTGGCTTCAAGTCCCTTAAACGCTTTTACCGTGTAAAATCTTATAAAGTCATCACTATCCAGCTTATTAAATTCATTTAATCTTATCTCACCAATATCAGATGGAATGGATGCATTATAAAGACAGCTATTTGCGTTATCCATTCTATACGGAGACAAGATAACGATATCATTTCTACTGATTCCTTCTGAAAGAAGTCGTCTAATAAGTTTCAAGACATCCGTTTTTTCAGCAGTCTTACTATCATATTTATGATAACCAACCACTTCACCATCAGCCTTCATTATTGAAGCCTGCTTGATATTTGTTGCATACCAGTTTCCTGTTGCAATCTGCTTGGTGTTTCTGCAGTTTACAGAAAGCTCATAGCATGAGGCACCATAATCTTCTAATTCATCATAAATATCCTGAAGTTCTTCGTATTTCCCAAAGATGTTCTGATTTTTGTCATAATATATAGTCCATCTTCCTTTGCTCAGACCGCCTTTTACCATTCCTTCCAAGCACAAGACAGAAACTGTATTCATTAGATCCTGTCCTTCATCGATAACCAGAACATCATACTTTTCATTATCTGGCATATACTCATCAATTCCATCTATGAATTTATTAGGCAAGATGTCTGTAAAGAAATTGGCATCTTCGATTTCAGTTTCACCAGTTTTCTTCATAAGAAAACTATGTAAAGTAGAAACATCTATATTCTGCTTTTCTAATTCAAAATTCTTTCTTACATAGTTTGCAATTAACTTGTTGTAGCATAAATACAACACGTTATATCCTTCTGCTGTCAGTTTTCTACACTGATCCATAGCCAGCATCGTTTTCCCAGTACCTGCAGGACCGGAAACCAGCATTCTCTTTGAGTGAAATCCCTGCATGATTATGTACTGTTCATCTGTTAAAGAAGCCAGCATCTCATCCGTTCTTTTTAACGCTAATGACATTGCCGGAACAAACGCAAAGTCACCACGAAGAATACTTACTAATCGTTCTTTATCCTCATCCTGCAAGTGTCTTCCAGAAAAATGATGTTTTTCCATCGTCTTATCCTTCCAATACTTGAAAGATCTCTCAAAAAACTTAGGCAAATCTTCTTTTGTATTTCTTTTATCAAAAGTAATTTCAGGTATAATTTCTATATTATCATCCGCATCAATCACACAATCCGGAGTCATAACGCAATTGGCATAAGCACATCTACAAATAGGATCCTGCTTATTTTTAAGCCTTTTTTCCAAGTATAATCTTAACGATTGTTCATTCCCCTGCGCTTGCTGATAAGGACCTTCCTTCTTTGTAGAATCCTTACCATATCGATTTATAAAATGCCAATCACCACCTTGGCGTTTAACAATACCTCCCTTGACTTCTATACATAAAACTCCTTCATCAGCGATGACAACAAAATCTATTTCACCAAATATTTTGTCAACATGTTCAGCCATTCCCAACGAATGTATAACAATGCAATTTTCCCATTCTAAATCGCTCAGCCAACTATAGATCATTCTTTCGGCCGGACTTTTAACATCAGGGCTTATTGTAGCTGGTATCATCCTAGCCATTTATTCTTCCTCCTCAAGTAGTTCTCCAAAAAATCCAAGACTTCTATCATCATAGGTTCCAACTATAGAAACTCTATCCAGCAAGCAATTTCTAGCCTCACAGCTGGTTTCCGGTAATAATGTACAAGCATGACATGCCGCATAATTCAGAGAATTGAATCCTTGAGCCGTTGAATCACTACATAAAGGATCCGATGAACACCAGGAAGCCTCCTGTAACATATTTCTAATTGTTGTTTCTAACAATTCTGGTTCACCTTGTCTTACCAATCCTCCAAGACTACCGTCTGAATCTGAAGAAGAAGTGTAGATTAGCACTCCTGCCATAGGCTTATCTGAGTCTGGGAATGTACTATAAATTCTTTCCTTCAACGCAGCTCCTGAATAACCACATTCTAAAGTTAATTGTCTTATGAAAAGATGAGCAAATGTATGCAAAACTACATATCTTGGCGACATCATGCCTTTACCAATATTGTAGTCTCCTAAACGTTCTTTCATTAGATCATACCTGGCGGAATTCCTGTCTTCCCATTCTCTTAATTTTTCTTCATCAAATTTTAGGAACAAGCCTTCACCACGCATCTGTATTGCCGGCATCCAATCATGTGGTTTGTTCCACACAGGTTGATATTCCCTTCCATCCATCCCAACAGCTCTGTTATCATCTGGGTGTGGTTTTTCTGGGGTTATGCGCCTAAAGCCTTTGACAGCTAATACTTCACGAAGTCTTTTTACAAGCATTACAGATTCTACAAATCCATCCAAGATATCAGGAATCTCAGATTCAACCGCAATAAATTGTTCTGGTTCCACGTCATCCTCATCTTGTTCATATCCTGCGCATAATGCTTCATATTCGTCTAGATAAAGATTCTTCTCTGTATAGTTATCTTCAATCTCTACTTCCTCTGAAGGGTTTTCCATCTGATAACGTTCCTTAGCTGCCTTGAAGTAATCGTCAGCAGAATATCTTCCTTCTAGTATTGTTTGACGAAATATAGATGCCCCAAGAACTATCTTTATATTTTCATCATCCATTTTGTTATCAAACAGTCCTTTTACTTCTTCCCACTTATCGCTTAAATCGCTTTGTATCTTTTGACTATATGGCGGAATCGTTAACGCACTCTGTGTTACGCTAAAATAAACATTAGATGCCCCCCGCTGTAACGTCTTCATCGGAGCCATGCAATTTTCCACATCATCAAACTGTTTATCAAATCCTATCCATGGTCTTTTACCTTTACATTTATATCCCTTTAACGCATCCTTACTCATGCAACCTTCCATGGTTCTGGTTTTACCGCACGCCTTACACTTGATTACAATACTTGATAATCCGCCAGTGGTATTTTTGAACTCAATACTAGTCTGATCCCACTTATCACCAGAAGGACATTCAGAATAGTTTCCATAGTGAACCCACCATTTATACGGAAAATCTTCCAGATGACCATTGATACATGAACAAACAAAACGTGAAGGAACCAACTGTCTTCCACACTGACATTTCTTATGCTTTGCATCTCCAAACAATTTATAATCCTTCAAGTCTCCACATTTCGGACAAAAATGCATCCTTGGAAACCGGAATGCTGGTACGTCTGGATTTCCTTTAGGGTTTTCTGAATCGGTAGCATATGGTTCTTTAAACCCTTTTATACCAAGCAATCTTTCAAGGTTAGGTTCATGTATTACAGGGCTGTAATGATTCCAATAATCAGTAGCTGCCAAAATAACAGAATAATCCGGCATATCTGCTATTGCTCCCGGTGCGAATGTAGTAATTAATTGCGTTTTTCTTAACTTTCCTATTGCGTCTTTCTTTGTTTTGGCGCTTTTTGGTCCAATCCTCATAATTAATCTCCTAGCAAATATAATCCAGACTGCTTTTCAACGCTTCTCATACTATTCATACATCTAAATCTATCATCTTCTTCGATATCTTCTTTTAACAAAGATCTCTTCTTTTTTCTGTGATACCACAGTTCACCTTGAGCCTCTTCTGCCCATTTCATTTCAATGAACTTCACTTCTTTGATGACATTATCTAACTCACGTTTATCAACGATCTGAACATATTTAAATATAATATCCTCAACTTCTTTAACTTCTGGAAGCGACGGATCAAATCTTGAAGCATTTTCATTTTCGAGCAATTCAGGGCACATGTATCTACATAACGTTACAAATAATGCATGAAGTCCCCTATCTCTGGCTCTATCTGAAAAAGGTGTCAAACTTGTAGCTTCTACATAACGGTATAGTGCAGCGTGATATCTTAAAAACTGTTCATAGTGCGACCTATCCCTAGAACGAGATGCATTATAAATCATAAACACAAGACCTGGATTATCACGTCCAACACGACTTGTAGCCTGTATATACTCAGCATTTGTTTTGGGTTGTCCAGCAACAACCATCGTTCCCAATCTACCTACGTCAACGCCGACTGAAATCATATTTGATGCAAGTATAAAATCAAATGGTACATCTTCACCCTTCTCACTTGTATATGGGACCTTAAGTCGAGTCTGAATGATATCTGAAATCTGGTCATTCGTCATTCGACTCGTTAATTCTTCAGAATACTCATATTTATTATTTCCGGTAAATTTAGGATTAAAATCCGCAAATTTCTTATCCTTTAAGTATTGATATCTACTTTGAATATCATCTACAACCTGTGTCTGTGCACCACCCAATTCTCGAATACTGTTGAAATATCCAGTTAACGTCCAGAAGTTATCGATTGCTTTATCACTATATCCTTTATCAATCAGATATCTGGAGGCAAACAACCATGCCGCATACACTCTTATAAGAGTTGTTGTAAAAGTCGCTCCAACTCCCATAACTCCCATATATAGTCTTGCCGGTCTCTCCTCTGGAGTTGATTTCACAGCAAAAAAGGAATCATCCGCACATGTTCCCTGTGGCGGAAACTGAGCAAATTTTCTTCCATATAAAGCTCTAATCTGCTTATCCGCATTACGAATAGTTGCTGTTGAAGCTACAACCTTTACTGGTACCCCATCACGTTCACATATTTTTGTTATTGCAGCCTCATATATTCCAGTCATTGTTCCCAATGGTCCGGAAATAAGATGAAGCTCATCTTGAATAATCAATTCAGGAGGAAGGCATTGTTTATCGACTGAAAACAGCGCCGCCGGTTTATCTTGTAACGTAATCTGAGCAAACTTATCCACCGTAGCAACTATAAATGTTGGTCGAATTCCATAGATTTCCTCGTCAATTAAGTGAATAGGCAAGCTTTCCTCTTTTGAAAAAACGCATTCGCCATTTGTACACTTTATGTTCATACGTGTTTTTGCAGCATTAATAGAATAATTCTTAGGATATATTCTCTTACCGCACCAAGGACAAATCTTTATCTGACATGGATCCGCCTCATCTTGATCTACATTTCCATTGTTATGTAACTTTGCCAAAGTAGTATCTGCCACTTCAATCGTACCTGGAGTAAGTTTATTTCCAACCCACAATCCAATTGATATTTCGCTGCCCGGTAAAGCATATTTCTTTCGTAACAATTCGCAAGCACAAATCAAGATACTAGCCCTTTCAAACTGCTGAATCGTTAGCAATCGTAAGGTATATCTCATCAAAACAGTTACACCGTCTACACCTTCTTCATGGCTTAGTCTTCTGTAAAAAATACAAAAGGCAGCAATTCCTAAGTATGCCTCGGTTTTACCACCACCAGTAGGAAACCACAACAAATCAACCGTCTTTCTGTCATCCCCAGTCGGATCTACAAATGACATTATTTCAAGCATCATAAATGCAAGCTGAAACGGATACCAATTAATATTCTCATCTTTTGGTTCCCTTCCACCCTTTATTATTGATTGTCGTCTTTGCATGTACATAGCTTCGTTTGCATATCTAAAAGCCTTCCATGCATTTCCATTTTCCTTCGCACTGTTTCCGAGAGTCTTAACTGTTTGCTCAATTCTCTCACAAACAGTCAGACACTTATTTATATTATTATTTGCACTTTCCGCATATTCTTTGGGAATGGATTCTTTAAGCTTCTTAATCCAGTCTCTATATTCATCTACAAAACTCTCTAAATTAGCAATTATTTCTTCGGCATCTCCTGTGTGTAAATATTTCATGTTGAACACAGGGTTATTCTCTATTTGACGTGCCTTCATTTGAAGAAGATTAAATGCAGGCATAAACGAGCTCTTAATATAGTCTGGTTCTACCTTCTCTATATCCCATTCAACAGCACAACCATGCCCTTGGCCAAAGCAACCATTAGCTGCATATAACATATCAAGCTCTGATAGTTCTTCATCGTCAGTAAGTTCAATTTGTCTGCGAACAGAAGTAAACACTCTTCCTTCCATTTCATCGGAAACGATAGTAATTTCTGGTTGAAATAAAGAGTGATTATTCTTTTCATCAAAATCAAACTGATCAATTACATACTTGTTTGTGAGAACTATGGTAATAACTGTTTCCCCACTCTCAAATGTTTTGTGAGTGAACGACCTAAGATATATCTCATCAACAATTCTGTATTCTTTATCTTTTCCTATATCAAATACAAATGCCTGTTTTCCCGGCTCTCTAACCCAAAATAACGTCTTATCAGTCACATCATTTTCATATTTACTAACATCAAGTCCTTGTTTATCTATCTCTTCCTTTGTATTTGAATGATACTGAGCATAGCTTACAGACACTTTTATTTGCTTAACACCTGGCTTTACTGTAAAAGTAACACCCATAGTACTTGGATCAATAACGTTTGTGGACGCCAATGCACTGTCATATGAATCAGTATTCTGATCCATGCCAGAGTTTGTTGTTACATCCTCATCTGTATCGCTTTCATTATCCTGCTCATCCTTTGCTCTTGGATATAGTTTTCCCATAACATAATATTGTGTAGGACGCTCAACCAGTATTTCATCTTCATATACAGGCCCAATAAGGTCTTTTTTTACTATGTCTATGATTTCCTTTCGGGCCTCATAGAACTCTTTATAATCCGCCATCTCATTCTCCTATTAGTATTCCGCTTTGCTATAACCAACAATGGTAACTGCATTCCAAGTGACCATTTCTCCAAAGGCTTTTACACCCATTTCTGAACCATCAAGCTGATCAATTACAGAAATAACATCATCGACATATATGTCTGTAAAACGCTCCGGATAGACATTAAAGTACAATTCTGCTCTTGAAGGTAACTTATAAACTATATGCAGTGCTCTACTTAATGACTCGTAAAATTCTTTGCTTGTATATCCAAGAACATAATTATCTTCAACAAGAACAATTTTGTAACGTACAAACTCCGACTTATGTTTATCTTTAATCAAAACAATTTTCTTTCCTACGAGGTCATCATAGTTTTCCCTGATATAAAGCTGTTCTCCACTTTCTCGTACAAAGGATCTTAAATCTATATCTGGCTCCCCTGTAACTTCAAAATACGTCAAGCGTTGTTTGTTATACCCTACATAATCAGATTTAAAGCATCGTCTATCGCCTTCTTTGTCAATTCGAATATAATCTGCTTTTGCATTTATTCTATATATCTCACGCTTAGGTCTAGTCAATGCGACATAGCAAACTTTATGTTCTTCTAACTCTTTTTCATCTTCAGAGAAAATATCGTTTTCAACTAATACTGCGTCAAATTCTCGTCCTTTTCCTCTATGAATATTCGTAACAGTTAAACCAGATACCCTTTCATGCGAATATAACACCATAGATCTTGAATTGGTCATTACGCCCTTCAATATATCTCTCACACCAATTCTTTCTGACGAAACGCGCGCAGCTTCTTTTATAGCATTCCATACCTCATACGATTCTGCGTCTTCAGGATCTGCTATTTGATTGTATAGGGTTGTAAAGTCATCTTCATCTACTGAAGTCAGCTCATAATCATTAAAAACCAAAGCTATCCATTTATTTAATGTGTTATCTCGTAATCGTTTCTTTAAAATGTGATTAATTCCCTTTTCCTTCAAAGCCGCTGATATTTTCAGTGCCTGGCCATTGGTTCTGGTCAGTATTCCTACAGTTCCTGAATCCAGTAATTCTCTTAAACTATTTTGTGTTATCTTATCAGCATCATACTCCTTGAACTGAGGTATTCGTTTTTCGACATCATTATGCCAATAAGAATCACAGTCTTTAATTCTTCCACTTAAAATATGCTTTCTATACCCATCACCTAAATATGCAAGTTCATCCTCTTGTCTGTAATTTCTTGTAAATGTATAGTACGCGAATTTTGGCATATCATTTGCCATAACACTATAAAACTGTTTTGAAGTCATCCGGTCATTTCCTGCCTGATAGTCATATATTGACTGACAAGCATCTCCAAGCAATGTTACTCCTGAAGACTCCGGTATATTTCTTATAATAGCAAGCACCATCCGTGCACGCTCCTTTACCAAATCCTGAACCTCATCAACAAACAGATGGCAACATTGTTCCATTAGCTCTGGCAAATCCGTTATAGTACTCGTAAACAGATTAATTCTCTCATCATAGTTCAATTTTCCAATGTCATAGTATTGCAGGTTATCATATTCACTTTCATCCTTTACCCAGTACAATACTTGTGAAGCAAATGAGTCAAAGGTTCTGACATCAACAAGATTAATTACTTCTGATACGCGTTCTTCATCAGCTGCTTTTTTTAATCTATTCTTTACAACTTCTACTGCAGCTTTTGAAAAGCAAAGCACCAAAATAGTTTCAGGATCCACTTCCTGAACATCTACAAGATTTATTATCTTTTCAATCAAGGTCCACGTTTTACCTGTTCCTGGACCGGCATTTATTATCATGCGCCTTGATACATCCGCTTCAATAACTTCACGCTGATCTATCTCAACATACTTTTCAAAATCGTTCCTTACATTTGAATATGTGGAAATAACAGGTGTGGTAACCTGCGCTCTTAGCCTCTTTACATTCGACCCGTATAAATAAAAAAGTATATCTTTATAATTTTTTGCACCAATCCTTGGTTCTCTATCTGTAATCTCCAATCTTGGAGAAGTTCCAAAATTGTCATAGCAATAGAGTCCTTCATCATCCTCGTTTACAATTCGTAACAGCTTTTCGTTAATATAGATTATTTTTACCGGGTTGATTTTATAGAACGAAAAACCTGTTTGCTTGTTGGTATAGTATTTACGTGAATAGTACTTTTTACTTCCATCAGGCCTAACAAAAAACATCTGACCTTCATAAATATCAAAAATACCATCTTCCGATGCCAAAAAATTTCTTTCAATAAACTTAATATTCTCAATGTAAACAGGCTTTATTTCCTGGGGTTTTGTCCCTTCTTCAACATCTTCAGTAACTTCAAAGATTTCTATTACTTTATTCTCAAATCTGTATTTATTCGGGTTTCCAAAGAACTGCGTTTCCTGCGCAAGAATCAGCTCCTCGTCTTCCGATTCCAGAACTATTGAATATGTATATTCACCATCTACGAAGTCTTCCGGTAATTCAATTTTGTTATCATCAAATTTCAAATCCAATGAGTAAGCTTGATTCTCTTCGTCATACAAATCCAGTCTGATTCTTTTATTCCGATTTCCAATGAAGCTAATGCCACCATCCCAGTAGATAAATTGCTCATCAGACGTAAACACAGGCATCCTAATAAACATTTCAGAAAAGATAATCTGTCCCAAAGTATACCTATGATTCTGCACTGAAACAGTAACCGGATAGTTATAAGAAGCCTTGCTTCTTTCCTGCTCTGCAATAGCAAAAAGATCTATTTTTGAATCCGAAAATCGCTCATCCCCGATTTCAACTTCAAAATCCAATTCGGATGAACAGTTTATCTCTAACTCAGCTCCCTGCTTAATGTCATCAATCCACACATTCTCTCCCGGATAAATGTTATCAATGTTGTTCCAATGATACGTCATAGCCGGAACATCAACCTTTATACTTCCATCCTCATATTCAATTGCTATGACTTTTTCGCCTATTTGAATATTATGCCTCTGCATTTCTTCATTGATTCTAATATCAGCAAATGCTTCATCATAATCATCCTGCATAACATAGCAATCTTTATTAAAAGAGATGCTTAAATTGCTTAGAACGAGAAAATGTTTTTCATAAATGACCGCATTTTTTTCTAAACTAACAATACTTATTGATAACACATTGTTCACTGAAGAAAGACTGCTCAAGGGTATTTCACATACATCTCCGTCTTTCCAGTAATCAGTCAGCTCTATTTCTTCGCTTCCACAGTATATACGTATACTATTTCCCTGACGTTCTCTATCTAAATAAATGGAAAAACTATCCTGAACAAGGGCTATCTTACACTCATCCTCTTCTGTAACATAATGACATCCCTCCACAAACTCCGGTTCTGAAATCGTCACCTCTCTGATATTTGATGTATCCATGGCGACAAGTCTGTCATTATAATAGATTGCATAATCATCATTCAGGCAAATGTCTAGGTAATTATTACCTTTTTCAAAAACGTCTACTTCTTCAAAAGATATGCTATCCACATAAGGTGCGTAGATTTCATATCTTCCTGGTTTTAATCCACTTATGCTGGCTTCCTTGCCGTTTTTAAAAATCCAAAATTTTTTATGAAGACTCTTTCCGGAGTCATAGATAACGTCTCCATCACAGATTATTTCTACTTTTAAATTGCATGAATTTAGACCTGAAATAGTAATTGGAATACTACAACCACTTACTGTTTCTCCAAGCTCATTACCATATATTTCTAGTATTTCTTTAGAAATTAACCTTCCTTCCTCATAAAGCTTTATTTCCGCGTATTTATGTCCTGTATTCTCTAAACGGATAGTCGGCACAGCTATGGATATTCCCGATGAAGACAATACAACCGTCGTTCTAATTTTTGAGTATGATAAAGCAGTGTCACCTGTACGTGACACTCTTTTTGTTATTTGCGCCTTTTCACCATCTAGCAATCTGCTTATCTTATTAGCGAACCAAACGTCTACCAGCTTATCTAAATATGATCTTGGTTCCTTTGCAGCATTCTGTATTAAATCATTTATCCTACTAATAATGCTGTCAAATAGAATTACTGTATATTCTGGTCTATTCTGTAATAGTCGTTTTGCTCCAAGTCTAATATGGTACTCTTTTGAACTAATAAACAGATCTTCATCATCTGACGAATTCCCATTCATTTTTGCATTTAAGGCTACAATCATCTTTTCTATGATTGGATCCTCTTTAATATAATTCCATCTCAGGTTGTTTCTTAAGAAATCATATAATAATTCAAAAACAGAATCCCATGCATTCAGCGGTGCAAACGAATGTACCAGCACCGTCTCAAAAAACTCTCTGCCATTTTCGTCTTTAAGGAAAAATCTGTTTTTTGACTTAAGTGCTTTTTCTAAGCAGCAGGATATTATTCCCCAGATTTTACCTGAATCATCTCTGTATCCAAATTGAAGTGTAATATACTTTGTAAATCGACTTTCCTCGCTAGAATCCCATTTTTTTGCATAGTTTATCGTTGCCAAGGTAATAAACAAATACCAATTTATTGGCATACTCGAAACATAAGAAGGATTTTCAACGAGTATATCCAATGCTTTTTTTGCCTGTTCATTTATTTTATCTTGCGTTGATTCTTTAAGAATTGCATTTCCGAGAAGAGGATACTTTGCAAACAGTTTATCAGCAAATTTATACCCTTCTTTAATCTCTCTAACCTGCATATCTTTTTCGCTTGTAGTTCCCAATATTAATAACCCCCGTTTTTTGCTAAATCAATTTTGTGCTCCTATAAACGGCTTTCGTGTCAGCTCTTTCTCAACCTTATCCATTGTTTTCTGGAAACTACGCTTCAATTCACACTCCCAGATAACAATTACCTTCCACCCAAGCTCCCTAAGCTTTTCCTGTTTTATCTGGTCGTTTTTGACATTTTTATCAAACTTCTCAAGCCAAAATTCCGTTCTCGTTTTTGGTGTTGTCGCATCTTTACATCCTTCATGCCGATGCCAAAAGCAGCCATGAACAAATATAGCCACATGATACTTTGGTAGGACAATATCCGGTTTACCGGGATATCTTTTATCATTCTTTCTGAAGCGATATCCTTTTGAAAACAGATATTTTCTGACTTCCACCTCAATTTTTGTATCCTTGCCTTTAATCCGGCTCATATTCCAGCTTCTTTTTTCAGGTGTAAGCTTATCGCTCATATTACTTCACCAGCTTTCAAGATTTCACTAATAACCAATCTTCAGTTACAACCTTAGGTGAATGCGGACTGAATGTATCATTTCCATTCACGCCATTCAAATCACTATTATTACAGCTAATCTTTGGCTCAGTGCAGCTTACTACCTCCACCTTAAGAACATAATAAAAATCTGCGGATCTTTCTTTACCATCGTTAGAACCATTCTCTGTCAGTAAATCATCAAGCTGCTTTTTTGAAACCAATTCACTTGATTTTATGATTCCTTTAAGCGGCTCTATTTCATATCTACCCGTAGCATTTATATCATTCTGATAAAAGCGAATATACTTTGCTTTTCCTATATCTTCATGATGTGAATACACTGATTCACCCTTGATAGCATAGTAATAAAAAACAAAAGTCCTGCCTTCAGATAAAAGGTCTTCTCTGCTCAGCAACTCATAATAATCAGGTCTCAAATAACCGATAACACACAAATCATTATGGATATTCTTATTGTCCTTTTCCTTACCTGTAGTTCTTTTATCTAACATACTAATCGCAGGTTCACCAAGTACAAGGTTGCTATAAGACAACATACGGTTAAGTCTGCTGTATTTTCTGCTACGTGCTTCAATGATTTCATATATAAAATCCTTCAATGCATTTTCACTGTCCGTCTGAATACTTGGTTTGATTGCAAAAGCACCTACTCCTGGAAGAACCTCCTCAAAGAGTCTGTAATTCTTTGTCTTTGAATCAAAATCTCCAGGATACAGGACGTAACTTCCTACAGTTCTTCTAATTGCATCATTATATGTATGCATTTTCAGAAGATCTCCTCGCTTGTATGTATTCGTTACGCTATCCTGTTTATCATTTTCAACTTCTTCCTTTATCTGCTCCTCTGTCATTTCATTTTCATCAGGTCCGATAAAAGATCTTAAATCCGTTATCCTGTACTTCGCATCAAAATGAATGTAGCTTACCGCACCTTCTCTGACGGCCTCTTCAGGTTTAAGATAATCCGAAGGATACACTTCTAGCGTGTAATCCGGTCTAAACGGCCTTGAATATGATCCTGCATACTTTGTATTGGAAAACTCTTCCCTTGAAAAGGTCCTGTTATAATACAGATTCACCCTTGTACCCAAATCAGGAAGAAGAAATGCCTGACAAGAAGTCTGACCTTCGCTTAATGAAATAGTTAGACCATTGTCAGTATTGATGAACGGCTTTTCAGAAGCCTGTACACATTGGCAATTATCGATTGAACTGATAATTTTTCTAAGTTCAAAAAACAACCAATACTCATACAGCAATGCCGTATTTTTAGATTCTCCGCTATAGGCCTCCTGCTCACCCTCCCAATTCAACTGAAGAGCAAAATCAACCATAGCTGCTGCGTAAAAGACTTGTCTATATCCTTCTCTCTTTTCAAGTACCTGATTATTCTGCGGCATAATCGTAAGTTCTCTTACATCATCAAAGAAATGATCTCTCAAAATATCATCAGTAATTCTTTGAATCTCTAAAGCCTCCCGATAGCACTCCGTATACATATTCTGTCCTGCATTTTTTCCTTTTGCGGCATCAAGACTTGAACAGAGTTCTCTACATATCAGGTTGAATTTTTTCAAAGCAAACTTCACAAAACGGTTTGCAACTGTATCAAGACTGTCATACTTTCTTGTTACAGCAACTTCTTGAGGCATAGGCTTTCCATTTACCATCTGCCAGCCTCTACTATGAGAAAAAGGGCTGGAATAAAAGCTTGCACTTGGAGAACCCTGTCCAATTGGCTTAAGGACTTCATCCTTCATAAGCATTCTATCCGGATTACGCTTTATATGTCCGAAAAGAGCCTGTAGGTTATGTGAGTAACAGAATTCCCTCAAGAAAATAAACTGCTCCAAAAGCGTCTTGGCACTATTGGTATCAGATGTTTCAAATCTGTTCGATGTAACACCTGAATACTCCAGCAAGATTTCTGCGCACTCTTCAGCCAGCTTTTTAGTTAACTCAATATAGTCCTCTTCATAATTCATCTTCTGAGGTACTATTTCAAAATCAACTACAGTTTCATCTGAAGAATTTTTTAAATGTGTTCTTCCAAGGTAGTTAATAAATCTAAAGGATAATGCATCTCTATCTCTGGTTACTTTGAGGAACTTATTATTCTTCTCATTTGGGAAACCGAGATTCTTACAAATCTGATCCGAACCAGTTTGAATGTCATCCTTTAATCTGCATGTATAAGTAGCTGTTTCGCGTAGTCTTAATATTTTCTGTCCATCCACTGAAGTTGCAATATCAAGCTTTGAGAGCACAGCTTTAGACGCAGCTTCTTTTTCTTCATAGGCAATCATATCTGTGCCTTCTTCTTCAGTAGCTACGTTAAAATCAATAGTATCCCACTCGCCCTGCGGATAAATTACTATCTCTATTCCATTTTTATCTTTAAATGAAACTGCTGCTATGCCCATTAAAACACCTTCTTACATAAAGCTTGCGTACTGATATTTATCAAGTCTTTTCTTCATCTGCTCTATCTTCTTCAATGATAAAGTCATTTCTTCTGATGAATCCCCAATTCCGTTTTTACATTTTTCTTCAAGAGTATCCAGTAACTCTCCTATCTGTTTTCTATCACCATATATTTTAGGAAGAATCTTCTGAACAATCTGTTCGTCCATTGTTCTTGTAAGATTAAAGTTACCTTTCTGTAACTCATATGCCGCTGCATAATACTGACGGATCTCTTTAACTGTACGATAAGCAAATTCAAAACCACTTTCCTGAAGTTCCTCGTAAATGCTACCAAGAAATTCTCGAACCTGCTCAAGTTTTATCTGTTCAACATTGCAAACTCCATTTCTTATAACAGACGCAAGATCTATAAATCCTTCAGCCACTCCATTTCCTGCACGAGAAACATTATTCACATCTACTGAACCTGTCATCAAGTTCAATACAGCTTCCTTTTCAGGCTTAAATTCTACAACATTAGAGCGATCTAACACCTTTGGACTAAACATATATGTTGTTTCATCAATATTAACTGTTCCTGTTACAAAAAGATTTTTAGGAAGTCGTATCTTTTCAGGAATCGTTATCTCTTCTCCATCTTTCGCTTTTTTGCCAGATACCTTGTAAAGTAGGATTTCTTCATCCGACTCCATTGCACTCAAAAAATCTGAAAAATATCTTTCCACATGTGAAAGATTCATTTCATCAAGTATAAGGAAATATGGCACTGTCGGATTTTTTATTGCCTGGAGAATAAAATCCAGTGTTGGAGTTGAGACATATTTCTCTTCAAGTGGATTATAAAATCCAAGCATTTTAGTATTATCTGTCCAGTCTGCACCAACAGGAACAATTAACCAATTTCTTTTACCATCTATTGTTCTTTCAAGGTACTGTGAAAACTGTTTCGCTATTCTGGTTTTTCCCGTACCACTATTACCAGTCAAAATAACAAACGGTTTAGTCAGAAGTGATGTGATATATCGCTCAGCAAAAACAGAATCAAATACATCTGGTAAATCTGATATAAGAAATTCTTTCTTCAATACATGAAGATAATAGGTACCACCCTCGTCCTTTATTTCTAGAACATCAGAATAATATTTATTAACCAGCTTTATAAGCGCCTGTAGATAATTATTGCCCTGTGCACCCTCAGTTATATCTGTTCCAACCCATTCAGTAGTCAGTTTACATCTGTACTCTTCACCGTTTGCTTTTATAAGATATTCAGTATCAAACACCCTAGTCTTATCACTTGATGATTCTGGGTCAAACATTCCTGACGATGGACGTGCGAACATATACCGTAACCAGTTTCCTTCTGGCAAAAGCCCATCTGTATTTCCTGTATTTATCTTTATACTCTGATCCATAATTTCGATTCGTTCGATAATACTCTCTAACTCATCTAACTTATATATGTAATCAACAATTGCTTTTGCACAATCTTTCACTACAACTGGCAGCTTGATTGCTGAATCAAGTACTTCAGTCTGGCCAGAAATTTCATTTTCAAGCTCATCATAAAGAGCAGGTCTTTTTGCAAGATAATAGACCAGATTACCTAGATATGCAGATGAGGCATTTGGAACATCCATCTTTCCTAAAACACAAGACCCAAAAATATCCTTACATGATCTGATTTTATCGTTGGCATTAACCAGATTTTTACCTGGTCTAAATTCCTGATCTCCGTTAATGAATTTTTTCATATACTCTCTATCATTTTCAGAGTCAAAAAGATTAACATATGCAGATCCGCTATAATCCTGTGCTTTAACACAATTCATTACATCAGTATCAGTTCTCATATGATTATCAAAAAAATCGCAATACTGATATAAAGCCTGCGCATATTTTTTGCACATTACAGCCAGATACAACCATTGATTTGAAAAGAAAACATAGCTTTTATCAGTTTGAACAACTGATGTTGCTCCCCAAATTTTGCTATATGCTTTCTCCTCCTGTGAAAACATCTCATCCAACTTTATTCTTAAGCCTTCACTTATTATAATTTCTGGAATAAGTCCTGCCTTGATACTTTCAGGTTGAAGCACAGGATCATTTAAATCTGCAAACATCTATTTACACCTCCAATATTTGTTTCACTATTTGTTCTGATACCTTTTCAACAACCGGAACTGCTACACTATTTCCAAACTGCTGATAGGCCTTTGTATTCGAATCCGGAAGCTTAAACTCTTTTGGAAATCCCTGCAGGTTAGCTGCCTCTCTTGGTGTTAGTTTTCTCGGATTCTTACCCGGTTGCTCAATCAGTATTTCACTCCCGTCCTTGTAATACCTTCTCGATATTGTGCTCGTATATTCAGAATCTCCATTGAATAAACAATATCCAAATCCATTTCCTTTTTCTTCATGTTCCAACTTTCTTCTTTGATGTCCCGCCCACAATTTATCCGAAATTGTAAATGTATCAGGAACATTTTTTTCAAGAATAGATGAAACTTTTGTTTTCGTGTTTTCAGTCTCTGGATATAGAAATTCTTTAATATCCAAATCCTTTTTCCAAAGTACTATATAAATTCTAGGACGATTCTGTGGTACCCCATAATCTTTTGCGCACAGAACCATCTTTGCACATTCCTCTTTTAGTTTTGATACCGGACCATTATCAATAAGTTCCTGTGGAACATTACACGTATATCCCATCCCAGTAATTGTTCGCAGAACAGTTTGAATGGTTTTTCCTTTATCATTACTGATAAGTCCTCTAACATTTTCAAGCAATACTGCCTTGGGTTGATGATCACGGAGTATTTCCGCAATATGATAAAACAATGTTCCTCGCGTATCTTCAATTCCCTTTTTTAATCCAGCATTGCTAAACGGCTGACAAGGAAAGCCCGCACATAAAACATCAAATTTATCAGGGATTAATGCTTTAGTTGCAGGTATCGTAATATCACCAAATGGCACTTCACCATAATTTCTAAAATAAGTTTCCTTGGCAGGCTCATCCCACTCACTAGAGAAAACGCACTGACCACCCAGATTCTGCATAGCAATTCTGAATCCGCCAATTCCTGCAAATAAATCTATAAATGTAAACTTGTTTCTCTTAGGCACTAATTCAATTTTATTATCTTTATTGAACAATTCTGCTGAAGGTAAGTCAGAAGCGTCAATTCCATTTTTTTTTAAAATGTCACGATACTTCTTTGCGTTAATCGTATCGCCAAGCTGAATTGCATGACTGATTAATGCATACTTTTCATCAAATTCCTTGTCTGTGAATCGAGTAAATGCGTTGTTGTAAATTGTCTTCTTCATTTAAGATTTGTATAACCTCTCAATCTTTAATTTTGTCGCATTTGGAGACATATTCATTTTTCAAAACTCATAACATCACCAATATCACAATTGAAATAATTGCAAATTCTCTCCAATACATCTAAAGACACTTTTTCTCCCTTCCCCATTTTTGCAATGGTAGTAGAGCTGACTCCGATCTTATCTATCAGATCCTTCTTTTGCATTCCATTATCAATTAATAATTTCCATAGACCGTTATATGATATTTTCACTAAGTACACCTTTCTTCTCCTCAGAGAACAACATTAAACCAATCTTTCACTATTATACCATCATCTCTCCATATTCGCTATATAAATCTTTATTTTTGTAAAGTTTTTATTTTCCCGGAAAAAGCATTGCTTTATTATTTTCCCATATAATTTTGAGATTGATTTTTTTAATTCACTACGGTCTGTTACATGTCCCTTGAATGAAAAACTAAAACTCAACTGAAATATCGTCTGATTACACAAAATCGATTTTTGACCCCCATTTCGACTGATATTGTGGTGCCTTCTTTCTAAAAAGGTGCTATAATTAGCATATTCCAGACAGCGGGTATATCAAAAATTGCATAGCAAACAGACGGCTGGCTAATTCTTATGCAAAAGTAAATGCGACCCGTCTAATAACACCTATTGACAAATCGATTACTACCTGCATTTAAGTCTTTCAGTTACTTTTTAACAAATAAGTCTGGCATCAAATGCACTTCATCTGGCGGGATGAGGTGCATTTTTAACAGCCTCATTAACTCGTGGAAATCTTCATCATCTTCCCCGACTAATTCGTACGGACTTTTATTTCCAAGTCCTGGACGCCTAATGCTGTTGATGTGATTCATAAGTAAAGTAATATCATCCTGATTATAAGGATTTAAGCTTTTCTTTTTCGGAATCGCATACCGAATGAATTCATGATTCTTTTCGATACATCCTTTTTGCCATGAAGCCATCGGATCGCAGTAAAACATGCTTGTTCTATAAACCAAGAAACCATCCTCATCTGATGTAAGCTCTAACTCATCCACTTTCTTAAATTCACTGCCATTGTCAGTCAATATAACCGGAAATAATCTCCGAAATACTTCTATTCCAAGTCCTGCCTCAAGAACGAATCCCTTGTCTGCTTTCACTCCGTCTTCGTGTGACAGCTGCATCAGCATACTTTGCACTATAAATATATTTGTCTTTTGAGCAAAGCTTTTTCGTTGAACAGTTATTGCACACATATGGCGGCTTTTCAAATCTATGGCATGCCTGGGATACATATTTCTCACAGTATTTCTGGCAGTCCATTCTTCGACATCTACAACAATTTTCTTTGCAAGACTCATCTCCACAAACATGATGTTGTACATGCTGTCTTACAAATCTGCAGTCCTTCCTCAGAAAATAATTGCCTAGAATAAATGTACGATTTTCTTTAATCTCATGTGCAATCGTAGATGGATGTCGATGAAGTAGTTTTCCTATCTTCTTGAATGAATCCTTATTACTGATTCCAGTTTCTATCGCAATCCTGTCAGACAGATCCATCTGTCCTTCTTTTTGGTAATAAGTCATATCTGCTCCTTTCTAGCAGATAGTAATCGATATCTTCAATATATCATGTCTGCCAGAAGAAGCCATTGCAAAAGTAAATTAGACTTTTTTAGCCATTTTCAGTTGTCAAAGTACAGGTTTAATTTTTCATTTTAGGCTCATCTCCTAAATTATTATACTCGATAGATGTACAAAAAAACGGACTTGTAAGACCATAGTTCACAAATCCGTTGTGGAAATTATTCTACAATAAGACTTCTTTAATTCAAAAATCAGAACAGTAAATTAGCATCTACCGTATATCCAATATTCTTTAGTTCTGCCAGCACTTGGAATTTCCAGTTTGCTTTATCTGTATATACGACACCCTGTAAATCAGAAGGTATTTCAATCCCAGCTTCAACGATTATAATAACTTTATCTCTTCCAAGTTTTCCCATAAAATAGCCTGCCTCAAAAACAACATTTTGGCGTGCTCTTTTTTTATAATCTGATTCATGTAAACTTTTTCCTTCATCATCTGCCGTCATTAATATAATGGCTGCTCTACACTGATCTGAATTTTTTTCAAATTTTTCAATAATTGTTTGTCCTGCATTTACCTGTTCCGATAAAACAATTCCCTTTATTTTTTGTTTTTCCAACAACAATGCAACTTCATTTTTTAATTCTCCGTCATGCCCATGTACGATAAATACATTTGAAAAGTCTATTGAAGTTGGTTCTATATTCTCCACGCCTTCTTCATTTAATTCATCTAAATAGCTAATAAAAATTGATTTTGTAGTTAATAAATCTTTCTTACATTTATTTACAAATGAAGATTCTGGAGTTCCACTATAATAAGCCATCAATGTAAAGGGTGTTTTTTTAAAATCTTTCACTTCATAGCTCTCATCTCCAAATAATTTATTAAGAATTCTTATCGCCTTATTATGCCAAGCCTGAAAATCCGAATCAGATTGTTTTACATTTTTTGATAATAAAGTATCTATTTCTTCTGTAACTTGTTTGAGTCTTTCATAATCTGTCATATAATTATCTTCTCCTTTTTCTTATAAATTAAATCGTGCAGACAATTTAGATACCTTTCTTTTGTCTTCCGCAAACACCTTTTTCAATTTTGAGTAATTGCTACTCTTAGAATTTATATTTTGTTCTATTTTTGCTTCTAGTTCATTTTGTTCCTTTATTTCATCTCTATGTACTTCACCTATATTAATCCTTCCTATAACAATATCATCCTGTTCCCCACCCTTTATTTGTAATACATTTCTATCATTTTTCCCATATGGTCCCGTAATTCTAGAATCTCCATATACCGATGTATTCGCCTGGGCGATGAAAATATGCAAATCTCTTGCTGTTGTTTCTATGATATTTGAAAAATATGATGTGTCTTTATTATTAACAGGCGCAAACAATATATCTATTTTTCCTTTATATAAACTTCTTGCCATAATATCCGTAAATTCATAGCACAGAAAATTTCCATATCGAATACCATTACTAGATATAATTTGGTATGTAGGAATTTTCTGATCTTCACATCGGAATTTTTCAAGTGATAATATTAGTTTTTCTTCTGGTGCATAATCGTTTTTTTCTCTCACGAGCATAATTGCATTTTTATATTTTCGTGTTACAATCGGTGCAAATATAGCAATATTATTAAAAGCCCGATTCTTATACGTAATATATTGCAATCCAGATATTACCGTTATTCCACTCTTTCTGACAAAAGATAATATATCCGAAACCCACTGCACCGGCATATAAAATTCTGGGAAAACTATAAAATCAACCTTATCCTTTCCATCTGCGTATGCCGTTTTCATAAACTGAATCAAATTAGATCTATTCAATCTAATATTCTCTCCACACGGCAACCCATAACAGCACCTTTGCTTATTCATTTTTATATTAGCAATGGCTATTTTTACGTATTCCTTATATTCTTTTTCCTCACCCAATTGAATGTTTTGTATTAAATATCCTTCTTTGTCTTCATTTACAAATTTTATTCCAACCGGATATGCCGTTCCTACATTTATTGTATTGATTTCATAAAAAAAATCTTGAATAAAAGCAATTTTCTGCTCTATCGTTTTTTTCCCATTCCTATAATACGTTCCTCCGTGAGTAGACTGAATCAAAAATGCATACTGAAAAATCTCATCAAGATTTACAAAGCGAGGTGAATATTTCGTCTTACGACTTTTCCGAATTGATAGATTCATACTATGCATATCTTTCAATGTAATATTTGTAAAATCTACATTATCATCAATATCATCAGAATAATTCACCAGTGGAAACGAAACTAAATTATGGTTGAATAAATTGGCTTGTCTTATCTTTCGTGCCAATACTAATATTTGCTGTTTCTCTTTTTTACTATAATACGGATGCAGCGCCATTACCACCGATATACTTATATCTAAACAACTGCTCAAATTTCTTTTTAATTTAGCTTTTATTGTTCTCTTTTTACCTTTTTTTATATCTTCTATAATACCAACCTCTATTTTTTCTATTGCTTCCCTTATATTTTTTTCAAAGCCTTTCCATTTGTATTGGTTAGCATTTTCTGTTAAAAAGAAATAATATAATGCATTAATCCAATTGCTTGAATACTCTATTGCCCTATTTCCAACAAAAAATTCTATAATTTTTTCACTTTCCCATGTCCTTTTCTGCTTTTCCTCCTCCGTCAAGTATTTTCGTTTAACTTTATTATTCATAACAGCTTGTGACATATGCCAGCCCAATTTAAATCTATCAATCTTTAGCTGTCCTATATCTCTTAATTTTGTTTCTCTATTTATGAGATTATTGGAGTATATTGCCTCTTCAAAATCCGCTAGATTTAATTCATCTTCTGGAATCACATTCATTTGGCTTGGATATTCTTTAGTTTTTTCCAATTGATCTATCAAGGCCTTCGAATCATCCTTCGCAAAATAAAAAATTTTAACTTTAGATTTTTGTATTTTTAAAGATGAGTAATCTTTTAGATTATAATTATCTTGTCCTTCTTTCTCTAAGATTTTCAACCTGTCAACCAAGCATCTTTCAAATACTGTTTTTTCATTTATATTTTTTTCCTCTCCAGATACATCCATTATTAAGATAATGTCATCTACATATCTCCCATAATATGTTACCTCTTCCCTCTCGCAAATATTTTTATCAAATTGTGACAGATACAGATTAGCTAAAAACATTGAACTAAAAAGACCAATCGGCAAAACCGTCTCGCCCAGCCCGGTATTTTGCGAACAATTTCTATATTCCATTATTAATTGTGTATATGTCAAAAAAATATTTTCCAAAACTTTAGTTTCAAAATAAAGTGCTTTATATCGGTCATCATCCGCAAATATTTTTTCAAGAATATCAAATTTCCATCTGACCGAATAGTAAAAACCCTTTATATCAAGTGAGAATAATATTTGACTTTTTTGATTTGCATTTTCCTTCCGCACTGTTTCAATTGCATTATTTCTCCATGCACAATATTGCGGAAAATATATTTTAAACAGTTTATTCTTTTGAAAATTTATTGATTCAAACCAATCCGTTTGATGATTATATAAGACCTTGTAGTCTAAGCAGTTTCCGTAACAACTCTTTTGAATTGTCTGATGGTCCATGGCAATTTTTCCAATAAGCACTGTCCACAAAGTATCTATAAGATGCAACTCAATTGGCATATTAATAAAAAAATTAACTTTATTAATAGGTCTTTTCTCTTTTAAATTGCTTCTTACAAACTGATCATTTTTATTCTCATTTTCAACAAAAGCTTTAGGTAAAACATAAAAATCTATCTTCTCAATAAGCTCCTGTATCCATTTGATATTCGCATCATTCTGCGGATTATAAAGAAATTCCGCTAGTTTTTTAATCCTTTGGTTCATTTTCTCATCATCATACTCAAACTCTGCTATTTTTTCTTTCATAAAAATAAAGTTTTTATTATAATGATAATAGCTTTTTAGTTTTTTATATGATCCTATAAGCATTTCATAATTTCTATCGATATCGCTAAACATATTTACCACCAACTCTTTTTATAATCAAATCAGCTATAGTACCTCTCCAAATCTTCCTTCATCTGCCCTTTCACTCTTTCCCAATCTCCCTCACTCATCTTCGCCAGCAGCACATGATTCAGTGAGATCACTCCCAAATCCTTCGAGTAGTACATAAATCTCTTTCTCTCGAACTTTTCAAAGGGATTAGTCAGCATGCTGCTTTTGATCATTTTCCGGTCTTTCAGAGTCTCGGCATTATAAGGGCAGCTGGGGCGATCCACCGGCAGTCCTTTATCTATCCTATCCTGATAAAATGCTATGTAATCTGTCAGCACATCCTCGATCTTCGCATCGCCTATCGTGTCCATATGATTGATAAAGGACAGCAGGAACGGCATTTTATAGGACAGTGAATAATCTCTTTCCTCCAGGAATGCAAAAAAGTCATCCCGAACGGTTTCATCGTTATGCTCCTGAATGTTCAGTTCTTTTCTGTATTTCTCTACATCCTCCGGGCTGAACAGGCTGATCTTCTTGCTGCCGAAGGGGAATTCCACCGTTGGTGTAATCTTCCCCTTACGGATCCAGCTGGTGATCGTTCCGGTATTGACGAAGTACTCTCTCGCCAGCTGTTCCTGACTATAGTAATCCCCGTACTTTTCTTCAAAGGTATGGATGTCCACTTCCACGATCCGTTCCACGTGCTCTGTGATACCATCGATCTCGATCATTTGTCCCGGCAGGTAATCCTGTCTGGTGATATCGCCGAACGGAACATACAATGAGTTCCCGAAGATAGCATGCATACTGCAGGGTCTTACCATGGCTCCGTATTCATCTACCACATCAATGACGAACACATTTTTCTTGATAGATGTCCGGCGCAATCCTCTGCCGATCTGTTGAAGATACAGCACTTTCGACAGCGTCGGACGCGCCATAACAAGGATTCCGAGTTCCGGATAGTCCCAGCCTTCCGAGATCATATCGCAGGCACAGAGGAAACGTATCTTATGCTCCTTGAACTCCTGCATAACCTTCTCCGGGTGTTTTGTATCTCCACTGTAATCCTGCGCCGAGATACCGGCGGTGTTCAGCAGGCGTGCCATTTCTTTGGTATGCGCCTTGTTGATACAGAAGATAATTCCCTGACGCTTTCCGGCATCTCCCTCTGTGAAATAGTCCTTCAGCACATTTACGATCAATTCATTTCGTGAAGTGACACGCACACTCTTCTCCAGATCCGCATTCACATAATCTTTTCCGTTAAAACGGACATGGCTCAGATCAATATTCGTCTCGATCCGGTAGACATTCGCCCTCGCCACAACTCCCTTCTCCATTGCATCCTTCAAAGAAAGCTCTGTTGTATAATTTCCGAAGATTTCTTCCAGTCTCTTTTTATCTGGGCGCTGATCTGTCGCTGTCAATCCTACGAGAAATTCCGGCGCATAGTATTGGATCACCCGCTTTAGCATCGGAGCCACCGCGTGGTGCGCCTCATCCACTACAATATAGGAATAATAATCCCTTGTTTTTTCATGGTAATGTCTTACCGCATAGCTGTAAGTCTTAATATCGATCCGATCCTGCAATGGCTGCAGGTCCTTGTCGATTCTCTCTTTCCAGTCCGCAATGATATTCGTATTCGGTGCCAGGATCAAAGCCCGGAACTGCTCTTTTCCGGCTGCAAATTTCTGAATATCTTCTTCTACGATCCGGGATTTCCCCGCTGCGGTAGGTAGTACAATGAGGAATGCACGAATTCCTTTTTCCCGCCGTTCCTGTATCTGTGCAAGGCTGATCTCCTGGTGCTCATACAGTTCCGTCTTACGTTCCAGCAGCAATCCCGCTTCCCGGAATCCGCCGGTGTCTTTTCCCAGGTAAGACCGGATATCATCCTCGATACGATCCTTGAATCGGCAATCTTCCGTGGAAAAACGGTATAGCTTTAATCCCCACAATGCGCAGGTATTCTGCTTACGTAATTGTTTCCGATAGCCCTCTATTCCGATCAGCTGCGGATGGTGGTAATGAATTCCGTTTTCCTCGATTGCCACTCTGCTGTCTGCGGTATCTACGAGATAATCGAGGAAATAATTGTTGCCGTCCTCATCGGATATCCGGAATTCTTTTTGCAGATATTTCAATGCCCGCATACCGTAGACATCCGTGAAATTCTGTTCAAACAGCAGCTCCAGCGGTGATGAGTCCGCATGTTCTCCTCTTTCTGAAATCTTTTTGGTAAAGTGCAACACTTCCTGTCTGCTTTTCTGCAGGCATTTTTCTATCGTTTCCGGATCAAATCCCAGGAATCGGAACACTCTCCGGTATATTTTCATATAGTGATTTTGTTTATCTGTGATCAGTGTATAAGGAAAAATCTGCTCGCCATCGCGGCAGGAGCAGATTTCATCATCGATAATGACCATGTCCACTCCATCATCATAAAAGTGACTCACACCGCCATTCGGATAAGTCACTGTCTCCCGGAGGACATAGTTCGGATATGCAGTTAAGAATTGATCTTTTTCAGGAATAGATTCAGCCATCTTTCTTCCCTGTCCGGTCGTACATCTTCTGTCAGAAAGTTCCGCAGCTGCTGTAAACTCGTATGTTTTTTCAGCAGCTGCTCCAGTTTCTCTTCTGTGAGATCCAGAAAATATCTGCCGTTCCTTTCCCCCTCAAATACGCCATGCTTAAATGACATGTACAAAATGCCCTGCGGCTTCAGTGCCTTCTCGATGCGATATAACACTTCATCCAGTTCCCCATAGGATAAGTGCAGCAGCGATGAGCACGCCCAGATACCGTCATACACTTCCGATGCATCCAGCTCTTGGAACAACTGGCATTTCACCGAAATCCCCGTGTACTCTGATGCCAACGCGCACAGTTCCGCGGAGCCGTCGATCGCGTCTACCCGATAGCCATGCTCCAGGAAATATTTCGTATCCCTTCCGGAGCCGCAGCCCAGGTCCAGGATCTTCGCCCCTGCAGGAAGCCCTTCTATAAATTCATCCTGCATTACATGAAAATCTACATTCCGCGTATTCTCCACAAAATCGGCGGCATTTTGATCATAATATTGAATTGTCTGATTCTTTTTACTTTTTTCGCTCATTTAAAGGTATCATAGCATATTTTCAGGAATACTGCAATCTATGTAAAATTGCTCCCTCTATTATATACATGACAATATGCGACAGAATCTTACAAACTTTTCAACGGAGGTTGCCACCGAGTGGTCATCAAGTTTTCTACCAGTACTCCTCTCCCCAGTACCTCGCCAGCACGCTCTCCATATTTGCTCTGCCCACGGGGTTCGCGGTATGGATCTCCACGGGGTAAAAGTTCTCCCGCTCCACCAGCCAGTCCAGCAGTTTGATGGCATCGCCGCCCTGATTTGCAAAATCTCCCAGGTCATGGTCGAGATCCAACACCTCGATCTCGATGCCGTTTCTCTCCGCCTCCCGGATCAGCGTCTTGGCTTCATTCACGGATCTGGCGCTCTCATATCCCCAGGGTGCGGGGCGGAGATCATCTAACCAGATTTTCATTGTTTCTTCCTCCCCGGTATATCTCCATCAACATTTTGTAATTTTTCACTTCCATTCCTGCAGGCTGTCGATCTCGGTCCCGCAATATTCACACACGCCTTTGGTCACATCAATATTAGCATCGCATTTGGGGCATTTGATCACGTGGATCCCGCTGTCCAGGGTCATGACTCTGTCATTGTGACTGAGGGAGAAGGTATCCTTCTGATATGCGGATGTGATCCGCCCACCTCGCAGATACACCAGTCTGACCTTCAACTCCACATCCACGCACAGTATACCGTTCTCCACATGCTCCTGCAGCCCGGTATAGTCCATAATGTCGTAATCAATGACATCCGGCCGGGAATAGTAGCGTCTGCCGGCTTCGTAGTTCAGATTATTATAGAACCGCTTTTTATCGATGCCGGTGGCGGTCCAGAATTCCTGCTGCTGACGGTTCTGTTTTTCTTTGTATCGTCTGACAGGCCCCAATACCGCATAAGCATCGCACAGGTAGAAAAAGTAATAGAGGATCATAGCCAGGATTGTGGCATAGATGAAAATCTTGCCCACATCATAGCCATTGAAGGTCCTGGAGGTATTTATGATCCACAGGCTGCATAGCAGGAATGATATGATGTAGTCTACCACTCCCGTGACAATCCGGTAGACCGGGCTTTGCAATACCAGGTCATAATGGTGCTTGCTGCCCAGCTCCTTGTCTGCGTAGTCAATATTGGAGGCCGCATCACAGCAGGGACAGCCGTTCACAAATTCCTTTACTTTGCCGGTAAAGCCACAGTTCTCACAGGTATGCTGTGCCTCTTCATCCATTCCGTATACATAGGTATACTCCATGCGGGAATCGAAGATTTTCTCTGTATGGAGCAATTTCCCCTGCCGGAAATACTCTTTGCGGCAGCGGATACCACTGTGCACATCCTCCTGACAGCTTCCGTCTGTGGACCGGTATCTCAGGGTGCCATCGACGATGTAAGTAGTCTTGATATTGACGCCGCTTTCTGTAAGCCTGCGCATTTGAAGTGTTTCGGATATGAATGCCATTGCTTTCGTGTCCTATCTGTTATTGTTGTTATTATTGTTGTTATTGTTATTATTGTTGTTGGAAGAGGAACCACCGCTGCTGCCGGAGCCTGAGGATGGTGTGTAATGAGGGAACACTTTGAATTCCGTCCGTGACAGCAGGATTCCGTCAATGCTGCTGTCGGTGCAGTTCGCCATGATCACCTTCTGGGTTTTTGCGGTATTCTGCCCAATGAGGAGGGACAGATTCTGTCTGCCTCCCTTGATAAAAGCCTCCGGCTCCTGCTCCAGGAAATGATAGATCTCCCAAAGCTCCTCCTCTGTCACCTCATAATATTTCGTCAGTTCCACGCAACGCTTCATGCGGATCAGTTCTTCATAGGTCTGCGGTTCAAAATTCATAGGAAGCCTCCTTGTCATTTTTGTGATCCAGTGTCAGATAATAAAATTCGATGTTCTGAAAGGGGAGATTGATTGCCTGTATATGGTAATAGGCATTATTTTCCTGCTTCCGGTAATGGCAGTCTCTCAGCTGTGTGGTGGTAACAAGCAGATTGTTCGGGCTGTTTGTGGCATATTCCTTTGCATATTCGCGCAGGAGCCCGGAAATATCATATACATACCATTCTTCTTCGTTGTCCCCGGAATGGTCCAGCACCCCTTTATAGATCTGATGCGTGGCAATGTGCCGCTGCTTTGTTCTCCCTTCATCCCCGTAAGTCACGAGATCTCCGGACAACAGCATCAGGTACAATGCGTTGTTCTCCGGATAATCGCATTCTTCCTGCAACATATGCTTTTTCATGCGCAGCTTTACCGTACTGATGGGTGTCAGATATAGGATCTCCCTGGACTTCCTAAGGATCTGGGAGATCAGCGGATATCTGGTTCCATCCACGTCCAGCTCGAACACACCGCTGTCATAGATATACTGTAACTTCGCATCTTGTGCAATGATCTGTTCCAGTGCAGGATATTCTGCGGATGCTTTTGCAGGCAGATACTTTTCCGGCTCCTCGAGGCGCATCTTCGTCACATATTCATATGCCGTCTCGTCAGCAAAAGCATCCGGGGCATAGCCGCGGTCCCGGTACATCTGCTGTTGCAGCAGGCAGGTGTAGCTTTTGCCGGATCCATATACGTTTTTCACAAAAGGGCAGCCCGTTTTACACAGATACAGGTAAGCGCACCTCGCACATTCCTCGGGAAACGGTTGTCTGTTATGGTTTTGGAAGATCTTCCGTGCAGCGGTTTTCAAAATGGTGTCCACCGTGTCACGGTAGATATTACCGTAGTAAAAATCTTCGTTCTTCTGACCTCTGACGCAGGAATAGATGTCTCCGTTACGCTCCAACAGGAAAAATTTCTCTCCGCAATTATCGCAGTTGGTGCAGTATTCCGGTCCGAACTCATCAAACCATGCACCATTTACCCCGGCATCCAGATTGGTCCCGTCAAAAGCCTCGTGCATCCGCCGGTAAAAGATCAGCTGTTCCTCTTCACTCATGTGATGCAGCAGGCCACAGGAATTGTAGTCAAACCCTATCATGAAATTAAAATCATTCATGTCCAGGCATGTGTTCCGGTCCAGGAATTTGATATCTTCAATAATCTGATCCAGCTGTTCGAAATGCTCTTTGAAGATCGTGGCAGATACTTTTTTCTTGTCAGGGATTTCCTCCAGGAGTCTGATATTATCCAGTATCCGTTCCAGTGTGCCCTCTCCGCCCTTGGTCACCCTGTATTTTTCATGCAGGGAAAGTGGCAGATCCAGACTGCCCGATATGGACACGTTGAACTCACGGATGGTCTCGATATGTCTGTCCAGTCCGTACAGGTTCGTCTTGATGTGGGGATGCCCCACCCGGAAGCCGGCATCCGTGATGAGTTCACGCATGTCCTGATAGTAACTGCTGATATACTGGATCAGGTCATGGAATTCCCGCTCCTGCAAAGTGGTCACCTCGCCGCCATGCAGGGAAATATTAAAGGGCACCACATCCGCTTCACGGAATTTCGCAATGGCATATTGCAGGGTCTCCAGGCAATTTCCGCCCCGCAGGGTATCTACGGTGTGATCTTCCAGATAACAGTACCGGCACTGCATGTTACATGCCATGGTCGGCACATATAACAAATGAATAAATTTAGTATTCATAGTAATCAATCCTTACCGGTGTCTCCTTGAAAGCACGTTCATTGACAGATACGCCCCAGGGCAGTGTGATCTCCCGCAGAGAATCACAGCACCGGAAGGCAGACGACCCGATCTGCTGCAGCTTGCTGTCCGGGGAGATCACCACTTCTTCCAGACTGGTATTTCCATAAAACGCATGTCCGCCGATCCTGGTCACGTTATCCGGGATCTCTATCCGTAGCAGGCTGCTGCATTCTTCAAAGGTGTTGCCGCGGATCTCCGTCAGTCCCGCCGGAAGATTTACCTCCTTAAGGCTGCTGCAACGATAAAAAGCCTCCCCGCCCAGATACGTCAGATCCTTCGGCAATGTTACACTTTCCAGACTTCTGCAGTTTTTAAATGCCTGTCCACGGATCTCCGTAATGCTGTCCGGCAGCGTTACTTCTGTTAAAAAGGGCATATTGGAAAAGGTGTTGCCGCGCAGGCCCACTACCTTCTCCCCCTGATAGGTATCGGGAATGGTCGCCGTAGTCATATTCGTCAGACCATAGACATAAAATCGCACATAATATCCATCATCTGCCTGCTCATAGAAGATCCTGGGCTTACTAAACAGCAGCAGCGAGCCTGCCACGGCCACCGCCATGAGAGCCCATTTCAGTTTTTTGCTGTAATCCGGCACCATGGATGCCTTCACATTCATGACAATATTCGAGATTTTCTCCTGGGATCTGGATCTGATCTCCTTTTTCAAATATTTTATCAGTTGATAACGGCTGGTCAAAAATGCATATACCACCAGGATGATAAGTCCGATCACATAGGTTTTCATCGGAAAATGAAAGAAAAACAGAGATATGTATACGAATAACAGAACCGCCAAAACGGCATTCAGTATGTTTTTTCTGCGCAGCATGTCCTCCGGGATCAGGTTCTGCTCTTCCGTGATCCCGGCGCGCTGCATTTCACGCTTGATAAACCCTTCGACACAGTCCTCCTCGGACATGGCAAACAGCGGATCAAAATCCTCTGCATGCACGATCCTTTTCTCAGATAGCGGTTCAGCCGGCGTGGCCCCGCCCGTTACTGTTTCGTCAGCTGCAGGTGCATGGATCACCGTCTCAGCTGCTGTCTGCACCTTTTCCTTCCCAGACTGTTTGCTTAACTTTTGATTCCATACACCCTTTTTCATGGCAATGGGTGTCAGAATAAATGCTCCCACGAACACCGCCAGAAAATCCACGATTGCGATTCCTGTGGTAATGAAGAAATCAAAAAATAATAGTATTGCAATTCTGACCCCAAATAAGGTCCAGAAGATTTTTCTGCTGTTGTCCTTAGAGATCAGCTTCGACAGCGGCAAAAGCACAAATACAGACATATGTATTGTCACAAATGCCTCCATAAATAAAGTCATTCCCATTCCCATACCGTTATTTTCCCTTCTTTTCTACTATGCATAGCACATTTTCGTCTCCAAAGGACTACAATACTTTTCTATTAGCCATTTTCTTCTATTTTTCGGCTTTCCATTGTTCTAATCCCATTTTACTATAGTGGCTCAGTATTCTGCCATATATATTATCGTATTATCGCACTTTTGGCAACAAAAGTTGCCTGTGAGGAAACTTTACATATACTAATATGTGAAGCTTTTCTACATATACTATCTGTATATCACTCCATGAAACGGATTATTTTCGTTTTTGTCTTGTGCATAGAACAGCTTTGATATATAATTGTTTTACAGCTTGGAGGTTTGCTTATGAATAGAGATACCTTGAAACAGATTATGGTTGATCAGAAAGATATTTACTTGAACAATCCGTTAATTTCCAGACATTATCCTTTGGAAGAAAATATAAACTATTGCTTTGTCGGCATCAGAAGATGTGGCAAATCCTATATGATGTATCAGCAGATACAGACACTTCTTGAAAAGAAAATTCCTTTATCCGAGATTGTTTATGTGAATTTTGAAGATGAACGTCTGTTGGAAATGACATCTGATGATCTGAATACCATTCTGGAGATAGGGCTGGAGCTTGCAGGTACAGGCAATAAGCCTTATCTATTTCTTGACGAAATACAAAACATTGACGGATGGGAAAAATTCGTACGCAGAATTGCAGATATGAAATACAGGATAAGTATCACCGGAAGTAACAGCAAAATGCTCAGTAGTGAGATTGCTTCCACACTGGGTGGACGATTCGTGATTATGAATATATATCCTTACTCCTTTGCCGAATACCTGATTGCGAATGGTAAGGAAAAGAATTACCTGGATACCATCAGTACAAGTGATAAAGCGGAGCTGCTTGCACAGTATAATGAATATGTTACTTACGGTGCATTTCCTGAACTTGTGGAAATCAAAAATAAAAGAACCTTCTTAAGCAGCATATATCAGACAGTTTATCTCGGTGATATTATTACAAGAAATAAGATCACAAATGACTTTGCAGTTAAGCTCATATTAAAGAAAATAGCTGAATCCATTACCAAACCATTATCCTATACCAGACTAACTAATATCGCAAAGAGTGCCGGAACTTCCCTTGGTAAACAGACCGTCATAAACTATGTGGGATATATGATTGATTCCTATCTCATATTCCCTCTGACAAATTATGCTGCAAAGCTTGTGGAAAAAGAGACTTCCCCTAAATACTATTTCATGGACACCGGTCTTGTAGGTCTGATGCTTTTGGACTGTAAATCTGCGCAATTAGAAAACCTTGTAGCAATAGAACTTGTCAGACGGTATGGAATGGAAAATGTCTTCTACTTTGAAAACAATGTAGAAATTGATTTCTATGTCCCTGATGAAAAGCTTGCTATCCAGGTTTCACTGCAGGTTCTCGATTGTCTGGATACACGGGAGCGTGAAACCAGAGCATTTGTCAAGCTTCATAACTTTATACCGGATGCCAAATGCCTTATCATTACAAATAGTGAGGAAGCATCTATAGAATGTGACGGAATCCTGATTTCAGTACTTCCTGCATGGAAATGGCTTTTGGAAACTCCATAAACAGCTTTTCGCATAGGCGCAGAAGTTATGATATGTTTTCCATTTAACCACAGCATCAAATAACACAACTTCTTTTATGCCTTCGGAGCCTTGACATAACAGCTCAGATTCACTTGCTAATAGCAAAAGATCATTACAATTAAGAGATACCACACTATCGCTTCTTCTGGAGCAGCATGAGTTATAATCTACCTACTACAATAATATTTATGGTTAATATCCCTTACAGCCAGTAAGGAATTATCCATCTTGTTGCTTAAGCTGTATAATGATGGAGCAATTGGATATCGGAACCCTCCTACAACAAGGATTTCCTAAATGCACAAAAAGGCATCAGCCGATTATGACCAATGCCTTATACATTATCCTTTATTTGGTTCGTTTATCTATTAGCCAATTTCTTATTTTTTTCATTTTTGGCTAATAGTTGTAGTGGTATTGACGAGGACTTTTCTTTCAGATTTTCTACTAACAGGAATACTCCGTTTACATATTAGATAAAAGCATGTAAAATTTCTTTTACATAGCTTAATTGCGGTCTATTTAGCTTGTTTCTTGACTACTCAGGAAAAATATTTCTACCCTCGCCCCACCTGTATTTTCAGAATTTG
>OBZC01000549.1_pt1 | contig 41186 bp, 40 predicted proteins | sample 1538231 | NCBI WGS metagenome assembly OBZC01 (sample SAMEA2580225, study PRJEB22360) | human gut metagenome | biome: human gut; feature: human-associated habitat; material: faeces | place: Denmark | collected 2008/2010 | reverse complement strand
ATGACGTTTTTGAGTCCATGATGGCGTTTAGTGTAACTTTTTTGCAGAGTTCACATATAAATATTTTCAGGACTAATCAAAAAAAGAAAAGGAGAAATGATCTATGAGCAGTATTTTGGTATTAGGCGGAGCTGGTTATATTGGTTCTCATACTGTGTATGAGTTGATTGCCGCAGGAGAAAAAAGATGGTACATGCGTAAGGGATTACATCCATGTGAATGACCTTGCACAGGCTCATATTCTTGCCATGGAATATTTAAGAAACGGAAATGAAAGTAATATTTTTAATTTGGGTAATGGAGTCGGATTTACGGTAAAGGAAGTTGTGGAGACAGCTAGAAAAGTAACAGGACACCCGATTCCCGCAAAGGAAGAAACCAGACGAGCAGGAGATCCGTCAACGCTGATTGCATCTAGTACGAAAGCGAAAGAGATTCTTGGATGGAATCCTAAATTTGATGATCTTGAGACGATTATTACAACTGCATGGAAATGGCATAGAAATCATCCGAATGGTTATGAAGCATAATATGAGGGCAGTAAAATGATTGATCAGCTGATTTCTGAATTGGTCTTAAGCAAAATATTCAGTTTTCACAAAACAGTCTGTTTAGTATTTATACATGGTATGGATGCGCAAAATATTCTGTGTAGAATAGTAAAAGGTCATTCAGGTATTTTTTAAGGTTGCTCATTTGCAATTCCTCCTTTCCTTGTTTACAAGTCGATTATAGGATAGATAAAAAAGGATTGCTTGCCAAATCGAAAGAAGATATAGACAAATGTTGCAAAGGAGAGTATTTCATGCAGTTAAAATATGTTGACACAAAAGAGGAAATTATAGCAGTCAATAAAAAGTCAAAACATATTGAACCTCATCTTCATAACGCACTGGAGATTGTATGTGTAACAAATGGAGCATTAGAGCTTGGTGTCGGACAGGAACTTTACCATATGGAAAAAGGAGATATTGGATTTGTATTTCCAGATATCATTCATCACTATCAGGTACTGACACCCGGTGTAAATACGGCCATTTATCTGATTGCATCGCCATTTGTGATTAGTAAATTTGCAGATATCATGCAATCCATGGCTCCCGAATATCCGATTATCAGAGCTGAAAAGGTTGAACAAGAGGTATATAGAGTTATAAATGCAATTTTAGAGACAGAACAGCCAGATATAACTGTTGCACAGGCATATCTTCAGATTGTGTTAGCACGTTGCATGGGAAAATTGAATTTGGTAGAAAAGAGTAATGTGGGAAGCAGGGATCTGATTTACCAGGCGGTTTCCTATATATCAGCAAATTTCAAAAAAAAGTTTTCGCTGGAAGAGATGGCAAAAGATCTGGGGGTAAGCAAATATGTCTTATCTAGGCTTTTTTCTCAAATATTCCATAGAAATTTCAATCAATATCTTAATGATGCAAGGTTAAACTACGCATGTTATCGTCTGGAAAATACGAGGGATTCTATTACAAATATTTGTCTGGATAGTGGATTTGAAAGTCAAAGAACGTTTAACCGAACATTTAAAGAAAGATACAAAATATCGCCGAGTGACTATCGGAGTAAATGCGTGAAAGATATGTTGTTATAAACGCTTCTATTAATGGAAAATGAGCAGAAAACGCAGACCATCGAGACGCTGCGGCAAACCATTAAGGAATGGGACGTTGCATGAAGAATTGGAGAAACTGTTTCCAGAATTAAAATAGACACATATAATTGAACCGGCCTTCCATACATTGAGAGGGCATTCTTAATCAAAACATAAGGGAAATCGAATGGCAGTGTACTAAAATTAGGTGGATGTAATTGAAGAAAAAATATGATATCATGTGAGTAACAAGTCGGAATTTGGAGGTAAAAAGCATGATGAAGCTCGATAATTTTATTAATATGATGACGGGACACTTTAATAACAAAGAGCAGTTTGATAATATGCAGAGAGAAGGGAAAACATATCCTTATGCAGAACACATTAATACAATCTGTAATGAGAAAATTTTAAACCTTCCTAAAGCTTTTAATGGTAAATTTGTTGTTGAAGAAAGCTACTATGAGACAAATGGTAAACGCCATGCTTCCCCACATCTTTTCCTTATTACAGAGAAAGAAGACGGAATTGTGTTGTATTCTTATGAAATACCAGAAGGAGAAGATAAAAGTACGTTTTCATATGATTCTATGAAAAATGCTGACTACGCTGAATTGAAAAAATCCGAAAAATTCACTCCGGTGCTCTATCATGAAAAAGATGGAATCTGGGAAGGCGGCAGTACAAGCCAGTTTTCACCGGTAATGACATTTAAACTTTGGGAAAAGTTTTCTGATAGTTGTCTGGAGGTATCTGAAAGCATGGAAGTTAATGGAAAGAAAACTTTTGGATATGATGAACCAATTATCTATAAGCGAGTATAATCCAAGAATGAAATATTGCGATAAATTTCAAATTTATGGAGGTATATATTATGAGAGTAATCATTTCAATCATTCTAATGGTAATTGCAGCGTTGGTCGGTTTTTTCTTTGGTGCTGGAATGAACGAAGCAATGGGTGGAGCAATACTACTTTCAATGATTACAGGTTTTGCTTGCACTATTAATGCTATTGAAAAGAACAAGAAGGACTGACAACTCCCTGTTTTGAGAATTGAGAAAATCGATACTTGTAGATGGAGGTAATCAAAATGAAAGAATATCAATATTTGATTGGAAAAATTATTGTCGCAGTGGCAATTATAGTTGCCGCAATCATTATAGCGCAGGCTATTGGTGGAGCTGGAGAAAGTATCCGTAGTAGCTTGTTGCAATTAAGGGATGCTCTTCGATAACTTACAGTTTGCCGATGCCAAAAGGTTAAAACAGAATATCGCGGAGACGATGGCATGAATAAACTATACGATTTATTAAAATATATTATCTATGCGAGTTTCTACATGATTGTGATTAAAACGGGTATGGATTTCTATGGGTATAAGCGCTTTCCGAAACTATACGAATCGTATTCTGCACCGTGGTATACAGAAGCATTACTGTATATCGCTGCCCCGCTTTTCGTGATTGTCGTATGTTTTGTGCTCAGAGTAATCATTGGACGAAAGATGAAGAAGAGGTGAGCTATATGTTTATGCTGTTTGAGTTTATGTTTCCGATTATCTTCGTAATGGTTTTTGGCATGATCATCTTTCAGTTTGTGACAGGAATCGGAACATGGCATAAAAACAATCAGTCACCGCGTTTGTCGGTGAGTGCAACCATCGTCGCAAAGCGTGAAAATATCACACATCATAGCCATGCAAATGCGGGTGACCTGTCTGGAACTCATGGCTACCATTCGACTTCAAGTACCAGCTACTATGTCACGTTTCAGGTAGAGAGCGGTGACCGGATGGAACTGCCGGTTACTGGCAGTGAATATGGAATGCTGGCGGAAGGCGACATTGGGAAACTTACGTTTCAGGGAACGAGATATCTGTCATTTGAGCGCGTGTGATTCGGGAGGTGATAGTGTGAAAGAAATTAGTCTTTTTCATCGAAAAATTTTTTTAGCTTTCACGCAGTCTTACAACATTCCGCGCCGACCGTCTGCGTTCTTCCTCCTGAGCCGCATAATGTTTTCTGGTCGTATTGACATCATTATGGCCTAAGACGGAGGCGACGAGGTAGATATCGCCGGTTTCCCGGTAAAGGCTTGTACCGTAGGTGCTGCGGAGCTTGTGTGGAGTGATCTTTTTCAGCGGTGTGACAAGTTTCGCGTATTTTTTTACGAGATTTTCCACGCTGCGCACATTGATCCGTTTTCGCTGCATGGAGAGGAAGAGGGCATCCTCATTTCCTGGAACGGCATCGATCATTTCCCGCTCATCAAGGTAGTTTTCCAGCACATCACGGACTTCATCGCTGAAGTAGATCACGGATTCCTTTCCGCCTTTCCGGTAAACTCTGGCACCGCAGGTATCAAGGTCGATATCATTGATATTTAATCCAACGCATTCAGAAACACGGATACCGGTTCCGAGGAGGAGTGACATCATTGCAAGGTCTCGAACTTTTGTTCGCTCATGGTAAAGTTTCTGTTTCTCGGTCAGTTTATCACCTTCCTCAACCTCATCGAGGAGCTTTGCCACCTCATCGATCTCCAGACGGATAATTTCCTTTTCGTGGAGCTTCGGCATGCGCACGAGGGCGGCTGGGTTCTTCTCGATCCGCTCATTTCGGAAGAAATAGCTGTAGAAGCTGCGGAGGGAAGAGACCTTCCGCATGAGTCCACGTTCTGTATTTATAACATCTTCATTTGTATCACTCGGATGACATTTCAGATAATCAATATATTCCTCCAGATCTGTCACCGTCAGCTTTTCAAGATCGGACGGTGTGAGAGTATGGGACGGATTGTCAAAGGTGCCGGGATTGGCGGCCTTTAAGAACTGAAAAAATATTTTCAGATCATATGCGTAGGCAATCCTGGTTCTTGTGGACGTGCTTGTCTCGATTCCGCGGAAAAAATCGGAACAGAAAGAAGGGAGTTCCTTCTGCAGTTCCCGAAGTTTCTTGATATTTTCTATATCCTTCTGTTCATGGTAGGAGAGTGTGGCCATCAGAATTCCTCCTTTTTATTCTTGCTTTCACGGTCATTTTCAGGGCAATTATGTGATCTGGAAAGTTGTTCTTCCGCACCGGTCTGATCTCTCTGCATTTTCACAGATGTCTCCGATCGACAGGCTTTATCATCCACCTCCTCAGATGTTCCAGTCATTCCGATATTTCCAGAATTCCAGCCTTCAATATTTCCGGAAATTACCGCATGAAACAGCCGTTCCTTAATTCCCGGATTATCTTTATTTAACTGCTTGGTTAAATTTTTAACATATTCGCGTTTTGTATGTCCATCAGCGGGGCATGGATTTTTGCACACAGGAAGGTTATATTTATTCTTAAATCCGATCACATCCGCCTCAGAGACATACATGAGGGGGCGGATCACTGTGAGTTCTGTGCGGTCCAAAAATGTTTTTGGCGGGAACGTATAAAAACGTCCTTCGAACATTAAAGACAACAGCATCGTCTCAATAATATCATCCTTATGATGCGCGTAAGCGATCTTATTGCATCCGGCGGCCTTTGTCTCAAGATTTAGGGCTCCTTTGCGCATTTTCGCACACAGAGAGCATGGATTGGACTCTTTGCGGGTCTCAAAAACGATTTTTCCGATCTCGGTGGGGATTATCGTGAGAGGAACCTGAAAGCCGTCGCAAAAGGTCTTTATGCCGCTAAAATCCTGAATTCCGAATCCGAGATCGACTGTGAATGCATGAAGCGTAAAATGTTTCGGGTAAAAGCGCTGCAGTTCATGGAGCGCATAGAGAAGAGCCAGACTGTCCTTACCGCCGGAGACACCGACAGCAATATGGTCCTGATCATCGATGAGAGCATAATCATCAACAGCCTGACGTACCAGGCTTAAAAGTCTTTGTAATTTCATTAGAAAACCTCATTTCATGGAAAACATGGTAAATCACCGGAATTTCACCATAACTATTCGATAAACTGTTCTTTCACGAATAGTTGGAAATCTATCCATATCATACCCTATTCCATCCCCAATGTCAATATTCCGGCTTTCAAAACAAAAAATGCCATAATATATTGTCGATGTAGGTAAACATGTCACAAAGATGTAGGACACTTATCACAATCACATGGAAATCCCGCTTTTCTACTATTTTTTCGGAATTATAATTCCTGCCTTTTTATTTGCAAACATGTCAGTCCTCCTCGTATCCTAATATAAAAATAATGCCGCATTATGCCAGTGCTAATAATACGACATTATCTTTCAATACCCTATATGAAAATTTTATGATTTAATAGACGTCGTTCCATTTGCCGAATATGATCGTCCGTATTAATATTAGAATTACTGCTTACTGCACGACATATTGCATCAATCAATGTAATACAACCGGTATAACAGGGAAAACTTCTATTAGATTTCCCAAAGCTTTTATTATTAAACACATTTACGCTATAATAGGAATTATTCAATATTACTTTTTTTCTCCAGGACATAATTATCATTATCACCGGTTAGCGGATCGCTGCCTATGGTAATCAATGGTATGCTGTTGGTTTGCCATTTTTCATAGATAGCTTTAAAATTCTGTGTTTTGATTAATAAATCCTGCTTATTATCCTCTGAAGTATGTATCGAATCATATGGCAGTTCCTGTGTCTCTAATATTTCTTTCTGGCCCTTCTGATTAAAGGAAAATATTTCAAAATGGTAATTTCCTATGCCATTCCATATCTCAGGTGTATACTGTAGGATATATTTTTTATGGTCAACAACAGTTAAATAGTACCAACGCCATCCAGCATGGTTATCAGAGGCATGGTCTTTATATATTACAATAGGATTGCCATCTATTATAGCATATATTTCCAATGTGATTTCCAAGGCATCCTGGCTTATAACAAGTAACTCATCATTACCATCATGTGTCAAATCTACCATAAGAGTTCCTGCAATATTCTCTTCGGGATAACGTGATAAAATATCCTCGAAAAAATTATATTGGTTATTTTTCGTGGCAATAAGAAAACACCCTAATCCCAAAAGTATCATACATATAAAAATCAAAATCTCAAACTTTGTTTTTTTCATTTTTCCCTCTTGCTGTGAAGTTCAAAGTTATGTTTAATTTATACTATATGAGAAAATAGAGCAACCAGTTCATGATTGCTCTATCTTATATTTAATGAGCTGCTTCTACATATTTTTTACTTTGTATATCCATTTGGTGTTGTACACAAACCGGAAGAATCAAAATCATAATAAAGCTTATTAATCAATAGTGTACAACTATAAGCCATTCGCCCATCAGCCTTTAAGTAATACCAATTTTGGGAGCCACGAGGCCAATCCTGCCACTCACCGGCTTTCATTGAACCATCTCCTCGCAAAAAATACCAATCTTTCCCGTCTTGTATCCAATCAGTCTGCATTACTCCTAAGCTATTCATATAATACCGTTGGCCAGAAACCTGCACCCACCCGGTTTTCATACGTCCGTTGCTGTCATAATAGTACCATGACCCGTCATTTTCTTGTTTCCAGCCTGTAACAATGGTGCTGTTCGCTAAAGACACAGAAGAATTCTTATAGTAATGTGTTATGATGTTTTTATAGTTGCTACCTCTTGCAGCATATCCAGCTGCTCCATCCTGGCAGAACCCTACTCCATGTCCAAAATAAGATCCGCCGGAGATGTCATACGGGCAGGAAACACTTTGCAGGTAAGCAATATCATTACCCCATACAGACTTTGCGCTTTTGGTATTCCCATTACAGTGAGCAAAGAATGTTGCCTCAATCATAGAACCGTTGTGAGTCACTACATATTCCTGCGCTCCTGATGTAGTGCCTAACGTTGCTTTGATTGCAACTTCATTTGTGTAGGTTGGATCAAATGCTTGGCAATCAGTAGTTGAACACAGGATTCCTTTTTGACCATGTTTGTTATAATGTGTCACGATATAATCAGCATAGGTTCGCGCAACAACAGCTTGTGCTTTGTATAATTCCAGGTACTGTGCAGCTGTCATTGAACTAGGATAGTGACCAGATTTAGGTGCGTACAATTCCTTTGAAATAACATGGCTAATATAAAAATCGCGTGTTGGACTTAATGTTTTTCCATTTGGGTAAATTACCTTGAAAGACGAAAGGGATAATGCAGCTCTGGCATCACAATTTGAAACATTCTGTTGAGCATCGGAAGGCGTTGCATCAAAATCTGTTGGAGATTGTTGTTCGTCATCCATACCGTTTAAAAAATCCTGGCTGATTTCGTTTTCCTTGGATATATAAAAAGAAAACACAGCTGCTCCAAGTTGACTGGTTACTGGGTAATTTTCATATGTAGCAATTTTGTAACCATCTTTAGATACCGTCCAATTATATTCTCCATCAGCCAATCCAAGAATTTGAAAACGACCATTATAATCAGTTTGGGCCACAACCTGATTGTCAATCTCGATAGAAGCATTTTCGATTATAACTCCAGTGTCATCATCGAATACTGTTCCAACGACATTGCTGTTTGCTGAACTACCTCTTGTTTTTAGATTTGTTGAATTATTAGAATAATTGGTGAAGCCATTATTGATATCATCTACCGTATAAGTTTTAGATTCCCCCGCCTTTTGATCTGCAAAAGAGGTGAATGAATAGGCAGACAAGAGGAATAATGTCATGCTGCAGAGTACCAGAAATCTTTTTTTCATAGAGTGCTCTCCTTTTCATTGTTTAGCATGTCTCGTTACTTAGTGTGCAGTGCTAGTTATCTACATGGGACATATCCATTGGAATCATCTCCTTTTCAATATTCGTTAATCCTTTTGTTTTCATATGTTATATGAAACAAACTTTCCTATTCACATTCATATGTTACTGCCATATAGCTCTTTACCACAGAAACCATGTTTTTACGGATTTATTCATCATAGCGACCTCCTTATCCGGGAGGCATCCATCTTAATGGGGCTTTATTAATTATATTTTTCAGGAACTGATCCAACTCAAAATCTATCGATTTGTCCATGACATATTTTGGTCTGTTCACCGTAATGTTCTCCCCCGCAAAAAATAATATCATATTGGTATGTTTCCATTGATATAATGGCTCCTTTGTCCAGGCCATTTGGGTGGAGTGATTGAGAATACAGGTTTCTTTTTTCTGTCATTAAACAGGATTGTAAATTCTTCAATCTTTTGCTGACCTGTTATTCTCTTTTTATAAGGTGGGGACACGAGTATGATCCCGGCGATTTTTCTGCGTTTAAATTATCAAGCCTAGTTTTTTCCAAAAAATATTACGCCCATGGTTATCAGCACGAAAATGATATATCTTATTTTAATTTTCTCCTTGCCCATACTGCCTCCTGTCTTGGTGCAGTCCGCGTTACTCTTTCCTTTTTTGAATTATATTATCAAATTGTACTGTTTTCAATACACTTCTTTATATCTTCATAATTCGTAATATATTATTTATATTTTAGTTAATTATCTGTAATTTTTTTCTCTTATAAGCATCCAAAAAATTTTCCTTTCAATCCACTCCCGCCATATTTTCTTCAACGTATCCAATTATCAGCGCAGAACTGCCTCTGGCTTCGGGTGCAGACTCCTCGATTCAATTTTTATTAATTCTTTTTCTTCACTTTCGTTATCGGCAACTCATATCAGGCATCCGACATATAGGAAACTGCCGATTTTACCGGCGTCACAAACAGACAATCCCGCTGTAATCAGATTTATATCCTTCACCTCCGATTCAATATATCATATTTAGTATAACATTTAATTTTTGTACATGGAAAAGAAGGAAAAGCGGATTATATCAAAGTATCTATTTCTAAAAAAAAACAATGTAGCGGCGAGCGCTTTCCTAGCTAGTAAAACAAAAGCTGTGTGAGCCCTTATAAACCAGTACTTTGGAGATGGTTCATTTTTCGCTGAAGAAAACTATTTAAAAACTACACTGATGAACGTTGGTGCAATATTCCATCCTACGCCATTACTTCTTAATTTTGCAAGATTCGATGTTCTTTTAGAGGGGAAAAATGGAACATTAACGGTTTACCTACTTGGTGACGACTTTGTGATAACCCGACCTACATATTACGGCTTTGTGAATATTGTACACAAAAAATGTAGATAGTACTTTACACAAAGAAATCAAAAATTGCCGTAAGCACTAGGTTTCTTCATTACGACATTGTGATAAGTTTACCTACATTGACAGCTTTCAAAACAAAAATGCCATAATATATCTATCATTCATTTATTCAGCACACTAAATCTGAATAAAGCAAGCACCTTCTCTCCAGCCGCATTCCAGTCTTTCTAGACCCCTGATGTGCTGTAAAGAAGGTGCTGCACATGATCCGCGCAAAAATGTTCATCACAATCATCAAATCAATTTCATACAGATCAAATTATTTAAAATTACTTTTTAGTCCCCAGAACCGGACAAATCGGTTAATTCCCAGAACTACATTCCATTAATCCAGCAGATTTCTATAATACGGCCAGTTCGCGTTCATCACGCCAATTGTGACATTGTTCGCGGAACCCGTCTCATGGACACACTGGATCTGTCCGTTTGAGGTAAATCCGAGGAACATGATAACATGCGGTGTGGATCCCGTGATTACCACAATATCGCCCGGCTTCAAATCCTGACGTTTTACCTGCCGTCCAAGAGTCCTTAAGCCCTCTGTGCCCTCATACGGCAGATGCGTTCCTGTGACGGACCAGTATACCCAGTTGACCCATCCGGAGCAGTCGAGTCCCTTTAAGATACGTCCCTTGTGGTCCGGGATCGTGACGGAACCGAAATTGTTGCCAGTATAATTCTGGGCGCTGGCCTTTCCACCCCAGTAATACGGAACTTTTCCGACAGACTGAAGGGCGTACCGGATAATATTCTTTCTCGTCTCTGAAGTATCTTTTGGAAGTCTGCTCATGTAGGAGTCAATCTCCGTCGTTGAGAGCGGCGCTCTCGTGCCCTCCACGACTATGTTGAGCCCATATGTCTCTGTCCAGTCCTGGCGGTTGATGTGGCTTACAAAGGACATCATTCTGCGGTTCCAGCCTTCCCAGCCGGTTCCGTCCGCGGATACGGACTCCGTCTCTCCCACAGTGTTTCCTGTGTCATCGACACTGTAAAGATTTGAATTTTCGTTGAGTGTGCGGATGGTCGCTGAGATCTTCAGATCGATATGTCCGGGACAGATCAGTGCATGGGATGCAGCCGCCGTATGGACGCTATATCCGTTGGCAGCGCTCTCTTCCACTTCGGCTGCCTGTTCCAGACCACCGGTTTCACTGCCTGCCGCCGATTCCGGCTTTAAAAGGAATGTCTCCGCATTCTGCTCTTCCGCTGCCGCCCGGACAGCATAACCGGAATATTCATGGTCCGCTTCTTCATTGCTGCCGACTCGGATGACCTTCACTGAAGTCTCTTCCGTTCCTTCCGTGGAAGGAGCAGTGGTTTCGCGAACCGTCTCCTCTTTCGTTGTCGGTGCTGCAGTCGTTGAAGCTTCCGCCTCCGGAGCTTTCGTGGTTGCCTCGGTCTTATCCTCCACGCGGATGATCGTCGCTTTCTTTGTGGTCTCCTGGATCACGCTTTCAGCCGTCTCAGCCAGGGAATCCAGGGCGCTTGTAGTGGATTCTTTCGTCTCGGCACCTTCTGTATGGTTTGCAGCCGACGGAGGAACTGTCGTTGTTTCAGCCACCATGGACGTATGTGCGGAGGAATCCTGGGCGGAACCTGATGCGGTGGAACCATCACTGTGGCTCTCGCCGTTTACAGAAACCGTATCTCCGGCCTGGTCGATGACCTCATCGCCTGCGTCTGTTCGGATCTCCGTGTCGATATTTCGTCCGGATACAAAGGTATCCTCGCCTTCCAGCTCGGAATCTCCCTCTTCCGCAGACGCGTTCGGATCCACGCAGCCGTCGCAGTAATAGACATTTCCAAGGGATGCTTGGTAGGAATGGGACTTTGTCCAGAGGTCATTCACATAGGTGCGGATCGTGTCAAGATCCGTGATCCCGTTATAAAACGCATAAACACTTGCCATAGAAAGAATATCCTGGGCATTTGACACTGCGGACGTGACCTCGCCGTCGCCGTTGTAAAACGTAACCTTGACATTCTTAAAATGCTCCACATACCAGGAAGCCGGATTGTTCTTATCCTGAGTCTTCGAGGTCGGGTTATACTGTCCGAGCACAGAGGACGCCTTGCGGCCAAAGGACGGGGCAAGCTTTGCCGGAGCGTTGTTTGCCATGTCATAGATCGCGGCAAACCACTTGGAGTCCTTCTGGATCAATTCCTTCATCAGGATCTCCGCATAGCTGGTCTCCGATCCCTCCTCGTACATGTTCGAAAAGTTTAATTTATATGGAGCCGGTGCATCCGGATCGATCTCCGCTGTAGTCTCATCCGTCGTATTTTCTGTAGGATCCTCGAGAATATCGACGGTCTCCGGCTCATAGATCCGCTCCGTGCTGGTCTCCGCCGGGGCGATCACCGGAATATAGGGAAGCATGGCGGAAAACGCGATACAGGTACATAAAACCATCGCTAAAAGCGGTCTCGCATTCTGCCTGCCTGTCACCCAGTGCATGCAGTCCGCGGCGATCTTCTCCACCTGCTCGCGGATCTTTTCTTTATCAAAAGGTAATTTATGAAAATCTAAATGGTCGTTCAACTTCATTTTCGAGCGTACATCTCCTGCATTATGTAAATATAACGGAGTTAGTATAACATATAGGGGAAGGAAAATTTGTTAAGATTTCTTTAATTTTCCCCATGGAAACAGGCGCGGATTGACTTTCCATCCATTTAATACTATAATCGTAACAAGTTGGCTCGTGCAGTCGCCAGGGGGGATACAGGAATGTCCCGTAAGCTTGCTTACAGGAAGGTTTCTGCGTCCCTTCTGAACATTAGGAAGATCCCGCAGGGGACCTCAAGATAGCATGATACCGCGTGAAACATAGTCTAATATTACATAACGAAAAACTGGAGATGAAAATATATGTGTGGAATTATCGGATACTGCGGTCCTTTAGATGCGCAGACAGTACTGCTCAATGGTCTCACCCAGCTTGAGTACCGCGGTTACGACAGCGCGGGAATCGCTTTATTTGACGAGAACTCAAAAATCCACTTTATCAAAAAAGTCGGAAAAGTTGCTGCCCTGCGCAAAGTATGCGAGGAAGATCCCATCGTTTCCCATTGCGGAATCGGCCACACCCGTTGGGCGACCCACGGCGGCGTGACAAGTGAGAATGCCCATCCGCATGTGGCAGGAAAAGTGACGATGATCCATAACGGCATCATCGAGAACTACCATGCCCTGACAGCAAAATACCACCTGGAGGGAAAGCTCCATTCCCAGACAGACACGGAAGTTGCCGCTGCGACCTTAAACGAGATCTACAACGGTGACCCGTTCTCCTCCATCCATGAGTTCTTAAGACAGCTGGAAGGTTCCTACGCCTTCTGTATCATGTTTGAGGACCGGCCGGGTGAAATTTATGCAGTGAGAAACGTAAGCCCGCTTGTAGCCGCTTACACAGCTTCCGGAGCCATGATCGCCTCTGACCTGACGGCTCTTCTTCCGTACTCAAAAAAATACTTTGTTGTCCCGGAAGGAAAGCTCGTACAGCTCACTGCCTACCACGCGAGCCTCTACGAGCTTGACGGTACAAAGGTGGAGCCGGAGATCCTCGAGGCATCCTGGAACACGGACGCAGCCATGAAGAACGGCTTCCCGCATTTCATGATGAAGGAGATCCACGAGCAGCCGGAGGTATTAAAAAAGACGATTCTTCCGCGCCTCACAAAAGGTCTCCCGGACCTCTCCGATGAGAAGATCCCGGATGAGCTCTTAAAGCGGATCACAAATATCCGTGTCATCGCCTGTGGAACTGCCATGCATGCGGGAATGGTGGCGAGAGCCCTCATTGAGCCACGCCTCAGAATTCCGGTGACCGTGTCCATCGCCTCTGAGTTCCGCTACGAGGAGCCGCTGATCGATGACTCGACCCTCACCATCGTGATCTCCCAGTCCGGCGAGACCATCGATACCCTGGCGGCACTCCGCCTCGCAAGGGAATGCGGTTCCACTGTAATTTCAGTTGTAAACGTAAAGGGATCCACGATCGCCCGCGAGAGCGACTACGTGATCTATACCCATGGAGGCCCTGAAATCGCCGTGGCGAGCACAAAAGCCTACACGGTACAGATCGCTGCCCTCTATCTTCTCTTCTGCCGTATGGCACTTGTACGCGGCGTATACACGGAGGAACATGCAGAGCAGTTCATGAGTGATCTCTTAAACTGCGCTTCCGCCATGGAGACCATGATCCGCGATGAGAATACAATCAATGAGATCGTCACCCACATCGTGAATTACCCGGATGTGTTCTTTATCGGCCGCGGCATGGACTACGCGTTCTCCTTGGAAGGCGCGTTAAAGTTAAAGGAGATCTCCTACATCCACGCGGAGGCTTACGCAGCAGGTGAATTAAAGCACGGAACCATCGCCCTGATCACAGACCATGTCCCGGTGATCGCCATCGCGACCCAGAAACACATCTTCGCAAAGACCATCTCCAATATCCGTGAGGTAAAGGCGAGAGGTGCCTATGTGGTACTCCTTGTAACGGAAGATACCGCTGTCGACGAGGGAATCGCCGATGTGATCATCCGCATCCCGAAGGAAGATGATAAATTCACCGTATTCCCGATCGCCGTCGTCCTCCAGCTCATCGCCTACTACGCTTCCGTCCAGAAAGGCCTCGATGTGGATCAGCCGAGAAATCTGGCGAAATCTGTGACGGTGGAATAATTACCAAATTTATATTCAATATTATTAGGGGCTGTCGCATTAGCAAATATTTTTTGCTGGGCGGCAGCTCTGCTTTATGCCCAAATGGTATCGAAATCGGTTACGTTTTCGATGCCATTCTTTATAAACGCAGTTCATTCTTCACGCTTCCAGTATCGCCTTGATACCTTTTGCGCTTCGCATCGCCACGTCCCGGAAGTGATTTCCGGGGTTCAGCTCCCAGCGCACATCCACGCCGACCTCCTGATAGTGCCTGACGATCGCCTCCGTATTTTCCTGCACGGTTTTCAGTACCGCATGCTTCGTCTTCGCCTCGGCATCCCCTAGCGACATGTAGAGCATCTCCGGTTGCCGCATCAGTTCATGCCGAAGCACGTATTCCCGGAACTTCGGAAACCACAGGGAGCCGGACATGCTGGCCACCCACGCGAAGCAGTCGCAGCGGTACATCGCATAGAGCGCAAAAAGCCCAGCCAGCGAGTACCCGGCGATGCCGACGTACGGCGCGCTTCCCCGGATTTTTTTCCTGGCTGCCGGCACGATTTCCGACGCCAATGTCTCCAGATAGGCATCCGCTCCTCCCGTAGCAGCCGGACCCCGCTTCGACAGCGGCGGACAACTCCACGGCGTCATATCGTGATACCACTGAAGCTTTCCGACCACCAGCAGATTGCAGTCCGGCGCATCCATCGCCCGCATCGCCTGCGCAAGCTCTTCCCCGTCTCCCATCACCGTATTGAAAACGATCAGTGGCCGGTTTTCTCCCTGCGCCGGATACAGCGTAAGCTCCTTTTCACATATCTGAAATCTGATCTTCTCCATTTTGTCACCATACATCAATCCGCGCTCTAATCAATCAAATCCGCTTCTTCTCTTTCATCCTAAGGAGTCTTTTCCTTCATTTCAAACGTTTTTGAAGCCAGGTTCACGGCTCCTCCCAGAACAGTTCGTCCAATGTCCGGTTCAGCGCCCTGCAGATCGCGATGCAGAGTCGGATCGTCGGGTTATAATCGCCCTTTTCGATGGCGTTGATGGTCTGCCGCGACACGCCGACGAGATCCGCCAGCTGCTGCTGTGACAGATCCAGCGCCGCCCGCGCCGATTTCATCTTCAGGTTTTTCATTTCAGCAGACCTCCCACCGATCGACACCATTTTTCACGAATTTCATCGTCCGGTTTTTCATTCCGCCGAACCTCCCCGTTTGTCCACCCACGCTTTCAGCAGCAGGTTCACGATGATCAGCGCGAAGAACGCAAAGATCAGGAGATAGATGCCGCCATCCCAGGTGAGGATGCCATCGACGATCACGTCGCCAGCACTGGCATGCCCCCGGAAACTCAGGTACTGCATCACCATCACCGCCACCATGAGCACGATGGCTGCGTTCGAGCCCGACGCCTGCCGGATGCCCCAGTACGCATCCTTCCAGATATCATAGAGGATGACCACCAGACATCCCACCATGAGGCAGGCCATCATGAGGAGTGAAAACTCGATCGGCAGTGCACCCACGCACTCCTCCCACAGCATCACTGCCGCAAGCGAGAAGGCCAATGTCAAAAAGCCGTAGCGAAATGCTCTCCCTCGAATCAGTTCCTGCCGCTCATCATAACCACTGTAATCCTTATCCTTCTTAAACATGATGATCTTGAATATCTGAACCGCGATAAATGCAGCCGTAAATGATAAAATCTCTGACATATCCGTCGTCCTCCTTCCGACATAATGTAAAATATATTTTACATCTATAGTATATATTGGATGCGTCATTATGTCAAGAATATTTTACATTTCAAAGCATCAAGATGAGATCTATGCCGGCTTTTACTTAAATCAAAAAAGGACAGACTCTCAGATCTGCCCCATAAACAGGACGATCCTTCCAGTATCTGTCCTTCTATTCTTTATACGTCGGCTTTTACGCCTTAAAGCCAGTCATCTCAAAGCCGCATTCTTCAGCCACTTCGACACGTTTATGCTTCAAACCCGACCATCACCGAGCCCGGCTCTGCATAGTAGCAGCACAGCGCCCGCTCCGGGTGGATCACGCCATTGAAGGTACCGAACAGCTCCTCGATCCGCATCTTGAGCTGAAGCGCCGCCGCCTCGTTCTGGTTGTGCGCGATGATGACCCTGCCGCCGTTGTATCCGAGTTCCTTCATCTTCTCGAGAATCAGTACCAGCACCTTCTTATCGCCACGGCACTTGCCCTTGAAGTCGAGCGTTCCCTCCGGGCCCGCGGTGCCTACGATCCGGATGCCTATGAGGCCGATGCCCTTCGCGATCACGTGACTCACACGGCCGTTCTTCGCGAAATTATCCACCGAAGCCAGCGTGAAGCAGAAGATGACATCCGCATCGCCGAAGGCCTCCTCCCACTCACCCGGACTCGGTGCCGCTGTGGTCGTTTTTCCCTTATACTCCCGGAGATGCTGCTGGTAGGCCGCAAGACCTTTCTGTATACCAAGATTCTCTAATCTCGTTGCAACATCACACATGTTTACAATCTCCTTTCCATCGAGCTTCACGATATCAACATATCGATTATCGCCCGTTAAAACTGCCATCAGCTTCAAAAATTCGTCTACATGCTCAATTTCCATTGGATCATTCGGGATATAGTCGGGATCTTTCCTTTTTTCCACAAAGAAACGGGCAGGCAACAGATTTAACTCTGCTCCCTGCCCAATCTTAATATCACTTACTTCTTATAACCTTTCTTGATCTCCACAAAATCCTGGATCATCTTCACAACTCCGTCATAACCGATCTTGCTGCTGTTCATGCAGAGATCGTAGCTCTTGGAATCGCCCCAGCGCTTACTGGAATAATAGTTATAGTAACTGGCACGTTTTTTATCGGTCTTGATCATGACATCCTTCGCCTGGGACTCAGAAATCTTATGGCGTTCCATCAAAGTCCTGATCTTCACGTCCTCGTTGGCTGTAATAAATACGGATACCACGTTCGGATAATCAGCCAGCGCGTAGTCAGCACAGCGTCCGATAATTACGCAGGATTCCTTGTCCGCAAGGTTTTTGATCGTATCAAACTGCGCAAGGAAGATCTTGTGGTTGATCGGCATATCCATATATGCAGAGTTCGTATATCCAAGGGAATATGTATCCATTACCAGGGAATATAAGAAACTGCTCGTCGGCTTCTCGTCGTGGGTCTCAAACAGCTCTTTACAGAGACCGCTCTCTTTTGCGGCCAGATTTAGGAGCTCTTTGTCATAACATTTTACACCGAGTTTTTCTGCTAATGCCTGCCCGATATGTCTTCCTCCGCTTCCGCATTCTCTTCCGATCGTAATAATAAGGTTATCACTCATATGCCACAGCTCCTTTCTGTCATCAAGCTTTCTGATAGCTATATTATACAAAAATTGCAGTCAATATGCAAGAGTTATCCCGTAAATTTTCTGAATTTTTGTATCAGTATATGCATAAAGCAGAATAAGTAAGAATGTGCCAAGGCACATTCTCGCGCCGAGCGCGGTCGCTTGCGACAATCCACATCCTCGTGCGAGTGCGCATCATTGGCACGTTTCGAGGAATTTCTTATTGCACAAAAAAGCCGGGAAAAATTATCCCGGCAATTTTCTCAAAAGCTCCTCAAAATATTCCGGCAACGGTGCCGAAAACTCCATATACTCCCCCGTCCGCGGATGCACGAACCCTAAAATCCCTGCGTGCAGCGTCTGCCCCTGAAGCTTATACGGGCATTTCGCCGGACCATAAACGGCATCACCCAAGAGCGGATGTCCAATGCTTGCCATATGGACGCGGATCTGGTGCGTTCTACCCGTCTCCAGGCGGCACTCGATATGGGTGAAATCCTTGAACCGTGTGAGCACCTTGTAATGGGTCACTGCGGATTTTCCGTTATTGTAATTGATCGCCATCTTCTTTCTGTCTTTCGGGCTTCTTCCGATTGGCGCATCGATGACGCCCTCCTCATCTTTTAAGACACCGTGGACGATCGCCTGATAGCGGCGGGTGATGGAATGTTCTTTTAACTGTGCCGCTATGGAATTGTGGGCGAGATCATTCTTGCATGCAATGATGACGCCAGTGGTGTCCATATCGATCCTGTGGACGATTCCCGGGCGCAGAACTCCGTTGATCCCGGAGAGGTCTTCCTTACAGTGAAACATCAGCGCATTCACCAATGTCCCCGTATAATGTCCAGCAGCCGGATGAACCACCATCCCCTTCGGCTTATTTACAAGGATCACATCATGGTCCTCATATAAAATATCCAGTGGAATATCCTCCGGCACGATCTCCGGCTCCACAGCCTCCGGCACCTCGAAGGAGATCAGATCCCCCTCAGCCACCTTGTAGCTTGCCTTCACCGGGCGTCCATCTACCATAACTTCCCCTGATTTTAAAAGCTTCTGGAGGAAAGAGCGTGAAAGATTCTCATACTGTTCCGCAAGGAACTTATCGATCCGGTCTCCCGCCGTCTCCTCCGTCACAAAATATTCTTCTCTCACTGGTTATTCTCCTTTTTTCGATGAAAGGAAGGAAAGTTCATCTTCCTTATAGAAAAAGCCGATGAGAAGGATCAGAAGTCCGGCCGCGCAGACTACATAACAGTCTGCCACATTAAAGATCGGGAAATCGATGAGGCTGAAGTAGAAGAAGTCCACCACAAATCCTCTCACCGCACGGTCGATCAGGTTTCCGACCGCGCCGGAAAGAAGAAGGACCATGGAAATATAGAGCGGCAGATACCGGTTCCCGGAAGGAAGCTTTGCCACAAAAACAAGGACCGCGATCACGACAGCCGCAGCAACCAGGAAGAAAAACCACTGTTTTCCCTGAAGAATTCCAAAGGCAGCGCCCCTGTTTTCCGAGTACAGAAGCTCAAAGACTCCCTTGATCAGCACAAGCGGCCCATTGACCCGCAGCGTGTTGTAAGCCATACTCTTCGCCCACTGGTCCAGAGCGATGAGCAGGGCGGAACATACGGCAAGAATGCCGTAGCGTTTTCCGATGGTATTCATAAAAACTCCTATCTGAAAATAGTTGCCAGGGCACGCTCCATCTCATCCTTCGTGACGGTGCGGTCGATATAGGCATGACCCACACGGTCTAAAAGAATAAACTTGATAACGCCGGCTTCCATTTTCTTATCATTTTTTGTCGCAGCAATGACTTCCTCCGTATTAAGGCCGGAAATGGATGTCGGGATAAAGAAATACTCCATCAGTGCCTTGTATGCGTCGATCTCATCCTGTTTTACAAGTCCGCGCTCTTTGCAGATATTCATGGCAGCCAGGGCACCGACAGCGACACAGTGGCCGTGAAGCATCGTAAAGTTCTTTAATTTCTCAATGGCATGGCCTAATGTGTGGCCAAAGTTTAAGGTCGCGCGCTCATTCTGTTCCGTCGGGTCGATCTCAACAACCTCACGCTTGATGAAATCACTGCCCTGGATCAGAAGCTTTAAGGTGTCCGCGTCTTTTGCGAGGATCTTCGCCCTGTTCGTCTGGATCCAGTCAAAGTACTCTTTATCGAGGATCAGGCCGTGCTTGATGACCTCTCCCATGCCGCCGGAGAACTGATCGTCCGGAAGTGTGCGAAGTACGGACACATTCGTGTATACAAGCTTCGGCATGTGGAAAGCGCCTACCATATTTTTGTAGGAATCAAAGTCTACACCGGTCTTTCCGCCTATTCCGGAGTCCACCTGGGACAACAGTGTTGTCGGGATCTGGACAAAATCCACGCCGCGGAGATAGGTTGCAGCCACAAATCCGCAGAGGTCTCCCGTGACACCGCCGCCTAAAGCCACAAGAAGATCCTTTCTGTCATAATGGTTTAAGATCAGGTGCTCGTAAGCGCCCTGGACTGTCTTCAGGTTCTTATTCTCTTCTCCTGCCGGGAACACGTAGGATGTGACCTCACGGCAGCAACCGGAAAGGATCTTTGTCACTTCATCAAGATACAAGTCAGCCACGTTGGAATCCGCGATGATGCAGATCTTTTTCTTCTCAGTGCCCAGCGCGGAGACCTCCTTTGCAAGGGCGTCAAAAGAATCTTCCAGTACGATATCATAAATGGTCTTCCCGTCGAGATGGACAGGGATCCGGTTTACATGTTCTGTGATCATAAGGCTAACCTCCTATTTATAGCGGTACACCACGACAGATGTCCGCCCCTTTTTCGTAAGATTTCCTGGCTCTCCAAACCGGAATTTGCCGATGCCGCGGATCGATAAGATCTCTCCTCCCCGCAGATTCAGCGATACATTCGTGCAGACAGCCCCGTTGACAGAGACCTTCTCGCCTTCGATATATGATGATGCCCTCGTCCTGGAAAGTCTTCCGCAAAGCGCGATAACAGAATCCAGGCGGACGGAACTCACTGTTCCTGAAATTTCCTCCATCTCTGGCTCCGGAAGCTCAGAAAAATCTGCCGTGATCTCCGTGACAACAGAGGTGTGCCGGATCATCGTGAGATTCTCCGCAAGATATCTGCTCATCTTTTCCATGACAAACGCCCAGGCATTTCCATCCTGCAGGACGATGTCCCCGATCATGGCCCTCTCGATTCCGAGATTCATGATCGCCCCGAGATAGTCTCTGTGGGTCAGTTCCTCCGCGAAGCGCCTGTTTGCGGGAACGATCTTTAAACACACGAAGGGCGGCGCGTAAAGTTCCTCCTCATAGGACGCCAGAAAGCACAAAACCTTTCTTTCAGACATCGGAAAGCCGCCGGAAAGTACGAACTTCCCCGGCGGCAGCGTAGCCGACATATTCTGGAAGACAGTCTGTTCTGCGAGCGTCAGAAAATCTGTGTGAAGCGGGATATCGCGGGAGTAAGCGTTTTCTGCCAGTTCCTGGATCCGCTTCCTAAAAAGCTGTTCTTCCTTTTCCATATGGATCCTTAATTAAAGATGGATGTTGAGTCCGGATACGTCTAAGTTTCCTCCGGTAAGAAGATCTTGGAAGTCACCGGACAGCTCAACAGACTGCGGGGTTGCGATAAAAATGTAGTTGGAAATTTTCTGGAGATTTCCGTTCATGGAATATGTGGATCCGGATGTGAAATCGATGATCCGCTGTGCGGTCTCGGTGTGGATTCCCTCCATATTAAGTACAACTGCCTTTCCGGCAAGCAGGTAATCGCAGATCTCCTTTGCGTCATCTAAGGAGGTCGGTTTAATTAAGGAAACTTCCATTCCGCTTCCGCGGCGCATCGGAACAACCTTATTGCTGTTGGTGGTGCGGGGTAAAAATCTTGGCTTCTCCTCCTCATAATCATCTAAATCATCAGCTGTCTGCTTCTTGAAAAGGTTCTTTCTCGCCGGCTTTTCATCCTCATAATCGTCATCTAAGAAGTAATCGTCATCTTCATCGTCGTTCAGACGCATCGTATCCATAATCTTGCCTAAAAAGCTCATATCTAGTTCTCTCCAATCTATCTGGAACCAAAGATTCCGGTTCCTACTCTAATCATGGTTGCACCCTCCTCAACGGCTACCTCGAAGTCACCGGTCATACCCATGGACAGCACACTCATAGTACCATTATCAATGTTTTTATTTTTGATGTCAACATATAATTGATATAATTCTTTAAAATATTTTCGATTTTCTTCTGCATTTTCGACATTTGGTGCAATGGTCATCATTCCCTTTACGCAGACATGGGGAAATGCCTGGATCTCCTTTAAATTCGGAATTACGTCCTCTAAGAACATGCCGAATTTGCTCTCCTCTCTCGCCACATTGACCTCAAGGAGCACATTGGCGATCATATCGCGCTTTGCAGCTTCCTTCTCGATCTTCTCTGCCAGGTGGACGCTGTCACAGGAGTGGATCAGGACCACTTTGTCGATGACTTGTCCGACCTTGTTTGTTTGGAGATGGCCGATCATGTGGAACTTTGCGTCCTCCGGGATCTGCGGGCGCTTCTCCGTGATCTCCTGTACCTTATTCTCGCCGTAGTCGCGCTCTCCCGCCTCATAGGCCTCCATCAACATGGAGACCGGCTTCGTCTTGCTGACGGAGATCAGGGTGACCTCCTTCGGATCTCTTCCCGCGCGAAGGCAGGCTGCGTTTATGCGTTCCCTTACGTTCTTTATATTCTCTGCAACTGACATGATAAAAACCTCCTACTGATAGATGATCATTCCGTTTCCGGTCACGGCGTTGGCATCCAGGACGATGTGGTCGTAGACGGACAGACCATAATCGGTGCCCTTTTTGATGGTGTAATACTCATCATTCGAAGAAAGGATCTCAATCCTTCTGAATACCGCGTATCCACGGTTGATATTGTAGACGCCCTGTACCGTCTGGGTCATTCCGATCTGGTAACGCTCTTCGGAATCGTCCTTTGTAAGGAAATCCCCGGCTTTCAGTTCACTGTTCTCCCCGGCATCTACGTAATAGTATTCATCATCCGCGTAGTAGATCGTGCACGAAGTGATGACACCCACCGTCTTTCCATCCGCGTAGGTCTCCTTGCGGAAGCCGCTTTGGGAGACGGAGGAGGAATCGGAAGCATCCTTCTTTGCGCTCACGTAATAATCCTTCGGGATCACATAGAAAGTCACATCGGTGACGGAGCTTCTCGGGATCTTGAGTCCCCGGACCTCATCGGTCACGATCTCAAAATCCACATACCGGTCGGAAACAAACTGTTCCATATATTTAGAAAAATCGAGTTTTCCGTATGTCTTTCCATCTCCGCCTGTCACTGTGGAGAACGCGCCGGAGGTCTCAAGATCCCTGCCGTTAAACTTCACGGCGAGGGAAGTCTTTCCATTATAAGTGGTAAGTTCCTGCTCCGACATCGGGAACACGATGGACCAGTCCTCGGAGGTGATGATCTTGTAGGCCGGTGCCCCGGTCTCCACGAGCTGTCCTGAGCGCACGCTGGATTTCTTGTAGGAACTCTTGTCAAACATATCCGCTGTCACCTGGTTCGGTGTCAGTGTCTCCATGGAATCCACCGAGTAGGACACAATGCCGGACTGATCCGCCCGCACCTGGGTGAAATTTCCGCCCAGTTCAGAGACTGCGCTGTCGAGATTTTTTAAGGTATCAACGCTCACATACTCCAGGACTTCCGCATCCAGGGTGTTTTTCGTATCATAGACCTCCCGGAAATCTTCGTTCGTGAATGTCTGGCTAAAGCTGGACAGCTGCTTTTTTAAGGAAGCGAGGTTTTCCTTTGAGAGGGCTACAGACCCGTCCGTTTTTTCCGCGAGCAGGGCGGAAAGAGTTCCCGTCTCATCAATGGAATAGACTCTCGTACCGACAGCTGCCCTTTTCCCCTCTCTCAGATAAAAGTTGATATTTCCGGCACGGTCAGTGTATTTCGGCTCCTCTGTCCGGAAAATGATTCCGGTGTGCCTCGTATCGTTTACGATACTTCCCTCCACAACTTCATAAAACTCCACCTTGTCCCTGCGAAGGTAGGTATAGAGATAAAACGCCATATATAAGAAAATGAGGGCAAAAATGATCATGCCCACATTGATATTCAGGGGTCGGCGATAACGAACGACTTTCTTGTTCTTTTTCTTCGCCAATTGATAAACCTCCCAACGGTCATATTCCGTAATATGATACCATCATTCGGAAAAAAGTGCAAGCAGACAGACAAAAAAACAGAAAAAAAGCCGGTCCCCGGAAAATTCCGAAGACCGGCGAAAATCTGAAATTTCAGCACCTGGTTAAACGAGCAGAGGATTATTTCTCCTCTTCCTTTTTAACCTCGACCGGACGGTTTACACGGCCAGCGATCTCAGCCTTGATGTTTGCGATAAATACGTTGAGATCTTCAGCGCCCTCATCGCCTTTGAAGCGGCTTCTTACGGATACAGTTCCATCTGCCTGCTCCTTCTGGCCGACAACTAACATGTACGGGATCTTCTGCCCCTGTGCCTCACGGATCTTGTAGCCGATCTTCTCAGAACGGAGGTCGATCTCAGCACGGATGTCAGCCGCGTCAAGAGCTGCTTTGACAGATTTTGCGTACTCCTCGTACTTCTCGGAGATCGGGAGAACCTTAACCTGAACCGGTGCAAGCCATGTCGGGAATGCGCCAGCGAAATGCTCAATCAGGATACCGATGAAACGCTCGATGGAACCGAAGCATACGCGGTGGATCATGATCGGTCTGTGCTTCTCACCGTCAGCGCCGATGTACTCAAGCTCGAAACGCTGCGGAAGCTGGAAGTCAAGCTGGATCGTACCGCATTGCCATGTTCTGCCGATCGCGTCTACCAGATGGAAGTCGATCTTCGGACCGTAGAATGCGCCGTCTCCTTCGTTGATCACATAGTCAAGTCCAAGGTCGTCTAATGCGCCCTGTAAGGAGTTTGTTGCAAGCTCCCAGTCCTCGTCGCTTCCCATGGAGTCTTCCGGTCTTGTGGAAAGCTCTACATGATATTTGAATCCGAACAGGGAATATACCTGGTTGATCAGACCTGCTACGTTCTTGATCTCATCACGGATCTGCTCCGGAGTCATGAAGATATGGGCATCATCCTGTGTGAAACAGCGTACACGCATGAGTCCGTGAAGCTGACCGGATTTCTCATGGCGGTGAACGATACCGAGCTCACCCATACGGAGCGGAAGGTCACGGTAGGAACGCGGCTCGGAAGCGTAAACAAGAACGCCGCCCGGGCAGTTCATCGGTTTGATGGCGTAATCTTCGCCGTCGATGACGGTTGTATACATGTTGTTTTTATAGTGATCCCAGTGACCGGATGTCTCCCAGAGGCTTCTGTTTAAGATGATCGGTGTGGAGATTTCTACATAACCTGCTTTTTTGTGGATCTCGCGCCAGTAGTCAAGCAGTGTGTTCTTTAAGATCATTCCCTTTGGAAGGAAGAACGGGAATCCTGGGCCTGCATCGCTCATCATGAAGAGACCGAGCTCTTTGCCGAGCTTTCTGTGGTCACGCTTCTTCGCCTCTTCCATCATGGTAACGTAAGCGTCTAAGTCCTCTTTTTTCGCAAAGGCTGTTGCGTAGATACGGGTCAGCATCTTGTTCTTCTCGCTTCCGCGCCAGTAAGCGCCTGCGATGTTCATGAGCTTGAATGCCTTGCCGACTTCCTTTGTGTTCATGAGGTGCGGACCTGCACAGAGGTCGGTGAACTCACCCTGCTTGTAGAAGCTGATGATGGAATCTTCCGGAAGATCCTCAATGAGCTCTACCTTGTACGGCTCGTTCTTCTCTTTCATAAGGGCGATCGCCTCTGCTCTCGGAAGCTCAAAACGCTCTAACGGGAGAGCTTCCTTGATGATCTTCTTCATCTCAGCCTCGATCTTTGCGAGGTCGTCGGATGTTACCGGCTCATCACGGTCGATATCGTAGTAGAAACCGTCAGCGATGGACGGACCGATGGCAAGCTTTGTCTCCGGCCAGATTCGCTTGATCGCCTGAGCCATCACATGGCTTGCTGTGTGGCGGAGTGCTGCAAGTCCTTCCGGATCCTTTGCTGTGAAGATATTTAAAGTGCAGTCCTTGTCAACGATAGTGCGCAGATCCTTTACTTCTCCGTCGATCTCTGCGACACAGGCCATTCTTGCAAGACCTTCGCTGATGTCTTTTGCGATGTCGATGACAGCCATCGGCTGTGCATACTCTTTAAAAGAGCCGTCTTTTAATGTTACTTTCATGTTCATTCTCCTTTTTCTCTTGGAAAAATTTCGTGCAGCCGAGATATTTTACAGCTGCTTTTTCTCAGTGAAAATCTCACGCGAGCCGTGGCTTGTAATACCGCGTTTTCAGTTTCCTGTGTGAACACAGTCTCTGTTTTGTCACTCGCGCAAACAAGTGAAAACACGCTTCGCGAGTTTCCCCTTGTTATCGCGGCAGTTGCCAAGGTCTCGCACAAGCGCGGACTTTGGCTCGTTGTTCGCGTAAATAAAAAAGTCCCTTGATTATGCGTTTTCACATAATCAAGGGACGAGATTACCCGTGGTTCCACCCTGCTTGTATAGAATTTCTATACCACTTCATTTGATGATAACGGAATCACCGTTCCCGATTAGGGGACACTCCAGGGTGGTCTTCAGCTCGTTCCGTGCAGGATAACTCTCACCAAATGTATCCCTCTCTGAGCAGTTTCCGAACGTACTCTTCCTGTCAACGTGTTGTTTTTTTCACTTGTCATTTAGTATATCACCGGAATCAGATTTGTCAAGATGAATTTGCCGTAATTTTCCGAGTTCCGTTCCGATCCGGAGAAGTTCCCGGTTTTTTTTATTCATAGTTCCGAAGACGTTTAACGGGCAGAAAACGGCCTCACAGGACTCTAGCACTTTCTTCGCCCTAAGAAACGCCTGCTCTCCCACCGGTTCGAAGGCCGCTTCCCGGATCACTTCTGCTGCCAGCACTCTCGCTGTCTGGTACTCCATATCGTTTTCATGGATCACGCCCGCAGCAAAGGGAATCCCCGCCCGGTTTAAGGCATGGTACACAGGAATCCCGCTCCCCATGCCGCCGATGACAAAGACCCTCGGCGCTCCGTCTGTTCTCGGGAGTTCCGGAAATCCAAGGGACGTCAGATAGCTCCCGTGTTCGATTCCGTAGAGCTTTGCGATATAGTCTCCCTCAAACACCTCCCGGGGCGTCCCTGTTCTCCCGATGGTCCCGTTTTCCGCGCAGAGCACATAGTCAGAGATCCTCTCCGCAAGATCCAGCTCGTGAAGCGACATGAGGACTGCCACATTGCGCTCATGGACCAGTTTCTTTAAGATATCGAGAAGCTCCAGTTTGTGCCGGATATCGAGAAAGGATGTGGGCTCGTCGAGAACGAGAAGCTCCGGTTCCTGGCAGATCGCCCGGGCTAAGAGGATCCGCTGTTTCTGCCCATCGCTGGTGTTCTGGAACAGGACATCCGCAAGGCTTTCGCACCGGACCATTTCGAGGGCATCCATGACCTTTTTCTTGTCTTCTTTGGACAGGATCCCGAACCGCCCGGTATACGGATATCTTCCTGCTGCCGCCACGTCAAAACACGTCATAAGCTCCGGATCCGGCCGACCCGTCATGACCACCGCGGTCTTTTTCGCAAAATCAGGATCCGAGTAATCCTCCAGGGCTGTGCCGTCAAGAAATACACTTCCGCCTAATGGGGAAAGTTCCCGGATGATACTCTTTAAGATCGTGGATTTTCCAGCCCCGTTCGGTCCAATCAGCGTGACGATGGATCCGCGGCGGATGTTCATGGAGATGTCGGACAGGATCGGTTTTCCGCGGTATCCGACGGTTAAATTGTCTGCTGTCAGGTAGTTCTGCATGGGCTCTCCTTTCAGACTATTCCTATCAACGTTTCACTCTTTTTATCATCATGGCAATCACCACCGGCGCTCCGAACACCGCCGTCACAGAACTGATGGAAAGTTCTGTCGGTGAAAACAACGTTCTCGCCAGCAGATCGCTGAACAGGCAGAATACTGCACCGCCAAGGAAACATCCCGGGATCACAACGATGGGCTTCGCGGTCTTAAACAGCTGTTTGATCATATGGGGCACCGCGATCCCCACGAAGGAGACGGGGCCCGCAAAGGCTGTCACTGTAGCGGAAAGAACGCTGGATAACAGGATCAGCTCGATCCGGAACCGTTTGATATTGACACCCATGTTTCTCGCGTAGACCTCCCCCAGCTGATAGGCACCCATGGCTTTTGAGAGCAGCATGGAACAAACGAGAGCTGTAGCAGTCACAAGGAGACAGATCTTTACCCCATCAATGGAGATGCCGGAAAAACTTCCCATGGACCAGTTGTGGAGGTTCACGATATTGGAGTCATCGGCGAAGGTTACGATAAAATCCGTTGCCGCCGAACAGATATATCCGATCATGATCCCGCTTACCACTAACATGGACATCTGAGGAAGCTTTTTTGAGACCGCCAGCACGAAGCCCATGGAGGCCATGGCACCGAGAAAAGCCGCACCGATCATGACCCAGGAATTCATGATGAGTCCCTGTCCGAGAAACAGGATCATGAAGATCGAAACGACGAGCTTCGCTCCGGAAGAGATTCCAAGGACGAAGGGGCCGGCGATGGGATTCGAGAAAAATGTCTGCAGCAGGAAGCCCGACACCGATAACGCCCCGCCGAGGATCAACGCCGCCAGCATTCTGGGGAGGCGGATATCAAAGATAATATGACGGGTCATATCAGTCCTATCTTTTCCACCCAGGGCCGCAAGAATATCTGCTGCCGATACGCGCACGCTGCCGACGGCCAGGCTCAGAAAGCTTAAGGCTGCAAGCAGGACAAATAACAGCAGGTAGGCCCGGACGATCCGCTTAGACTGGGTTGACATAAGCGTTCTTCCCCTTTCATTTATAATTTTTCGTGTTCTCATCAGCAGGTGTGAATTCAACGCAGTGACGATCCCGTGCTGTTGATCAGCTGTCACCTGCGTGTCACTTCAGTTGATGAAGATATGTAAAGCTATATTCGGTATCGTCGGCAAACACCGCGTTCATATCCCGGATCATATCCCCCAGGCCCATGGTCTCCTGGAACATGTTCTTCCCGGTACACCAGACATTGCCCTCTTTCACTGCCTTGAAATCCGCAAAAAGCTGATTCTTTGCGCAAAGCTCATCGATCGCGGTGAGTTCCCCGTCAATGGTACTGTTGTAGATCAGCACATCCGCATCCTTCGCGGCGGCATAGAAGGACTCAAAATCCATGTTCATCGTTGAAAGTGCGTTCTCATCAGAACCGGCATTCCCGGGAATGTAAGTTCCGCCTGCCAGGGCGATCATTTTTGCGATATAGTCCCCATTCTTCCTGACATTGACGCTGCCGGAATTCGTCACATAGAAAAAAGCGGCCGTTTTTCCGGATGGTTCCATGTCGAGGACATCGGACAGAGCGTCCATATTTTCGCGAAATACCTGTTCCGCCTCAGCCTCTTTTCCCGTCAGGACACCGTAGAGCCGGATCCACTCCATTCTTCCCAGGGGATGGCCCTCATAGCTGGACCGCTCCACGAGAACCGGGATCCCAAGGCGTTCCAACTGTTCTTTTACCTCGGGAGTATGGTAGATCATGGTGGACTCCACGGCGAGACCGCAGTCACTGCTTAAGATCTTCTCGTAGTCCGGAGCGCTGTACTTTCCTGCATAGGCAATTTTTCCCTCTTCCATTGCCGTTCTTGCTTCCGGCAGATACCATCCGGTGTCCTTTGTGCCGGAGAGCGCAATCAAATCCATTGCGTCCAGGTGAATGAAATCATCCATAGCGGATGTCGCCACAAGATAGATATTTTTTACCGGTTTCTGGAGGATTTTGATGGAATCCGGCAGTCCGACCGGCGCGGACATCCCTTCCGGCAGAAGAAGGAACTGGTCTGTATCCCCGATGGTGATGAGCGAGATGTCATTCTCATAATAATCCACGGAAAACTGATCCGCATAGAGAAGATCCATGGAACTTACCGGGGACATATTGTTCCAGCTGCGGGAAGCTGTAGCAGCTGTCTCCGTTTTTGGGGCTGCCTCAGTGCTGCTGCCGGCTTCGTTTTGCCGGCTGTCTGCCGCAGCGGTCTGTTCCCCAGAGCCACCGGCAGAGCTTCCCACTGCGTCTTTCCCGGTGCACCCAGCACATAGCATGACTACACTCAAAAGAATCACGGTGAGGCATCTGACATACCGCCTGTACCTCTTATCTGTCTCCCGCCTTCTGCGGAATAAATGAATTCTGTTCTTGTCCATACCGTGTTATTGTTTCTGCTCTTCCAGCGTGCTGGAATCAAAGGTCAGCGTGTATTCGATCTCATGCGGAGTGCTCATGGCCGTCGTGTCGGCGTAAACAGTCAACGGGCTGTCAAAACCAGTCACCGTGATCACAAAGGTGGAATTTCCTTCCGTATTGACCGGAAGAAACTTCTCCTCGTCCACCCGCATATAGTCGTAGTTGGAGCTGCTCCATATGATCGTCGCTTCTGCCTTTCCGTCCTTTACCTCGACCACCGCCGGGGACTCCACAGACGCACGGCCGGACCCGCCGGTCAGAGCGGCTTCTACCGTATAGGTTCCATCTGCGAGACCGAGATCTTCCACAGTCTTTAAGGATGTATTGAGAAACGCATCTGCCGGAATTCCCGATGCCTCAAAGACGAGTTCTCTGTCATACCATTTCTCTTTCTTCTTGCTGAACGCGGTGCACGGAAGCACCTCATTTAATGTCTCCACCGGGACCGTAAAGCTGTGGGTCCCATCAGAATCCTCTTCAAAGGAGATCAGGTCGGATTCCGGAACCTTCGATGCCTCCTCGCCGGTTCCCATGTAGACATAGAGATATCCGGTTCCGCCCATGGTCATTCTCGCGGTCATCGCGCCTTCCTTGACGGTCAGGGCACAGGATATGATCTTAAACATGGAGGAACTGGACTCTACGGAAATATCGTAAGTTCCATCTTTCAGGTCCGCTGCGGATACCGGAACGAGGCCCACGGTGTCAATCGTCTGTTCCGCAGCGGTCTCATTGCCGGAGGCAACGGCGGCTTTTGATTCAACGGCAGCAGTCGTCTCCACCGTAGTTTCAGCCTTGGTTTCTGCAGCAGAGGCAGACGGTGTCTCAGCCGTGCCGGACTGTCCGCATGCTGTGGACAGGGCGCAGACCGCCACGAGCGCAAATGTAAACTGTTTCAATTTATGCATAAAATTTTTCTCTCCCTTCAAATTATCAGTGCAGTGCCTGCTATCAGCATTCTGGCTGCTTCAGATAAGTCAGCATCACTACATTCCTGTATCAGAAAAAGGCGGTCGAATCATCGACCGCCCATAGTGAGCTATCTTATTTTGCGAGACTGTCAATGGCAGCCTGGGCATGCTGCACAAAGAGCTGCTGGATCGGCTCGAGTTCACCGAGTCCTCTTACAAGGCAGGTAACCTCATAACCTGCAGCCTTAAACTGGCTCTTCCAGGAATCGTCATCGTCACCGGCCATATCGTTGTTCGCATGGTCACCAGCTACGATCATAAGCGGCTCTAAAACGACCTTCTTGTAGGAGCCCTCTTTTACCTGTGCAATAACATCCTCACAGGACGGAGTTGCCTCAACAGTACCTACATAATAGTTGTAAAAGCCCTCTTCCTTTAACATATCCTGCATTTTCTGGTAAACAGCGTTGGAATCGGCCTCTGTGCCATGACCCATGAAGCAGATCGCTGTCTCGCCGTCATCATACTCCTTTGTTGCGTCTGTGATTGCGGAGATCACAGTCTTGAAGTCATCGTCGGAAGTTAAAAGCGGCTCGCCGACAGCAACATGCTCGAAGGCATCGGAGTTTTCTGCTAACTCATTTACAAGATCTGTGTACTCAAGACCATTCATAAGGTGGGTCGGCTGTACAACAAGATTCTTGACACCGTTGTCGATGGCACGGTTTAAAGCCTCTGCCACGTTATCGATCGCAATATTGTCTCTTTTCTTTACATGGTCAATGATGATCTGGCTAGTGAAGCCTCTTCTGACGGAATAGTCCGGGAATGCGTTCTCGATGGCGTTCTCGATGGCGCCGACTGTCAGTCTGCGGCTGTCATTATAGCTTGTACCAAAGCTTACTACGAGAAGCTCATTCTCGCCGATCTCATCCTGATTTCTTGTGTTATCCATGGAAGCATCTCCTGTATCGTAATTCTCTTCGTCCTCTTCTTCAGCCTCTGTCGCTTCTGCTGTAGTTTCCTCCGCGGTTGTCTCTGCGACTGTAGTAGTCTCTGCAGCAGTTGTTGCTGCTGTCTGGCTTCCGGAGCATCCGGAAAGGATTGCCATGGATACGGCTGCCGCTGTCATAACGGCATAAAGGTTTGCTTTTCTCATTTACTCTTCTCCTCGCTTGAAAAATGAATTTTCAGGTCCCAGCCTGGTTCTTTTTTCTCCCAGCAGACATCCGGCAGGTTTCCTGGCTCATCCATCATCGCGCATGAGACGCCTTCCCGGCAGAAACTGCCAGTGACTGTCCGTTTGTGACGGACAATGCTCATGTACTCCGGATCTACAGTGACGGGCTCGCACAGGCTTTTGACCTGTTTCCCTTTTAACTCTCATGACGCCTGGGCATATGGATAAAACAACAGCCCGGTGGTTCATGACAGCACCGCATGTATATGGACCTGTAACGATTATCATAACATCCCCGCAATAAAAAAGCAATCGGATATCACGGAAAAACCTTGAAACCCAAGGAGTATTTCCGTAATACCTGACTGCTGATGTGCTAAAGCACGGTCTGATACCTTTAGTGCGCCTTCCGGTTAATAAACTCCGCCTTCGTCTTGGAGTATGTAAACTTCTGTCCGCTGTAGAGACCATAATATCCCGACAGCGTAAAGCTGATGGCGACCGCCACCGCAAAGTACGGCATTGCCTCAAAGCCAAATAGCTCGAATCCCAGGAACATGGTCGCGATCGGGCAGTTTGTGACACCGACAAAGGTAGCGAGCATTCCTGCTGCCGCACAGAGGGACGGTTCGAAGCCTGTGAGCAGTCCGAAGGTGCATCCGAAGGAAGATCCCACCGCCAGTGTTGGAACAATCTCTCCGCCTTTAAATCCGCCGCCCAGGGCGACTGCCGTGAAGATCATTTTCAACAAAAATCCAAGATATGCTGATTCCCCGTCAACCGCTTTCTCTACAAGGTTGAATCCGGCTCCGCAGTAATCCCGTCCGAAGATAAGTGCCAGCGCGATGGAAAGTCCTGCCGCAACAAGGATCCGCACATAGACATTCCCGATCTTATTCTTATAGAGATGCTGGGTCTCATGGAGCAGGATGCAGAAGCAGACACTTAAAAGAGCGCAGGTAAGACCAAGACCAACGGTGTAGAGCGCCGGGACAAGAGAAAACTCCGGAATATGAAGGATCAGGAAGGATTCGCCGTGAAGACCGAGAGCTCCTGAAATCTGCGCCCCGATAAAGGAAGCAAATACGCAGGGAACGAGAGCCGCGTAGTAGGCGACACCAATGCTGATGACCTCAATTCCGAACATGGCTGCCGCAAGCGGCGTCCCGAAAATCGCACCAAAGCAGCCGCTCATGCCGCTCATGATCATGACTTTCTTATCTCTCTCATCCATATGGAACACATCGCCGAAATAATTTCCGATGCATCCGCCGATCTGTAAGGCCGCTCCCTCTTTTCCGGCGGAAGCACCTACAGCCTGGCTTAAGATCGTCGAGATAAAGATACAGGGCAGCGTTGCCATCGGGATCCGCTCGTCCGAGGAGATGGACTCTAAGATCAGGTTCGTTCCCCTGTTTCCGAGCTCATGGAACATCTGGTGAAGCAGGACGATCAGGACGCCGGCCACAGGCATCAGGTACAGCATAAAGCTGTGGGTCTTAAACAGCCGCTGGGCATAGATGACCCCGTATCCAAACGCCGTTCCGATAAGGCCACAGACGGTTCCCATCACGATGGAGATCGCGGTCCAACGGATAAAATACAGGATATTCTTATTAAGCGCTGTCTTAGTTTCGCTTCTGTACATACATTTTCCCCTTTATTAAGTAACAAATTGCCAGATATCCAGGCATATCTTGCCCGGATCTGCCTGGACATCTGGCAATAAATGAATATTACATATAGATTCCGTTCGTCTTAGTGATCACCGGGCAGTAGCCTGCTGCCTCTAAAGCCTTGATGATCTGATCCTTATGCTCGGTTCCGAAGGACTCGAGAGTGATCGTGAGCTCTACGCCTGCGGTACGGTTTACGTTGGCAAATACGTTGTGCTCCAGCTTGATCACGTTGCCCTGCTCCTTTGCAATCAGTGAGGAAACAGCTGCCAGCTGACCCGGCTTATCCGGAAGCATAACGCTTACGGTGAAGATACGGTCTCTCTGCATCAGTCCATTCTGGACAACGGTAGCCATGGTGAGAACGTCCATGTTTCCACCGCTCAATACGGATACGACTTTCTTACCCTTAAAGTCAAGATGCTTTAAGGCCGCTACAGTTAAAAGTCCGGAGTTCTCGACGATCATCTTGTGATTCTCTGCCATATCGAGGAAGGATAAGGTCAGTTCAGAGTCGTCCACGGTGATCACATGATCCACGTTTGCCTGAAGGTACGGGAACAGCTTGTCACCAGGTGTCTGTACCGCGGTACCGTCGGCGATGGTATTGATCTTTGATACCGTTGTCACCTCTCCTGCCTCTAAGGATGCCTTTAAGCAGGCAGCTCCTGCCGGTTCAACGGCGATGACCTTGATCTTCGGGTTTAAGAGCTTTGCCAGGGTGGAAACGCCTGTGCAGAGTCCGCCGCCGCCAACCGGAACGAGGATATAGTCTACGGTCGGGAGCTCCTTGATGATCTCCATGGCGATGCTGCCCTGACCGGTAGCCACCTCTAAGTCATTGAACGGGTGAACAAAGGTATATCCGTGCTCATCAGCGAGCTCATAAGCGTGGGCGCATGCCTCATCGAAGACATTTCCGTAAAGGACAACTTCAGCACCGTAGGATTTCGTGCGGTTTACCTTGATGAGCGGTGTGGATACCGGCATAACGACTGTCGCCTTAACGCCTGCAAGCTTTGCGGCGTAAGCGACGCCCTGTGCATGGTTTCCGGCAGATGCTGTGATCAGACCGCGGGAGCGCTCTTCCGGTGTGAGCTGGCTGATCTTATAGTAAGCGCCGCGTACCTTGTAAGCACCGGTACGCTGCATGTTCTCCGGTTTAAAATAGATCTTGTTTCCGTAACGCTCAGAGAAATATTCGCTGTAGATCAGCTTTGTCTCCTGTGTCACTTTCTTTACGATCTCGGAAGCTTCTTCAAATTTTTCGAGGCTGAGTTCCTGCATTTCCATTTGTATTCTCCTTATTGTTACAGCTTACGCTGTCATTTACTGTATAATGCCGTGGACAGCCGCGTCTGACGCAGGCATCTGACAGGGCATATTTTTCGGGTTATTCCGGCTGCTTCGCGAACAGGGCCTTCACAAAGTCCTCGGAATTGAATTTCTGTAAGTCATCGATCTTCTCTCCGACTCCCACATATTTTACCGGGATGCCGAGCTCGGACTGGATCGCAACGGCGATGCCGCCCTTTGCGGTTCCGTCAAGCTTTGTGAGGATGATGCCGGTGATATCAGCTGCTTCCATAAACTGGCGGGCCTGTACCAGGGCGTTCTGTCCTGTGGTTCCGTCGAGGACTACGAGAGTCTCACGGTAAGCTTCCGGGTATTCTTTATCGATGATGCGGTTGATCTTCTTAAGCTCCTCCATGAGGTTTTTCTTATTGTGAAGTCTTCCCGCCGTATCGCAGATCAGCACATCCGCATTTCTGGATTTTGCTGCGGAGATGGCGTCGTAGATCACGGCAGCAGGATCGGATCCCTCTTTCTGGGCGATCAGCTCCACGCCCGCGCGGTTCGCCCACTCGGCAAGCTGGTCGATGGCTGCGGCACGGAAGGTATCAGCTGCGGCGAGGACGACTTTCTTTCCCTCTGCCTTTAACTGGTCCGCAAGCTTTCCGATGGATGTGGTCTTTCCGACACCGTTGACACCGATGACAAGAACAACAGATTTTCGGTGTTCGAATTCATATGCGTTCTCACCGAGGTCCATCTTGCTGCGGATGCTGGCGATCAGGGCTTCCCGGCACTGCTCCGGGTCCTTGATATGCTGTTCTTTTACGTTCTTCTTGAGGTCCTCGATGACCGCCATGGTGGTCTGGATCCCCATATCGCCCATGATCAGGGTCTCCTCAAGCTCCTCATAGAAATCGTCATCAATCGCGGAGAAGCCGGAAAAGATGGAATCCATTCCGGACACAATGTTTTCTCTGGTCTTTGTGAGACCTTCGACGAGGCGCGAGAAAAAGCCTTTTTTCTTCTCTTCCATACGAATCCTCCCTATTTTAAATCATTTTCAATCAGGTTCACGGAGACAAGCGTGGATACGCCTTTCTCCTGCATCGTGATTCCGTAGAGACGGTCAGCGGCGACCATGGTGCCTCTCCGGTGTGTGATGACGATGAACTGGGTATGTTTTGTCAGTTTATGCAGATATTTTGCGTAGCGGTCCACATTGGAATCGTCCAGGGCCGCCTCAATCTCATCTAAGAGACAGAACGGGGACGGTTTTAAGTTCTGGATCGCGAAAAGCAGAGCGATGGCCGTCAGTGCCTTTTCTCCGCCGGACATCTGCATCATGTTCTGGAGCTTCTTTCCCGGCGGCTGGGAAATGATCTGGATTCCTGACTCCAGGATATCTTCATCCTCGATGAGCTCCAGACTTCCGTGTCCGCCTCCGAAGAGTTCCCGGAATACCTTGTCAAACTCTGCCCGGATCATGGCGAATTTCTCTGTGAACTGCTTCCGCATCCCGATATCCAGCTCCTCGATGATCTTATAGAGGGCATCCTGTGCCGTAATAAGGTCATCGTGCTGGGTCTTCATGAACTCGTACCGCTCTGAGATCTCCTTGTAATCCTCGATGGCATTGACGTTGACATTTCCAAGACCGCGGATCGCGTTTTTCCGCTCGGCGATCTGGCGTTTCATATCCGCCACATTGTCGAGGGATCCGTCCCGCAAGAGCTCCGCCGTCGAGAATGTGAGACCATATTCGTTCCACATATAGTCCACCTGCGCATCCTGGCGTTCCGCGAGCTTATCACTCTGGTTCTGGAGGCGGAGAAGCTCTTTGTCCAGGTCAGAGATCCTCGCGGAGAGCGCTTCCCGCTTCTCAAAGAATCCCTTCTGGGCTTCATTCTTTGCTGCTTTTTCATCCTGAGCGGCAGTCATCTCCTGATAGTAGGTTTCCGCGTCTTTTCCGGCATTCTCAATCTTCTGCTTTAATTCTTCAATCTGTGCGAGGCGCTTCTCCACCTCGTTTTTACTGTCCGTGTGTCCGTCCCGCAGGGACATTTTTTCAGTGAGAAGACGGTTCTTCTCCTCTTCAAGACGATGGATATTCTGGTCGAGGAAGGAATCCTGCTGTTTTAAGTTCGCGGCTTCCAACTGGACTTCGGAGAGCGCCGCGGATGCGTTATCCCGGTCCGCCTTCGCCTGCTCTAAAGCTGCGGAATCCGATTCGATCTTTTCATTCCGGTCGGTATTTTCCTGTTCCAGACGCTTCATCTCTCCTGCGATGGCAGCGAGACTGTCCCGCAGCTCGTGGATCTGCTCTTCCAGCTGACGGTTCTCCAGGTTCATATCCGCGGAGGACTCGTAGAGTTCCTCTTTCTTTCCCTCCAGCTGCTTCAACGCGATCTTTGCCGTATTTTCTTCCAGATATTTCTTCTGAAGGTCACTCTTTACATTTTCCAGTTCGCCGCTCTTTTCCTGGAAGATTCCTTCCTGGAATATGGTCTCCGCCTGGATCTTATCGACGGTGGTCAGGGCTTTCTTACAGGCTTCTTCTAATTCCTCCATCTCCCGCTTTCTTCCGAGAAGGTTGCTGGAGTTTTTAAAGGCACCGCCGCTCATGGATCCGCCTGGATTTAAGAGATCTCCTTCCGGCGTTACAATACGGATGGAGTGGCGGTATTTTCTCGCAATGGCGATGGCGTTGTCAATGTGATCCACCACGAGGACGCGGCCGAGAAGGTATCTCGCCAGGGTCTGGTATTCCGGCCGCACATGGACGAGATCCGCGGCGATTCCGATGGCACCAGGTTCTTTTAGGGCACCCGGTGTATTAAATCCATTTCCCGCCGAGATTGCAGATAATGGAAGAAATGTGGCACGTCCGAACCGGTTCTTTTTCAGGTGTTCGATCAGTACCTTCGCGGTCTGTTCGGAGTCCGTGACGATGTTCTGGATCGATCCGCCGAGAGCAGTCTCGATAGCGATCTCATATTCCTTCGGAACATCAATGAGGTCCGCCACAACGCCGTGGATGCCTTTTACCCGGTCACGGACCTCCATGACACGCTTGATGCTGTTTCCGTAGCCGTCATAGCGCTCCGCCAGGTTCCTTAAGGATTCCAGCTTTGTGTGAGCCGTGTGGTAATCCTGTTCCGTGTGGCTTAGGTTTCTGTTTAAGCGGCGGATCTCTTCGTTTGCCGCCTTTGCTTCCTCTTCCAGGGATTCTGCCTGGGAAAGAAGTTTTTCAATCTCGGCGTCGATGGCTGTCAGGCGCTCGTTCTGCTCCGCAATCTGGTTATTCCAGTTTTCCTCGTCGCTCTTGACCTTTAAGAGCTTTTGGGCGACTTCGGATCTGCGGACCTGTACCTGCTCCAGCATCGTATCATAGCGCTGTTTCTTTACGGATAACTCTGATTTTTCATTCAAGGCCGCGATCAGCGCACCCTTTAAATGCTCGATGGACTGTTCAAGGCTGTCGGCGTGGGTGCTGGAAATCTTTAAGGCACCTTCCGCATCGGAGAGATGTTCCAGGACTTCCTGGATCTTATTTCCGAGAGCCTCCCGCTCCTCTTTGAGAGCTTCCTGCTCTTTATTTTTCGCGGATAATTCCTCGTCGATGGCAGCAGTCCTGTTTTTAATGTGTTCCGCGTTCAACTCCTCGGCATGGATCTGCTCCCTTAAGACATTGATCTGGCCTTCCAAGTTCCCTGCGGACATCTTCGCTTCATTCGCGGCGTTCTGCTTTTCGGAGATCTTTTCGTCCAACACGCGGACCGCCTCGGAGATCCGGTCATATTCCTCTTTTAAGGCTTCGGCAGCGGCTTTGGATTCCTCCATATCGCCTGTTACCGTGTGCTCTTTTCTTGTGAGTTCCAGTTTCTGGTCCTCGATGGCTTTTAAATCAGCGAGGAAGAGATTTACATCGAAACGTTTCAACTCTTCCCGGAGTCTTAAATACTCTTTCGCCGTCTCAGCCTGCTTTGCGAGAGGTCCCACCTGTTTTTCCAGTTCGCTTAAAATATCAGAAACACGGACGAGATTCTGCTTCTCATCCTCAAGTTTCTTCTGGGCGATGGCCTTTCTTCTCTTGAATTTTACGATTCCTGCCGCCTCATCGAAGAGTTCCCGGCGGTCCTCAGGACGTCCGCTCAAGATCTTATCGATCTGACCCTGTCCGATGATGGAATAGCCTTCTTTACCAATACCGGTATCATAGAAAAGCTCGTTGATATCCTTTAAGCGGCAGGCACTGCCGTTTAAGAGATATTCACTCTCACCTGAGCGGTAGATCCGCCTGGAAACTGTGACCTCGTCGTAATCGATGGCAAGCTGGTGGTCAGAGTTATCCAGTGTGATAGCCACATAGGCAAATCCCTGGGGTTTTCTCATCTCCGTACCGGAGAAGATCACATCCTGCATGGAGGAACTTCTGAGCTGTTTTACCTTCTGTTCACCGAGCACCCAGCGGACTGCATCGGCAACATTGCTTTTTCCGCTTCCGTTCGGGCCAACGATGCCGGTAATTCCGTTGTGGAATTCAAATATGATCTTATTAGCAAAGGATTTGAATCCCTGTACTTCGATACTCTTTAAATACATGCGTTAATTTTCCTATTTCTTAAAATACGTGATCTGTGTCTTACTGGATCTTACAGATTCCGTGGTAGGCGGCAACCTGTTCCGCCGCTTTCTTCGTACGTCCGAGACCTCTTCCGATCTCCTCATCCCCGATTTTTACGCAGACCTCAAAAGACTTGTTGTGGTCCGGCCCCTCTTCCTTGAGAAGTTCATAGACAAGCGTTTCTTTGTACTTTGCCTGAACCATTTCCTGCAGGATAGTTTTGCTATCGTAAAAGAGCTGTTTATGTTCAATATCATTCAGAATAAAACGATGGATGAACTCTTTTGCATTAGCAAGACCACCATCCAGATAAATTGCGCCGATGACCGCCTCCATCGCGTCAGAGACAACAGACGGCCGCTTCCTTCCGCCGGTCAGATCCTCGCCTTTTCCGAGAAGCAGATAGTCGCCAAGCGGTATCACATCCGCACAGTAAGCCAACGTCGGCTCGCAGACAAGGCTGGCACGGAGTTTCGTCATCTCGCCCTCCGGCATAGACTCGTATGTGTGGAACAGGAAGTCGCTGGAAATCACCTCGAGCACGGCATCACCAAGGAATTCCAGACGTTCATTGCAGCGTGTCTTATCCCAATGCTTTTCGTTTGCGTAGGAACTGTGAGTCAGGGCGTGAGTCAGAAGTCCTGGATCCTTGAACTGGTAACCGATCATTTCCTGAAGTTTTTCAAGTTTTTCTTTCATGATTAGCCTTTCTTTAAAAGAAGGTGTCCCTGTGAAGAGACACCTTTTCCTGCGATTAATTTAATGCGTTTTTGATTGCCTCAACAGCATCGCCGACACTTGCGATCTTCTCAGCTTCCTCAGTCGGGATCTCAATGTCGAACTCTTCCTCGATACCCATAATGATCTGGAATACATCCAGGGAATCTGCGCCGAGATCATCAACGAATGTAGTGTTCATTGTGATCTCCTCCGGATCGATATTGAGAACCTCTGCGATGATCTGCTGTAATTTTTCAAACTCCATAATTTCCATCCTCTCCTATTTTACTTAATAATTTAGATTTAGTTTTATAATGTGTAACGGTTCAGTCCGCAGCGCACATAACGCCCGACCAAACGGTTATGCTTCTGTCTCTTCCGGGGCAAGACACCCTTTTATTTTATCAGAAATCTCATTCTCCTTAAAGGAGATACACTGGATGATCGAGTTCTTGACCTCTTTCGCCTTTGAACTTCCGTGGGTTTTCACGACGAGTCCCTTTAAGCCTAAGAGCGGTGCGCCGCCGTACTGGCTCCCCCCGCAGCCCCTTTACCCAGATTTTTTAACCCTTGTGAAA
>OBZC01000540.1_pt1 | contig 41487 bp, 31 predicted proteins | sample 1538231 | NCBI WGS metagenome assembly OBZC01 (sample SAMEA2580225, study PRJEB22360) | human gut metagenome | biome: human gut; feature: human-associated habitat; material: faeces | place: Denmark | collected 2008/2010 | reverse complement strand
AAAAGCCAAAGCCTGCAACTAATTGATATTTCGGCGCTTTTTGCGCCTTCATCAAAAAACGCTCGGTTGATCCCGAGCGTTTTTTGTTAATGAGCGGCTTCCCAATTGCCTCCGACGCCGACTTCCGCGATCAGCGGAACATGGAGTTCGGTCACCGAGTCCATTATCTTCGGAAGGTTTTCCTTCACCAAGTCAACTTCGTCTTCCGGCACTTCCATGATCAGTTCGTCATGAATTTGAAGAATCAATTTACTCTTGAATCCCTTCTCTTCAATCCATTTTTGAACGGCAATCATGGAGAGCTTGATCAAGTCAGCCGCCGTGCCCTGCATCGGCGCGTTAATCCCCGTTTTCAATACCTGAGCTAGCTTAAAAAACTTCGCGAGCCCCCGTGGGCTCTCTTTTTTGGCTAAAAATATTTTTCTAAATTCACGTATTATTTGTAGTATAATTAATCTATGATTAGCCTAGGAGAAGCTATGCACTACAGGCTTGGATTTAGCTCAAAACTGGAAAACTCCAGCGTCTACATTGAGTGCTCCGTTCGGAAACCCGGAGTCAATCATCCGATTCGTGAGATCGTTAAGCGGTTTGGCAAAAAGAAGGATCTATTGGCTCAAGATCCTCTTGCTCTGGAGAAGATTCAGCGGGAAGTCGATGAAATGAATCGGAACTGCAAAGGCAGACAGCTGGTCTCGTCCCCCTCATCTTTGAAAAGTCTTAGTTCCGATTTATCCACGCTATTAGAAAGACAAAGTTTAGATAAACAGGCCGTTTTTGAAACCCGAAGTGCCGGCTGCCTCATTCTTCAGCGTCTGTATGACCAATTGAAATTTGATGCGAAGTTTGACTACATCAAAAAGTGTTCCGAGTTCCGGTACGATCTGGCAAAGATTGCAAAAGACTTGATCCTGCTTAGAATCCTAAATCCGGCTTCCAAACGCCGTTCCTCTATCGAAGGACCTCGTCACTATCTCGGAGTCGAGCTGGATAATCTTGATCATATTTACAAATCGCTGGATGTACTGAGTAAACACAAGACCGACATCATTCGCTATTGGAATCGGCAAATCGGTAAAGAAGTCCCTGAGCGAGACACCTCAGTTTGCCTCTATGACATTACGACTTATGCCTTTGAAAGTACGAACGCCGATGATCTCAGAGACTTCGGCTACTCCAAAGACAAAAAATTTAATGAGGTCCAAGTGGTCATGGCTTTAGCCGCCGACAAAGACGGACTTCCTTTGGACTACGGGTTATACAAGGGTAATCAGGGCGAAGGCGCGACAATGGTGCCCTTTGTCGATGAGTTAAAGAAAAAATTTAATATTAAAAGTTTTACTGTCGTTGCCGACCGCGGCCTCAACAGCAAGGGAAACATCGATTCCTTGGTGAAGCTGGGAGACAACTACGTTTTATCTTCCAAGATCCAAGGAGCGAGCGATGACATCAAAGCTCAGGTTCTTTCTGAGGAAGGAAGAATTTCTATGAATAAAGTCACAGACGATGGAGAAATCATAGATTACGGCTGGTACAAAGAAATCCATACCGACGGTCCGATCAAATACGATACTCCGGAGTATGCCTTTGAAGAGGCTAACGAGGAGAAGACAAAAGATCTGGAAGCCAAGCTGAAGCATGTGAAAACAGCCTCAGGCAAAACCGTAAAGAGCAAGCTGAAACGTCGATACATCATTACTTGGACCGCATCCCGTGCTAGGAAAGACAAGAAAGACAGGGAGCGATTAATCAGAAAAGCCAAGGCCCTGGTTGATAGCCCGAGCGACATCAAGGCCGGCTTTAAAAGAGGCGGCAGAAGCTACGTTGTTGTAGATATGGACCCGGAGTCTGCCCGGATAGACGATGCTCTAATTGCGGAGCAATCCAAGTTCGACGGCATTCACGTTGTTGAAACTTCACTGGACGCTCCGGCACTAGAAGTGGTGAAAATCTACAAAAATTTATGGAAGATTGAAGACAGCTTCAGACATCTGAAGAGCAGCTTCAGAGCTCGCCCTGTCTACGTTCGGCTGGAAAATCACGTCCGAGGTCACTTCTTAATTTGCTTCCTTGCTTTGTGTCTGCATCGCTTCTTGGAATACAGGCTAAAGAAGGAAAACAAGAAAGCCACCACTGATCAAATCATCGACGGCCTAAACAATGCTCTGATTGCACTGATCAGTCCGGCCAAAGGTATAGAGTTTTACGGCACGAGCGGATTTAATTCCGTAGTCAAAGACATTATGAGTGTCGCGGGTCAAACGCCTCCTCTAATTTATGAGGAGGCAGGATCCTTAAAGAAGAAGATGAGGCTGTATCGCTCTGTCCGAGACTTGTTCGGCTCTACTACAACGAGTTAAGAAATTAAAAAATCGTAGACTCTAGAACTGGCGGGGGCTCAAAGCCTCCGCTTTGTCATTCTGGTATTGAAAACGGGAAAAGCCAAAGCCTGCAACTAATTGATATTTCGGCGCTTTTTGCGCCTTCATCAAAAAACGCTCGGTTGATCCCGAGCGTTTTTTGTTAATGAGCGGCTTCCCAATTGCCTCCGACGCCGACTTCCGCGATCAGCGGAACATGGAGTTCGGTCACCGAGTCCATTATCTTCGGAAGGTTTTCCTTCACCAAGTCAACTTCGTCTTCCGGCACTTCCATGATCAGTTCGTCATGAATTTGAAGAATCAATTTACTCTTGAATCCCTTCTCTTCAATCCATTTTTGAACGGCAATCATGGAGAGCTTGATCAAGTCAGCCGCCGTGCCCTGCATCGGCGCGTTAATCGCAGCTCTTTCGGCGGCGGCACGACGAGCGCCGCCCGCATGGATCTCCGGAAGCCACAATCTTCTGCCGAAAGTCGTCTCAACATAACCCTGGCGATCGGCTAAAGCTCTCGTGCTGTCCATGTATTCATGAACGCCCGGGAATCGAGCAAAGAATTTATTGATGTAATTCTTCGCCTCGTCCCTCCCGATGCCGAGATTCTTTGCTAAGCCGAACGGGCTCATGCCGTACATCAAACCGAAGTTAATGACTTTGGCAATCCGACGGTCATTCGGTGTGACTTTGTCTTTTTCCTTACCGAATACTTCCGCAGCCGTTGCTCGGTGAATATCTTCATTGTTTTTGAACGCTTCGACCAAACGCTTGTCTGCGGACAAATGCGCCATGATTCGTAATTCGATCTGAGAATAGTCAGCGCTGATCAATTTGCAGCCGGGCGCGGCTATGAAGGCTTCACGAACTTTACGGCCTTCTTCTGTTCGAATCGGAATATTTTGAAGATTCGGATTGGTAGAAGACAGACGGCCCGTGACCGCGACGGCTTGTTCGAACGTCGTATGAACTCTTCCATCCTTAGGATCAACCATCTTCGGAAGTTTTTCCGTGTAAGTCGTCACGAGTTTTGTGATAGTACGGTACTCTAGAGCGATCTTGGCCAAAGGATAATTCTGTGCGAGTTCGGAAAGAACCTCTTCGCTGGTGGAATAGTTACCGGAGACTGTCTTCTTAGGCTTAGCTCCGTCAAGCACGACACCCATCTTGTCAAACAAGATTTCGCCGAGCTGTTTCGGGCTCGATAGTTTGAATTTCTCGCCTGCCGCTTCAAAAGCCTGCTCTTCTAATTTTTGAGCTTGGGCGTTGAGCTGCACTGTTTGCTGATCTAAGAGCTTGGTATCGATAAGAACGCCGTTTTGTTCCATTTTGAAGAGAACTTCAGACAACGGCATTTCAATATCGCGATAGATTTTCTCAAGCTTCGCATCATCAGACAAAGCTTTCTTAAAGAGACGGTTTAGGCGGCTGACAATAAAGACCCTTTCAGAAGCAAAATCCGCTGCCTGTTCAACGGGAACCTTGGAGAACGAGAGCTTTTTAGCTCCCTTTCCTAGGAGTTCCTCTTCCCCTCTGAGCTCATACTTGAGCCAGTTGGCTGCAAGCTTTTCAATCGTATGGGAACGATGCGCCTCTAAAACATAGCTTTCGAGCATTACGTCATCGGAAACACCTGCAAGATTAATGCCGACATTGGCAAAGACGTGCTTCATGTACTTGCTGTCATAGCCGCATTTAATCGGTTTCTTGTGTTCAAGCACCTTTCCGAAAATCTCTTTGAAAGTTCCGAGCGTGAGGCCTTGGGCCAAAAGAACGTCGTTATCAATCGGGACGTAACTGGTCTTGCCGTCCGTGGTTCCGAAAGCGACGCCCACAGGCACGTATTCCTGCTGGGAGGAACCATCAGATAAGACATAGAATTCAAAGCCGTCTTTAGTCACTAAGTCTTCCAAGTGAAGCGCCAGCTCTTTGGCTTTAGTCTCGTCCGTAACGATTTCAAGCGTTCTTTCCACTTCGGATTCTTGTTCCTGAGAGAACAAATCAAGAGTATCGCCTTCAATCGGCGCGGCTCCGACCGCAGCTCGCTTTTGAGCTGTTGTCGATGTTTCCAACGGCTTCACTTCGCCCGGTACATCGGTCTTCTTTAATTCTTTAGCCCAGCTTCTGAATTCCAGTTTGTTGTAGTAATCCAGAAGTTCTGTACGATTCGGCGTCTTTAACTTCAGAGACTCTAAAGAAGGAACTTCGGCAGATAAATCAGCATCGGTCTTAATCGTGACGAGCTGACGGGCAATCGGCAGGAAGCCCAAAGCCGAGCGAAGATTTTCTCCGATCTTGCCTTTTACTTTTTCGGCATTTTCGATCACGCCGTCCACGGAACCGAATTCAGTGATCCATTTAGCGGCGGTCTTTTCACCGCATTTCGGAACGCCCGGAACGTTATCGATCTTGTCTCCCATCAGAGCCAGGAAATCGATGATCTTTTCCGGAGGCACTCCGAACTTCTTCTCGACGCCTTCGCTGTTTAACCAGCTGTTGTCCTTACCCATTGTGTTAACGAGAAGGACGTTGTCATTCACGAGCTGAGCAAAGTCTTTGTCACCAGTGGCAATAACAACATTGAAGCCCTCCTCAACGGCTTTTTTTGTGAGCGTTCCGATAGTGTCATCCGCTTCAATTCCAGGAACCTGAAGGAACGGAATGCCTTCTTTTTGGACACCTTCAAAAATCAAGGGAATTTGCACGGAGAGATCTTCCGGCATAGGAGGACGATTGGCTTTGTAGTCAGGATAGATTTCCGAACGGAAAGTTTTGCCTTTCGGATCCACAACGCATGCGACGTAATCCGTGGGTACGTCCTTCATGAGCACTCTGAGCATGGAGAGGAAGCCGCGAATTGCATTCGTGGGTGTTCCAGTCGATGTCGATAAAGGAGGTAGCGCGTGATAAGCACGAAAAATGAAATTTGAACCGTCAATAAGAAGAAGCGTTTTTTTCAAGATAAGGTTCCTTTTTCCCTAACTACGGATGCACTGAACACAAATTAGAAGCGTACCAAAGAGTGAGATGTTTGGTGCGAATTCATGCCGAATATGGACAATTCTTCCATTAGAAAATATCCGATTGGTTGATCCATAAGATTCGCAAATTTGGACCTTAATTCCTTCGGGCGTCTACTGCTCGATATTGCGAAGGCATAAAAACAAAATCATCTTGGCTGTGAGTTATATATTTCTCTGGAAGAAATTAGAAACGGCAGAGAAATACAATCTAAATAATTTTTAGACCAAAGATAACAGAGACTTCTCTTCTCATATTTACCTTCAAATTGAAAACTAAACCTCTGCAAACCTATATCTCTTTGTTTTCGTTCAAGTTAAAGAAGGACGTTATGAAGTCTATAAATAAGCATTTGGGGCAAATAGATTAAAAAAAATAGATTTCGATAAAAATAAATAAATTTATTTCCTTTATAATTTCTTTAGGTAGGACAATTATCTAATTTTATTTTTCTTTTTATCAACCGGTGTCCAAATGGCAACTTTAGAAGACCTGATTCGTCAAAAACAAGAATTAGAAAAAGAAATTGAAGAAGTTACTCGCCGCGAACGTATTAACGCTATTAATACTTGCCGCGAATTGATTCAAAAATTCGACCTGCAGCCCGCAGAAATCGGACTTAAGAAACTCATGCGCAAGGGCGCGATGATTCCGAAATTTATGGGACCTAAAGGCGAAACCTGGACTGGCCGCGGCCGCAAGCCTATCTGGCTTCAGCAGGCTGAACTTGAAGGCAAGAGCCTTGAAGACTTCCGTATTACTTCCCCCGTCGCAATGGAAGAAGACGAAGAAGCGCGTTTAGAAGAACTGACTCGTCCTGACAACGTAAAAGCCTAATCTCTTTTCATTGTCATCAAAACCGCAGGAAAATATTCTCTGCGGTTTTTTCTTACCGAAATGAAAGATTTTGATTCTTAAAATAGGATTATTCCGTGGTAAGGATTCTATGTTTAAACTGGATTCACTGAAGACAAATCATTCGTAATCGTTATTTATTCTTAAAAAAGACTTCTCCTTTTCCATAATTTACTACTCACATTGTGTCTCTTAGGAATCAAAAAATCCTTCCCGTAATCCTGAATTTAATCAGATTTGGGACTTATTTCCTTATCTAAAAATACCAAAAGCGCTAAATCAAATTCATTCTTGCCTAGGTTAACGGCTTGGACTTATTCTTTTGCCGCAGAAACAAATTTTTTGCAATTGTGAATTCCTACTCTCCACAATCCCTCTGCTAGTTCTTTATTTTTTCGGGCGAGAGAATACGGAAAGCTCCTCTTTTTCAGCCTGATGAATAATCACCTGAACATTGAAAAAATCTAAAAAATATTCTCTAAAAACCGTGTTCAAAATGCTTTCTCCGGCTTCCCGGGATTAGCTTTGGGTACATTTCGGAAGTGCTTGCTTAGGTGGTAATCCTCTTGATCAAACATCAATTCACGTCTATGCTCGACCCATTCCAATAGGAGGATTAAAACAATGATTGAAGCCGTTTCCAAAGATAAGTGTCTTCCGGAGATTCTTGCCCTTTTCCCGGATTTAGTTGCCCATCGCCACGATATTCATCAGCATCCCGACTGCGGCTTTGAAACTCAGAGAACCATCGGAAAAATCAAGGAATTCCTTGAAAAACACAATGTTTCTCCCAAAGACATGGATGACGCCTCTTGCCCCGGCTCTTTGTTTGTCGAAATTAAAGGCAACCTCCCCGGCAAGACCATCGGATTCCGCGCTGACATCGACGCTCTTAAGATGAAGGACAAGAGCGAAAAAGAATGGAGCTCTAAGATTGAAGGCCACGCACATGCCTGCGGCCATGACGGTCACCAGACATGGCTGATGGGCGCAGCCGCTTATATGGCTGAACACCGTGACTTCCCCGGCACACTCGTCTGCCTGTTCCAAGGCGCCGAAGAAACCGGTAAAGGCGCTGAAAGCGTCGTCAAATCCGGCTTCCTGGATAAGTACAACATTCAGGAAATGTATGCTGCCCACGACGAACCCTTCTTAAAGAAAGGCGAAGTCGGTTTCAAAGTCGGACACCTGCAGGCAGCCTCTGATTCGTTCGCTGTTAAGTTTATCGGTGCCGGCACACACGGCGGTCGCCCTCATCAAGGGATGGATCCGATTCCCGCTCTCTCCGAAATGTATCTGGCCATGCAGACAATCGTTTCCAGAAAGGTTGACCCGCTGGAAAGCGCTGTTGTTTCCGTCTGCTTTATGAATGCAGGTACGTTGGGAACTTATAACGTGCTGCCGGGCGAAGCTGTCATGGGCGGTACAGTGCGCACCTTCCTCCCCGAAGTTCGCGATTTGGTTGAAAACACCATCAAACGTATGGCAGAAGGAATTGCCTTGGCCCACAATTTGAAAGCTGAAGTCACCTACGAACGTCTTATTTCTTCTGTAAATAACGACGAGCGCCTGACCAAGGAAAGTGTTCGAATTGCCCAGGATTTGTTGGGCGAAGACAAGATCTACCCTGACTTTAAGCCCTTCATGTCCAGCGAGGACTTCTCCGTTTATCAGGAAAGAGTCCCCGGTACGATCTGCAGAATCGGTATTTCCGACGAAAACCACACCGTCCCTCTGCACAATCCGAAGTTTGATTTCAATGATGAAGTACTTGCCCTGGCCAGCACTTTATTTGTGAAGATCGCCCAAGAACGTCTGAATGCACTGAGCAAAGAGTAATCCGACTCTAATGCAAACAATCACGGCTCCATATTGAGAAATAGGGCTAATGGCTAGCCCTTGAATATCTATTCAAACTTGCACATACTCATCTTCCTTTGGAGGGTGAGTATGAGAGAAATTCACAATTTGATGACTATCGGAGAAGTCGCCGGATCATTCGGAGTTTGTGTGGCAACCGTAAGACGGTGGTGCAAAAACGGCAAGTTTTCCCGAGTTATCAGGACCATTGGAAATCAAAGGCATTTTGATCCTTATGAAGTCCATGAAATGCTTCATCCTACCGGCGGCAAAAGGATCATGGTCGGATATGCAAGAGTCTCAAGCTATGATCAGCGCTCGGATTTGACAGCCCAAGCCGAAAGACTCAGCCAATACGGATGTCAGCTGGTCATTAAGGATCTCGGAAGCGGACTCAATTGTAAAAAGCCGGGGCTAAAACGCTTATTGAAACTTCTTTTAACCAAACGCGTCGGTGCATTAGTTGTCACTCACGATGATCGACTGCTCCGATTTGGCACCGAACTGATCTATTTTATCGCTCACTTGATGGACACTCGGATTGTTATCCTTGATGAGCCGGAACAGCAGTCTTTCGAAACAGAGCTCGTCAAAGATGTTATTACCTTGATGACCGTCTTCTGCGCTCGCCTTTACGGGAAGCGATCAAGGAAAAATAAGGTAAAGGAAAATATGGGTATAAAAAACTTAAGTTTTCGGTAATATCTAATTATTACTTTATTTTTACCCCTAAATTCCCAACCTTGAGTGAACACTTGTGCGTCAGTTTGAGATGCCCAATGAAACAGATAGAGCTGCATTGGATCGGATGTGTTCGTCGTACGGATTTGTGGCATCAAAATTTCTTTTTGCCTTTCAAACGAGAGAACTTCGAAGTGAGGTAAAGGACTTTCGCGCTTTTCGAAATAGATTGGTAACTGCTCTGAGCAGGACACCTGTTGAATTTAACCAAAAACTCGCAGGCTTGCGAGCCAATGGGAAAACAGCAGAGGCAACTCTCTTGACTTTGCTCAGAGAACTCAAAGAGACTTCGGGGCCTCATCTTCAGGCGCGTCACTGGAAGCTTGCTTTGGAGGAAACATCCAAGATGGCAATGACGCATTGGAAAAGCGTCATTGCAGAATCAAAGAAGGAACTTGCAGATACGTTAAAGCGTTTTCACGATCAGGATCGTCACTACGCGTACTGGCTTCTTTGCGGCATAAACCGCCAATTTTTTGAGCTGTTAGACGGAAAGGTCCTGGTCCCGAATCCGGATGAATCTTTCGACCGCAATTATTGCCTTAGCTACGATCGCCCGCTTTCTTCGAAGACGCTCCGCTCAATTGCAGGAATTGTCAGGCGCACGGTCAATAGAGTTCGCAGAGACATCGTCTGCTATCCGAGAACAAAAGCCTTTCACAACCGCATTGACTTTGATTCAAGCTGCTATAAGGTCAGATCAACAGAAGCCGGTCAATTCCTTGAGCTCATGTCGCTGCAGCCCGGGAAAAGAATCTGCCTTCGCCTAAAAGGTAAAAGCAAAATACGAGGAACGCTCCAGCTGATACGTGATACTGCGGATACGTACTCATTAAGAGTCTACGTACCCCAACAGTGTGAAAGAAAAGAAAGATCGGTGCTGTCATCGGAATCGATCTCGGCTACACAGAGATGATGGCAACGAGTGAACAGGAACTTCTTGGAACGGATCTGGGAAAGTATTTTTCTGAGATAGCCGATAAAAGAGGAAAAAACAGTGAAGGCCGAAACCGAATGCATGCGCTCTTTCTCAACCTTCTGAAAAAGACCAGCAAGGACAATCTCGCTAAGGCAGAGCGGATTAGAAAACATAACCTCGGCAGAAAGAAGCAGCGCGCAAGGTACATCCGTGACATCGGAGTTATCAAGACCGTCGTTAACAGAGAACTAAACTTTCTATTTACTCGGAAGACAAATCCGGTCAAGGCCATTGTCGTTGAAGATTTAAGTGCTCGGATGAAGGCTCACTTTTGCAAAAAGTGGAATAGATGGCTGAGCGGCTGGATGCGAGGATACCGGATCAGATATAAAGCAAAGAAACATGGAATAGAAGTAAACGAAGTAAACCCTGCTCACAGTTCACGAGAATGCCCCCGGTGTCACTGCACGGACAAAAAGAACCGACAAGGGGATGTCTTTAAGTGCTCGTATTGCGGATACCACGAACATGCTGACTTGGTTGCTGCGTTAAACATACTCGGCCGTTTAGGTGATAAGGAGATCCGTAAAGGTATGTCTCCGTCTCGGGTGAAAGCAGTACGGTCGGCACGTCGGTTGGAAATTATTGAACGATACCGTTACCGACAGGACTTCAGATGAAGCGCGTGTTGTGGACGAATCTCCCCGTTCAGCTTCATCGAAGAGCGAACTGAGAAGTGGTGTACAGGTTTGTACAGCTTCCTGATAACGGAGCCGTAATTGTTTGGTGAAATCAGAATTTCCGCAGCCGAAAAAAACGAAACGGCGCTGAAACGGCGCCTGCGCAAGAACCGCAGAACTGGTCTGCGGTGTTCGTTCCGAAGTTTTCAAACAGTGAGTTAATGTGCTGTTTGATGGAAAAGATCATTCAGTTCCGGATGATCTTTTAAATCCAATTTTCCACGCGTCTGATAACGCTGAAAGCCCAACATAAAGAGGCAGCGTCTGCGGCTGCAGCTCAAAGAGACGGATGTCTGATGGGGCGTAAACTTGGGGCAACGATGCTTGGCTCCGATTCTGTTCACAATGATCTCCTAAATCACGTGCAAATCATAAACACTTCAAAATTGAAAATACGACCGGCAGAAGCAGAAATCTTTTCTAATTATGTCACTTTCATGACACTTCAAAAATAATCAAGTAGTTAGGAAAATCCTTAAGAATGCAACTAATTTTTTTTTGATTTGACAATACGCAGTTATCTTGCGAGACAAGCCAAGAATTCAAAAATTTCTTCCTCAGGATTAACGAGTACAAGCAGTGCGGGTGATTGAAATATTGATCATTCGAGAAAGTCCACGCTAAATATTCCTCATAAGTCCAAGAACTTAAGGCTTTCGGGCATTTATTTGTCCTTTACGCATGTGGACGCTGTGAACGCTCTTCGCTAGAATAGCGAAAATATTATCGTTGTTAACCCTGACAAAAACAAAAAAGGACTGATCGACCGAAATGCATTTTCAAGAGATAAGGCGTGCCGCCGCTCAAGGTACTATCAGCCTGCCTCCTCCCATGGATTCCGAAGGACTGGAAGACTTGGCTGTTTTGAAGTCATGTTTGAAAGTCATTAGAGAACTCTCAGAGTTCCGCTATGCCTTTGCTAAAGATGCAATGGCTGAGACTTTTGCGCCTTTAATGGCTTCTGTAGAAGCCAAAAACGAATTAGAACGACAGGGTTTAAAAGTCTCTTTGAAGGATTATTTCTTGTCTTTGATCCTTAAAGATTTAGAAAATCCGGACATTGTCATCATCGATAACTACATCAATGCTCTGTTCAATAGTGCCGATGCTGCAGCCAACGGCCCAATAACAGTTCAAACCGTTGTAAACGTTGCCAACAGCTTCCCACAGGACGGCATTAACTGGCGGCAAAATCCTCAAACCGATGAGGAACAGATCCTTCTTCAGCCGGATACCTTCCCGGACAGCAAAGCCGTCCAGATTGAATTGGCCAGATGGGAGAAATATTCCAAAGAACTAAGGGACTTGGATCCTTTGGTTCATGCCCTTCTTACGAATCTTTACTTTATGGCGATCTCTCCTTTGAATCGTCATAACGGAAGAGTGACTCAGATCCTTCTGCAGCTCTCCTTAATGGGGCAGAACATCAATTCGCCTGCTCCCTGCCTGATGCTCGGTCGCGCCTTGATGACCAATGCGCACTTCGGCATCGAAGAACGTTTATACGGTTTGAGAACCCGGCAATGGTCTCCGTATCTTCAGTACATGCTGAAGACATTATCCAAAGCAATTCTGCTTTCCGGTGATCTTTTGTCTTCGTTACAGCGTTTATACGCTCAGGCAGAGGCCTACCTGAAGATGATCGGTTTAGCCTCTCATGCTGCATTCCTGCCGGTGATTTTCAAGCATCCGGCTTGCCGTACGGGTGAGTTTTCCAGCATCTTTACAACAAGGCGCCAGGTTGCGAGCCACATTCTGAATGACTTGGCCCGCGCCGGAATCTTAGAAAGAGTTGAAGACGGAAGAGACCGCGTGTTCTACCACACGAGATTAATAGAACTGCTCGAAAGCGAAAACTATAGTTTCTCGCCTCTTCCTGCCTCTATTGATCCCTTCGTTCCTTTATATCAAAAAGGAACGCCGGGCCGAACAAAACGAGAGCCGCTTCCGACACGCGAGGAAACGCTCCCGAAATTCTCCGTTACCGGCGATTAATTCAATTCGAAATTTTTAGCGAATTTCTCCGTGGACTTCCTGATGCTCCACGGAGGTTACTGCGTTCGTCTCTGGATCAACAAAAACCACGGTCGGTTTATGTACTTTCAATTCGTCTCGAGTCATTTGAGCGTAGCTCATGATAATGACCAAATCGCCTTCAGAAACTAAACGAGCAGCCGCTCCGTTTAAACAAATAATACCTGAGCCAGGTTTTCCCGAGATAGCATAAGTGGTTAATCTATTTCCGTTATTAATATCAACGACATCAACTTGTTCGTATTCATTAATACCTGATTGCCTTAAAAGTTCTTCATCAATCGTGATAGAACCAACGTAATTTAAATCTGCCTGAATTACTTTTGCACGATGAATCTTGCTCTTGAGTATCGTTAATAGCATCTATTACATCCCTAAATCTTTCAAAAAGTAAATAAATTATAGTCCTTAGACATGGTCAGAAACATCATTATCAGTAAAAAAATATCCGTCAGAAAAGATGATAGGATATTGTTCGCTAGATCTACATGTTATGTATTAATAATAATTAATATGTAGAACATATTTGATTGCATATAATTTTATAAATAAACACTTAAATTATTTTTCTCATATACGTAACTAAGATTTAAATATGTAAATAATATATCTATGTATATCAACAAGAAATAAATTTATTAGTTAGACCTCTTACTTCTTCTTTAAAAGAAGTAATTAATAATTTATTTTTAACGATTTTTAAAGCTATTTTTCGCGTGTCTTAGTACTATAGTTTAACTATTTTATATGTAATATTTAATTATTATTCAAATAGTTAATCATGCTCTATAGAAGTTGAAATATCACTTTAACTAAGAAAAATTCAAGATCGTATATCTATCGGGAGCGACTAGGTTTATATATCTAGATAAATGATCTTTAAATACACTAGATATACACTTTCTATTCTGAAAATTCATTTTATCTATCTAACCTAGATAAAATTCCTACATATATCAAATACCAAGAAGAATAGAATTTTTAGTCAAAAAATAAGGTTCTGTTTTAAAGACAGAACCTTACCAAAAGTTTTGTATTAAGTTACAGGATTGTAATTTTCTTTCCGGCAATTCTCGCTAAAAGATTCTTAATTCCTCCGGTCTTGAATTTAACAATCAAGACCATGTCGTCCCCTGCTCCCTGAGTATCAAGGATGACACCGGGACCAAATTTTTCATGATTAATATTAATACCTGCTTTATAGGGTGAATCAGAATTCTGTTTAGCACGTATTTTCTTAGTTTGGAGTTTTTCTTTCTTCGTTTCAATAATTCCCTTCGCCCATTCAGGAACATTTGAAGCGAATCTATGGCCGGACGGTTTTGTAGATCCACCATAAGAAGAATTGCGATAAGAACTTGAATAATTTTTATTCGAGCCGGATCGGCTTCCCCAAGAGTCTTCATCTTCCGCTTCGTAACGTGACTCGAACGGATTTCTGCTCAGCCACTTGAGCGTCTCTCCCGGAATTTCTGTGAGGAAGGAACTCGGATAGCTTGAGAAAGTTCTGCCCTGGAGCATGCGTTCTTCGGCAAGCGTCAGATAAAGTTCTTTCCTTGCTCGAGTAATCGCCACGTACATGAGACGGCGTTCTTCCTGAAGGGCCTTTTTGTCATTCTTGCTTCTGAAGTGCGGGAACATGTCTTCTTCCAAACCGGTAATGAAGACAATATCGAATTCCAAACCTTTCGAGGCGTGTACAGTCATCAGCTGGACAGCATCTTGACCGACCTGAGCTTGGTTTTCTCCGGCTTCTAAACTGGCATGAGAAACGAATCCTGCTAAAGCAGAAAGATTCTCAACCGCCGTGCCGTCGGAATTTTCCGTATCGATGGCTTCTTCTTTAATGAAGCCCTGAGCCGCGGACGTTAATTCCTGTAAGTTTTCAATACGCTCGCTGCCGTTCGGATCCAATTCGTACATATTCTTCAGGCCGCTCTTTTCAACGGTGAAGTCGACGAAAGCGGGAAGCGGCATTTCGTCTTTTGCAACACGCAGTGTGTCGATGATCTCCTTGAAAGCGGCAAATTTATTGGCCGCCGCTCCACGGATGTACTGCATAGATTCAAATAAGGAAATGCCGTTCGTCGTCGCAAAATCCACAAGGTTTTCAATGGACTTTGCGCCGATTCCGCGGGCCGGTACGTTAACGACTCTTAAGAATGCAGAATCGTCTGAAGGGTTCTCGGCCAAGCGCATGTAAGCCATAGCGTTCTTAATTTCAGCACGATCGAAGAATCGTAGACCGCCGTAAACCATGAACGGAATACCGCGTCTTGTCAGTTCCGTTTCAAACAAACGAGACTGCGCGTTGGAGCGATAAAGAATGGCGATATCTTCAGGAGAGACGCCTTTGTCGATGTATTCCTGAATCGTGGAACAAACAAAGCGGGCTTCATCAAAGTCATTGTCCGAACGGTTGGCTCTGATCTTCTCGCCTTTGCCAGCATCCGTCCACAAGTTCTTGCCCATGCGCTCAGAGTTGTTGGAAATCAAAGCGTTAGCAGCATCAAGAATGTTGCCTTGAGAACGATAGTTTTGTTCAAGTCGGATCGGTTCTCCGATTCTGAACTCTTGAACAAAGGACATCATATTGCCGACGTTGGCGCCGCGGAAAGCATAAATCGACTGGTCATCGTCGCCGACCGCAAAGACCGCGTTCGGCGGATTTTTTTCTCCCAAGCCGGCCAAAAGCTTCAGCCATTCATACTGGAGAACGTTGGTGTCCTGAAACTCGTCTACTAAGATAAAACGGAAACGTTCCTGGTAATGATGACGAATCATTTCGTTACGGCTCAAAAGCTCATAGGCTCTTAAGAGCAGTTCCGCAAAGTCGCAGGCTCCTTCTCTCTGAAGCACTGCTTCGTACATGGCATAAATCTGAATATATGCCTTGTCTTTAGAGAACTTTGAATAGACCTCAGAGGCGCGCTTGCCTTCTTCCTTGCAGCGGTTGATGAAGTTTTGTACCTCACGAGGCTTGAACTCTTCCGTATCAATGCCGTTTGCCTTCATCACGCGTTTGATCACGCCGAGCTGGTCGCTCATATCCAAAATGGCAAACGTCGACGGAAGGCCGGCTTCCTGATGATGCAGACGCAGCAAACGGTTGCATAAGCCATGGAAAGTACCGACCCACATAGCACGCGGGTTGATCGGAATCATGTTCTGCAGGCGAGCCAGCATTTCTTTGGCAGCCTTATTCGTAAAGGTCACCGCAAGAATCTCGCTCGGATGAGCCATATTCTGTTGAAGCAGGTAGGCAATGCGGCTTGTTAAGACACGCGTCTTCCCCGAGCCGGCGCCGGCAAGAATCAATGCAGACTTCGGTTCGGCAGTCACTGCCTGGGCTTGTTGCTTATTAAGCGATTCAGTAATGGATTGCATTCTTTTCTTCTCATCCAAAGGAGTGAGAAGTCTAGCAAACGCATCTGCACGTTGCAGGCACAGTGACGAACGCTTACTTCTTGGATATGCCGATTGCTAGGCTGTTTCCTCCCCAACTGGCAACTCTTCCAAAAGATTGCAGAAAGTGAATTCCTAAAATTTTATTGATACTTATTAGAAAAAATTGAGGCAACGAAAAAAAAGGCTTTTCGCTGACTTTTCCTTTCAGCCGAAACGTTGTTAGAGACAAATTGCAGAATTATTTTTGTTTTATATATTCAATAAGTTGAACACAAAAAATACATAAACAAAGAAAAACGGAAATTTCATTTTCAAAATCTGCAACCAGCCCTTACCTAAGTCCGAGGCTCAATAGCACCGCTAGCGGTGTTTTTAGTTTTGTTACCGAATTTTAAGATTTTCTCAATGGTTCGCGACTTAAGAGCCATCTGCTTAAACCTTAAAACTTGGAGAATTTAAATGAGCGTATCAAGAAGATTTTTCCTCAAAAGCGGTGCGTTACTTTCCTCTCTTCCGCTCGCTGCAACTGTAGCACATGCTGCGGATCCTGCCGCAACTGCTTCCAGACAGGTTGGTCCGGCTCCTGTTAGAACAACTCCGGTTTCCGACTACATCGTTGACGGCTTCAAAGTAAATCCTTCTGCTCCGATTGTGTTAAAGGGCCGTAGAGATTTAACCCTCGACGTCTATCGTAAAGTTGTTTGGAACCATACCCCTGTTTCTGTCGACCCTGCTGCCCTCAAACAAATTGATGCTTGGCGTAAAGAATTCTTGGACTTTTTGGCAGTCCACCCTGAATTGAACGTTTACGGCGTCAACATCAAACCGGGCGATGCCCACAAACAGCGCTTGACCGAGGAAGAGTTAAAACAAAATCTTTCTCAAGGCCTCAACACCGGTATCTCTTTCGGTGAACCTCTTCCAAACCGTGTTGTTCGCGGCATCATTCTTGCACGTACATCAGGCATGCTCGGAGGCAACTCCGCTTCTTCCGCCGCGCTCACCAGTCATATCATAGGCATGTTAGGCCGTAAGGAGCTCCCCGTTGTACCTCGCGAAGGCCAGGGCGGTGCAGGCGAAGTTTGTCCGTTAGGAACCTTGTTTGATAACATTCCGAGAGAAATTCATCTTGGTTTGAAAGAACCGATGACAATCATCAACGGCCATCCTACTGCCACGGCTCTTTGCGTGGACCTTGCGCTGCGAAGCGACGGTATCATCAAATTAACGGAACAAGTTCTTGCTCTGGCCATTGACGGTCTTACCGCCCCGAATGAACACTTCGGAGTACAGCTGGAAGCCTGCTGGGACGACCCCGACGAACAGAAAGCTCTGCAGAACATTCGTGCATACCTTAAAGATGCACCGGTACCTCGCCGCCAGAACGTTCAGGCAAGAGTGACGGTTCGTGATATTCCTCTCATCCTCGCCGCTGCATACAAAGCTCAACGTAACCTCAAACAAATTGCTCAGACGGTACTGCAGAGCTCCCACGATAATCCTCTCTGGATTCCGAAAGATCAGGCCGCTAAAGTCGGTGCTGAACCCTATGTTTGTTCAAACGGCAGCTACCACAGCCAAATCGCTATGAATGCCCCGGACGAAATCGCCAGAAACTACGCTGACTTGGCAACGGTTCTGTACTCTCTCGTTCAGTGCTACTACTCCGACCCTGTCGCTATGCCGGGACTCGACAACCTCATCTACGGCAACATGCAGATGAACGCTTCCGATTGGCAGGATGAAACAAGAATGCTCGGACAGCCTTCTCTTCTTCCGCCGCCCCAATTCGGCCAAAATGACCTTTGCTCTCCGTACATGCGTGCCTGGAACAAGGTCGACCGTTTGGAAAAAGTTCTTGCAGCTTTGGATGCCCAGGTTGCCTGCATGGCAAGTGAAAGTATCTTCATCCGCGGCGATCTCAAGACTTCTCCGGCTTTGCAGCCGATGCTTGACATCATCCGTAAGTTCAATCCTCCGATTGATGTTGCAAAGGGCGACAGAAGAACAATCGCAACGGAACTGGACGGTCTTTATAACTTCATGGCGGACAGCGCTATGGCTTATTCTTCCTTGGATCCGGAAAAGAGACCGGCACTCGTTCTGCAGACGATTAAGTTCTAACTTTTAGTTTCGTCTTTCAAACTTTCATATTGTTTTATTTAGATCGGGGCCTTCGGGCCCCATCTTTTTTGCAAAAAATGAAAAACTTTATTTGAAAATTGGATATCTGAGATTTGGCAGTTCCCAGCTGTGTCTTTTAGGGCCCCCTCCTATACTTTTGACTATCAACAGAGAGGGAATTATGCAAATACACAATCTTTCCTGGCTCGCAGATATAAATAAGCCAATCTTTACAAAAAAGACTGACTACCAAGCGGTTTTAAAAAATACATCTGGCCTTCCATTCATTACACCGCCGCTTCACCCTGAATTAATCGAAATGCTCGATAAAATCGGAGCCGAAGGTCGTGTAGAAGCCGGTGAAAAGTTTCCGATGGCATTGGACTCGGAAGATAGTTTCGTTTTAATCAAAAACGGTATCGCTGCTCGAGAGATTCAGCTCCTCAACAGCTCTTTAATTAATTTAGTGCTTCCTTCCCGTTCGCTATGCGGGGACTTAAATTTATTCACCAACAGAGGAATCAAAGAGCAGCATTTCTCAATAACTCCATGCCAATATGTACTGGTTTCTAAAAAACTCTTGCTCTCATTATTATTTAAAAATCCTGAAATTCTGAACGCAGCCCTCTCCGATATTGAGCAAATATCCCTCAGCCATCAGCTTTCTCTTCTTATTGCCGGCAGTCTCGCGGTTGAGGAAAGAATAAAGATGTTCATCTTCGCCTGGGCCTCAAACTATTCAGAAGAAGCAGAAGAAGGCTGGCTCAAGATGCCTTTCATCGTCCAAAGAAAATATGCCAGGAGCGTTGCAAGAGCTTCACGGTCATCGCTGGACGGAATCCTAACCAAGTGGAAAAAAAACGAATTGATAAGGACAGAAGGACACCATCTGTTTATCGCCTCGGAGTTAATCAAATCTTGCGCATCCGCCCTTTCTTGAAGAAATTAACAAATACGAAGACATCTCACGGACAGACGAAAGCACGAACAGATGTTTTTTTCATAATACGAAAGGCCGACAACTTCGTTAAGAAGTCCGGCCTTTAAGCTTATCGCTGAAGGTACAACTGGAAAGATTTCAGCTTTAATAGAGGCAGAAAATTTGCTCCTTAGGAGCCTTGAAAATGAGGCTGTTCTTTTTCCAAGTACGTCTGAATTGAAGGCGGGTACGGTACAACGCCTGATTCTTTATCCTTTAAAGTAATCCATTGATAAATAGGATCAATAAGCGAAGGAACTATTAGGGTCTTACCGTTTGATATGTCCAGCAGTTCTAAAGATTCCCATTTTTCAAGAGTTCTCTCTACAACTAATGGGTTGATCGCCATTATTTTCCCGATTAAAGCAGGCCCGGGAAGACTCACCGTTTCTATTTTTACCTCCTTGCTTCGGTTTTGATCTAATAGACCGAAGTTGGCCGCCCAGCTGCAAAGAAAAGCTTGAAGTCGATGCTCTGAATTAATAAGAGCTCTACAGGCAAAGACCATTCGATCTGAGATAGCACACATCTCAAAGTGTCTCGCAAGTTCGAACATCAATTCCGAGTCATCTTGAGCTGCCTCTCGGAGCCGCTGTGAACTGCATTCTATAATTTGAGAGGGACAGAGTGCGTAATAGCAGCCGGAACAAGGTCTCTGAGTAAAAAAATTCAAATTCCCGGCTGCGATATGGAGTGGCGGAGCAATTCCGATTCCCTGCGCCTCGAACCCTGCCGGATTAACCAGCGATCTAGCACTGAATCCCTTTAGGTTGATGCATAGTTTGTCAACACGAGCACCAATCTCAAACAACAGTTCCCCGGTTGTCAAATTCCTCTCGACACCCAATTCCCGGACTTTTTCAATGATTTTTGTGGATACTCTAGGGGCGATCCATGGAAATATCGGAAAGTGTTCAACCGACGGAAGGCCACGGGAAGGGAACTTTTCATAAAAATCAACAAGCAACTGATGCCAGTCAGGAGGGATTAAAGAAGAAACTACCATAACCTTCTCCGTTGAATCGGCAGCGATGTCTGCTGCCGATTCATTTTGATCGTTAGAAGAAATGCACCATGCCTAAGTGGCCTACATAACGATTTCCGCCCTTGTCTCCCTTAAGCAGACCGGTACCGTGTGCATAGGACATGACGGCATAAAGCATCGTGGCTTTGCTCAGGAAATAGTGATAGCCGACAGCCCCGACGTGACGATTGAAATGATTCGGTCCTTCACGTCCGGCATCTTTTCCTCTGACAAACTGGTATTGACCCAGAAGGTAACCGCCGAAAAGAGGATATTTATATCCGACGTAGAAAGAATTCATCTGGATGCCTTTACCGCTTTCTGCCGGAGTCAGGTCTGAACCGTAATCAACCATCGGACAGTTCCAGACATAACGCTGGTGCACTGAGTAGTTGTAGCCAAAATAAGCGGTACCAACCGGAAGTGTTACAGCTGTACCAAATTTAGCAGTAAACGGTTTTGCATCACCATGCCAGGGGCTCTTTGAACCGTAGTCCATACCCTCTGCGCCCATGACGAAGTTAACCTTTTCCGTCTTATAGCGTGCGGCAGCGTTCCAGTAATGATCGGAATCATGCCAAGGACCGTTATCATCGGCTTCGTTGGCGCCGTCGTCTCCGCTCAAAGAGTATTGAAGGCCTATCTCCCAATTAGCAATCTTAGGAGACAAATATAAGATGACATTGTCGCGCCAGCCCCACATATTAAATTGGGAAGCTTGTATGCCGGCGTCAAGGTAAGCACCTTCAAAAGGATCAACCTGCCACATCCAACCATACTCTCCGGAAGCAGAAGTAAAGGCAGAAGTTCGGCCGAAAGCCAACGTACCGAAGGTCTTACTTTCTAATCTAAGCAAACTTCCTCTGTTAAAGAGCTTCCCTTTAGATGCACCCGTGTCCGCATCAAAGCCTGATTCCAGAAGGAAGGAAACGGACAAGTCGCTGTTGATTTCTTCTCTTCCGGTCAAACCCCAGCGGGAGCCTGCGTAGGTTCCGGAATCCAGGGAAACAACGGTATCGTGCCCCTTGCTTTTCTGAACTTTAACGCCTAAGTCAACCGCTCCGAAAAGCGTGACTTGCCCGGCTAGTGCACAGGAAGCAAAAGTACTGAGTAAAGCTGTGCTAAGAATCGACGTAGTTTTCTTCATATGGCCTCCCCTTATTTAATCTTGAAATCAAGGTAATGGCACTGATTACAGTAGTTGACCGCCGGCTCATGCTGTCTGTGGCAAGCTGCACAGTCATTGTTATGAGGAGCATTGTGAGGATTCATGGGTTTGACATCCTTGGTCTTTTCAATCAGCGCGGCTTTGTTATGGCAGACGACACACTGGGTTTCCGTAGGCAAATCATTCTTCATCGGGTTATCGCCATGGCAAGCGGCGCAAGGTACACCTTTAGCCGCGTGCATATCGGCACCCATTTGAGGTTTGTCAGCAGCATAAATAGAAGCAGAGAGTGCAAGGCTCAGAACTAAAGTAAATAATCGGAGTGTTTTCATGATGTTCTCTTCGGGATGATCTGTTGTAATTGCGATAAACAGACGATTAACAACCATTGAAGGCTGTGGCTGTTCTCGCGGCAGTTCGTCCGATAATCATGCAGTCTGCGACCGCGACTGTTCCGAGACGGACCATACCGTGGACCCCGCCAGTAACCTCACCGGCGGCATAAAGACCTGCAATAGGTTTACCGTCGACATCGATGACTTGAGCTTTATCGTTAATTTCAAGTCCGCCCATCGTATGGTGGACTCGAGGCCAAAGACGTACAGCATAGAAAGGTCCCTTGTCGTTGGGCAGAGAATCAGGGAAGAACTTGCATCCCAAGTCAGGATCTTGTTTGTTTTTGAGGAATCCGTTCATACGCTCGTTCTGCTTTTCCAGAGCTTCATACGGAATGTGATAGAAGTCGGCCATCTGTTTCAGAGTATCAAACTTCCCGATCACGCCGTTTTTAATGGAAGTTTCAAGCATTTCGGCGTTCATCGTCTTAGGCACCTGATTCTTTACGTTAGCAGCACCGGCATAAATCAACGCAGGGTGACCTAAGGCTACGATCGCATCCGCCCTCTCTTTTCTATTGCCTGTTTCTTTAAAGAAACGTTTTCCCGTCTTTATATCGACCATACAGCCGTAGCCGACCAAAGACTCTACGAAAAGCGGTGCTTTGCCGAAACCTTTTTCATCTGGGCTTGTCCATGGACCGAGCTGGATCCAGTCCATATGGATAGTGTTTGCTCCTTTTCTCTGAGCCAAACGGATCATTTCCCCGGTAGCACCGGCATGATTGGTTGAACCGAAAGCCTTCGTCAGTCTCGGATCATGACTCATGCGCATCTGCACGTTCTGGCTAAAACCACCGGAAGCAATCAGTACACCGTGGATGGAACGAATATTTTCAAAACCGGTCCCCTTGCCTTTTTCGTTGCGGTAATGGGTTTCTACACGCACGCCAAGGACACAGCCTTTTTCGTTAGTGATCAGATCTACTACTTTAGTGTTCAGACGAATGGGAATATTGAATTCCTTGCATTTCGCAAGCATGGGGTTAATAAATCCAGCCCCGCATTTCTCTTCCACTCCGTGACTCCGTTTTACGGAATGGCCGCCGTGATAATAGACTGATGAAAAGTGAACTCCGATCTCGTTCTTGAGCCATTCGTAGTTAGCCACGGACTCATCGGCAATTTTTCTGGCCAGCTCGGGATGGTTAATGTGGCCGCCGTGATGCATGATGTCTTTGAACATCAAATCAGGGTTGTCCTCGATACCCAGTTTTTTCTGCATATCGGTTCCCGCCGCAGAAATAGCGCCGCCGTTAATAATTGAGTTTCCGCCCGGAGTCGGCATCTTTTCAACAACCAGGATATTCTTCATACCCTGGTAATGAGCTTCCAGAGCTCCTGCTAGTCCGGCAAAACCTGTACCGACAATCAAGAAATCTACCGTTTTGTCCCAATGAATTGCATTGTCTTCAGAAGCCAGCACCTTTGTGCTTAACCCTGAAGTTACAAGGCCGGCAGCAGAAGCTGCAAAAAAACGGCGGCGACTGAGATTTATCGTCATACCTTCCTCCTATCGTTAAAAAATTCTTAAATCGACAGGGAAAGTGTATGAACGGTACTGATTTTCGAGAATTGGGAAAAAAGGCTCTCTAGAACTCTATTTTCGAAAGAGAATTTTTCTATTTTTGAAAAACTATAAAAGACGAGGAACCTTCTCGACGTCAACCAAGGTTTTTTCCGTTTCTGCTAAGAGCCAGCTTCTGAACCATTGATGAGCGGGATCCTTTCCTCTTGGCTCATACCACACCATGGTGTAAGGATAAGTCGGCAGCTCTTTAGGACGTCCAAGAATTTCAATCGGCATGATCTCAGACATACGAACGGCAGTCTGAAGAGGTATAACCGTCGTTTCTTCCCCGTTTAAAAAATACGGAACACTCGTAAAAAACGGGGAAAAGAATTTAGTGTCAAATGGACAACTGCTCACATCCTCTGAAAAAATGCCTAGATATGTATTTTCCTCGTTACGAACAGGGACAGTCGGCTGAACAACGAGATTAGTTTGAAGTTCCTTCTCCTTCAGCCGCTCACCTCTTCTTGCTCTCGTAGCAAGCAAACTATCTACTCTTGCTACATATACGAAGCTGTCTCTGGTTAACGCTTGCTTTTTGAAACCTGCAAAAACATCAGATAAAGGGTAGAACACGAAATCCAAAGAACCTTGCCGTAAGTGCGTGTAAAAATCATAGGAATAATTCTTGAAATGGATTTTCACGCCCGGTGCCACCTCTTTTAACTTAGGCAAAAGAGGAGCAAATACGGCGATGATGTCAATGTCTAAGCAACCGATAACAAATGTGCGTTCTAAGGTCCCCGGAGAAAAAGCTGCGTTTTCTTGAAGCGACTCAATATCTTTGATGATGGTTAAGACCTTAGGATACAGTTCATTGGCAAGTTGAGTTGGAAAGAGCCCTTGGTTAGAGCGGAAGAAAAGTTCGCCCCCGAAGGTATCCCTCATCTTTGTCAGCAGTCTGCTTGCCTTGGAAACAGACATTGGGTAACGCCCTGCAGCCTCCGACAAACTTTGATTTTCATATATCAACTTAAAAAGCCTCAATTGATCCGTATCAAGAAACATAACCACCCCTAGGACTCTATTGGTCGTTTAATTACTTTGGATTTTTCTTCTGATTTTAATGGCTCGGAGAAAAATTCCTACTCTTTAGAAGAAAGCAAACATCAAAAGATTTATTTTTTTTTGTTATCCACGTAAATACGCGTCTAGGCAGTTGTCGGAGAGTCATGCCTTATGAAATGGTTTGGCAAAGCCGAAACTTTCGGCTCCATCACCTATAATTGACACATTTTCCAGCTTCTTTAACTAAAGAACTCTCATGAGAGAAACATACGATCCGGCGGAAGTTGAATCCGTCCAGCAGGCCCATTGGCGTGCTAAAGATATCTACCGTGCCGTCGAACACGCACTCGACGCCAACGGTAACGAAAAACCGAAATTCTATGTTTGCCCGATGCTGCCGTACCCAAGCGGAAAACTGCATATGGGTCACGTTCGTAACTACACCTTAAATGACGTCCTTTACCGCTACCTGCGTATGCGCGGCATGAACGTCATGACCCCGATGGGCTGGGACTCTTTCGGCCTGCCGGCTGAAAACGCCGCCATCGCCAAGAAAGTCGCTCCGGCTAAATGGACATACGACAACATCGCCGACATGAAGGCCCAGATGGAACCTCTCGGTCTGGCTTTTGACTGGTCCCGTGAAGTCACGACCTGCAAACCGGACTACTACCGCTGGAATCAGTGGATGTTCCTGAAAATGCTTGAGAAAGGCGTTGCCTACCGCAAGACCCAGACAGTGAACTGGGACCCGGTCGACCACACCGTTTTGGCGAACGAACAGGTGATCGAAGGACGCGGCTGGCGAAGCGGCGCTATCGTTGAAAAACGTGAGATCCCCGGCTATTACCTCGGAATTACTCAGTACGCCGAAGAACTCCTGAAAGACCTCGACCAGCTTCAGGGCTGGCCCGAACAGGTCCGCCGCATGCAGGAACACTGGATCGGCAAGTCCTACGGTGTCAACCTCGCCTTCCCGTACGAACTCGACGGCGAAAAAAAAGAACTTCGTGTTTACACAACACGTCCTGACACGATCATGGGCGTCACGTTCGCTGCCATTGCTGCCGAGCATCCGCTTGCGCTCCGTTTGGCAAAAGACAAACCCGAACTCCAGGCCTTCATCGACGAATGCCGCAAAGGCTCCGTTTCCGAAGCCGATATGGCCACGATGGAGAAGAAAGGTGTTCCGACAGGCTTCTGCGTCAAGCATCCGCTCACCGGCGCCGACGTTCCGGTTTGGATCGGCAACTATGTATTAATGACCTACGGTGAAGGCGCTGTGATGGGCGTTCCTGCTCATGACGAACGCGATTTCGCTTTTGCACTTAAATATGGCCTGCCGATCAAACAAGTCATCGGTAAGAAAGGTGAGGTTTTCGATGACAAAGTCTGGCACGAATGGTACGGCGAAAAAGAAGGCACCTTCTGCGTCAATTCCGGCAAATATGACGGAATGGATTTCGAACAGGCTCGCGACGCCGTTGCGAAGGATCTTGAAGCCCTCGGCTTAGGCAAGCTTCAAGTTCAGTATCGTCTGCGTGACTGGAGTATTTCTCGTCAGCGTTACTGGGGCACCCCGATCCCGATGATCAACTGCCCGCACTGCGGTCCGGTTCCTGTCCCTGAAAAAGATCTTCCTGTCATCCTGCCCGAAGACTTAATCCCGGACGGCTCTGGCAACCCCTTGAATCAGGACGAAGCCTTCCTTAACTGCAAGTGTCCGAAGTGCGGCGGAGACGCTAAACGCGAAACCGACACGATGGACACCTTCGTCGATTCCAGCTGGTATTACATGCGCTATTGCTCGCCCGACTGTGAAACTTCCATGGTCGACGAACGCAATGACTACTGGATGGCTATGGACCAGTATATCGGCGGTATCGAACACGCCGTGCTTCACCTGCTCTACGCCCGCTTCTGGACCAAAGTCATGCGCGACTTGGGCCTCGTCAAATTTGACGAACCCTTCAAGCGCCTCTTCACTCAGGGCATGCTCACGGCTGAATGCTTCTACCGCGAACTCCCCGACGGAAGAAAACGTTGGTTCTACCCGAGCGAACTCGATATCGTTTATGACGCCAAGGGCAGAATCGAGAAGATCACTGCAAAGGAAGACGGTCTGCCCGTCAAATCTGGCGGCATCGAAAAGATGTCCAAGTCGAAGAACAACGTTGTGGAACCGTCTGCCATCATCGGCAAGTTCGGTGCCGACACTGCCCGCGCGTTCGTGATGTTTGCAGGACCTCCCGACCAGAGCGCAGCCTGGAGCAATTCTGGAGCCGAAGGTACGTTCCGCTTCATGAGAAGACTCTGGAACTTCGGATTCACACATCAGGATGTCATTAAAGAAAATGTCAAACTGGATGTCGCCAAACTGAATCATGAAGAAAAGGCTGTTCGCCGCGATATTTACACGGCGCTCAAACAGGCTGAATTCGACTTAGACCGCATGCAGTACAACACCGTTGTCTCGGCTGCCATGAAGATGCTCAATTCCCTTGATACCCTCAAGGACAACACATCCGAAGGCACACGCGCCGTGATCAACGAAGGCATGTCCATCCTGCTTCGCACGCTCTACCCGATCGCTCCGCACATCACGGCTCAGCTTTTCGAAGACCTGGGCTACGATCAGCGTTTCGGCACTTCCATCGTCGACGCTCCCTGGCCGAAGATTGACGCTCAGGCTATGGTTGCCGATGAAGTGAAGTATGTGATTCAGATTAACGGCAAACTGCGCGGAGAAATCAACGTTCCGGCCGAAACACCGAAATCTGAAATCGAAGCAGCTGCCCTGGCCAACCCTGACGCACAGCGATTTATTGACGGCAAACCTGTCCGTAAGATCATTGTTGTGCCAAAGAAATTGGTCAACATTGTGGTCTGATAAGGCTTAATTCCTCAGGCCCTCTTAGGGCCTGAGGTTTCATTCTTTTTGTTTTACTGGGTGCTTATGAATTACATAGGACTGACTCGCCGCAGTTTCATTCTCGGTCTTTCGGCCCTCGGCCTGAGTGGCTGCGGATGGCATCTGCGCGGCAAGCAAAACGTTCCTTTCAAGACGATCTATATTGCTCTTGGCGAGAACTCTGCGGTTCGGGCAACCATCCGCCGCAACCTTGAAGCCCAAACGGAAGTCAAAGTTGTCAATGACCGCAAAGAAGCCGAGGCGATTTTTGAGTTGCTCGGGCAGTCCCGCGGCTCCAATGTCTTGGCTTACAACTCAGACGGTCGAGCCCGTATCTACAGTCTGCGTTTAACGAATACATTCAGAGTCGTTCTGCAAAACGGTGTAGAACTTCTGCCCACGACCACGGTCAGCGCTACCCGCGAATTGATTCGCGACGAAAGTGACGAAAACGGCCGCGCAAATCAGGAAAGACTGCTTTATGAAGAAATGGAGCAGTCCTGTATCCATCAAATGGTCAACCGTATGACTCACATCTCCGAAGAAGCTGTCCAAAAAGGTATGCATGAGCTGGAGTAGTCTTCTTGCACAAAAATTAAGGCCCGACGAAAACGGTAATCTTCCTCGGCTTTGGTTTTTATTGGGCTCGGAACCCCTGCTGGCCATCGAGGCTCAGGATGCTATCCGAGCCGCTGCTTTTAAAGCAGGTTATTCCGAACGCAAATCTTTTGTTTTTGAAGGCAACGCCGATTACTCGCCTCTTTACGAAGCACTCGGCGACCAGAGCCTTTTCGGCGAAAAAAATCTGATTGAGGTTGTTTTCCCCAGAGCAACGATCGGTAAAAACGGTCCTGCGGCTGTAGAAGCTGTTATTGAGCACGCCGACGAAGACAAGATGGTCGTTGTCTCGCTCTTTGATTACGATTGGACCGCAACGAAAAAAGACTGGTTCAATCACCTCATGAAATCGTCGGTTTGTATCCGCACGGATCCGATTGACCGTAACGCCCTGCCGCGCTGGATTACGGAGCGTGCCAAAGAGAAAAACGGCCAAACGCTCACGCCTGAAGCCGCAAATCTCATCGCTGAAAGAACCGAAGGGAATCTTTTGGCGACGTCTCAGGAAATTCAGAAACTCGCCCTGCTCGTCAACAAGCCGGAAATTGATGTCAGCGATGTGCTCGACGCCGTTTCCGACGTTTCTCGTTTTGATCAGGAATCGCTATTTCTTGCGATGCTTGAAGGCGATGCCGGACAGGTGTCCAAAATTATCGATTCCCTGCAAGGGGAAAACGTTCAAATTCCTTCTTTTCTCTGGATGCTGACGGATGTCGTTCGCAATCTGCTTTTGCTTAATCGAGGATTTGCCGTCAGAACATTCGGACTCTCAGAGGCCCATCGCAGTGCGCTCAACCGCGCATCTCGCCGTGCCAATCCTAAACTCCTTGAATTGATGCTTCATCGCCTAAGCGATGTAGATCGTATGAGTAAGGGACTCTTTGTCGAAAGCAGTGACGGAGACGCCTGGCAGGAATTAAAGGCTGTCTGTCTCATGCTCTCACTAAAAAGGAAGTAATAATCTATGGTATCTACGAACGTCAGCCAAACGGCTCACGACAAAATCGCCGTCATCGGCAAAAAGGCACGCGCTGCTTCTTTGATCATGGCTAAAGCCTCCTCCAAACAGAAAAACAATGTTCTTCTGACTTTGACGGATTTGCTCGGCAAGAATCTAGAAGATCTTTTAAAGGCAAATAACCTGGACATCGTCGAGGCAGAAAAGAATGGTCTTTCTAAAGCCTTTATTGATCGTCTGACCATTTCTGTAGACACCGTTGCCCAGATGGCTGCCGGACTTCGTCAGATCGCCTCTTTGAGAGACCCGATCGGCGAAATCACCGATGTTCGTCCGCAGACGAGCGGCATTGAAGTCGGCAAAATGCGCGTGCCCCTCGGCGTGGTTGCCATTATTTACGAGTCCCGCCCGAACGTCACAATTGATGCAGCTGCCCTTTGTTTGAAGAGCGGCAACGCTGCCGTGCTCCGCGGAGGCTCCGATGCCAAACATTCCAACGCTTTCTTAGCAGGCCTTATTCAGCAGGCACTCTCGGAAAACAGCATTACCTCCGACGCAGTTCAGATCATCACGGACCCGGACCGCGATTTGGTAGGCGAATTGATTACCGCCCGCGAATACATCGATGTGTTGATTCCCCGCGGCGGCAAGGGCTTGATCTCCCGCTTGATGCAGGAAGCAACCGTTCCGATGATCAAGCATCTCGAAGGCATCTGCCATACCTACGTGGATGAAAGCGCCGATATCGATATGGCAGTCGCCGTCTGCGACAATGCCAAAACGCAGCGCTATTCTCCCTGCAACGCCATGGAAACGCTGCTGGTCAACCGAAAAATTGCCGGAACGTTCCTGCCGAAGATCGGCGCGATCTATTTCAAGAAAGGCGTGGAGCTTCGCTGCGATCAGGCTTCTAAAGCCATCCTGGAAAATTTCGGTCCGGTTAAAGACGTAACAGAAGCCGACTGGTCCGAAGAATACAACGCTCCGGTACTTTCGATTAAGGTCGTTGACGCCCTGGAAGAAGCCATTGACCATATCAACACGTATAGTTCTCACCACACGGATGCCATCATTACCAACAATCTTGAGCATTCCGAAAGATTCCTGCGCGAAGTCGATTCTTCTTCTGTCATGCTCAATACCTCCACACGTTTTGCAGACGGATTTGAATACGGTTTGGGTGCCGAAATCGGCATCTCGACAGACAAAATCCATGCTCGCGGACCGGTGGGACTAGAAGGCTTAACCAGTCAAAAATATGTTGTTTTCGGTCACGGTGAACTTCGCAAGTAAGATTTTCCTTGTGGTAAACCATCTTACGGCCGCAAGCCGAAAGGCCTACAATTCAATTCAAATGAAGAAGGAATTCTTGTGAATACTTTGCTTAAACCTTTTTACGCAGTCGTCCCTCTCTCTTTAGAAGAGCTCTTCGCTGAGGAACTTAAAAAGCTCGGTATTGAAAAATTCCGTTTAGAGAAAGGCGGCTGCTGGTTCGGCGCAGAAATGAGCCAAATGATGCAGGTTAACCTTTGGACTCGTTACGCCTCGAGAATTCTCTTGAAAGTAGCCGAAGGTCCCTATCGCACGGAAGAAGATATCTATAAATTAGCTAAATCCTTCCGCTGGGAACAGTATTTCACGCCTAAAAACACCTTCAAAATCGAACTTTCTTCCCGCCGTTCCCCGCTCAAAAGCGTCGCTTTTACGGCCCTTCGCGTCAAAGACGCCGTCTGCGATTATTTTCGTGAGACCGACGGTCAGCGACCGGACGTAGAAAAGCACGACCCGGACATTCGAATCTATGTCCACTTAACGGACAAGAGCTGCATTATTTATTTAGACACCTCTGGTGAATCTCTCTTTAAGCGCGGCTGGCGCGAAGCTAAAGGCGAAGCCCCGCTGAAAGAAAATCTTGCTGCCGGTCTTCTCGGACTTGCCGGCTGGACACCGGACAAACCGCTGCAGGATCCTTTCTGCGGCTCGGGCACCATCATCATTGAAGCTGCCACGATCGCCTGCAATATGGCTCCCGGGCTTAATCGCCGCTTCGGCTTTGAGCGCTTCCGCGGATTTGATTCCACGGCTTGGCAGCGCATCAAGAAAGAAGCTCGTATGGCGGTGAATTTTGATGTTCCGGTTAATTTGGCCGGAAGCGATATTTCGACATTAATCGTCGACCGCGCTCAGAAAAATGCCGTCTTGGCCGGTATTTCTCAGTGGGTTAACGAAGGGAAGGTTCGCTTCACGGCTTGCGATGCCCGTGAAGTTCAGCCCTCCTCTGAGACGCCGGGTTTAATCGTGACGAACCCGCCGTACGGTGAACAATCCAATCCGAAATCCGCCAGCGTGGCTTCCATGATGAAGAACGTGGCTGATAACCTGAAACGCAATTTCGCGGGCTGGGCAGTTTGGATGCTCACAAGCGATCGTGAGCTGCCTCGTCAGATGCGGCTCAAAGAGTCTAAAAAAATCGTTTTCTTCAACGGCCCCCTCGAGTGCCGTTTCTTCCGCTTCGCCATGACAGCGGGATCCAACCGAAAGGAAGATGTCTCTCAAAAGGAAACTTCTTCTGATTAATAAATCGTCGAGGATAACCTCAACAAGGAAAATAAAATGGACACTAAAGATTTTGATGTAGTAGCCATGAGAACCGATCTTCACCAGATCCCGGAACTCGGCTTCAACGAACACAAGACCAGTGACTACGTCGCTGCCAAACTGAAGGAAATGGGTCTTGAACCGATCCGCGGCATCGGCGGAACCGGTGTTGTTGCCTACATTGACGGTACAGAACCCGGACCCACAGTCATGCTCCGCGCCGATATGGACGCCCTTCCTTTTGTTATCGACGGAAAAGATGCCTGCATCCACGCCTGCGGCCATGACTCTCACACCGCTATGGTTCTTGCCACAGCCGCCAAGCTCATCGGCCACGTCAAAAAAGGCCGCGTAAAACTCTTCTTCCAGCCTGCTGAAGAAACCCTCTTCGGTGCTCTGAAGTCTTATGACGACGGCGTCTTGGATGACGTCGACTACGCTTTCGGTGCTCATGTTCGTCCGATCCAGGACATTCCTGACGGCACTGTCTGCGCTGCTGTTCGTCATACTTCCAGCACATTCTGCATCGTCGAACTCAAGGGCAAAGTCGCGCACGGCTCTCGCCCGCACCTCGGAGCCAGCGTTGTTGAAGCAGCCGTTCTCGCAACCAATGCCGTGAACTCTCTCTGGGTCAACCCGAACAAGGCTTGGTCCGCCAAAGTCACATCCATTGACTGCGCTTCTACAGCCACCAACATCATCCCGGACAAAGGCAAGATGATTCTTGATATCCGCGCCCAGGACAATGAAACGATGACCGAACTGCTTGAAAAACTCAAGACAGCGATCACCAACGCCTGCGCATGCGTCAACGTTACCTGCGAAATCACATTCCCGGGCGGCGTTATTCCTGCTGCCGTTTACGACGAAGACTTGGTTGACCAGGTTCGCAAAACCATCGGCGAAGTACTCGGTGAAGAAAAAGTCGCTAAAGACTGCGGTGGCGGCGGAGAAGACTTCCACTACTTCAAACAGAAGAAACCTGAACTTCATGCCGCTTACATCGGTGTCGGTACCGGCGTTACACCGGGTCTGCACGATCCGCGCATGACCATGAACCCCGAATCTCTCAGAAACGGTGTCAAGGTTTTGGAAAAACTGATTCTTAATGTTGTCGGCTAATTCAGCCAACAGATAAGATTCGGAAGGAGGCTTCGGCCTCCTTTCCTTTTAGGATCGTTTGACGCTTCGAACCGAGAAAGAGAATCTTTCAGCCATGTGGAAAGATTCCGAGGCGACGATTGAGAGGCCTCTTGAGTCGTAATAGTTTCGAATGATTCTGAGCGACGGGCTGTTCGCCGGCACATGGAAAATGTCTGACACTTCCTTCGGCATCGTTGTCGCAGAAAACGCCTGCTTCACTTCCACGCATTCCTGCCCTGTCACTTCTTCGGCCAAGGTAATGATGAGGTCATCGGATCGTTTTTTAATCAAATCCAGTACTTCCAAAGCATTCAGATAGATATAAACGTAGGTGACGACCACCGCTTCCGGATGGCGTTCGGAGGCCACTCGAATATTCTTAAATCGAATGACTTCTTCACCAGGGATCAAACCCAAACGATCCGCGGTTTCTTCATTGAGAACCAAACGTTCGACGTTTTGGATGTGTCGTGGATAGAGATTGCCGTAATGGTCGATTCCTCGAATATCGTTGTATTCATTTAAGAACCGACCTATGCGCGTTCTAGCTTTTACGCGGGTTCCGACGTGTGCTTTGCGCTCAAACAATCCTTGCTGAGAAAGGTACGCCAGCGCTTTGCGCATGGTATCCCTGCTCACATTAAATTGTTTAGCAAGTTCAATTTCTCCGGGGATGATCGAGCCAACTGGCCATTTACCTAAAGAAACTTGGAGCGAGATTTCTTCTGCAACCTTGTGCCAAATTTTCTTTTGCATAGAATAATTGTCGGTATCAAAAACTACAAATACATTGTAACGATACCGCCTGAAAGATGGCAAAAAGTTTACGAAAAAGCCTCGTCCGAAAGGCTTAATCCGCTTGGCTTACAAGGCTTTTAGAGACTTAAACAGTGGCCTGAAAAGCCACTTGCAGCCAGCCGGTGAGACCGGCTGCTCCGGCAACCACAAAGATCAAAAAGCAAACAAAAGTGACCTTCCCTATTCTTTTCCTCGCAAATAGGTATATCAGCCAGCAAAAAATGACTAGGCTAAAAGCCACCCACAAATAGGTGATGAAATCAACCATGACCGGATCCTCCGGTCAGTTAATGTATCCACGCACTGTTGCGGAATGCGCAAAATCTCTCCGAAATAAGCACTCAGAAACAAACTAAAGATTTAGCGATACAGTTTGGTTTTACCGACCTAGGTAAGGAATGACTTTTCCATGACTATTTCATGGTAGTTCTTCCCGCCAATCTCAACATCGGTCTCAACCATAATCCGGAAGCCTCTCCGTTTGTAGAACGCAATGGCAATCTCGCTTTCAGAAAATGTCGATAGCCACGCTTTTTGAAAATCGTTTTCTTGGATGTATTCCATTGCGGCACCAAACAAAAACTTTCCGAGATTGTTTTCTCTCCAATCCGGTCTGACGGAAAACCATCTGAGCTGCGCAGTGTCTCCTCGATCTACAACGCCGATGGTACCGACAAGTCCCTGTTCGTCTTCAACCATCCACAGTCGATTCAACGGTTTCGGATTAATGACGAACTCTGCAAAAGTTTCTGCAACGTAGCCTTCAAAGGCGATCGGATAATCGAAATCCGAATGCCCGTAGATTCCGGAAAACTCAATCAGCCTGCCGAGGTCACCGGCTTTTAGTTCATGCCTCAATGTAAGTCCGGGAACGTCAAAAATTTCCATGATTTTGAAATAGAAAAAACCGCAGTACGCTCAATTGTATCTGCGGCCGAAGTAGTAAAAGCGGTGTTTTCTTTCACCGCTCTTTTCCTTATTTCATAACTGTCGGAGCCTGATATTCATATTCCTTCTTCAGGATTTCCATCTTGTAGAGCTTCTTCAAGCCTTCATAGAAGGAAGCTTCATCAGCTCTGGACTGAGATGTAAGGGCTTCTCCGCGAATTTCATCGACTTGGCTGTCATCAGCTGCGGGCATCTTGCTGGATTCCACATAGCTGATAACGTAAGCACCATCAGGAACCGTCGTGCCGGTGAAAGCAGGAAGACTCTTAGCAGGAACTGCCATTTCAGCCTGGATCAAAGGCATGGACTGAGACTGAGGATTGATACGGGAAACAGTCAGTTCATGGCCGAAACCTTCCAAATCCTTCTTAGCCTTAAGCTCAGCCAGCTTAGCTTCACCGGCTTTCTTAGCCAAGGCAGAAGCCTGTTCCAGTTCGAGCTGGTCCTTGATCTCGCCCTTCACTTCGTCAAAGGACTTAATGTGAGCCGGAGTGTGTTTAACGATACGGGCAGAAACCAGTGTGTTGGCAGCAACTTCAACAGCCTGTGTATTTCTCTTTTCCTGGAGACAGTCCGGAGAGAACAGGTCTTCAATGACGCGCTTCGTGATGTACTGAGCATCCGGAGATGTCTTCGGCAGACCGGACTGAGTCAGACCGTCGAGCGTATGAAGTGTCAGACCGTATTTTTCAACTGCAGGGTCTAAGCTGTCGCTCTGTTCGTAGACCATGTTGGTAAAGCCATCGGCATTTTCAGCAAACATGGACTGACGGTGCTGATCCTGCCAGAATTTGAGAATTTCACTGCGGACTTCTTCGAACGGACGAACGTGAGCTGGATTGATGTCGGTCACATGGATGATGTGATAACCGAATTCGGTTTTAACCGGTCCGACGATTTCGTCTTTCTTAGCCCCGAAAACGGCTTTGTCGAATTCAGGAACCATCTGGCCCTGAGTGAAGAAATCGAGATCGCCGCCGCTTTCCGCTGTTCCGGGGTCGGCAGAGTTTTCTTTGGCTAACTGAGCAAACTTGGAAGGATCGGCTTTGACTTCGGCAAGAATCTTTTCTGCTTTAGCTTTGGCATCCTGGTCAGCCTTGGCTTTATCAGCTTCGTTGGCATCCGGAGCGATCAAGATGTGAGCTGCGCGTCTGGATTCTTCAACTTCATATTTCTTACGGTTCTGTTCGTAGAAATCTTTCAGTTCCTGCTCAGAAGGTTCAGCAGTCATCTTGACGGTTTCAGGAGACATCACAACGAACTGAATATTCAAGGATTCAGGAGCGCGATAGTCGTCCTTGTGTTCGTCGTAGTATTTCTTGATCTGTTCTTCAGAAACCTTGACGTCTTTCATATAGGAGGAGGGATCAAAGCTCATCGTGCGAACGACGCGGGTTTCGCGAAGAATGTCGTTTAACAGAGCAACCGTCTTCTTAGGAACAAAGGTTGTCTGAGCGACGGAATTCACCAGCATGTCCTGAACGAGGTCTCTTCTCAGTTCATAAACAAACTGCTGGTCGCTCTTGCCGCGGGCGGCAAGATAGTTTTCATACAGCTCAGGAGAGAACTGGCCGTCTTTCTTGAAAGCGTCTGCGTTCTTAATCACATTGATGGCATCAGCTTCGCTCACATTCATATAGTGGTGAGCCATCTGTGCCTGGAGAGCGCGTCTCGTTGCAATGTTCTGCAGGATTGCTGCATTAGCTTCCTGTGTTTCGAAGATGCTCGGATCAACGGCACCTCCTTCCTGCTGGCGCATGCGTTCAATATATTCGCGTTTCTGGTAATCGAATTCTTCAGGCTGAATACCTTTACCGTCAACTTTGGCGATTGCATTTGCATCCGGATTCAAACGGCTGTAGCCATTGATACCGATAAAGACGAATGCAGGAATAATCAGAATCATGGCGATAAGCATCAGCCAACGTTTCTGGTTTCTAAAAGATTGGAACATTATGATCCTCAAGCTCTTAGCGAGCGATTCTTATTGGAATACAAAACAAAGGTCTAATTTTACCTTCCGCGGCAAATTTTGAGTGAAAGTTCACGTCAAAAACCTTGAATCTTGGTTAACTTTTGGAAATTTGCAGCACGTACGCACAAAGTTTCCTGTCTCCGTCATGCTCCAAGTTAAGAAAAACTGATTTGAGTTGGACCTCAAAAATATTTTTTCCCGCAAAATCAGTCTACTGATAATTTTCGATGTAACAGAACGCAAAAAATTCCGATTTCGAGTTGCACGAATTTTTAATCTATGTAGAATTCGTTTCACTTCGATGACGCGCGAGCGTTTGAAAAGAAGGAGTGGTAGTTCAGTTGGTTAGAATACCGGCCTGTCACGCCGGGGGTCGCGGGTTCGAGTCCCGTCCACTCCGCCAAACTCTGGTCTCATATTGTTTTATGCAATATGAGATTTTTTGTTTTCTATTTATTTTCAAATAATTGCTGTCTCACTCAGTTTCATCACTTGCTACCCAAGAGCATATTTTTTAGTGTGCTCTTATGTGCGCACTCATTTTATAATGTTTAAACGCATTTTTAATTTTTATGTGTGCACTGAACATGCCTAAACGAGTGAAACCTTTAACAGATATCGAAGTTAAAAAGAAAACAGAAGACGGAATGTACGCTGTTGGCCTTGTTCCGGGTTTAAATCTTTACATCCGAAACGGTTTTAAACATTGGTACCTTCGTTACAACTACAACAAACAAAGCAAATCCATGTCTATCGGTGAGTATCCACTTTATTCTCTCAAAGAGGCACGAGAAAAAGCGACCGAATTGCGAAAACTACTTAACCAAGGCATAGATCCGCAAGCTTATAGGGATGATGAGAGGCGCCGGCATCTTGAGCTAATTCAAAATGAAATCCTTAATTCGCTGACCTTCAAAAAAGCCGTAGAACAGTATATTGAGTTTAAGGATGGCTATGATCCGTTCCCTGACAGAGATCGGGATATGTACCTTGCTCGCATGAGAAAATATGTTTACCCGAGAATTGGAAACAAGCCGATCAAAAAGATTACTCAAGACGATATAGTTCAAGTGCTTTTTCCTTTATGGACGGAACAACACTCTTTAGCCAAAAAAGTTAGACAGGTCATCAATAAAACTTTCGTTTGGCACAAAGCTAAGGGCAATGTGGAAGTAAATCCCGTAGATAATCAAGTTCTTCTGCAACTTCTACCCAAGCTTCCAGAGCAAGAGATCAATCACCATGCAATGCTTCCCATCGAAGATATGCCTCGCTTTATGAAGTTGTTAAGAGAACAAAAAGCCGTGTCAGCAAGGTGTTTAGAATTTATGATCTTAACTGCCTCTAGGTCGGGGAATGCGCGATTGGCAGAGTGGAATGAGATTCATTGGGACAAAAAGCTATGGATTATTCCTGCCCGTAAGATGAAAGTTTCTAAAAATGGCGATCATGTTGTCCCCTTAAGTGATCAGGCATTTGAATTGTTAGAAAAGGTTAAAGCGTCAACCGTCCACAAAAATCGTTATATTTTTGTCAGTAGCTCAGGTCGTAGTAATTTCTCAGATGGAACTTTTCGCTCTCTTATCGCAAGAATGAATAAAAAAAATATTGCAAACGGTGGCGAACCATTTACCGATGAGAAAGAATTAGATAGCCAAGGGAATCCCTCTTTGGCAACTCCTCATGGTCTCGCCCGTGCTACTTTCCGTACTTGGGCGCAAAATGACGAGCTGGGAAACGATAAACGCTTTTCAGACCGTGTTGCAGAGCTTTGTCTTCATCATAACGTGTCCGACGCTTATCGGGGTGCCTATGAGAGAAATGAAGCCATGAAAAGCCGAACTGAGATGATGCAGGCATGGGCGGATTATTGCTACGGAGAAGAAAATGGGAAGAATAAATAAAACACAAATAATTAAATCTCGTGTCCGTTTGGACGAAATGCTTACCATTAAGGAAGCCTCCGAGTTAATGAGAGACGAAGTCTCAGGAACATCCAAAGAAAGTGACCAACGGTGCATCAACCTTATGAATAGAATTATCTCCCTGGCAAGTGAAGATGAAAAAGGCTTGTTCTTCCAGACTGAACATTTAAGGTTTGACCTCAATAAAGAAGATGCCTCTGCGACTAAGCTCCCTATTTGGTTTTATTACGATCTGTACTTAAAAAAGAAATTTGGAAGAAACCTGAAAGGCGCCACTCCGAAGATTTTTGAATATTATGAAAAATCTTTGCTCGAACTTGTCAAAAAAATCGTTATCGTGAGCCGAGCCGGTTTGCCAGTAGACACCATTGCTGAGTTATCTTACGAAGCATACAAAAAATTTTGGGTTCCGTTTAAATACCCATCTTCTTCCCACGCAATAAAAGGAGAAAAAACTCCATCCGTGGAAAAAATTGAAGATTTCTTTAAACAGAAAAATAACGCACTGCCGTCGGATAAGCAGATTAAAGTAATGACAATTCAAGCCATTCAAAGAGCTATTCGTCCCAAAGAATTTTGTCAAAATAGCATAAGCAAAAAGGTCAAAGAAAATAATGTAAATAGTAGTAACAAGACTAATTTTTAAATTTGGTCTTCTCCACTTAGATGAGCACCCTGTATAGGGTGCATTTTTTTATCTCGACAAAAGTGCGAACGCACTAGTAAGAACGCATCTAAAAAAGTGCGTACGCCTAAGAATTTTCCTGCATAAAAGCACGAACGGTGTTTCTTCCACTCGGCTTTAAGTTCAAAATGGAGATCATGGAAACACGGAATAAGGGATTGAAATTAAATGAATATTTTCGTTAGAGATAAAGAATTAGCTTCCATGCTTGCCGTCAGTCGCTCGACAATTTGGAGGTGGGCTAAAGAGAAAAAGTCTTTTCCTAAACCTCAAAAAATGAGCTCTGGAGTAACAGTTTGGAAAATAGAAGAAATCAACAACTGGATTAAGTCTAAGGAGGTGGAAACACAGAGAATTTAAAGCCGTAAAGATAAGCAAATTCGGACGTTCTGTATCGAAATCGTGGCAGATGAAATACAGAACATTTCAACAATCAATACGGCTTACTCTGATTCTAAGTCAGTCTCGGTAGGCCGAAAAGGATTTTTCATTATATGACTGAATTTAATAGTAATTTTTTGCAAGCCGCAAAACAAATAAAAGCGCTTTCTGCGGAGGAGTTAGTCAACAGAACGTACCAAAACAGTCAAGCAGTTCGTTTTCGAGTTGCTGGAGATGGTTCGAACAAAAAATCGGGACAACTAACAGTTGATCAGAAAGGAACTCAAGCGCTCCTACATAACTTCCGCACGAATGAAAGCATAAGAACGAAAATTAGCCTTTCTTCTGAAAATCACGAACAGGCACCTTCAATAGATAAGGCTAGTTTCCGTAGGTTATTAAAAAAACTGTGGAAAGAAAGTCGTTCCTGCGATACTCATCCGTATTTAACTGCTAAGCGCTTATCTGCAACTAAGGTCTTTGGAATTAAATTAATAGAAGGCACAAAGTTTAATAGCCTTTACAAAAGTGTTTATGGCAAAGAGCTGTATTACCAAGATGGGAACTTTCTTCTTGTGCCCTTGCAAAACATTAAGGGTCAGCTTGTTGGACTTCAGCATATTGACTCGGGCTGTAAGAAATTATTTTTAAAAGGTCTAAAACTTAATGCCTGTTTTTGGCTGAGCCAGAAACTCGAAGATGAATGGGACGCTATCGGTATCGCAGAAGGTATGGCAACAGCGGCCAGTGTTGCTTATGTTCATAAAATACCTGTTTTCGCGGCTATGTCTTGCCATAAACTTGTCGCCGTTGCTAAGGTCGTTCGCAATAAATATCCGAAAGCCAAAATCGTCATTCTGAGCGATAAAGGAAATGGAGAAAAACAAGCGAAAGAAGCTGCCGAAGCGATCGGCGCCGGTCTTGCCGTTCCTAAATTTACTTCTGAACTTATCAAAAAATTTAAGAAGGTTACAGGAAGCAATGAAAAGCCCACAGATTTCAATGATCTATATATCGCCATGGGTGTACTAAAATGATTAAAACAATCAATAAAATCGCAAGTAAAAAAACTCGGATTCCTAAACCCGACGATGGAATTATTTTCGCTTTGAATCACCCTGTGTCTTCATCTGCGCCAATGGCTAAAGACGTATCGGAAATTGCTGAAGATATTTTTAAAATCATCACCAAGAGCATTGAATTTTCTTCCAAAGAAACGGCTCGTATGCTGGTACTGTATCTCATTATGACTTGGTTCATTGACTCTCTTCTCTACGTGGCTTACATTTTGATCCTCTCTAATAGTGCGGGATGTGGCAAATCTTCCTTGCTTGATACCCTCAAACCACTAGTTAATAATCCGTTCAAAGCCTCCTCAGCTACTTCCGCAGGGATAAGCGCTCTGATGACTTGTCGTCCGGGCACAACAATGCTCATTGATGAGTTTGATAACTCTTCCATAAAGGACAGTACTATGAGAGCTATTATCAACTCTGGCAATGATGCTGAGGGTGGAGAATCGCTTCGAGCTTCAAAAGATACGAAGGGCAACTACACAGGTTTTGAGACTAAGAACTCTTTTGGTCCCAAGATTTTTGCTGGACTATCTATTGATTATCCTGATACTTTCATAGATCGCTGTTTGACTATCAAACTCACAAAAGCAAAGAATCGTCTCGTAGTTAACCGCTATCAACGTAAGGCACTTGTCAACGAACAAATTCCCGTCGATTTAAAAAACTTGGCTGAACAGTGTTCTCAAAAATACCAAGATATTCTGTACAAGCTTAAACTTCCTGAAGAGTTTAGCAATCGCAAAGGAGATAAATTTCATCCGCTCTTTGCTCTACTGAAACTTTCTAAAAACGAAAAATTTAAAAAGGCGTGGTGCAAAAGCCTCTTTATTTATGCTAGAAGCTCTGAGTACAACGATAAACCTGTATGTAAGCAGGAAAGGTTTGTAAAACATGTCGCAGAACTTATTAAGCGCAACAACCATAAAGGAGAATATATTCTGACAGAGCAGTTGCTAAATTATTTGAACGCTGAACCTATCGAGGTTCGCAAAGACTTTGCGGCAATTGGTAGTCACTTTACGGCAAGACGAGTAGGATACCTGCTCGGGCTAGTCAAGATTAAGCCCGCGAAGATCCCTCCAACGAATGTTAGGGGTTATCGAACAGAAGACTTCTTCTAACAAAGAAAATAGAGCTCTCTTGAAAAAAGGGGGCTTTTTATGCTTGAGCGCTTTAAGCGCTTTGAGCGCTTCACTACAGCTTGCTGGAACGCTCGAGTAACAGTAAAAAAAATAACAATATATAATA
>OBZC01000533.1_pt1 | contig 42125 bp, 37 predicted proteins | sample 1538231 | NCBI WGS metagenome assembly OBZC01 (sample SAMEA2580225, study PRJEB22360) | human gut metagenome | biome: human gut; feature: human-associated habitat; material: faeces | place: Denmark | collected 2008/2010 | reverse complement strand
CACCGATGTATGCGGGTGGGGGTCTTCCTCTGCGCCCTGGCCGGTGCGGCGGGCAGGGACCGCACCGAGGCCGCCGCCGCCCTTGCGGACGCCCGCAGGAAGCTCTCGGAGCTGCTGGCGTCCAGCGGCCGCCCGGCTGACGCGCTGGAACCTCGCTTCACCTGCAAGCTCTGCGAGGATACCGGCGTGGTGAAGGGGCGCACCTGTGAATGCGTCCACAAGGTGATGCAGCAGCTCCGCCGGGAGGAGATCGAGGCCCTGTCCAGCCTCTCCATTTCCAGCTTCGACACCATGGAGCTGCGCTATTACCCCGACGAGAAGGACGCCGATGTGGGTGAGTCGGCGCGCAGGTACATGGCCGGACAGCTGGCCGAGCTGAAGGGCTACGCCGACGAGTTTGACCGCACCAGCCCCAGTCTGGTGCTTCTGGGCAACGCCGGTCTGGGAAAGACCCACGCCGCGCTGGCCATCGCCGGAGAGGTGCTGGAAAAGGGCTTCGACGTCATCTATGTGTCCAGCCCCGATTTCTTCTCGAAGCTGGAAGCTCTGCACTTCGGGCAAGACTCCGCCGGGGAAGAGGAGATGCTCCTGCGCACCGCTGCCGGGGCCGACCTGCTCATCCTCGACGACCTCGGCTCGGAGTTCAACTCCAGCTTCCTCATCAGCACCCTCTACAGCCTGCTGAACAACCGTCTGGGCGCAAAGCTGCCCACCATCGTCACCACCAACATCACCGACAGCACGCTGCTGGAACGGCTCTATACCGAGAAGATCTCCAGCCGCCTCGCTTCCTTCCTGCCCTGCCTCTTTGTCGGCAGGGACATCCGTGCGCAGAAGGCGGCGGAATCCTGAACCACATATCCGGAACACACCGGAGAAGCAGCTGAGCTTTTGTCAGCTGCTTCTTTTTTTGTGCAGGCCGCTCCTGCGCTTTACCCAATTTTTTGGAAGCGTTGGAATAAAAAGAAAACGAAATGCCGCAAAGGGGCTGCTGTTTGTCGATGTTTTTGAAAAAATGTTAAAATTCCTTGAAACCCCGGCGTTATAATGATAGAATATTCTTGTATCGTCATTTTGCTGTGGACGTGCCTTTCCAATGGCGTTGTGGTATTGGGGCGTAAAACAGGATGCACACAAAGAGAGACTGCGGCGTCCTTTCCGTGAGTCGTGATGGAACAGACAAGAAGACCGAAGCAGCCTGCCGGGCGACGGCAGGCTGTCGTCGGGTCATGAGGTGAATCGTTTGATGAAGAAGAAAACACTGCGCAGCCTTTTTTCCCTGCTTATGGCACTGGTGCTAGGGGTATCCCTGCTGACCGGATGCAGCGGAAAGGCGGCAGAACGGGCGGAGATGAAGGAAGACGCTGAGACCATTCAGGTGTATCTGTGGACGAATAGCCTGTACGAAACCTATGCCCCCTATGTCCAGGCGCAGCTGCCGGACGTGAATATTGAGTTCATCGTGGGCAACAACGATCTGGACTTTTACAAATTCTTGCAGGAGAACGGCGGCCTGCCGGACATCATCACCAGCTGCCGCTTCTCGCTGCACGATGCAGCTCCCCTGAAGGACAGCCTGATGAACCTTGCGACCACCAACGAGGCGGGCGCGGTCTACAACGCCTACCTCAACAGCTTCAAAAATGAGGACGGCAGCGTGAACTGGCTGCCGGTGTGCGCCGACGCCCACGGATTCGTGGTCAACCGCAGCCTGTTCGAGCAGTACGACATCCCGCTGCCGACCGATTACGACAGCTTTGTGGCGGCCTGTCAGGCCTTTGAGAAGGTAGGCATCCGCGGCTTTACCGCCGATTATGCCTACGACTACACCTGCATGGAGACGCTGCAGGGGCTTTCGGCTGCCGAGCTTACCACTACGGAGGGGCGCAAGTGGCGCACCGCCTACAGCGACCCCGCCAACAGCGAGCGGGTGGGTCTGGACGACACTGTCTGGCCGGGGGCATTCGAGCGGATGGCCCAGTTCATTCAAGATACCCACCTCACGGCGGACGACCTTGGGCTGACTTACGATGACGTGATGAACCTGTTCCGGAACGGGAAAGTGGCCATGTACTTTGGCAGCTCCGCCGGCGTGAAGATGTTTCAGGAGGAGGGCATCGACACGACCTTCCTGCCCTTCTTCGGCCAGAACGGCGAAAAGTGGATCATGACCACCCCCTATTTCCAGATCGCCCTGAACCGGGAGCTGGAGCAGGACAGCGCACGCCGCGAAAAGGCTATGAAGGTGCTGAACGTCGTGCTCTCCGAGGGGGGACAGAACCACGTCATCTCCGATGGACAGGATCTGCTGAGCTACAGCCAGAACGTCAGCCTCCGCCTGACCGAATACATGAAGGACATCCGCCCGGTGGTGGAAGAGAACCATATGTACATCCGCATCGCCTCCAACGATTTCTTCTCCATCTCCAAGGATGTGGTCTCCCGGATGATCGCGGGCAAGCTTACGGCAAAGCAGGCGTATCAGAACTTCAACGCCCAGCTCCTCACGGAAAAGACCACCACGGACGAGACGGTGCTGACCTCCGGGAAGAGCTATTCCAATGTCTTCCACAAAAACGGCGGCAGCGCCTCCTTCTCTGTCATGGCGAACACGCTGCGCGGCGTGTATGGCACGGATGTGCTCATCGCCGCAGCAAACAGCTTTACCGGCAGTGTGCTGCGGGCGGATTATACCAAGGAGATGGCCGTCTCCATGATCATGCCGAACGGCCTGATGGCCTACCAGCGCACCATGACCGGCGCAGAGCTGAAGGAGACCCTCCGCGCCTTTGTGGAGGGCTGTGAGGGCGGCTTTGTGCCCTTCAACCGCGGCTCTCTGCCGGTGACCAGCGGCATCACCATGGAGGTAAAAGAGGCAGGCGGCAGCTATACCCTGACCGGCATCACCCGGAACGGCCAGCCGCTCCGGGAGGATGACACCGTCACCGTGACCTGTCTGGCCACGACAAAGCAGATGACCGCGGTGTTTGCAGACGAAAGCCGCGCCGTCACGGACGAAGGTACGTGGGTAAAGGACGCATGGCGCGATTACGTTTCCGGCGGCGGCGCAGCGCTTGCAGAGCCGGAAAACTACATGACACTGAGGTGAGCGGAATGGCAGACGAAATGCACGAACCCAAACGAAAAGGCCGCTCCCGGCGGCAATGGCTCCCTGCCGCCGCCGTCACCCTCCTGCTGCTGGGGCTGCTGGTCGGCGTCAGCTGCCAGTACATCTCGTATGTGTCGCAGACGGTCTATCAGGAGAGCACGTCGCATCTGGAAGAGGTCCTGCATAAATCCAACAATATGCTGAAGGAGCTGGTGCGCAAGAACCTGACCTATCTGCATCTGTACAACGGATTTCTGGAAAATACCTCAGACGAAGGCGAAATTCAGGCGTATGTCGAGAAGGCACAGCAGGACACCGGATTTGCCGACTTTTACTTTCTTTCCTACGACGGAAACTATATGACCGTGTCTGGCAAAACGGGCTACCTCGGCTTGCAGACCAATCTGGACGAAAAGCTCTCCGACGGCGAGGATATCGTCATGAATGCGGTACTGCCCGGCAAACCCCAGATGCTCGTGTTCATCTGTCCCGAAATACAGGGCAGCTACCGGGACTTCGACTACGATGCCATCGCCATCGCGTACTATAACGATGCTGTGCTGAAAGCGCTGGACAATTCTGCTTTTCAGGGGAGCGCCAGCAACTATGTGGTCTACTCGGACGGGCGGGTGGTCATCGACAATTCTGTAAACGCCACAGAATCGGTCTACAACTTTATCGCGGTGCTGCGCGACCACTCCGACCTTTCGGAGGAGCAGATCCTTGCCCTCTCGGATTCGTTTGAACAGGGCAGCAGCGGAAACATGAAGGTAAAGCTGGGTGACACCAGTTATTATCTGGTCTACGAGGGCACAGCCGTCCAGAGTTGGACGATGCTGGGCCTTGTCCCGGTCAAGGTCGTCAATGCCAATCTGGACAAGCTCTGGTTCCGGACGGTCCAGATCGTGACAGGCATCGCCCTCTGCCTTGCAGTGACGGTCATCCTGCTCCTCCTGCGCAAGAGCCACGATACGCTGCGCCGGAAGAACACCGAGATCCTGTATCGGGACGAGCTGTTCCAGAAGCTCTCGCTGAACGTGGACGACGTCTTCCTGATGCTGGACACAAAGACCTCCAAAGTGGATTACGTCAGCCCGAACATTGAGCGTCTGCTGGGCGTGTCGGAAGGGGAAGTCCGGCAGAATATCCATGTTCTGGATAAGCTGCGCACGAAAAACGCCCCGAAAAACGACAAAGTCTGTCTGGATGGGCTTCGCAGCGGGGGACAGCGCGAATGGGATTTTGAGTATCTGCATCAGCAGACCGGGGAGCAGCGCTGGTTCCACATCATCGCCATGGGCAGCGAGGTGGAGGGCAGAGCCAAATACATCCTCGTCATGTCCGACCGCACAGCCGACAAGCAGGTGAATCAGGCGCTTTCAGATGCAGTGGCTGCCGCCGAGACCGCCAATCGCGCCAAGAGCACCTTCCTTTCCAATATGTCCCACGACATCCGCACCCCCATGAACGCCATCATCGGCTTTACCACGCTGGCGGTCAGCAACATTGACGACAAGGAGCGGGTGAAGGATTATCTCGCCAAGACCCTTGCCTCCAGCAAGCACCTGCTCTCCCTCATCAACGACGTGCTGGACATGAGCCGCATCGAAAGCGGAAAGCTCCATCTGGAAGAGGTGGAGGTCAACCTGTCCGATGTGCTGCACGACCTGAAAACCATCGTCAGCGGGCAGATCTACGCCAAGCAGCTGGAGCTCTACATGGATGCCATGGATGTGACCGACGAGGATGTCTATTGCGACAAGACCCGGCTGAATCAGGTCCTGCTGAACCTGCTGTCCAACGCCATCAAGTTTACCCCGGCGGGCGGTACGGTCTCGGTACGCGTCCGGCAGCTTGCCGGAAAGGTGCGCGGCTGCGGGCAGTACGAGTTTCGCATCAAGGACAACGGCATCGGCATGAGTCCGGAGTTTGCCCAGAAGATCTTCGAGCCGTTTGAGCGGGAGCGCACCTCCACAGTAAGCAGGATACAGGGTACCGGACTTGGCATGGCCATCACCAAAAACATCGTGGATATGATGGGCGGCACCATCGAAGTCCAGACGGAGCAGGGCAAGGGCACCGAGTTTATCATCCGTGTGCCGCTGCGCCCGCAGGCGGAGCACCGTCCGGTGGAAAAGATCACCGAGCTGGAAGGCCTGAAGGCACTGGTGGTGGACGACGACTTCAACACCTGCGACAGCGTGACGAAGATGCTGGTCAAGGTGGGGATGCGCGCGGAGTGGACGCTCTCCGGCAAGGAGGCGGTGCTGCGCGCACGGCAGTCCATCGAGATGAGCGACGCCTACCATGCCTATATCATCGACTGGCGTCTGCCGGACATGAACGGCATCGAAGTCACCCGCCAGATCCGCAGCCTGAACGACGATACGCCTATCATCATCCTGACCGCCTACGACTGGTCGGACATCGAGGTGGAGGCAAAGGCGGCCGGTGTGACCGCCTTCTGCTCCAAGCCCATGTTCATGTCCGACCTGCGGGAGACCCTGATGAGCGCCCTCGGCCAGAAGCAGACGGATGCAGAGCAGGAACTCCTGCCCGAAAAGAATGCGGATTTCAAGGACAAGCACATCCTGCTGGTGGAGGACAATGAGCTGAACCGTGAGATCGCGCAGGAGATCCTGCGGGAGTACGGCTTTCAGGTCGATACAGCTGAAAACGGCGCAGTGGCGGTGGAAAAGGTCAGCGCCGCTGCGCCGGGCAGCTATGATCTGATCCTAATGGACGTGCAGATGCCGGTGATGGATGGCTATACCGCAACCCGGACGATCCGCGCACTGGATGACCCGGCTCGGGCAAAGCTCCCGATCCTCGCCATGACGGCCAATGCGTTTGACGAGGACCGCCGCAACGCATTGGAGAGCGGCATGAACGGCTTTTTGTCCAAGCCCATTGTGATCGGCGACCTTGTGCAGGAGCTGCATAAGATTTTGTGAGCCTGTCCAGCCTTCATGTGGACGAAGATCCCGGCGACCGTGCCTCCGACTGCGGCGGCATCATGGAGCCGGTGGCCGTCTGGGTACGCAAAGGCGGCGATGGACGGATGCGGTAAGCCGCAGCCAAAAACGAAAAGGCCGCTGTGTCGGAGAATCGCTCTGCGACACAGCGGCTTTTTGCAACTTATGGGGATGATTCGGATTATATCCCCTGTGCAATAAAATTGACGAGAAACAGTTGGATTTTTTCTGGCTGTTTCTTTTTTTATTGCACAAATCGGCAAAAACAGCGCCGACGGCTACGCACCCAACAAAGATGAAAATGCCCAAGAAAGCTATCAAATATTGTCTTACTCTATACAAAATATAGCAATCGGTACACGCATCACAAAACATATACGGTATAGCGTTGATTTTCTGCACATATCCCAACTGAAAGACTGGAGGTGAGTTTTCAAAATGCTTGTTATTTATGTTGCAAAAAAATCTACCCACATACGAAGAATCACGTTCGTTTTAGGACAGACGGTTGAAAAACAGCATGATCCTTGATTATTTCTATGGGGGATTCCATCAAGGTTGCAGAAGCGAGGTTGACGGAAATCGCCGTGCTAAAAACCCACATCATCAACTATGCCAAGACCCGTGAGGTGTACACTGCTTATCGGAAAACTGGGTACAAGCAAAGCTTTTCTGGAGGCTCACCGGGAGGAGAACACTCTGCACAAGGCGGCAAAAGCTGCCCTTGACGAAGCCGGACTGCAAAAGCTGCCGAAGGTCAAGGTGTTGGATGCGGAGTTCGCAGAGGAAAAGGACACCACCGAGAAAACTCAGACCCGATAAGCGAATACCGCCGAGGACTCTTTCCGTTTTGAGAAGATGTCCTCGGTGTTTTTTGTGTGTATAGCGAAAATCTATGACTGGATTTTCGTCAAGCAACATCCGCAAACGGCATATCGCAAATATGCTGTTTTGATAGGCACTATTTCTGAAAATTGCGATAACAAAAAAGTATCCTTCACATGGAAAATGAAAGACCGCGGCAAAAATCGAGCGTTATTCCATCATATTCGGCGCTTTCACACCCCTCATAGACACCTGATGGGAGAATATCCGGTTCAGTTCCCAGCGCTTTCGGATCAGGTCAGAATGCACATAGCGCTGCAAAGTGATATTGGCGTTGGCGTGTCCTAACAATTCGCTGAGGGTCTTTACATCGCACCCCGCCTGCAGGCAAGTCGTTGCAAAGGTGTGACGCAGCGCGTGTGGGCATACTTGCCGGACAGTTGCCTGTTTCAGATATACCTTGATGCTCTTCCGATAACAGCGGGGTTCTGTGGGTTTGGATTCATTACCAGATAGAAGCCATGTGGAATTACTAGCGTTTCCGCGCAGCTTTTTCAGCATAATAAGCAGCTGTTTCGGGATTGGAATTTCCCGGCGGGAGGTGCGGGTTTTGGGCGTTTGGATGACCACCTTTGTGTGACCGTTTCCGCAGGAAATTCGACAGACCGTCCGGTTGATTATCAGTGTACCGAGTTTCAGGTCAAAATCACCCCATTGTAGGCCGCAGATTTCACCAATGCGGAGTCCTAATTCCAGCCCCAGCAGTAAGCCGATTTTGCGGGGTGTGGGGCTCTCCTGTACATATTGATAAAGCCGCTGCTGCTCCGCCGGGGAGAGAAGCGCAGAAATTTTGTCGATGGCTTTTGGCAGCGCTACTTCTAACTCCATCGGGCGGATCAGGCGCAAATGTGCGGCATATTTACAGATGCGACGTAGCATTGAGAGGCATTCCCGGGCAGAGGAACTTCCCAGCGGTTTGTGTGCGGCATCTGCGGGCGCGATAATCTGCTGCATGGCCTGTTCCAGAAAGCTTTCCTCAAGGGATGCAATGGGCACTTCGCTCAAAACTGGAAGAAGATACTTGTGCAGTGTGTACGAATAATGCGCATAGGTGGATTCCTTTATACTGTTTCGTAAGGAGCGCAGCCACACCTCAGCCAGCGCTTCAAAGGTCAGGTCGGTCCTTTTCAGGTTGTAGAAACCTGCCTCCGCCTTTTTCTTGATCAGCGCCCGTTTGACCTCCGCATAGGCCGTACCATAAATATAGCCCCACTGGATTTTTCCTTCCGGCGTGCGTGCCTTGATGTATCGGCCTTCCCACCGGCCATCCTTGCGTTTATGTATGTTTTCGCCCCGTCGTGCCATTTCTGTTTCCTCCTGCAGCTTGGACACCCACCTGACCACTTATTTTGTCTACCTTCGTTTTTAACTGGATTTTTCATGAAGAACTGAGCAATTTGCAAAAAGTTTCGGCTTCTGCGAAGTTTTTTCTAAGGCTGGGTGGGATCATTTGTATGGATTTCTATTGAATTCCAGATATAGCCATGATAAAATAATAGGAGAATGCAGACAATATTATTTAAAACTGGTATCCTCCATTTTCCATGTGAAGGATACCCCTTTATTGCGGAAAGGGGGAACAGGATGGCATTGCGGCTGTTTGAGCACAACGAAAAAGCGTACAAATCAGCGATTCAGATGATGGAGCAGTACGGCAAGGCCGCTATTATCCATCCCACCGGCACCGGAAAGAGCTACATCGCGTTTAAGCTAATCGAGGACAACCCGGACAAGGTCGTAATCTGGCTTTCGCCCAGTGAATATATCTTCAAGACCCAGCTGGAAAGTCTGAAAAGGAACGACCCGGATTTTCCGTTGGCAAACATTCATTTTTATACCTACGCCAAACTGATGTGCTGTACGCAGGCACAGCTGGACGAAATAGTAGCGCAGAAGCCTGCCTATATTATACTCGATGAATTCCACCGTGCCGGTGCGGAATGCTGGGGCGAGAGTACGGTGGCTTTATTAAAGTTATGCCCGGATGCAAAATTGCTGGGGCTGACGGCGACAAACATTCGATATCTGGATAATAACCGCGACATGGCAGAAGAACTTTTTGACAGCCGTGTTGCGAGTGACATGACCCTTGGCGAAGCAGTCGTCAGGGGTATTTTGCCTGCCCCGAAATATGTGACCACCGTTTATCAGTACCAGAAAACGCTCGCAAAGTATCAGGCGCGGGTGGATAACCTGCGGGCACCGGGCATTCAGGACGTGAACCAGAAATATCTGGACGCACTCCGCCGGGCACTGGAACAGGCGGACGGTCTGGACAGGGTCTTTGCCCATCATATCACGAACAAGAGCGGCAAATACATCGTGTTCTGCGCCAACAAGGAGCACATGGACGAGATGGTTTCCCATGTGCCGGAGTGGTTCGCCGGGGTCAATCCGGATGTGATGGTCTACCAAGCGTACTCGGATGACCCGAACACCGACAAGGCCTTTGCGGACTTTAAAACGGACACCAGTGACCGGCTGAAGCTGCTGTTCTGCATCGATATGCTCAACGAGGGCGTCCATGTGGAGGGGATTTCCGGGGTCATCCTGTTCCGGCCTACCATCTCCCCTATTATCTATAAGCAGCAGATTGGACGCGCCCTGACCGCCGGAGACACCGCAGCTCCGCTGATCCTCGACGTGGTCAACAATTTTGAGGGTTTGACGAGTATTTCCGGCCTGCAAAGCGAGATGCAGGAGGCCGTTCATCGGCTCTATGCCAACGGTGAGGGCGATAAGATCGTGACCGAGCGGTTCGAGGTCATCGAGCAGGTGCATGACTGCCGGGTGCTGTTCGAACAGCTGCAGGCAAGCCTTTCGTCCAGCTGGGAGCACTATTTCTCCGAGGCAAGCATCTACTACACAGAGCACGGCAACCTGAACGTCCCGAAACTGTATACCACGCCCGGTGGCCTAAGCCTTGGGGTGTGGCTGATCACCCAGCGCCGGGTGCGCGAGGGACAGATCCAAGGAAATCTGACCGAGCAGCAGATCGCACGGCTGGACAGCATCGGGATGGTCTGGGGCAACCGAAAAGAAATCGCGTGGCAACACGGCTTTGAGGTTGCAAAGAAATACCATGACACCTACGGAAACCTGATGGTGGCCGGAAAATATGTAGCCCCGGACGGCTATCCCTTGGGGCAGTGGATCCTTAAGACCCGGCAGCAGAAGCTGAATGGCCGCTTGAAGGAAGAACGCATTGCACAGCTTGATGAGATCGGCATGGTGTGGAGCGTTTTTGATGCCAAGTGGGAAAAGGCGTATGCGCTGGCTGCGGCCTATTACGAGGAGAATGGCAACCTGAACATCCCACGTTCCTATGTGACAGCCAGCGGCGAACGGCTTGGATTATGGCTTGCCAGTCAGCAGTGGTCGTACCCGAAAGGAAAGCTGTCGGACGAACAGGTCGAGCGGCTCAACCGCATCGGGATGTACTGGGGCAACCGCAATGACCGCCAATGGAACGAAGGCTATCAGGAGGCCAAGCGTTATTTTGAAGCCTATGGAGATTTGAAGGTCCCAATCAATTACGTTTCACCGGGCGGATACGCCCTCGGCAAATGGATCAAGCGGCAGCGGTACACCCGCCAGAATCCAGAAAAAAGCGGTGCTGTTCTGACAGAGGAACGTATTGCAAAGCTGGATACCATCGGGATGCGGTGGAAAAAAAACGATCCGAAACATCTGCCTGAGCAGGCAGTACAAACCGAAATAGTTGCGGCAAAAGCAGGTTGAACTGAGAAATTTATAAGCATGTGAGGAGAAAAATGGTTATGAATCCGACCGGAATTGATAAGAAAGTTGAAATCGACCGAAAAGAGAATCTGCGCAAACATCGTCTGTATTGGATCGGGCGTCGGACGCAGGATGTGATCTTGTCGTCGCTGGCATTGGTGGCGCTGTCGCCGGTCATGCTGGCTACGGCCATCGCGATCGTGGTGGATGACCCGTCCGCAGGCCCTGTCTTCAGTCAGGAGCGCATCGGCCGCAACGGAAAGCCCTTCAAGTTCTATAAGTTCCGCTCCATGTGCCCCAACGCAGAGGAAAAACTGGACGACCTGCTGGATCAGAACGAGATGGACGGCCCTGTGTTCAAGATCAAGGACGACCCCCGCATTACCCGCGTGGGCAAGTTTATCCGCAAGACCAGCCTCGACGAGTTGCCGCAGCTTTGGAACATCCTGAAGGGCGATATGAGCATCGTTGGTCCCCGCCCGGCACTTCCCCGCGAGGTGGAGCAGTACGGCGACTACGAAAAGCAGCGTCTGTATGTGACCCCCGGCCTGAGCTGCTATTGGCAGATCGCTCCGCACCGTAACGACCTCTCTTTTGAAGAGTGGATGGATCTGGATGTGAAATACGTTAAGGAACGCAGCTTCTGGGTGGATTGGAAGATCATTTTTAAGACATTTAAGGTGTGTTTGCTGGGGCATGGGGAGTAAAAAACTCCGTAACATACAAAGCCGCGAGACGGTGGGTGCAGAATACTATAGCAATCCCACGAATTAGTGCAAATAATCACAAGATTTGAACCAGCCTAGGCAGTCAAATGTCTACCTCAAACTTTCAGTGGCGGCATGATGGTCTACGGTGGCGTATAAAACTCATGCAAAATACCCCTGCTGCGAGCCTGTTTTATTGCAGAGCAAGGGACGGACATGATACCTTCATTTTTCCGAAGAATTAGAGGTGGAGGTTGAAAGCGTTGAAAAGCCCAAAATCTATTTTTCTGGAAAAGTTTATTGCATAGGAAAGACGGACATGATAACTGCATTTTTCTGGGGAATTAGAGGTAGTGAGGGGTAGATGATTGTTCATGTTGCAACAAGAGAAAGATATGAACTTGTACAGTTTTAACAAAGTGAGTTGGTGTACAGGTTATGACAATAAGGGTCAGCACTTTGAAAAATAGAGAAGTGCGACTGCGAGTTATGACAATAAGACCTAACACTTTGTTGGTGAGCTGGTATGAAGGTGTCTACCATAAAGTTTCAGTTGAGAAAAAATAGGTGAGTAGACCATGACAGGTCTAAATGAAAGATTCAGTGGTGGTCGGAAGATGATTACTGTGAGAAAAATGATAACTACAGTGTGATAGCCCATCTGACATGGATGATAAACACACTGTTTGATATAGATTGCTTGGCTCAATATGAGCCTTTTTCATATAAGTAGAAAAAGAGGAAAAGGTGCGAGAAATGGAGTATAAGAGAAAGGTTGATAAAAAACTCATTCCAACTTGCAATATTATGGGAGTTAATATTGCGGCGATCAATATGGAGTGGTTGGTAGACTATCTCGAAAAAAATATTTCGGAAATAAAAGGAGACTACATATGTGTCTCAAATGTACATACAACGGTAACCAGTTTTGAAGATGCGGATTACTGCGCAATTCAAAATGGCGGGTTAATGGCAATTCCAGATGGTGGTCCTCTTTCTACTGTTGGTCAGAAACGCGGTCATAAGAATATGGAGCGCACAACAGGCCCAAGTTTAATGGGAGAGATTTTTGAAATCTCTGCAAAGAAAGGGTATCGCCATTATTTTTATGGCAGCAAAGAAGAAACGCTGGAGTTTCTGTATCAAAAACTCACAAGTAATTATCCGGGAATCCAGATTGCGGGAATGTACAGTCCGCCCTTTAGATCTCTGACGGAAGAGGAAGATAAAGCAATCATAGAGAGAATCAACGAAACCAAGCCAGACTTTGTCTGGGTTGGTTTGGGAGCCCCAAAACAGGAAAAGTGGATGTCAGCACATCAGGGAAAGATTGATGGACTGATGCTTGGTGTTGGAGCAGGATTTGATTATTATGCAGAAAATATTAAGCGAGCTCCGATGTGGATGCAGAAACATAATCTGGAGTGGGTATATCGCTTAGTACAAGATCCGAAAAGACTGTTTAAGAGATATTGGAGCACTAATACGAAGTTTATTTGGAATGCAATGATAAGGGGAAAGTAAATATGAAAAGAGTATGTATGGTCGTTCCAAATAGAATGGTAAAAGGTGGAATAGCTGCGGTCGTAAATGGATATCGAGGATCACAACTAGAGAAGGACTATGAAATAACTTATGTAGAGTCATATAAAGATGGAAGCAAATTTGATAAGCTTTTGAAAGGGATTTGCGGATATTTTCATTTTGCATATGTGCTGATGTTTCATAAGCCAGATTTGGTTCACATTCATTCTTCTTTTGGACCATCATTTTATAGAAAGATGCCATTTATTTATATGGCATCTTGGCGCAAAATTCCGATTATTAATCACATACATGGTGCCGACTTTGATGAATTCTATGTAAATGCACCAGAAGGAAAAAAAGCCAAAATTAAAAATGTGTATAGTAAATGTAACATGTTGATTTCCCTTTCGGAGGAGTGGAAGGAACGATTGAGCCGGATTGTTCCGGAAGATAGAATTGAAATAATTGAAAACTATAGTATCCTTCATGAAGATGCTTTAGAGGAAAGAATGCAGAGGGAATGTAATAATACAGTTCTGTTTCTTGGTGAATTAGGAAAAAGAAAAGGTTGCTATGATATTCCAGTGGTTATAGCACAGGTGAAAAAAAGTATACCAGATGTGAAATTTGTCTTAGCTGGAGCAGGAAGCGAAGCCGATGAGGATGCAATCAAAAAATTGATTGCTGAAAAAGGTGTATCCGATAATGTGGAATTCCCTGGATGGGTTCGTGGTGATACGAAGGATAAACTGCTTAGGGAAGCAGATGTATTTTTTTTACCATCTTATAATGAGGGAATGCCAATGTCAGTGTTGGATGCAATGGGATATGGTCTACCAGTGGTAAGCACGAATGTGGGGGGAATCCCCAAGATTGTGCATGATGGAGAGAATGGTTACTGTTGTGATCCAGGTAATGTTAATCGATTTGCGAAAGGAATTACGAAGATACTTCTAGATGGAAAAGGAAGAAAATCATTCGGGGAGGCTTCTTGGAAAATCGTAAAAGAGGGATATTCATTAGAAGCACACTTAAATCGAATTGAACAAGCTTATAAGCAAGTCTTGTTAATGGATGTATAAGAGGAAAAGTATATGAAAATTGGTATTTGTACATGTTATGACAATCATAATTATGGCAGCATGTTGCAAGCTTATGCAACATATGTGAAATTTGTGGAATTGGGCTATGACTGTGAGTTTTTGTGCTATAGAAAAAAACTTAATACGATTCAAAAAATCAAGTGGTTACCCAGATTGTTGAATAAGTATCTTATGAAGGAAAAATTTCGCCTGATTGAAAAAAAGATTCAATTAAAGAAACATCCTGATATTAAGATGAAAGATGCGATTCGTCAAAGAGCATTTGATAGATTTCTGGAGAATTTTTTGAAAGATAAAGTATCAGCTCCATATATTGGTTTTGAAGCACTTAGGGCAGGAAGTAAAAACTATGATGTTGTAGTTGCTGGTGGCGATCAGCTGTGGATTCCAGCTGGATTGCCAACAAATTTTTTCAATTTGATGTTTGCTGATGAAAAAGTAAAACGTGTTTCATATTCAACTAGCTTTGGTGTTACAGAGGTGCCTTTTTATCAGAAAAGAAGAACAATCGAATATTTAAATAGAATAGAGATGCTTGGAGTTCGCGAGAAAAGCGGTGCGGAACTCATTGAGCGATTAACAGGAAGAAAAGCCGTAGTCGTTCTAGATCCAACTTTATTACTGAATAAAGAAGAATGGGCACAAGCAATTCCTGTAAAACCTGTATTAGAAAATGATTATATCTTTTGTTATTTTTTAGGAGCAAATTCCGAACATCGAAAGGTTGCGGAAGAACTATCTAAGAAAACAGGTATTCCTCTTTATGATATGCCGCATATAGATGAATTTGTTCCGTACGATCTGCAATTTAATGCGGAACACTTGTATGATATAGATTCAGAGCAGTTTGTGAATTTAATTCGCTATGCAAAATATATATGTACCGACTCGTTCCATTGTACTGTTTTTTCAATATTGCATCATAAGCAATTTTTAGCATTTGACCGTTATAGTGATCCTTTAATGATGTCACGTAATTCAAGAATAGCTAATCTTTGTGACATAACTGGACTGTCATCTAGAAGATATACTGGTGATGTGTTGGAGCAAATGAAAAAGCCTATAGATTATGACAGAGTCGATGAAAGATTGGAAAAAGAAAAAGCCATATCGGTTGCTTATATTAGAGAGGCGCTTGGGAAGAATGATTGAAATCAATGATAAGGTGAATTGTAGCGGATGTACAGCCTGCTATGCTGTTTGCCCGCAGAGTGCAATTGAAATGAAGCTTGATGAAGAAGGGTTTAAATATCCCCGGGTAGATAAAAATAGGTGCGTAGAATGTGGGTTATGTAATAGTGTATGTCCTATATTAAATAAAAGAAAAATAGGAGAAGAAACCACATCTGGTTATATTGTACAGAATAAGAATGACTCCATTAGATTGAAAAGTACATCAGGGGCGGCTGTAAATGCAATTGCAGAATATGTTATTTCATGCGGTGGAGTCGTATTTGGCTGCGAGTTTTCGGATGATAGAGTTTGCAGACATACAATGGCGACAGATATAAGTGATCTGGGAAAATTTCAAGGTTCAAAGTATGTTCAGAGCGAACTGGGAGATTGCTTTAAAAGTATAAAAGAACAGTTAGATGCAGATAAAAAAGTACTTTTTATAGGTATGCCCTGTCAGGTAGCTGGCCTTGAATCTTATATTAAAAGAAATAAAGAAAATTTATATTTAATAGACTTAGCTTGCCATGGAGTTCCTTCACCAGGAGTGTTCAAAGATTTTATTCAGTTTTTAGAGCATAAGTATAAAGGTAAAATTTCCAATTTTGTCTTTAGAGATAAAACATATGGATATTCAGCAACCAATATTAAAGTCTATTTTGCCAATGGAAAGACAATTGATTGTAGAAATGATATAAAAACTTTTACAAGGCTTATGTTCAAGGGAATTACATTGCGACCATCGTGTTATGAATGTGCTTTTAAAACAAAACATCGTGTAAGCGATATTACCATATTTGATTGCGCATTGGTAGGTTCTTATAATAAAGATATGGATGATGATATAGGAACAACTAGTATCTTATGTCATAGTGATAAAGGTAAAAAACTATTAGAGCAACCTGATGTAATAGATAAGATGAGAATAAAATCAGTTGATAGTGAAGAGTTGATTTTAACAGAGGGTTCCATGCTCATTGCATCGGCAAAGAAAAGTGAAAATCGAGAAGCATTTTTTCATGATAGAGAGTTAATGACATACGAACAATTAACAAATAAATATGCACCGATTACATTAAAGATGATTATTGGAGATATTGTTAAAAGATCTCTTCGTTATACTGGCCCAATAGGAAAAGCAGTAATTTTATATAATAAAAAGAAAAGCATAGAGAAGTATCAAAGAGAATTTATGGGAAGGAGTGGTGAGAATGAAACAGCAGATTAATGGCAATAATCCAATTCGAGTATTGCATATGGCTCCTATTCGCATGGGTGGTATAACAGAACTCGTTCTCACATTGTCCGAAAAAATTGATTTTGAAAAGGTTCAGTTTGATTATTTAACATTTGAAGATACTTTTGATCAGGCCTCTGAAAGGGCAAAAGAAGCACATAGTACCATTTATCGAGTGGATTTACAAACTATTAAAAATCCGATTATTAGAGGCTTGAAGAAATTTTTCGGTATTATTAAATTAGTTCATTCTGAGCAGATTAAAATAATACATATAAATTCGTCCACACCATATGAAGTATTGGTTGCATTTGCTGCAAAAATCGGAGGTGCAAAAAAAATAATTTATCACTCTCATAATAGTAGCTATTATCCTGGCCAGAAACTCGTAAAATTATCAGAAGTATTCAAGTGGTTTATGCCTTTTGTGATTACAGATTATTTAGCATGCTCAGATGCAGCAGCAAGGTTCATGTTTCCGAAGAAAATCGTTGACGCGGAAAATTATACCGTTATCAAGAATGGCGTAGATTATGATAAACACAGTTTTAAGCCCGAAGTTCGCACTGAATTACGAAAAAAATATGGGTTAGAGAATAATTTTGTTTTGGGCCATGTGGGAAGGTTTAATGTACAGAAAAATCATGAATTTCTGATTGATATCTTTTATGAAGTCTATAAGCATGATAATAGTGCAAGATTGTTTTTGGTTGGCATTGGAGAAACAGAAAATCAAATAAAAGAAAAAGTAAAGCGATTAGGAATAGAGAAAGTTGTTATTTTTCATGGTCTATCAAATGAAGTAAATCGGCTTTGGAATATGTTAGACGTTTTTGTAATGCCTTCTCTATATGAGGGATTACCAGTTGCAGGAGTTGAAGCACAGGCAAATGGATTGCCTTTGATCGTGTCTAATACTATAACGCAAGAGTTAAAAATAACAGATGCTGTAGAATATATAGGTTTAGATGAGAAAACATCCAAGTGGTACGAAGTAATTGAAAGGTATAACGGATATAAACGAAAGAATACACGTATGGAAATTACGAATGCGGGGTTCAATATTGATGATACAGCAATACGGCTAGAGAGGATATATCTATCTTAAAAGAAGAAAGCACAGGTAAGCTTTTTCAATGATATAATTTTGCAAAAAAATATTTGAGTTAAGCGAAAGTAGTTTGGAGAAAGTAAGAACTTTTGAAATAGAACGAAAGACGTAGGAGGAACTATGAAAATTATTGCATTTTATTTGCCTCAATTTCATGACATTCCAGAGAATGATGAATGGTGGGGAAAAGGATTTACTGAATGGGTCAACGTCAAAAAGGCGCAACCTTTATATAAAGGACATGAACAACCACGAATTCCAATGAATGAAAATTATTATAACTTATTGGATGATAATGTTAAAATCTGGCAAGCCAACATTGCTAAAGAATATGGCATCTATGGATTTTGTTATTATCATTATTGGTTTGGAGGAAAATTGCTTTTGGAAAAACCGATGGAGCAAATGCTTGCAAATCCAAAAGTTGATATACCGTTTTGTATTAGTTGGGCTAACGAACCGTGGACAAAAGCTTGGGTAAATGAAAGTAAGGTACTGATACCTCAGTTTTATGGTGGAAAGAAGGAATGGAAAGAACATTTTGATTATTTACTTCCTTTTTTCAAAGATAATCGATATATTAAGGAGGATAATAAACCATTATTTATTATATATAGGGCAGAGGTCATTGATTGTCTGAATGACATGCTTGATTATTGGACAGAGTTAGCACGACAAAATGGTTTTTCTGGGATGAAATATGCTTATCAGAATTTAACTTTTGATCTTATGCCGAATAGGGATGATAGTAGATTTGATTATAACATTGAATTTCAACCTAGTTATGCGTGGAATGATTTGAACAACAAATCAGCAGTACAGAAATCTAAATTGTGGAATTTTTTGAGAAGTGTTAAAAGACGGATTTATGCTGAAACCGAAAAGAGATTAGGTTTTGATTTGCAGAGATATTTCAACCATAAAGGGAAAGAAAAAAATGCGTCTGTTCTTAAAACCGATTATGATGAAGCATGGAAGGCAATTTTAGAGCATATTCCAGAAAATGAAAAAAATATACCGGGTGCCTTTGTAGGATGGGATAATACACCTAGAAAAGGACATAGAGGGCAGGTATATATTGGAGACACACCTGAAAAGTTAAACAAATATATGAGTAAGCAGATTCAACGTGCAAAATCAATATACAAAAAAGATATGATTTTTATGTATGCTTGGAATGAATGGGCTGAAGGTGGATATTTAGAGCCTGATGAAAGAACTGGATACAAGAATTTAGAGGCTATTCGGGATGCTTTGAAGGCGAATAATGAATTTCCATGGTAAGTTCAGGACAGCATATTAGAAAAGGCTAGAAAGGTTAGTAGACAAGATGAAACTTAACATCCGAAATACTATAATATTTTTGATGTTTGGTATTTATCCCATTATTCCACAATATTTTGGAATAATGGGAATAAGTGCTTTTAAACTTATGTGTTTAGGGATTGTGCTATTTGCATATGTGTTTTTTGGAATTTCAAAATCAGTTGCTACTTCGTGTAGAAATATTCAGATTGCTTTCGGAATTTGGCTTATTATTATGTTTACAAACGCAATACTTTTTAAAGGTATTGTTGAATATTTTTATGAAGTATTATGTTATTATTTGGTAGGGTTTGTGATAATTAAATGTCTGAATACCAGAGAGCGGTTTCTCTGTGCAGTTGATTTATTAATTATAGGAGCAGTAGTTGCTTCAATAATTGGTATTGTGGAAAGTATAACGGGATTTAACTGTTTTCACTTGCTTAATACTCTTGGGGCGCAGATTATATTACAACCCTTAAGATTTGGTTTTAGACGAATTATTTCTTTTACATATCAAACCATATCATTTTGTAATTATTGTATGTTTGCATTGGGACTTATAGTTTATCGTATTGGTGTTTGTAGTAAAGAAAATGAAAGAAAACAAAAATATGGTATAGCATATGGCATTGTTTTAATTGCTGCATTGTTAACACTTTCAAGATCAATATTAATATGTATCATAATAAGTCAGCTTATTCTTTTGTATTTGTGGGGCTATAAAGTCTTATTAAAGAAAATAGTAATCATTACCACAGTGGGCATGTTAGCGGTAATTATTTGTTCAATGATTCGTCCGGAAATTGTAAATGTATTACAAAATATTGCGTATATGTTACTTGCAGTGTTTGATGACAATTATGCAACAATGCTAGGAAATATTGATGGAACAGGAAGCGGGGATAGGAAAGAATTATTGAAATGGGTTTGGGAGTCAATAGATAATAAATGGATTGGAATGGGAGGCAGTGCAGAGTTCGCTTATTCACTTACAGAACATTCTGGAATTTATTCATATATTAGAACTAAAACAAGTATTGAAAATCAGTATTTGAATTTATTATATCATTATGGAATTATTGGATTGATTTCTATGATATGGGTTTATATACAGTTGTTTATAAAATCGGTAATTCAAGCTGTAAAAAGTCCTTCAGAGTGGGAAGGACGCATATCCTTTCCAAAGATGTTAGCAGTAATTTTTGGTGCGTATTATATATCTTTTTTTGGTGTTCATCAAATTGATGAAAAAAGAATTTTTTTCTGTTTGATATTTTTATTGATAGCATATTGTAATAATAAGGCATATTTAACAACATATGAATAATAGTAAAGGAGTAGAACTTAATGATTATTGGATTATTTGGATTTGATTTTATTAGTTCAAATAAAGGATGTGAAGCTTTAACTTATACGTTTCTTTCTATGATGGAAAGAATATGTACTGAGAAAAAACTTTGTGTATATAATTTTACATATAATAAATCTTTAGGAAGGATTCCTGAACAATTTCCCAAAATAGAATTTAAGCAGTGCAATATTAATTTGAAAAATCCTAAATATTGGAAAAATGCATTTAAACTTTTAAAAACATGTGATGTATTTTTTGATGCAACCTTTGGCGATGGATTTTCTGATATATATGGAAAAAAATGGAATATAAAAACAGATTTAATAAAACAAATGGTTATTTGGAGTGGGACTCCTCTAGTATTGGTGCCTCAGACATACGGTCCTTATAACAATCCGATATTAAAAAAATGGGCAATGAGATTGATTAGAAAGGCAGATTTAGTATATTCACGTGATGATTTGTCAGCAAAAATTGTCAAAGAACAAAGTGGGGTGGACATAAAGGTTGGCTCAGATATGGCTTTTAAACTTCCATACGATAGAACCAAATATAAAATTGATAATGAAAAAATAAATATTGGAATAAACATATCGTCTTTGCTATGGGATAGCCAGTGGGCTAAAGAAAATCATTTTGGTCTTACAGTCGATTATGAACAATATCATATAAAAATTTTGGAATGGATAATGGAACAGTCAAAATATATAATTCATATCATTCCACATGTGATAGATCTTGAACAGCCAGATGCTAGAGAAAATGACTATCGTGTATGTTTGCAATTGAAGAAAAAATATGGCAATAGAGTTGAGATTGCACCACCGTTTAATACGCCAATTGAAGCAAAGAGTTATATTGCTAACATGGATGTTTTTATTGGTTCAAGAATGCATGCAACGATAGGTGCAATTTCGTCAGGGGTTGCAACAATTCCTTTTTCATATAGTAGAAAGTTTGAAGGTCTATTTGGAAATCTTGAGTATCCATATGTTATTTCAGCTCGGAATTTTTCTTTAGAAGAAGCATTAGAAAAAAGTAAATCATGGATTCAAAACTATGAAATATTAAAGGAGTGTGGACAAAAGTCAGTGGTGGAATCGTATGCAAAGTTAGAATTGCTTGAAAATGATATTAGGTGTCTTTTGGAGAAAAGAAAATGATAGGTGTTATAAGAAAATTTAAAACGGCATCTCCGGCAGTTAAAGCATCTATGGCATTATTATTTGCAAATTTGATTTTAAAAGGGATTTCCTTAATAAGTGGACCTATATTTACGAGAATTATGTCAGCTGATCAATATGGGATAGTTTCAACATTTCAATCTTGGCAGAGTCTGCTGACAGTAATCGTAACATTAAATTTATCGCAAGGTGTGTTTAATAATGGAATGTTGGAGTTTAAGGAAAATAGAGATCAATTTCAATTTGCATTAGTTGTTATAACGGCTGTTTGTACAGGTTTGTTTTTTTTGATTTTTGAGATATTTAAAACTCCATTATTAAATATGTTTGAAATACCTCTGGTTATGGTGTATGTAATGGTTTTATATTTTTTGTTTGTTCCAGCATATCAATTTTGGAGTGGGAGACAACGGTATGAATATAAATATAAAGCATTATCAATTATTACTGTATGTATCGGATTATTTTCATTACTTCTTGGAGTCCTGTTTGTTCTTAATACATCTTCAGAAAATGAAGCAATCGCACGAGTATGTGCCATGGAAGGGGTAAATATCGTAGTCGGAATTTTCTTTTTTATGATAATTGCGATGAAAGCTAAATTTAAATTAAGAATAGATTATTGTATCTATGCTTTAAAGTTTAATATACCACTTATACCACATTATATGTCAATGTACATATTAGCAAGTTCTGACAGAATCATGATAACAAAAATGATAGATACAACATCTACAGCTATTTATTCAGTAGCATATACGGTTGCCTCTGTCATTCAAATTCTTTGGACGTCAATTGAGGCATCATTGTCACCTTGGATTTATGAACGCTTAGATGTTCAAGATGAGGAGAGTGTAAGAAAAACTAGTGGTCAGATAATACTTACTTTTGCTGTATTTTGCCTGGGATGTACATTATTTGCTCCGGAAATAATGACAATACTGGCTCCTGATTCTTATAAAGCGGGCATTTACGCGATACCAGCGATTGCAGGGGGAGTTTATTTTACAGCAGTATATTCATTATATATGCGAATAGAGTTATTTTATAAAAAGACAACATTTGCTACGGTAGCATCAACGATTGCAGCAGTATCAAATATTATTCTGAACTATATATTTATTAAATTGTTTGGATTTGTGGCAGCCGGATATACGACAATGGTATGTTATGCATTGTTAGCATTACTTCATTATATAAATGTCAAAAAGAAAAAATATGATGATGCAATTGATAATAAAAAAATATTGGTGATTTCAATAGTTGTCATAGTTGTTTCTATATTGATTTCTATACTCTATTCACATAGATTATTAAGGTACAGTTTTATTCTTATTATTTCTTTGGCAGCATTTATTAAGAGAAAAGCAATAATAGTTATGTTGAGAAAAAGTTGAATGTATGTTAATTCTGCGTTGTCTGACAATAAGTGTATATGTCGAAAAGACTTATTTAAAGTATATATAAATGATAAAAAATGACATTTAGAAAGTGAAAGTTAGATATGAAAGAGCCGAGTAAATACATAAATACATATTGTACCGGGTGTGGTCTGTGTCATTCAGTACAAGGAACAGAATTAAAAATGATAGAGGGTGGTTTTCCTAATGTTGATGTAAAAAAAGGAGAATCGTTAGAATTTTATCATTCTGTTTGTCCTGTTTTTTATTATAAAGGCGAGCAGAAGCATGATATATGGGGAAATATAGAAAAAGCTTTGATAGGTTATTCATCTAATAAAAAAATTAGATTTAAAGCGGCTTCAGGAGGAGCATTAACTGAAATATGTTGTTATTTATTAGAAAATAAAAAAGTCGATGCAATAATTCATACAACGTATGACCCGGATGATCAGACTAAAACGATTAGTTGCGTTAGTACTACAGTTGAAGAGGTGATAAGCAGATGTGGTTCAAGATATGGAATATCTGTACCACTCAAAGATATTTTACAGATAGTACAAAGTGACAAAAAGTATGCATTCGTTGGAAAACCGTGTGATGTAATGGCACTTAGAAGATATTTAAATAAAAATGAGAAATTGACAAAAAATATTATTTATTTGTTATCTTTTTTTTGTGCAGGGGAGCCTAGTGTTAATGCACAGGATGAACTTTTGAAAAAAATGGGAACTTCTAGGCAGGGATGTGATACGCTAGTATATCGAGGAAACGGATGGCCTGGTTTTACAACGGTTAATACCAAAGATGGTCGCGAACTCAAGATGGAATATAAAGTAGCGTGGGGTCAATATTTAGGACGAGATATAAGATATATTTGTAGATTTTGCATGGATGGAACAGGAGAACTGGCTGATATTGTATGTGCTGATTTTTGGCAGTTGGATAATAATAATCACCCAGATTTTTCAGAACATGAGGGTCGAAATATTATAATTGCAAGAAATGAGCTTGGAAAACAATTATTGGATGCGACTGTTAAAAGTGGAAGAATTAACATTGAAGAGGATTTTACTACTAAAATTGACTCAGAATTTTATTTATATCAACCAGCGCAATTAAAACGGAAAGGTACAATGAAAACTACCATAACTGCAATGAAATTATGTGGACGTGATACACCGAAATATAGTAAGAGCTTTCTTAATAAATACGCTTCACATGTTGATTTAAAAGTGAAATTCGATTTTTTTATTGGGATTATTAAAAGAGTAATAAAAGGAAGGTTATGAGTATATGTAGAGATTATTGAAAAGGGGGTTGATAAATGTGCAAATAGTAAAATCGCTAATAACGAGTGTATTGATAGCACTGTATCAACCTTTCTGGTATGCGGTCCTGTCTGCTGCGCTGTTATGTTTCCTCTATCTCTATGCGTATCACCCGATTAACACTGGAAAAGGATTAAAGGCAGCGTTTAGAACGTGGATTGAGGAATTCAAGACATCAGTGTTTTTCCGTAGGCTCTTTCTTCTTTTCTTCTTTACAGTAATGATTCTTTTCAGAACACTACTGAATCGAAATATGTGGGCTAATCCGCTGTCAGACGTTATGGAAGGTTGGTGGATTTGGGAAGAGGTAAATGGGGAACAGAAACTTACGACAGAATGTTTTGAAAATTTAGTTTTGATGCTCCCGTTTACTTTCCTGCTATTCTGGACATTTGAAGAGAAGATAAAAAGGGTAAGTCTGTGTCGGATGATCTGGAAAGGACTTAAGATTGCTTTTGTCTTTTCGTTCACTATTGAGATGCTTCAACTGTTCTTGAGATTGGGGACATGGCAGCTATCTGATATTTTCTATAACACAGTAGGAGGCGGCATTGGAGGTCTATTATATTATGTAGTCTATCGAGTGAAAAAGTTTTCTGGTAAATAGTAGAGGATAAGATTGAGAACTGGGATAATAACAACTGTGGGAATCTTCCCACAGTAAGCTGCTCAAATCTTTACACACCTCTCCGTGGTGAGCAGCAGGCAACGGTCTTATGACTGGCTGAGATGTGAAGGAATACTAAGGCAAGGAGGAATAATGAAAGTGGAACCAGTATTTATTTCGGATTTTTTTGAATTGAATGACCGACTAGACGAATTGGGTGTATTTGATTCTATAATAAACAAGGACAGTCACTTCTTTATTAACCTTCTTCGTTTAAAGAAATCTGATACTCCAGAGTTTTCAAATGCATATGAGCGTGTTAATGACTTCTTTTCGAACATAATGATACTTTTAAGTGCCTCAAAAGATAAGGGAGATCGATTTTATCGTGAAGCCTTAAAAAAGTTTTCATTCTCTGGATTAAATGGTGTAAATCTTGGCTTTTCTGAAACCGGTGTCGATGCTGGTTTTGGAAGGGTGTTGTCCGAAAAAGTTATTAGCGATGCCTTTGATATTGTTAAAAATGGATCTACTCAGCCTGAAATTTTTCAACTGGTCGGCTTATTTGAAGAAAATGTTGCAGCTGATAGGCTTAGCGATATGATTGCAACAATTATTAAACCCGATATAGAGGCTTATACCAGGCGAATCAATCAAGCGTTGCAGATAAATCAAACGCATTATCCTGATGTTGAGTTCATAAATGAAATTGCAATTAACCCATTTAAAAACTGTGAGTTATTATACTTGCCGACAGAGGTTTTACATGAACTTCCAATAGCGAGATGTTGGGATGATATTGACAGAGTGATTTCAGAAAATGAAAAAATACGAAACGAAGTCAATGAAGCAGTTGGTTTAGAATGGCGAAAGATGTGCTCGGCAGAAAAGAAGAACTATTTAAAACAACACATTTTTATGGATGCGGAGCGTTGTGCCAAGATAATAGAGGGGTATAGAGAAGAAGATATCGCCCCCTACTGTGTTGATAATGATCTTGAGTACTTTGTTGCTGATGCATTTAAAAGAATGAAAAGAAGCGGTGCATTTAATTTCCTTGAGCACGCTGATAAACGTGAAATAGGAAGTTATGATGCAGCTTTAAAAGTTTTGGATATTTTTAAAGACTGGGTTGAACACAATAAGGGCTGGGATGAAATTCAATCCGCATCGACTCAGCGTCGGGAAAAAGCAGTTCAAAGGATGCTTCATCTGAGCGGAAAATACTACTGCGAATCAAGTAATATTGATATGTCTTTTGAAGCAAATGAAGGGCCGGGTCCGGTGGATTTGAAAGTCAGCAGAGGAAACGATAAAACTGTTGTTGAAATTAAATTGTCCTCCAATAATGATTATTTGCATGGATTTGAAGAACAGATAGAAAGCTATGCGCAGGCGGAAGGAACAAACAATCGGATATTTGTATATGTTATGGTTGGAAATCCAGGTCGTAACCAAAAAATAAAAGAGCAGTATCAAAAAATGCTTGATGAAGGAAAGAACCCTCCATATCTTTATATGATCGATTCGGAAAAACAGACCTCTGCAAGTAATGCATAAGTAAAAGGAATACATATGAGTGAAGCTATAGGAACACGAGAATTTGCTGAAAAATACGGCGTGACGCAGGCTACAGTTTCCAAGTGGTGCAGGGAAGGTAAAATTCCAAACTGCAATCAAGATGGAAAAGGATCACCGTGGCATATTCCCAAGGATGCCGTTCCACCAGTTGGATATAAGCAAAGGAAAAAGTGATATTGGAAAGGAGCAACTTATGGACCAAGAACTATTTAATCCACAATCTTCTTCCGTAAGCTCCTCTCGAATCATTTACACCCCATCAACCTTTGCCCGGACATCCTTGCTCCATCTGCAGGAGGTTGGATCATTGCAGGCTGTTCACCCACATGTATCCAAGAGATCGAATCTGGTGTCGTTCCTTTGCTTTATTGTTCTGTCTGGGGAAGGAGAGCTGAAGTATGAGGGGGAAGAGTTCAAGTTATGTCAGGGAGACTGTGTGTTCATTGATTGTCGGAAAGCATATAGCCATTCCACATCCAATGATCTCTGGTTGCTCCAATGGTGCCATTTCTATGCACCGTCTCTTCCAGCTGTGTATGAGAAGTACAAAGAGCGTGGAGGTCGCCCTGTGTTCCACCCAGATGATCTAATTCCTTTCACCTCTCTTCTAACAGACCTTTATGACCTCGCTTCTTCGTCTGATTACATACGAGATATGCGAATCAATGAGAAGCTGGGAAGTTTATTGACTCTCTTGATGGAACAGTCATGGCACCCGGAGAGTGTGACGGTGAGCCGGAAACGACTGGAACTTGCATCCGTGAAGGAGTATCTGGACGAGCATTACACAGAAAAAATCGCACTGGATGATCTGTCTGAACACTTCTTTATTAACAAGTTTTACCTATCCAAAATTTTCAGAGAAACCTACGGTACCACGGTCAATAACTATATGATTTCAAAGCGGATCACCAGAGCCAAGAAGTTGCTTCGATTTACAGATATGACCGTGGATGAGGTCGGCGCTGCGGTCGGCATGGGAGACGCAAACTATTTCAGCCGGATGTTCCGTAAAGTGGAAGGAATCAGTCCAAGGGAGTACAGGAAGCAATGGTAGAGCCAATAATAATTGAAACACAGCGTTTTGAAGACTTCCGGGGATGGCTGTCTGTGCCGGTGGATAGGTCGCTCAATTTCCATGTGGTTCAAATCAACCAAGGCTTGACACGATGTTGTATATCAAGTTTAGAGTAATGTAACTGTCAAGATGGGCAACTCGTGGAATTGCTCTACCAATCTTTGAATCGTCGATTTGGCGGTCTTTGTATGGGTAGAGCTTTTTTGTATAGTAGAAATTTAAACTTAAAAGACCCCTGTTAGCAAAGGGAGCGTATACATAAAATCATTATGTTTATTGAAGCGCTTGTCCACCAGATAAAGATATTGTTAGCTTCACACTGGAGAATAAGAAAATAGGTGTAGTGGTAACGGAACCTAGTGCTATCCTATTTAGGTATGGAACCTTCCTCTGCTTACGATATGTCTGGGAGCATCTAAATAGTGTCTTTCAAACCGTTACAATTTGAACGACAGGACCGATGTTTATCCTATTAATGACTGGAAAATTAATCCTTGACTGTAGTTGTTTAAGCAAAACTAGATGTAGAATATGCTCGCTAAGTGGATGGGGGAAATCATCATGAACTTTAATTTTCAGGATTGCTTTCTTCATTTTTTGGATCGTGAACTACTGGAGACTCAAGGAACTTATAATAAAATCGTTGAAAGATCTATTGCTAATGACATACGTTTTATTTTATTGAGTTCACCGAAGGATCTGATATTATCAGCTTCATTTCTTTTTGAGAGTAAATACGCGTATGCAGTATTTGAAGAGTTTTATTCCTTTTTCATGACAGGAAAATTTGTCGTTGCAACGACATATAATAGTCTTGCAAAAATGATTGCTTCGAAGCAGGAACAGTATAAGGGAAAAAACTTGCTTTTTCCAAATTATTTTAATGACTTATGGCAAGTACTAGCTGAAAGTAGTATTATGTTTGTTCCAAAGAGCGAGAATACTACTTTATACATTGCAAATGATATATTAACCACAAATCGTATATACAATATACTCGAAGAAAAAAATAATGTTCCTTATTTGCAGGAAGCGATTCAGAATAGGGGAAATCAAGCAATTACGCACCATTTGTTGAATCCGACGTATCAAAAGCGAGGAATATCTATCAGGGATCAGGATTCGGTAAATACACTAGTTACAGAAAGCTATATTCGGACATATATGGATTATTTTGATGCAACAATTCCTAGCGGATTGTCCTGTGGAATATATACATATGATTATTTGTCTGCTAATACGCCCCTATCAAATGTTTTCTTTTGGATTAAATTGTATAAACAGATTGGCTTGTTTTATTTTACGTCGACATGTTCAATTGAGTTATTGCAGATGATTGTGACAAGCAATGAGCAGTTGACGTTTTTGTGTAGTGTGAGAACATGGATATCCACGGAACTATGCGAAAAATATTTGAATAGTGACACAGGCTTGATTCGATTAATTAGTAAGTTGAAAAAGCGTAGTGATATAACTATGCTAAATTTTAATCTGTATTTGAACCGCATATGTCTAGTAACGGAAGAAATTGAAAACCTAAGCATCCATAAAATGAAGGAGGAAACTAGTATGGCCGAAAAAGAAAAAACAGTATTTGTTGTACACGGGCGCAACCTTAACATTAAGCGAAATGTATTTGCATTTTTACGCTCTTTAGACATTTATCCTCTGGAATGGGAAGGAGCCGTTAAAATGACCAATAAAGGGGCACCGTCAACCTTGGAAGTAATTAAGGCTGGAATGAAAAATTCCAAGGGTATTATTGTGATTTTTACAGGAGATGATGAGGCAAAGTTGAAAGAAGAATTTTGGGAATAAGGAGAAAACTTTGATTATGAACTGCAGCCACGGCAAAATGTCCTTGTGGAAGCGGGCATGGCAATGGCTCTATATCCTAATTCTACGATTATTGTACGTATTGGTAAGCAACGTAGCATAAGTGATTTGGCTGGTATCAACTATATTGATTTGACGGATCAGCCTGAAAAAAGACAGGCCTTTATTTCTCGGTTAAAAACTATAGGATTAAACGTCGATGATATTGGATCGGATTGGCTATATTCAGGGAAATTTAATTTGTGAGAGGAGGGTATGTAAGTGACAGGATGTATCATCGGAAGTTTTAGAAAGTATTACGATAATATCGTATCGGCAATACATATTTTTGAAAAAAGTGGACATACAATTCTTTCGCCAAAGAAATCGATGATACAAAAGAATGAAGATGGCTTTGTTATATTGTTGTCAGATAATCCAACGTATTCGCATGTGGATATACAGACTCTAGTTTTTCACCGTGCATTTCGGTCTGATTTTGTATATGTTTGGAACCCTAACGGATACATTGGAAAGACAACTGGCTATGAAATCGGTCGATTGGTTGAACGAAAAATTCCATTGTATTATAAGGAACCTCCGGTTGATATTCCGCTCTATGTTCCTGAAGGAAGTATAATTGGTGTTGAAGAATTTGTTTCCTATATAGAAAAAAATAAACAGCTTCCTCCTTACGGAGAAGAAAATAATTTGATTACAAAAAAGTTATTGACGGATCTGGAAAATAACAAATTTCATTTGTAGAAAGGTGAGTTGGCTTGTGAAAAATATTGTTGTGTCGGGAAGTATGCAGTTTTTGGATGATATGAGGAAATGTGCGATTCCCATAATGCAAAAAGGCTATAGTGCAATATTGCCAGAAGAAGATGATTGGGATAGTATTAAGCCGGAGGAAATAAATGCTTACAAAAGGATGGTTTCAAAAAAACATTTTGATGCAATTGCTAATGTTAATACATATGCAATCCTTGTAGTTAATAATACAAAAAAGGGTCAAAAGAACTATATTGGTGCTAATACATTTGCGGAAATTGCTGTTGCTTTTTACTTTGGGAAAAAAATATTTTTGCTCAATGATATCTATGAGCCTTTTATTGATGAGTTGACTGCATGGGAAGCGTACCCCCTGAAGAATGATATGGAAAAAATTGATTGTGAATAAGCATATGCGAAGAGTAAAGATGAGAGTTATAAGTGCATGTGACTTATAAAAATACTATTGTTATAGACATCAATGCCAGCGGAATCCCAAATAATCTTCTCCACAAGGCTGTTTTTCTTCTGACCTTGTGATATACTGGAGCCACGGGGAACCGTGGCTTTCGGTTTATCTTGGCGGAATCTTTTTGATTGGCGTCATCCACTTGCTTACAGTCGACGTTAGAGTCGTCCTCGTCATCTTCTGGCCCATCCCACCCCATGTACTTCATTTCACATTCATTAAACCCACTCCAGTTCAACCGTTGGCCGCATCGGTCGCAGAAGCATTGGTATTCGCGTTCCATAGTGGTTCCGCACCGTGGATACCTTGGAAATTCCGCTCCACACTTAAACGAATATACTTCTTTCACTTTCCATGGCCACCGGTAAGTAGGGGAGAGTAGAAGCTCATACAGCATCCGCGTGGGCCGTACACCTCAATTCCAGTTTTCATCGAACCAGTCTAATTTATTCTTCATGTGATTTACACCTCCATGTATATAGCATAGAGAAAATAACATGAATTGTGGGAGTGTGAGCTCCCATTGCTGCTCGAAACTTTGCACACCTCTCCGTGGTGAGCAGCAGGCAACGCAGTAATATGATACTGTGGCTAAGAATGCGAAGACAGTGGCGTGTATATGTGAGGATAACATTATGAGCTACACAGGTTTCACAAGGATTAATGGAACGACTATTCCGTATGCGATTAATGATGGCCAGATGAAACTATTTACAGGAATTTTTCCGGCAGATATTCCTGACAATACAAATGAAATTCTAGGTGAATATGAAGATGGGGTACTTGGAAAATGCAATCTATACGTTCTTTCCGTGCCAATTAATAATACAGAATGTGTTTTTGAAAAAGATGGCACGCCACAACGAATTTCAAATTCCAATAAAACTGTGGATGTTCAATTGCAAATTGAAAACTACTCATCCGAAACAGAGTATTATGAATTGTTTTTTAATTCTCCAGAACTAAATCACTTCTTTGCTTCTAGTAGAATTTGCCAGATTAGTGAAGATGAAATTATTATTTCTCGGAATCCTTTAGAGGTGAAGAAGAGTAGAATCTATTATAGAAATACCGAAATTGAAATATTGATTCGAAGTGCTGCATACGCACATGTAGAAACAATGGGAACGGCATCTTCCGAAACAAAAACGGAGCTTGTGGTTACCTTTCCTAAAACGAGAGACAAGGCATATATTTTAGGTTTATATAGAGGAATCAAAGCATTTTTTTTGTTTATTTATAATCGTCAAAATGTTGCTATACACCATGCGATACTAAGAGGTGTCTATTTGCAGAATAGAGGTGGAAAGTTGCCACAAACGCATTGTTATGCTAAATCGGATTTGATTCCTTTTGAAAAATTTATTCAGGAAGATGAAGATGGTAGGGTGACTTCTAAAACACCACTATATGGAAATTACGCATCCCATTTCTCAGAATTACTTCAGATGTTTTTCCCTGTTAGAACTGATGAAAATGATACGATAGGCGCAATCGGAATACATCCCTCAGCAAAATATCGCTATTTATTGGATTTACGGCAAAGTTTGCATATTACTTCATCGTTTGAATATTATGTCAGAAGATTCCTGCCTGAAATGGCGTCTGAGAGTGAACTCAAGTTCTGTGATGAAATAAGGGCACTGTTGGATGATTACATCAGTAGCCACAGTGGAAAGCTAAAAAAGAAAGCCAAAGACATGAAAAAAGGCATTCAGCCGAAGCTATCTTTATCAGACAAAATAAATAAGGTCTGGAAAGGATATGAGGGATGGAGTCCTGTAGAGCCAATCTTAAATGACGATTTTGGAAGAGACTTAGATGAATTAGCTCATGCTGCTAATGAGTGGCGAAATGAGCTGGCTCATGAAAAAAGAGAGTATGAACCAAATATCAAAACTGTAGAAGCAATTCGGCTGGTGAAGCACTTGAATTACACTATTATTCTCAGAACTGCTGGTTATAGTGATGAAGAAATCAAGGTGATTCTTAATAACTGTTTAATTAAATAACGAAATACTATCTGATTTGAATTATGTAGGCCTATACTTAAAACACTATAAAAGGAAAGAGGTTATCACGATGCCCAGAACGAAAGGCAGCAAAAACCGGCCCAAAACCAATACTACCATCGACTATGTAACCCAGATTGCAGAGAAGCAGGAGACTGTTGCATCTCTGAATACTGAAATCGCATCCATCACTGCCAACATTGACACTTTGAAGGCTGACCTGAAAGAGAAGAAGACTGCTCTGAAGTCCGCCGAGAAAGAAGTAGCCGAGCTCGAAGCGAAGAAAGCCAAAGCGGATCAGAAAGCCGCTGAAGAAGCAAAAAAGTCGGAAGCCGAGGCTGTGGTTAAAAGATTATTGGCCGGCGGCATGAGTGCTGACGAGATCCTTGAGAAGCTGAAGTGATTCTATTAGCCGTGTGAACTTCAGAAGTTCGCACGGTTATTTTTAGAGGTGACGGTTAGCTAAAACTAATCGCGCTTCATAAAAATAGCCCCACCGTGGAGTGGGGCAATCGATCAGTCATTGTCCTCTGCTCGTATTCGGAGCAGCTCGGTTTTCTCGTTTTCCGTTGCCGGCCGCACGGCAGACTTCTCTCCAAACATTACCGCACCGCAGTCCGGGCAGCGGTCAGGAAGTGACTGACGTTCAAAGCAGTAATGGCAGGCATCGCAATAATAAAAGTTCAATCCATCGTCACCTCATTTCCGTTGCAATTCTTCATGGAGTCTTTCAGGAAATCATTGTGGAGTTCAGGAAGAAACGGAAGTTGGTATCCTTTGTCTGCGAGGATGTTCAGTTTGAAATCCACAAAGTGTTTCTCAATAGAGTTCATCCGGGCGATCTCATCCAAGGTGATCAGCCCGGAGTGTGCGTACTAGAACTCCTGCAAAAGCTCCTGATATTTCATGGCGCGGTAAGCAGAAGAGCAGCGGGAAGGCAGATTTACCTCCAGCTGTTTTAGATCGGCAGTGTATTCGTAGTAGTCAATCGGTTCCAGAATAGCATCGTCTGCCAGCAGCAGTTCGGCGGCGAAGGTGTTGGCTCGCCGTTCTGCCTTTGAATTATCCAGACTATAAAAATAGGTGTCCTGGAATGCCTGACCGGAACTGGCGTGTTTCCGGTCAAAGAGGGCATGTCCCAGCTCATGGGCCATTGCGGATACACGCTGGGCATTCGTACAATTTGTGTTGATGCCGATGTACTCACAGTTCAGAATGACTGTGTAGTAACCGAGCAGGTCGTGGCAATACCGGATGTCTTTGAGCTTTATGGCTCTCCGGGAAATGATTTCTTCCGGATCGCGGGTCTTGTAGCGGCGAACTACAGCATCGGCCATATCAATAGCGCATGTGTTCAAGGTAGACTCCTTTCCTCTGGAGTAATATCAGTTCTTACCGCAGATATTTTTTGGGAGTAAATTTCTTCGCATCAGTCTTCGCATCGAGGAAAAGTGCTTCCATTTCTTTAATAAAAGCAGCCTGATCTTCTTCGGACAGCTCACCGCCGGCAAACAGGGCAGTGGTCTGTTCTTTTATTTTTTTTGCCTGTGCAACGCCGCGGGAACCATACTTTTTGCGGACATCTGCATAGAAGAGGTCATCGTTCAGCTCTTGCTGGAAGGTTGCCTCATCCATAAAATAATCCGTAGTGACTCCAAGAGCAGCCGCAATCTTCTGGATTGCTTCTACGCTTGGTTCTCGCTGGTTGGATTCAATATAGCGGATCGCACGATCCGACATCGAAGCCCGACGTGCCAGTTCAGCCATACTCATGTGCTGAGCGGTGCGGAGGGCTTTTATTTTATCTCCGTTAGTTGCATCAGGAGCAAGAGTCGCAGCGGCCGTTGCTTTAACATCCTGCGTGTTGAGTAAATCAGTTTCAAAGTTCTTTTCGTCTTTCATGTCATGCCTCCATGTGGGATAATCTGCCTGCTGGAGGGAAAGTTACCAGTTCGACAACAAAAATTTGTAAAGCTACTTGACAAGGAACAACTGTTCCGTCATACTGAGAACAAAGGTTCGGGAACTTCTGTTCCTATAATACAATGAAAAGTTGTAGAAGTCAAGGGGTGATTTGGAAATAATACAGGACAATGAATTTCTTAAACCTGAAATTAAGAAAAAATTTTTTCTGAACAAGAAAAAATAGTTGCAAAACGCTTGCGATTGTGATAGTATTTAAGACGGAGGTGAGAAAAATGTTTTTCTTTGAACCGGATAACAGTCGGGATGTACATAAAAGAGTAACGGAATCATTGATTTCAGACAGCTTTGTATATACATCTAATATGGAAAATACAAGAGTCCTGCTGGGGAAAGAAACTGAAAAACAGGGTTTGCGTGGAGCGGATCTAGCCGAACTGACAGGATGGTCTCCATCAAAAACAAGTAAACTTACAGCAGGAAAACAGAAACTTACAGCAGAAGACACTCGAATTTGGGCAAGAGCCCTTGGGTATACACCAGATCCGTTTATAAATGAAGATGCTGACATCAGATTTTATAAATTAGACGCTTATATTCGTAAACCGAGTGATGTTTTGGAAGCATATTTTGATGCCTCTGATGACTCACCGGAGCATACGGCAATTGTTAATTACGAGTTGCCACTGTCGATATTATCTATGCTTGGTGTTAAGCTTTCGGATTATGCCATTAGAGCGAATGCTTCCTATTTTGGCATTGATCCTTATTCTAAGAAAGGATTTGGAAACACAGCAACGAGTATCAGATTTTGGCAGCGTACTACTTCAAGCGGAGAGAATATGACTCCAGAATTCGGACTCTGGATATCTCCAGACAATGACTTCTTTTTATCAGCAGTCTATCTGAATAGGCGAGACGGTGAAGGTGGAATGTCTGCATTGCGGGCAACCTATAAAGACGCTTTGCAGATAGAAGAGAGCGATGCGGAAGCATTTGATAGCTTCGCCAAAGAAAACAAGGACTGGTTTCCACAGTTTTTGAAAAAAGGTGAGATTGTCGCAGTAGGTGCAAGTACAAATAATTTGCCGGGGCCGGGTGACTTGGAAAACGTATTGATTCGGTTGTTTAAACAGTATTGTGCTTTAGTATGGGAAGTAAAAGGCATTGATCTTTTGCCTGAAAAATACAAGCAAAGGGAAGAACTATCAGTCTTTCAACAATATGATATTTTAACTGGAGCGGCAGATTTTCCTGTAGATGTGAAGGAAGAAATTTTGCAGAGAGAAAACTATAAATGTGAAAATGATCCGACACACAAGACGTTTATTGATGCTAATGGAAAACCATATATGGAAACTGCTCCCATTGTTCCATTTTCTGTAGGAGCACAATTTGGCCAAACAATTTTTCAGGCGGAGAATGGGGCTTGCCTGTGTCCAATATGTAGAGCTAAGATGCGATATGGAACGCTTAGTGATCGAGAGGATATGATCTTAAAACTTTTCAGAAAACATCAGAAAGCGCTGCAAGAAAAAGGCATTGAAGTAACTTTAACGCAGGTTTTTACTGCCAATGGGCTGGGACAGTGAGATATTATCCGCTAACCGTGTAAGGAAAGAAGCGTACTGGTAAATGAATACTACGAATAACAATGCTCGCCATGAACATTCACATAGCGATTATGTCAGAACACAGGGGAACTTTGCAAACACAACAAATGACGATGTGATCATTATGAAAAGCATCAGGGAGATTACCAGCCGGGGCAATAATGCCGAGGTAAAACGGCGCAGCGATGGAAGGCTGGCTGTTTATGAAGTGAAAAAGAGTATAACTATCGGATAATTGGATTCGATGAAGGGCTAATAGGAGCCGAGGATTGTGGTTGAAGAACCATGGTCTTCGGCTCCTTTTGTCGTTTCAGGGGAAAAGTACACAATGGGCGTGTACGAAATACAAGTGAAGTTACTGATAGCAGGAAAAAACTGCTGACATTTTGCACAAATTAACGACTTGTTTCTGAATCTTTTGACAAAATTTGCTAAAAACCATTTACGATTGATACGATATCTGCTATGATAAAAGATACCACAAAGAATAGTGGTGCCATAAATAAGTTGAATAGAAGCAAATTTTATTGTCATAGGAGGTGTACGGAAGGATAATTTGATTTCAGCCTGATTCGCATGGTAGGAGGCATAGCGAATCGGCGAGCGGTGTGAAGAGCACCTTACATAGAGTTGATTTAGATTATTTAATTTCATGATGATAGAACCACAGTTATAAGGTTGGTTCTTATTTCAAAGTCAATGATATGTAGGTCGCAGTGCGCTCGTTTGTGGGTTGAAAGACAGTTATTGTTCTGATACACACAGCTTTTTAAGAACATACAATCTTAAAGGACCGAAAACACATCAGAGAAGCAAGTGTAGCGTTTGGTAAGTGCCAGCGACCTGTTCTCATGTGTTTCGGTCCTTTTTTATTACCTACAAAAGAGGAAGGAGGTGTCTGGCGTGATCGATGTACATAGCGAGGAGTATATCCTTGGGCAGAACATAAAAAAGTATCGAGCGTTGAAAAAATGGACGCAGAGCAAACTAAGCGAAGCTGTAGACATTGATCGCGCCGAGATTTCCAAATATGAGAGTGGCCAAAACGGGGAGATGGGATTTAAGATGCTGAAGCGGTTTGCAAAGGCATTGGATGTTTCAACTGAACAGCTACTCGATGAGGAGGATGAACCTCCTGAGAAAAATGAGCAGCATATAGAAAAATATGAAAGACTAAATTCAGAAAATCAAAAAATGATAGATAAAATGATGGATGCCTTATTCCTACAACAATCAATGGCATCGTGATCCGTACAGTGAAGATGACTGTGCGGATTTTTTTTGCCATTTTTCAGGCTGTGATGAAATGTGGGAAATTTCCCACATAAGTGTGGGAAGCACACCATCGGAAAAGTTCAGCCATCCTGTTATCATATAGTCAGTTCAAGGGACAAGCCCACAGAGTCAAAGAAAAGAAGCTGATGGGACAGACCTGAATCAATAAAAATATCGTAAGCCCGATTCTAGAGAAGGCGAAGGATACCATAGCAGAACCAACAGCACAGCGAGTTATTTGCCCGTGCTGGAGGTATGCGAATGGGATCACTCTGACTATCTCTGGAATCGGGCTTTTCTTTTTGCCCTGCCAGCGGTGCGGTGTCCTCGCTCATGTTCTGCTTTGGTGTCTTTCCCTCCCAGAGTCCGGGGGAAAGGACAGAAAAATGATGAACATGATGACTGGGGCAGTAGCAATTAACGGTGGCGTTGGTGTGATGGAGATCCGTCAGCCGAAGATGGCAGAGGTCGTGGGGCAGGTCAGCGCAGTTGCTGCGGATGTTGCCCAGAACGCACACATCACCCTGCGTGAGCTGAAGGAAAAGATCGATGCGGTGGTGGAACAGAAGCTGCCGACCTTTAAGACCCTCATGGAGCAAAAGCCGATGGCAGTTGCCCAGACCACGGTCAACGATGCTTCCCTGACGGTATACGAGAATGGCTATGCAGTCTATGAAGTGGACGGCGCACACACGGTTATGGCCGTGGATCGCTGCGGAGATTGCCGCTATGACTTTACGGATGGTACTTACCAGATCATTCCTGCAGAGGAATTCGAGAACATGGAGTGGAGCATTCGCCTTCTGATGGAGGGTGAGCGCCGCATGGAACATAACCGTAATAAGACTTCGGACAAGTTTGAGAATACCGCACTGGAATGCGATGGCTCGGATTGGTCGGCGGCTGTCATGGTGGACTTCATGGATGAATGCAAGGCAGAGGTGCTGGCAGACAAGGAACTGAAGCGGTTATATGCGGCCATGAGCAAGCTGACGGAACGCCAGTCGGAGATCATCCAGCTCTACTACTATAAAGGTATGAGTCAGTACGAGATTGCAGATGAGCTTGGAATCCGCCAGCAGTCTGTTGATCGAATCTTGAAGCAGGCGGTAAATCGGCTCAGAAAAAATTTTTGAAGAAATTTTCAAAAAAGTGTCTGTTAAATGGCTCAAAACGGTGTGCTTTATGAGAGGACTTGTTCCTCTACTACATACAAGGAGGCAAAGACCTATGAGTACCGTAAGCAAGATGGCAGTCAAGGATACTCCGCTGAATCCTGCGGCGCAGGCTCAGACTGAGGCCGCAGAGGACAAGCGTCCACCCGGCGGCACAGAAGCTGGCACTGCGGCAGTTCCGAAGAAAATCTTCGTCTGCTCGCCGTACCGGCCGACCGCCGAAAACCTCAGATGCCAGAAAAGCCAGCTGGAAGCAAATATCAACCGGGCAAAGACAGCCTGCAGGATTCTTTCCACGCTGGGCTTTCTGCCGCTGGCTCCGCACCTGTATTTCACGCAGTTCTTGAAGGACGAGGAGAAGAAGGAGCGTGAGACCGGCATGAAGCTGGGATTGCACTGGCTGGAGGAAGCAGATGAGTTGTGGGTGTTTGGCGATACCGTGTCAGAAGGCATGCGGTACGCAGGGCTGCCGATCTTCGGCTGAATCGTGATCTCCTGCTGAAAGAAATATACGAGCATGAAATCGAACAGCTGATGTGTCGGGTCCGTCTGAGTGAGATCGAAACACAGCAGAAGTTTGTAAAAGAGAACCGGGCAATGGAATTGTACCAGCAGGGCAGAAGTCAGTATCAGCCCAAAATCACATCGGAAACAACCCGGAAGATCTGGCTGGATGTCATCACATGGAAATATGACTTTATCCAGCAGTACAAGAAGCGGTGCTTCCAGTTTGCAGAGGCGGTCATTATCCGGATCGCATTGAGGGAGCAGGAGGTCAACGGGAAGAATGACCTGATTGAGCAGTTCATTGAGATTGCAAATAAGATGCCAGAAGCAAACCGTTTTCTGCTGGATCAGATGTACGAGCTGGCGTGGAATGTGATTTATATGTTCAAATACGGTGTGAGTTCGGACAAGGTGCCGGCTCCCTGGTACGACAAGGTTGGAGGTGCCAAAGAATGAGCACGATGACAATTTCGGAGAAAAGCGCCGTTTCCGAGAATATTGATTGCTATGAGAATCTGGCGAATGCCATTGTGCTGCAGGCGGTCAAGGATTACAAGGCGGCACTGCACACACTGGAGGACTATCCGGAGAGCAGCTTTGCCAAACATGAGATCGTGGTACAGGAAAGATTCTTCCATTCCCAGTGGTTTGGGATTCTCACAGACCTTGATCCGGAACGGCTGATCTCCGGGGTAAAGGAGCGTGTCAAGGTCGAAGCTGTTGAACGCAGAAGGAAAAAAGCAGAACGCCTGCGCAGGAAAAACGAAAAGGATATGAAACAGCTTTTGTGGCTGCTTACGGATGCCGGGGCAGAGCTGATGCCGGAGAAAATCCGGGAGTTGAAATTCTTGTAAGGATAGAGAGAACCGGCCAGGAGGGAGGATGAAAGATGGCTGAGAAACAAGGAAAATTGCAGGAAGTGGACTATTTGGAAAAGGCCAGGGAACTGGCCGATTCCTATCTGCTCCTGATACACAGGCGGGATCTGCTGCGCCGACAGTACGAGGATTCCCAGTCATGGTTTTATACCAAGGATGAGATCATCTATAAACTGTCGCAGGGAGCGCACGAGGAATCCGAACGGGTGCAGACCAGCGGGACCTCCAACCCGGTGGAGCGTACCGTGCTGAACTGCGATAAAGTGCTGGCATCCATGAACCGGGAAGTCCAGACCCAGCGCACCGAGCAGTTTCTGGAACCCTATTACAAGGTCTGTGAGGATATCGAGCTGTTTGAGATTTGTCTTCGCAGCCTGCGCGGACTGACACGCATCGTTGCCGAGCAACTTTTTGTGGACGGGAAGAAGCAGTCGGAAATCACAGGTCTGGATGGTAAACTTTTAGGCAGGCGGGCAGTGGAGAGGGAGAAGGAAGCTGCCTTGCAGGGAATAGCGGACAGGATATGTCTGTACCAGAACAGGAGGCAGGAATGAGAAACGAAGCAACAGAAGAAATGCTGGTATTCACCACAGAGGTGTGCTGGAAGTATGAGCAGGTCAAAACGATTGTAGAGGGAGCAGAAGCTTCGTGGAAGCAAAATCTTGAGATGGCAGCAACCTCCAAGTATTCGGGAGAAAAGGAAATGTACGACCAGCAGGCTGCGGAGGATTTTTCCAGATACACAGCGGCAAAAGAATGGCTGAAGCTGGTGGATGGTGCAGTGGCAAAGGTCAGAGAGAAAAAGGCGCGTCTTGTGCTGAAGCAGAATTGTTTTGCCGGTGTCACCATGAAGTCAATTCTGCTGGACAAAAAGACCGGAACTTATATGAGCCGGTCAACCGCAACGAGGTATGGCATACCGGTGTCCGGATGCAAAAATAGCAGGACAGGCGGTGCTGGCAGGCTGGGAGCTTTTGTTCCGAGGCTGCGCTACCATCGCACCGAACCTGAAGAAGAACACGCCGGTTCTGGTGTGGGAGATCTCGGAAAGGGACGAAGAGAACCTCGACCTCTATGAGGGCTACCCGAACTACTACCGCAAGGAAGACCTGAACATCGAACTGCTCCGGGAAGGGGTAGAGCCGGAGATAGTGACCGCAATGGTCTACATCATGGAGAACGACTTCGGACATCGCGCACCGAGCCAGTATTACTACAAAGTTTTGCATGACGGCTACAAGGCATTCCACTTCCCGATGCACATCCTTGAGGGTGCGCTGAAGGAGTGCATGGACAAAGATGCCGCCCAGAAGATGATCGAGGAGGTGCAGGCATGAATTTCGCAGATCAGAAAATGGTCGAACGCCTTCGGGCAGAATTCCCAGTCGGTTGCCGGATTGTCCTTGATAAGATGGATGATAGGCAGGCACCGCCCATCGGAACGCAGGGAACCTGCAACGGGGTCGATGATGCCGGAAACCTTAGTGCGCTGGGACACCGGAAGCCATCTGAACGTTTCCTACGGTGCGGACAGTTGCCACCGTGTGGCTTCGGAAGCCGAGGTCAAGGTGTCGCTCGACCGGCTTGGAAAAACGCGACAGACCGGCTCACGTTGCCCCAGGTGCGGAGCAAAGCCTGACTGCTACGACCATCAGCAGTAGGCACTCAGCCGAAGGGCGGACATTCAAATCTGCAACCGCTGCGGAACTGAGGAAGCGTTAGAGGACATTGCATGGGGCGGACAGCAGAAGATGCATCTTGCAGACTGGGCAATCGTGAAAGGGGGCTGGGTCGAATGAAAGGCCTTCTGATCAAACCGATGGAGCATCCGCAGGTGGTGGACATCGAAAACTCCCTGGAAGAGTTCTACCGCATCCTCGACTGCGACTGCATCACAGCCACATACCCGTGGGAAGAACGCGCCGCTCTGGTCACCGATGACAACGGTCTGTTCACCGAGAAGTTATTCAGCAGATACATCCCGGAACTGGAGCAGCCCATCAAGGGAAACTTCTTCATCTGCGGACTGGGAGAGGAGGATTTCGCAGAGCTGCCCCAAGACCTTATCCAGAAATTCAGGGAACGATTCTGGGTGCCGGAGGCATTCGTCAGCATGTTCGGGCAGATGGCAGTCATCCAGATGGATGACGGAACGAAGCCGGAATAAGATACCACAATTAGAAAAAATACCCTCTCGGCCAGAAAAGACCGGGAGGGCTTGGTTTAACAGGAGGAGCCTATGGGACACAGAAAGATGCCGGCTTATGGCGAGAGGG